>Ga0209915_1000219_pt1 | contig 180594 bp, 182 predicted proteins | sample ThiBiot_750_plan_FD_183952 | JGI IMG/M metagenome (GOLD analysis project Ga0209915, IMG submission 183952) | Wastewater bioreactor microbial communities from Cape Town, South Africa - Thiocy_cont_750_plan (SPAdes) | ecosystem: Engineered > Bioreactor > Thiocyanate-remediating >... | reverse complement strand
GTCGTGTCGCCGCCGCGTCAAGCGTTGTCCTCGCTACGCTGCGGGAACGCTTGACTCGGACGTCTGCGTGCCAGGCTCTCAGGCAATGCCGCTAAAGGACACTTCTCAGCACATGACCTAAGCCGTTGCCGTTGTCGTTCTTGGTGAAGGTGCCGATGGTCGCCATTATCGTATTCCCTTTCCTGTCGGGCCGCACCATTGCAACCTCGATGCGGGCCGTGAAAGGGTAACGCCATCGCTTCCTTTGAATCTCAGCGTAGAAGCAAAAGAAGATTAAGGCCGACAATAAACAATAGGAGAATCCAACAAGATTTTTGTGCCACCTCTTCTGAAACGCTCGATGTGAAGTCTACAATCCGAAGGAAGAAAACGTTAAAAAATCGGTAAGAAGCGCGTGTTATGCTGACATCGTTCGATTGGAATGAGTGATGCAGGTAGACCCTGAGATACGCTCACGGCTGGTGCATATGCTTTATTCGGCGATGCCCCAAGTGGTGTCATCGACGATGGGCAATGTTCTGCTTGCGAGCGCTCTCTGGTGGCGCCTTCCGTCGGCGTGGACGATCGCTCTCATCGCAGCGGCGGTCATGGTCACCATCATTCGACTCAGTGTTCTGTTTGCCTACAAGCGGAAGAATGGTGACGTTCCGGCGCCGCCAGTCGAGGCGATCTTCTGGGAACGGCTCTATGGTGCCTTCTCGATCGTCATGGCATTCGTCCTCTCTGCCGTTATGCTCACCGCCTTCACGCTCGGCGACAGCGGCGTGCAGCTCCTGTCGTCTGGCGTCGCGATCGGTATTTGCGGAGGACAATCGACCGCTCGCGTGACCTGCCGCCCCTGGATACCGCTTGCTTCCGGCACTGTTATCCTTTGCACCCTGACAACCTGCGCCATCATCTGGAAAGATCCGTTCTCGCCGATCTTCGCGATTTTCGCGGTGCTCTATCTCTACACCTATACCGAGGCTTGCCGGCATAGCGCCCGCACGATCCTCGGCCGGCTTGTCGCCGAAAGCGAACTGGCCGGCCTCGTCCGCCGCGATTCGTTGACCGGCCTCGCCAATCGGATGGGCTTTGAGGAAGAACTCGACCGCGCGCTTCACGCCGTCCGCCGCAACAAGGGCAATGTCTCGCTGCTCATGCTCGATTTGGACGGCTTCAAGGCCGTTAACGACGATCTCGGGCACCCCGCGGGTGATGCTGTGCTGCGCGAAGTGGCGGATCGCCTGCGCAAGCTTTCTCGGCGCACGGACCATCTTGCTCGCCTCGGCGGGGACGAGTTTGCGATCGTGATAACAGACCACCATGATCAGGAAAGTCTGTCGGGCTATGCGCGGCGATTGATCGCGGGGATTTCGGAGCCGTTCGACCTGTCCGGTCAGATCGCGCGGATCGGTGTGTCGATCGGTATCGGAACAGCAACCGCTCTCGGCCCGCGACAGCCTGCGGAATTGCTGGCAGCTACGGATGCGGCGCTCTACACGGTGAAGAAGAGTTCAAAGAACGATGTCGCTTTCGCAACCTCGACCGCGACATGGCCTCATCTGGCGCTGGCCAGTTCGTCTCCCGATGCGAAACCACGGGTGGCCTGATCGGCTGCCATGCGCCTGCCGTGCAATCACGCCGGCATCGCGGGAGATGATGACTGTTATGTCGTTCTAAGCTGAATGGCGGAAACGCGCCGCAGGCGCGGTTCCAGCGCAGCCGAGAGCGCGGCCGAAGGGCAACGTTATCGAGGTTTCTCTGTCCCAATACGCGTTGTAGGTTTTCAGTTTCCACGACGAAGACCTGAGAAAGGCGCCTAAGTGCTTTATTGTGTCATTGTCAAACGACTGTCAGGGCGCGAAGCTAGAGGAGGAAACTGAGCGCGCCCATCCTCGCCTGTTGAGCACTTCGGCGGAAGTCTGCTGGACAGGCCAGCTTTGCGACAGAGGAGAGTGCATTAAATGGCTATTCGCCACGCCACCCCCGGAGAAGTCGTCGATTTGCGACCGATGGGCGCAGGTCTGAAGCAGGCTCGAACAACCGCCCTCGTCAAATCGGAAATGTTCGAAGCAGTCCGCCTCGTGGTCCACGCTGGCGTGAACATCAAGACTCACAAGGTCGATGGGCCCATCATACTGCACTGTCTGGAGGGTCGGGCGCTGCTCGGTCTTCCGACTTCCTCATTGGAACTCTCGGCCGGGCAATGGATGTACCTCGATGGGGGGGGCCGCACTCGGTAAGGGGGATCGAGGACACCTCATTGTTGCTTACAATCCTGTTTGCCGCCGGAAGCGGCCAGCTAAATCCCGATGAAGCCGAGGTCCCGGAAAAACCGGCAGAAAAACTGAAAAGTGAAAATTCGGATTCACTGCTCGACGAAGGCCTGCTGGAAACCTTTCCAGCTAGCGATCCGGTTTCGATTATCAACCCATCGACAGGCATCAAAAGCCGCTCTCGCGGTGATGCCAACGAGAAGATGAAAGCCGGTGATAGCGATGGCAAAAACTGATGCCTTTATCATTAATTCCTCCGATCAGGTCTCGCAACGCACCCTCTTCAAACGGTTTCCTGTGCCGCGCAATTTTGGCGTACCTCCCGGATCGCGCATCGAGTGCGGACGAATATGGCCGGTGCCGATGGATGCGACGCGCGTAAAGGCGTTCGAGATCTATCGGTACAATCCCGATAGCGGCGACAATCCGCGCCTCGACAGATTTCAGGTCGACCTTGATGCCTGCGGCCCCATGGTTCTCGATGCGCTGATCTGGATCAAAAACAACATCGACCCGACGTTGACCTTTCGCCGCTCCTGCCGTGAGGGCATTTGCGGTTCGTGCGCCATGAACATCGACGGCACGAACTGGCTGGCCTGCACCCGATACATCGAGGAAACCGGCACTCCGGCGAAAATCTATCCGTTAGCGAATATGAGGATCATAAAGGATCTCGTTCCTGACCTGAGCCATGTCATCGCGCAATATGAAATGGTTGAGCCTTGGCTCCAGACAAAGACTCCCACGCCGGACCGGGAACGGTTGCAATCGCCGGAAGAGCGCACAGAGCTCGATGGTTATTATGAATGCATCCTCTGCTTCTGTTGCACCTCGGGCTGTCCGAGCCATTGGTGGAACGGAGACCGCTTTCTCGGACCAGCGGCCCTGCTCCAGGCGTGGCGGTGGCTTACGGACAGCCGCGACGAAGCGAAAGAAGGGCGCCTTGATAACTTGGAAGACCCTTTCCGGCTCTACCGCTGCCACACCATCCTCAACTGCACTAGGACATGTCCGAAAGGCCTGAATCCTGGCAAGGCGATTGGCGAGATCAAAAAGATGATGATCGAACGGCGAAGCTAACACTGTCCGGCGCAGCTCGGGAGAATGGGTCAATGCAAAGGGAACCGTCGGAACAGAGCGAACCCGGCCGTGCGGTAGGATCGCAAGCGCAAAACCGCCCACGTTCGCCCAATATCCAGATATACCGGCCACAGCTCACCTCTGTTCTATCGATCGCGAACCGCATTACCGGCGTTGTTCTCGCAATCGGCGCTGTCGGTCTCGTCGCATGGCTGGTTGCGGTCGCCGCAGGGCCTGGGGCCTATGCGGCTTTCAAGACAGCGATTTCGTCGATCATCGGCCAAATCGTCCTCTTCTGCTTCACGCTTTCCTTCTTTTTTCATCTGTGCGGCGGCATCCGCCACCTCGTCTGGGATACAGTTCACGCCTATGAACTGCGCTCGATCTATATTGGCGGGTGGGCCGTGGTGATCGTCAGCGTTGTCCTGACGGTGGCAAGCTGGCTCGTCAGCCTGTTCGTGGTGGCTTAAATGGCGAAGCGGGATACGCGCTCTGCGCTGGCGAAGGCTGTCGGCCTTGGTTCATCCAGATACGGAATCGAACACTGGTGGGCTGAACGCATTTCCGCTGTCGCGCTCGTGCCTTTGACGATATGGCTGATGGCTTGCCTGATTGCGCGTACCGGAAGCAATTATGCCGGATTGGTTCAATGGCTGCGGATGCCCTCGACAACCATCGTCATGATCCTGCTCCTGATCGCGCTCTTTTATCACACAGCACTCGGGCTACAGGTCATCATCGAAGATTATGTCCATTCCGGCCTGAAATTCGCGGCAATTGCAATCATGCGGCTCACCTGTGTCGGGCTTGCCGTCGCGGGTATCGTGGCAATCCTGCTGGTGGCGTTCGGCAAATGAGAAAGCGCTAGAGAAAACTCATGATGAGAAAGCCTTTCTCGTCGCAGGTTGTTCCGGGACAAACTTTCTAGGATCAGGTTCGAACGAGAGAGAAAGACATGCTGGTACAACATATTCTGCCCAAGGCGCGCGAACGCCTCGTCACGATAACCGAAAGCGCTCCGCTCATCGATGCTGCAAGGCTCTTGCATAAGGGAAACGACATTGTGGTTATCTGTAACTCTGCGCGTCGATTGTCGGGTGTCATCACAAAAGGTGATGTCGTCAGCCAGATCAGCCATTGTAGTGGCTCCAGTTGCACCACGAGCGCGATTGGCGTGATGACCCACGATGTTGTGGTTTGTCACCCTAGGGATACGCTGGAGGGCGTATGGACGGTGATGAAGGACCGTGCCCTGAAAAATATACCGATCATTGACGAAGATCGCTGCCCACTTGGCGTCCTCGCAGCCAATGATGCGTTCCAAGTGCTCCTTCAGGAGGTCGAAGACGAGGAAGCTCTGCTCAGGGATTACGTTATGGGGATCGGCTATCGATGATAGAAGCAACCAAAAGCGTCAATGAACTGCACCAGCGTTTTATGACAGATGGATTATGTCACCTGTCGTTGTCGTGAGAGATGAAAACTTGCAGATCAGCCTGACATACTGATCGCTGTGTTGTTGACCGGCCGTCGGAACATGACGGCTCACAGCCCGTGAAGACGCATATTTTGAACCGCCTGATATTTCAGCCGCGGCATTTGCTATAAAGATAGCTTTGGCGATTAACGTCGCAATTGGATGTTAGATGGAGCAGCGTACACCAGCGTTGGCTGACAGCCCGCCAACACAACAAGCCAGCCTCTTGCGCACATTGGGGCCGGGGCTCGTCACGGGCGCGGCCGATGATGACCCGAGCGGCATCGCGACCTATAGCCAAGTGGGCGCGCAGTTTGGCTACTCGCTCGGCTGGACCATGCTGTTCAGCTACCCGCTCATGGTCGCCATTCAGGGGATCAGCGCAGGGATCGGCGCCATTACTGGACAGGGAATCGCGCAGAATCTCCGGCGACATTATCCTCCCTGGGTGTTGCGGCTAGCGGTCTTGCTGCTGTTTGCCGCCAATTTCGTCAATATCGGCACCGATCTGGCAGCCATGGGCGCTGCTCTACGATTGCTCGTCGATGGTTCCCAGCTTGTCTATGCCGTTGTCTTTGGGCTGCTTTGTGCTGTGCTTGAAATCTTCGTGAGTTATCGGCGCTATGCGGCCGTTCTGAAATGGCTCACCCTTTCGCTCTTTGCGTATGTCGCCGTCGTGCTCACGGTCAATGTGCCTTGGGCGTCGGCCCTGTGGAACACAGTCATCCCGAAAATTGTCTTCGACAGCGACCACGCCATGGCGCTGGTGGCGGTGCTCGGTACGACCATTAGCCCCTATCTGTTTTTCTGGCAGGCCGGGGAAGAGGTCGAAGAGCTACGTCGCCGCCATTTCCCGCGACTAGCTTCGCATCCCGACTTGGCTCAGTCGGAACTCGCTCGAATTCGCACCGACACGCTTGTCGGCATGGGGCTTTCGAACCTCGTTGCTCTCTTCATCATTTTTGCCACGGCGAGCACGCTGCATATCGCGGGGATCACGCAGATCGAAACCTCGACCCAGGCGGCGGAAGCACTCCGGCCGATCGCGGGCGAATTTGCCTTCGCGGTTTTCGCGCTCGGCATAATCGGTACTGGCTTGCTCGCCGTCCCTGTTCTGGCCGGTTCAGCGGCCTATGCCGTGGCCGAGACGTTCAAGTGGTCGGAGGGACTCGATCGACGCCCGCGCGAGGCCAAAGCCTTCTACGCGACCATTGCCATCGCCACCTTGGGCAGCGTTGCGCTCAGTTTCACCGCACTTGATCCGATCCGCGCGCTATATTGGACCGCTGTCATCAACGGCATGCTTGCGGTTCCTTTGATGACTATTATGATGTTGATGGTGGTTAATCGGCGCGTCATGGGCCGCTTGACAGCCCCTTGGTGGATGGTGACGGTCGGCTGGCTGACGGTGATCGTCATGGCGCTCGCGACGATCGGCTTCTTCATCCTCTGATCACTTCGAAATGGATTGAGCTGTGATGCCGGTGCTGCATAAGTGACGGATGTCGCGTTCGCAGCCCGGCGTTCGAACCAGCACTACGACATACTCCACCTAAGCTTCGATGGACCAGTCGGTTAGTTCGCCATGCCAGACAAGGAATGCTTCACCACTAATTTCCCCTCCCACTTCGCCCGCAAAGGGTAGCCAGCGTCCGTTGCGCCAGCGGTAGTCAAAAAAGCGGCCTTGCCACGGCCGCTCAACGAAGACAGGTCCTTCCTTGCGAGGGCGATCAGGTGCAGAGACCGTCGCGATCCGCTCTCGCGATCAAGGTCAAGCATGACCTCGCCGCGCACCGGGCGCGTTGTTCGCTGCAGCCTATCGCAACAACACATTACCTCGCGTCCATCGTTGTGCTTGGCGCGGTAGCATTAAATGCTGCACGTGCAGGAACCCTCGCGCCACGGGCGCGTATTCGATGCGACGGTGAAGATGGCCGGCGACGTTGTCGGGTCGAGCGCCGGCTGGCTATTTGTACGATTTGCGATGCACCGCTAACCCTGCCCTCGCGTTGTCTGTTCGGTACGAGTTATTGGAAGACTCGATCGGGGGCATGACGGGAGACACCCGGTGGCGATGTCGATCATTTCCAACTTGCTGAGTGGCCTTGTCAGGAAGATCCGGTTCGCACTTGCCGCGCGAATACCGATGCTTTTCATCGTGGCGGTCATTTTGCTTGTCAGTGATGAGGCGGTTTGCTTGGCAGGCACCGCAGGACCGTCGCCGGCCAAGTTCGAGCGGCTGACCGAGATGTTCAATAACGAAGTCAGGACCGGGATCATTTCCGGCGCGGTCGTTCTGATCGAGCAGCATGGACAACCGGTCTATTTCAAATGCTTCGGTGTTCGCGATGCAGCGACGAAGACACAGATGACGCCGGACACGTTGTTCGCGCTGCATTCGATGACCAAGCCGATCACCAGCGTCGCGGCAATGATGCTGATCGATGACGGCAAGCTCTCGCTCGACGATCCGGTAGCCAGATACATTCCCGCTTTCGCGTCGATGGAGGTGGGAATCGATGCCGTGGCCGCAGACGGCAAGCCTTTCCTCAAGCGCCTTCCTGCCAACAGGCCCGTCACCATCCGAGATTTGCTGCGCCACACATCGGGAATCACCTACGAATATATCGGCAGCGATCTGATCAAGACGGCATACACCGGCGCCAAGCTGTTTGCCGGCAATTTCGACAACGAGTTGCTTGCCGAGCGGATTGCGGGGCTGCCGCTCTCAAGTCAGCCGGGAACGCTGTGGCGCTACGGCCATTCCACCGACGTGCTCGGCCGTGTCATCGAGGTGGTCTCCGGCAAGTCGCTGTTTGAATTCGAACGCGAACGGATATTTGAACCGCTCGGCATGACGAATACAAGCTACGGGATTGGAGCCGCTGCCGATCGCGCTCGCATGGCGGCGCCGTTGCCCGACGATTCCGAACTGCGCGATTCCGAACGGGCGCGCCTGGCGCATCCGCACTGGCAATCCGGCGGCGGCGGCTTGGTCTCGACTGCTGCCGATTATGCGCGATTTTCGGAGATGATCCTCCATCGCGGTCAACTGAACGGCAAACGTTACCTTAGCCCGAAATCCTACGAACAAATGACGACCGATCAGATCGGGCCGGGCTCCGGGGTTGCACACGACAACGACTATTTTCCCGGCGCGGCGTTTGGCTTCGGCTTTGGCTTCGCGGTCCGCCTCGACACCGGCAAGACCGAACTTCCGGAGCAGGGCGTGGCCGGTAATCTGGAATGGGATAGCGGTAGCGGACCCACATTCATCGTTGATCCCGAGCACGACCTGGTCGCCGTCATGATGGTGCAGGTCGGCGCAAAGCGCGGTCAGGTCCAGCACGCATTTAAGAAGCTGGTGTACGAGGCGCTTGAGAAGTGATCTTCAGCGCCGAAACTGTTGCAGCAATTCCTTCAGCGCCGCGCTTGCGAAAGCATGTTGGCGAGCCGATCGGTTTTGCCGGTCTCCGGCGTGATTGCCGCCAACTCGGCCCCGGCAATGCCGATGCAGGTATGGCCGGCGGCATCGCCATAACGGTTGCCGGTGGGGCCGGTCGCGCCGGTTTCCGACAGGCCCCAGTCCGACACGAAGCGGCTGCGGATCTGGTTAGCCAGCAGTTTTGCGTAGGTCCCGGAGATTGCAGGCTGGCGATAGCGCAGTATGATATGCGTACGATCCGACGCGGCAATACCATCAATCATCGGCGAATGCCGGACTGAGATAAGAGGAAACCGAACGTCATGACGTCTCCGATCGCAGGCGGTGTGGATTGCGATCTGCATCCCGCACTGCCTCATCTCACCAGCCTGCTGCCGTATCTCAACGATTACTGGCGCGATCAGGTGACGACGCGCGGCATGACCGATCTGGAGTCGCAATCCTATCCGCCGAACTCGCCGATCTCGGCGCGGCCCGACTGGCGCCCCGCTAAAGGTAAAGCCGGCGCGAGCCTTTATGACCTGACAACACAGGCGCTGGATCCGTTCGGCACCAGCATCGGCATCTGCAATCCGCTCTACGGCTTGCAGATGGTATTCAGCGAGGACATGGCCGATGCATTCTGCCGCGCGCTGAACGACTGGCTGGTGAAGGAATGGCTCGACAAGGACGCGCGGCTGCGTGGCTCCATTGTCATCCCGGTACAGAGCGTCGAGAAGTCGGTCGCCGAGATCGAGCGCTGCGCACGCGACAGCCGTTTCGTGCAGGTGCTGATGCTGGTGATGGGCGACATGCCGCTCGGCAAGCGCGCCTACTGGCCGATCTATGCCGCCGCGGAGCGCCATGGCCTGCCGATCGGTGTGCATGCCGGCAGCAACTATCACAATCCGCCGAGTTCGGTTGGCTGGGGTTCGTATCACATCGAGGATTACGTCGCGCAGGCGCAGGCATTCCAGACCCAACTCACCAGCCTGATCGTCGAAGGTGTATTTGCAAAATATCCACGGCTGAAAATGGTGATGCTGGAATCCGGTTTTACCTGGCTGCCGTCCTATGTCTGGCGCCTGCACAAGTTCTGGCGCGGCGTGCGGATGGAGACGCCGTGGGTGGATCGCGCGCCGATGGAGATTGTGCGCAGCAATATCCGCTTCTCGCTACAGCCGGTGGATGCGCCGCCCGATCCGGAAACATTAAATCGGCTGTTTGATCATATGCAGTCGGACGAATTGCTCCTATTCTCGACAGATTATCCGCACTGGCAGTTCGATGGTAACGCGGTGCTGCCGGATGGACTGTCGCCTGAATTGGTGCGCAAGATCATGATCGACAATCCCTACGCGACTTATACGCGTCTCGGCGACGCGGGATCGAAGGAGAGCGCGGCATGAATGTGCAGTTCCGTCCCTCTGCCGAAGCATCGGTCACAGCCAAGACCGCGATTGCCGATTGCGACATCCATCCCGCGCGTCGCTCGATGAAAGATCTCTATCCGTATCTGGCGAAGCGCTGGCGCGATCACCTCGAAACCTACGGTGGCCATGCCTATCAGGGCATGATGGTGGGACCGCCCTATCCGAAGGCGCAGCCCAACGCCTCGCGGCGCGATGCCTATCCGCCGGAAGGCGGCGTGCAAGGGTCGTCGCTGTCGTTCATGCAGAAGCAGCATCTCGATCCGAACAATGTCGCGCTCGGGGTGCTGAATCCGCTCAATACCGGGCAGGGCCTGCGCAACCAGGAACTCAGCGCGGCGTTGGCGACGGCGATCAACGACTGGCAGATCGCCGAATGGACCAGCAAGGATTCGCGCCTCAAAGGCTCGGTCGTGGTCGCCAATGAAGATGGCGTGGCGTCCGCCGCCGAAATCCGCAAGCGCGCCGGCGACAAGAACTTCGTGCAGGTGCTGCTGCTCAGCCGCAATGTCGAGCCGCTCGGGCAGCGTCGCTACTGGCCGATCTACGAGGCGGCACAGGAAGCCGGTTTGCCGATCGGCGTCCATGCCTTCGGCTTCGGCGGCAATCCGATCACCGCGTCGGGCTGGCCGAGTTATTACATCGAGGAGATGGTCGGGCATTCGCAATGCCAGCAGACCGCGCTCGCCAGCATCGTGCTTGAAGGCGTGCTGGAGCGATTTCCGAAGCTGAAGATGATCATGATCGAAGCCGGCTTCGGCTGGGCGCCGTCGCTGGCATGGCGGCTGGATCGCGTCTGGCAGAAACTGCGCAGCGAGGTGCCGCACGTGAAGCGGCCGCCGTCGGAATACATCAAGGATCACATCTGGTGGACGACGCAGCCGATGGAAGATCCGGAGCGACGCGATCACCTGTTCCAGACCATCGACTGGATCGGCTGGGACAAGCTGCTGTTCGCGACCGATTATCCGCATTGGGATTACGACGAGCCGTCACGCGTGCTGCCGGCCGGCGTCAGCGATGCCAACCGCGCGGCCTTCTACCTCGGCAATGCACGAGAACTGTACGGAATAGCTTGATGGCGCGTCACGTCGTTGCCCCGGTGGATGAACTGCCGCCGGGCTCCCGCAAATTCCTCACCATCGACGAACGGCCGATCGCGGTCTTCAACGTCAAGGGCGAGTTCTTCGGGCTGCTCAACCGCTGTCCGCATCAGGGTGCGGCGCTGTGCGAAGGTCCGCTGATCGGCCTCGCGCAATCGTCGGAGCCTGGGGAGATCGAATACAGCAAACTCGGCGAAATCATCCGCTGCCCCTGGCACGGCTGGGAATTCGATATCCGCACCGGGCAATCTTACTGCGATCCGAAGCGTTTTCGGGTGAAAGCCTATGCGGTGAACGTCGAACCGGGATCGAGCATAGTAAAGGGGCCGTACATCGCCGAGACCCTGAAGGTCTCGGTGGAGAACGACTACGTCGTGGTCGATTTGTGAGGCGCTTGCGCGCCATCAGCTGATTGTGACGACGACCTTGCCCTTCACGTGCCCGTTTTCGACATAGGCAAGGGCCTCGCCGATCTCGGCAACCGGATAGACTTTGTCGACGATGACCTTCGGTTGTCCTTGTTCGATCATCCGGGAGAGTTCGACAAGGTCGCTTCCGCTCGGAGCCGACGCGTATTGAGCCGTAACACCAGCCTGTTTCAAGTGAGGATCGTCAGACTGCAAGGCTTTGATCGACATCGCCAAAGCACTGAGATGACGACATCACCCTTACGGTAACGCTTATGGTAATACTCGGTAACACCGAGCAAAGATATTGGCTAAGCCATTGAAATTAATGGCGCGCCATTCAGAATAAAACTGCGAACTCATATATCATTGAAATTACGATCTAATTTCGATTTGCGATCGGACCGGACCACATCTCCCGCCAATTGGTTGTCATCCGTCCAGGTTGCCGTCTCGGAGTGACGCGCATCAAGACAGCGTCTCGTTAACCCCGCGCGCGTTTCCACGCATATCCGGGAACGGGGCTCCACAGACGTCTGGAAACACCATTCTTAAGCACGCCCCCTCGGACGGCCCATCAACTGCTTCGGCATAACCTCCGTGCAGACGCATTATCTTCTGCACGAGATCGAGACCTAGGCCCGCTCCCCGTCCACCCTGCTGGAGGCGACAGAACGGCTCAAACACCTGTTCACGCTCTTCGATCGGGATGCCGCTTCCCTCGTCACAAACCTCAATCGAGCCGGCACGCGCCACGCGAACTAGGATCATGCCACGACGCCCGCCGTGATCGATGGCGTTCTGCACGAGGTTGGTCAATGCGCGTTCAAGAGAGGTTTGGTCCCCTTTCACGGTGATATCCTCATCTTCCGGTTCAAAGGACATTTCGTAGCCTGCGGCGAAGGCCAGTGGCGCCAAGTCAAGGACCACCCGTCGAGCGATGCCGACGAGATCAACCGAACCAAACTGATTGAGTTGCTGATCGAGGCGTTGGAGATCAAGAAGCTGGCCGGTCAGCACCGTTAGGCGGGTGGCATCTTCGAGCAGACGTGTTTTCTCCGGTCCAGCTGGAAGCGACGAGACCCGCGTTGTCAGGATTGCGATCGGGGTTCGGAGTTCATGGGCTGCGTCGGCGAGGAAGCGCTTGTGACGCTCGTAACCCTTGTCGAGACGACCCAGGGCGTCGTTAACCGCCTTGACCAAAGGCATGACCTCCATCGGAACTTCTTCCACCGACAATTGTACACCGCGCCGGTCGATGTCGATCCGTTCGGCTTGTGCTGCGACTTGTCCCAATCCTGCCATCGCTCGGCGAACCACGAATGGCGTTGCGAAGAGGGTTGCAAGCGCCATCAGACCAATAATAGGCAGGATGACGTTGAGAAACAGAGGCGGCGCAGCGGCGATGACCCTGCTCACCGACATCCTGCCCTTTGTCCCCGTCAGTATCTGCACTTTTCCGGCAGGAGTATCGACCCATTTGACGAGCCCCGCAGGCGGCGAGGCTTCTCCTACCGTCCGTCCGAGCCGAGCGTCGCTGATATGGTCAAGCGAGTCAGCGATCAGCATAAAGTCTGACGGTACAGTGCCCTCCGACAAACGGTGCCCTTCCTTGTCCCGGACGATGAACCAGAGATCAGAGATTTCTGATCGCAGATTTGTAAGCTCCGGTGTCTGGCGCAGAATCAACCCACCTTCAGCATCCCGTCCTACCGCGCCTTTGAGAACATCAAGAGTGCTGCCTTCATAGTCATCACCCAGAACACCGCTACGCCACAATGCCCCCACGACCAGCAAAATGAGCAGGACGAGCAACGTCAGCATGGTCGCTTGCAACACCACTAGGCGTCCGACGAGGCGCCACTTGAGGGAGCGTGGTCGCAGCACAGTCACGGCGTTTCTCGCAGAAGATATCCAACCCCGCGAACGCCATTGATCGTCACACCAGCGTTTGCATCTCCGAGCTTGCGACGCAAACGGGAGATATGGGTATCCAACGCATTGGGCTGAACTTCGTCGTCGAGGCCAAAGACCGCCTCCATAAGGGATGATCGTTGCACCATGCGTCCCATGCGGCGCAACAACGCTTCCAATACGAGTAGTTCACGGCGCGGCATTTCCAAGGGTCTTCCCTCGATGCTTGCCTCACGATGGGTAAAGTCAAACAAGATGCGCCCGACGCGCACGATATCGGACTGCACGTTAGCCGGTCGACGCAATAGAGCACGCAACCGTGCCAGTAGTTCCTCGAAGGCAAACGGCTTCGCCAGATAATCGTCCGCACCTTTATCGAGACCCGCAACCCGATCTGCAAGATCACCTCGCGCAGTGAGCACGAGCACCGGCACGATGTTTCCGCCAGCGCGCAACTTCGGAATAAGGGATAAACCGTCGCCATCCGGCAACTGACGATCAAGCACCACTGCATCGTAGTTGCCCTCTGCGACGATGGCTTCTGCTTCCGACAAGTTGGATGCGTGATCGGCTATTATGTCGTGGCGCGTGAAAGCTGCACGCAGTGCTGCGACCATCTCTAGCTGGTCTTCCACCAACAGGACCCGCATCAATTATTCTTCCCATCCAGTCGACTCATCCATTTTAGCGACGCTTCATTGCAGCAACCTTGCATGGGAATCCTTCTGACTATTTTTCTGCAAAGTACACTCCCGACAGGTTCTTGCAATCTACGCATGAGACATAGCTGGCCTATCGGCCAGGCATTACGGGTCCGCTCCGCCACTGATCGATGTCACTCCCCTCTCGGTTGCATGCCTCTCTCATGCAGCAGATACAAATGCGCCACTTGAAAGAAATACAATGGTCCTGAGATCGAATGATCGCCCTGAGCCCAGCATCGCACACCTACGAATGCGGACAGCCAGGATGCCGGCTGCTGACATCCGCTCGTTCTTGCTCTCCTGGATACGCAATCCATTGCGTGTCGCCGCGGTGGCGCCTTCGGGCCCGGCCGTCGCGGCATTGATGACGCAAGACATCACCGCTGAGACCGGTCCTGTTATCGAACTTGGTCCAGGTACCGGTCCGTTCACTTATGCGCTGTTGGATCGCGGAGTAAGGGAGCGGGACTTGACCTTGGTTGAATATGGCTCCGATTTTGTTCGCTTGTTGCAGACACGTTTTCCGCAGGCGCGCGTTGTTTGGATGGATGCTGCGTGGCTGGATAAATACAAGTTGTTCGAAAACGCCCCGGTGGGCGCTGTCATCAGCGGACTGGGACTTCTCACGATGCCCCCGCACAAAATTGTCGCCATCCTCAGCGGTGCATTCGGCTACCTGCGCCCGGACGGTGCTTTCTATCAGATCACCTACGGCCCGCGCTGCCCCGTCTCAGACCCTATCCTCGATGGTCTTGGCCTCCAGGCAACCTGCATCGGCCAAACACGTCGCAATGTGCCCCCGGCTTCGGTCTACCGCATCACCCGGCGCAAGCCGTAACCGACCGAGGCACAATGGAAACGTCGAACACGATCGTAACACTGCTGAGCTTCGGTTTCATGGGAATTGGCTGCCTGGCCATCGTCGAGAAATTCGTCCCACTGTTTCCATCTTACGTCTTGCTGATGTTCCTTGGAATGAGCGTCTCAGATAGCTCAACTCTCACCATGACAATCATCATGACCACCATCGGATCGGTTATCGGAGCGATCGGTTGGTATGGACTTGGCAGGGTGCTGGGATCAGAACGAATCGAAGCGTTGGTTGCACGCTATGGGAAATATGTCTTTCTCGGACCATCGCTCTACGGACGGTTGACGAACGCTTATCGTAGCAATCACTTTTGGGTAACGCTGATCGGCCAGACCCTTCCGACCGCGCGAATCTATCTGGCCCTGCCGGCTGGCGTACTGAAGCTCGAACCTCGAGCGTTTCTCGTAGCGACATTGCTCGGCACTCTGATCTGGAACGTACCCTTCCTCAGTCTTGGATATGCATTGCGCGGAAGCGGTCACGACCCAGTTAGCATCGGCTTCTGGGTTGCAGTAGCTCTCGTCACGGCAGAACTTGCAATCCTCCTGGGGCTTCATTTTTGCAAGAGACCCGTCACGCATTCTCCCGCCATAGCTGCAGGCGAACACGGTGGCGACGCCGGAATTTGAAATTGTCGAAATCAGCTGGGCGCGACGTCGCCATGCTCGATCGAGCCGACTTCATCCCTACTGAGGAGATTGTATGAGCACCTCGCTATCGCGTTTGAAGCCCAGCGCTGGCGCTCTTGAGCGCGCCGCAGCTACGGCTATGGTCTTCCTTTCGGGCTACAAACTCGCTCCATTTCTCGCTGACGGCCAACGTCAAAGCGCTGGTCTTTCGTTCGTTCTTTTGATGGCGAGTGTTTACTGGCTACGCTCAGCCCACAAAAGGCAAGCCGGTCGCGACGCGACGAGGGCCATAGCCATCTTTGCAAAGCTAGCCGCCATGGCTATTCGGCACAACACGGTTGGCAACAAACACCCCGGAGCGGATTGCGAGCACTTCGCTAAGCATAATGCCGCTCTGGATACAAGCAGGGGTCTCCCGCTAGAGGGAGCCGGTTCTCAGCACGCACGCATCACCCAGGTCAAAACCCTGTTCATTTCTGACATACATCTCGGAACCAAGGGATGTCAGGCCGGCCTGCTACTCGAATTCCTTGGCAGTTACAACGCCGAGACCGTGTTTCTCGTGGGTGACATCGTCGACGGCTGGCACCTGAATACAAACTGGTACTGGCCGGACGTGCACAACGATGTAGTACAGAAACTGTTAGCCATGGCGCATGGGGGAGCACGCCTCATTTACGTTCGCGGCAACCATGACGAATTCCTGCGCGATCATATCGGCTCAACATTCGGCGGCATCGAGGTCGTTGAGCATGCGATTCACAAAGGCGCGGATGGCCTGGACTATTTGGTCATCCATGGTGACCAGTTTGATTTTGTCGTCAGCCACGCCCGTTGGCTCGCCCTTCTCGGCGATTGGGCCTATCGGGTCGCACTGGCTTGCAATGCAAAGCTCAATTTCGTCCGCCGACGGCTTGGTCTCACCTATTGGTCATTCTCTGCCTGGGCAAAACTGAACGTCAAAAACGCCGTCAACTACATAGGTCGTTTCGAGGAAGTGTTATCGGCCGAAGCACAACGACACAATGCGAAGGGCGTGATTTGCGGCCATATTCACCACGCTGTCATGCACGACGACTTCGGTGCGCGCTATATCAATACAGGAGACTGGGTCGAATCGTGCTCGGCTGTTATCGAGCATCACGATGGCCGTTTCGAAATCGTTCGTTGGGGTGGGTTGCAGTCTCCCAAATTGGCGATTGAAGACGCGCCCGTCCCACTCGCAAGAGCAGCCGCCTGATGCGAGTCCTGGTCGCGACGGATGCCTGGCGACCGCAGATCAACGGTGTCGTTCGCTCGTTGGAAAATCTGGCCGCTGAGGCACCTTCCTTCGGGGTTCACATCAGCTTCTTAGCTCCTCAGGATTTTCAGACGGTGCCACTGCCTGGCTATGGTGAAATACGACTCGCTTTGGCGTCGCCCAGCGCCGTCAAACGCGCCATCGCCGCAGCACGACCCGATTCCCTGCATATCGCAACCGAGGGTCCCATAGGCTGGATTACGCGACACGTTTGCCAGAAGGAAGGATATCCCTTCACGACGAGCTATCACACTCGCTTCCCAGAATATCTTGCTGCTCGGCTGCCAGTGCCGCTGGAGTGGAGCTATTCAGCATTGCGCCGCTTTCACAACAGCGGAGCTGGCATCATGGTGGGCTCACCGACACTCAAGGAGAAGTTGGAAGCTCGGGGATTCCGCAATCTCACGCTTTGGTCGCCGGGCGTCGACGCTCACGTCTTCCGCCCGTGCATCGAGCGTCCGCTCTCATTCCCTAAGCCGGTCTTTCTGTTTGTCGGTCGGCTTTCCATTGAAAAGAATATCACGGCCTTTCTGACGCTGGACCTCCCTGGCTCGATGATCGTTGTCGGCGATGGGCCCTTGCGCACGAGATTGGAAACTGAGTTTCCGAACGTGCATTTTCTCGGTACTCGTACCGGAGAGGCACTTGCAGAGGTTTATGCATCCGCGGACGTCTTCGTCTTTCCAAGCCTCACCGACACTTTTGGAATTGTACTCCTTGAGGCCCTGGCATGCGGCCTGCCGGTTGCGGCATTTCCAGTTATGGGACCGCTCGATGTAATCGGACGATCGCAGTGCGGTCGTCTCGACATGAATCTGCAGCACGCGGCTCTGGGCGCATTGAACATTTCTCGTGAAAAATGCCGCGCTTACGCTTCAAGTTTTACGTGGAGGGAAAGCACGCGCCAGTTCATCGAGAATATCAAACGTGCACATGAAGTCTGACCCGATTACGCTGCGGTCTAATTGCCCGCCACGCTCGGTCGTGGCGCAAGCCTGCGCAGCATCCCACCGCCAAACAGGGCGCCGAAGCCGATGAACAGCGCCGCAGTGCCGAGATTCCACATGAGGATCATGGCGCTGGCATCAATCACATGAAACAGCGCCAGCGCCGACGCGGTGATCGCGGAGACCGCAAGACTTCCCATCAAGGCTGCAGCGGTCGGATGAAGCAGCGCGGTGTAGCGCAGCATCACCAGCATCATGAGGGAAAGTGGCAATCCGGAGAGGACGAGGGTGGCGAAGCAGCGCGCCGCTTCGCCCATCGTGACGCCTTCCGGGCCGACGCCGATCCATTGGGTCAGGCATTGATAGCCGATGTTCGAAAGCCACAGGACGAGCGCCGGAAGCGGCAGCAAGAGCCAGAATCGCGAGCGGTCCGGCAGGCTCACCTGGAACGCGGCCAGCGCTGCCAGCACACCGGTCAGGAGCGAAGAGGCCATGCTCAGGGCAAAGGCGGGATCGTGTAGCCGCGCAGCTATGTCCTGACGAATCCCCTGGACGACGGCCAGGAGCGCCACGACGACGAAGGCGATCGCCAGCCAGCAGGCTGCGCGGACCAGAGGCGGTCGCAGGCGCCTGACAGGTGGCAGGTCCTTGGCGAGAGCGACAATAAGATCGGAGGTCTTCACTGGCTCCCTCCATCGGCCCGTTCGGCCAATAGTCTGCGCAGGCTCAGCAACGCACGGTGCGTCGCGACCTTGAGCGCGGAAATCGACTGACCGCTGACGCTCGCCGCCTCCTTCAACGACATTTCCTTGAGCTTGAGCAGTTCAATCGCTTGCTTCTGCATGGGTGGCAAATTTTCGATGGCTCCTTCCAGGCCATGCCGATCGGTTCTTTCTTCAAGGTTCGTTGTGACGTCCGCAAAGGTTTCGTGCTCGGCCGTCAACGATGTTTCGCGTGCCCGTTGTCGTCCGTGGCGGCGGAGCCGGTCGATGAACCGCCGGTTGGCGATCGCGACGAGCCAGGGGCCGAAGGGCCGTGTGGGATCGAACGTCTGGCGAATCGCGTGAACGGTCAGAAGAACGTCCTGGACCGCATCCTCGATATCCTGCGGCTCGCGATGCCGCCGTGACGCCAGTGCGCGCAGATAGGGCGTAATCGCCTGCAGAAGACGCAGATAGGCCGCGCCGTCACCATCCTGCGCGCGGGCCATGAGAATGGTCCAGTCGAGGTCAGGAATGACGGATTTGCCGCCATCTCGTGCCTCTTGTTGAGGATCGGTCGGATTTTGATTGTTATCTCGCCCTCCCACAATCCGCAGGGGAGCGGCTTGCCTTCGCGGATCGTCGATCAAGGTCCGCTCCTCTCGCGCCCGGCCGCACCGGCGTGACACATGCGGTCGAGCACCCGATCAAACGAGAGCGGGCCGGGGCCGAGCGCGATGAGGCCAAGCGCCATCGCTGCCCATGGCAGATGGAAATTCGCCCATCCGTCCGGAACGACAAGTTGGATCACGCCGGTCATGACAAGCAGGCCGAGCGCGGCAAAGCGCGTACCCAGTCCCAGCACCAGCAGGATCGGCAGGATGATCTCGGCAGTGCCGGTGATATGAGCGACGACGAGCGGCATCGGAAAATCAAAGGTGGCACCAAAAATATGGAGCTTGAATTCCTCCTCGAACAGATAGGCCGCACTTGGCGACAGCGACAGGAATCCGTCCCAGCGTGTCAGGCCAGACCGGAAAAATGGCATCGCGAGCGCAACGCGAAGCACCGGCGGAGCGACCAGCAGGGCCAGGCGTCCCAACCAGCTTGCGGCGGTGTTTGCTGTTCGGATGACAAAATCCATTCTGGCCGGTGCGCTCACCATCGTCATGCCTCTCGGGACTCGAGTTGCGTGACGATGTCGACGATCGCATTTGCTTGCAGAAGGCCCGTCAGATTGGCCGAAAGGTCGAACCGGCAGTCGGCCGTCAACGCGACCTTGGTCGCCTCCAACACGGAGCGCCTATCGAGCAGAGCCGCAATGAACGCAGCACCTCCTTCGGGAAGCGACCGGACCTCAACCTCGGCTTCCGGCCGGGTCAGGATCGCATCTTCGCCACCTGCATCGAGATCGACGGGTGCGGGAACGCCGTCGCCGACATTCATCTGCCAGATGGTCAGAGCCGGAAAGGCTGACCGGGTGACGCGAACGGAGGGGTGAAGCAACAGTCGCAGTCGCGGGAGGTCCTCCGGCGCCACTGCTGCAAGCACGGTGGGATCAAGCGGTTCGACCTCGGCAGCGTGATAGGCTTCCGTCCACGCTCGTTCGATCCGGGCGACATCGGCCAGATAGGGCACGGAGGCCGCAAGTTCGAAGCTGCCGATGAAGTCGGGGAAACCGCCGCCATAACTGAGCATGATCGGCGATTTTGGCGGTTCCTGTGCCACATAGACACGCGCCATTGCCCGGAAGAAATCGACACCGACAATGCGCACAACCGCCGGAAAGGCCGCCTGCAGCGTATCGATAAGCCCAGCCACGACATTGTTGCGGTAGACGGCGAAGCGCCGGGCGCTCGGCGCTCCGTCAGGGCCGATCAGACCGATCGGCACGGGCCGCTCAGGATCAAGCAGCGCCGCGACGAATTCTCCTTGCCGGTCAGCGAGCCGAAGCATGGCGCAACTTTCGGGACTGGGCCGCGACCATGATGGCCTCGGCACGGGCGGCCTCGGCCTTTAGTTCCGACCATGTCGGGACATCGGCATCCCATTCGATGAGTGTTGGTTTCGGACCGGTCTGCCTGATCGTGCGCGCAAAGAGCCCCCAAACAACGTCGTCGACGGGGCGATTGTGCGTATCGATGAGGAGCGGCCGCCCCGCTTCGTCGGCTTCGCGCGTGTAACCCGCAAGGTGGATCTCCTGGACATACGCAAGCGGATAGGCGTCGATATAGGCTGTCGCGTCCCATTGCTGGTTGGTCGACGCCACATGCACATTGTTGACGTCAAGCAACAGGCCGCAGCCGGTGCGCCGCACTACCTCGGCGATGAAGTCGATCTCTGAATAGGTGCTTTCGGCGAAGGCGATATAGGTCGAGGGATTTTCGAGCAGCATCTGACGGCGCAGGGTTTCCTGAACCTGGTCGATGTGTTCGCTGACGCGATTCAGCGTTTCGTGTGTGTAGGGCAGCGGCAGGAGATCGTTGAGGAATCCGGTCTTGTGCGACGACCAGGCGAGATGCTCGGAAAACAGCCCCGGCTGATAGCGCGCGATCAATGCCTTCAGGCGTTGCAGATGCTCGCGATCCAGCGGCCAGTCCGCACCGATCGATAAGCCGACGCCGTGAAGCGATAGCGGATAGCGTTCGCGGATCGCTGTCAGATAGCGGTGCGGCGGGCCGCCGGCGCCCATATAGTTTTCCGCGTGAACCTCGAAGAAGCCGATATCGGGGGCCGTCTCGACGATCTCGCGATAATGTTCGGCCTTGAGCCCAACGCCGGCGCGCGGCTGGATGCCCGTCTGTGAATCATGCGGCATGGCCATGACGACCTCCGGATTCTAAGGGACGCCGCGCGGGCGGGGATGAGCCCGCCCGCGTGACGATGCTCAGGCCTTTGGCGTCAGGCTGCCGGTCCCATTGGGCGTCTTCATCGTGGTGCAGGTGCCCTTCGGCGTGAGCTTGAACGCATTGCCCTGATAGTTGACCGTGCTCGTACCGGCGCAAGTGGTCCCGGCACCTGCGTAACAGTCGTTCTGCCCCTTCAACGCCACTCCGAAGCACTTCTCCATCTTGCCGCCCGCCATGGCCTTCATCGTCTTGGCCTGGTTCTCCTTCATCATCTTTTCCATGTCGGCTTTGCTCATCTGTGCGGAAGCCGGGAGTGCGGTCATTGTGCCCAGCGCGGTGATGAAAGCGCCGGCGACCAGTGCGGGAAGCGTGCGATTGGACATTTTTGTTCCTCCGATGGATCTGGCATTGCGGGTCGATACGGCCACCCGCCTGGCGGGCCGATCAGGACACGCCTGTCAGAATATTCGCTGGGAGCGATGAAAGGTTACGTCGTGGTCGCAGTCGATCACCTCACGCCGATGGACGGCGCTGGGAAGACGAACAGCTTCACCACGAAGGCTGACGGCACTGCCAGCATCACCGTGACGCTTCCGAGCATGCCGACCCGAGACAATACCGTCCTTGTCATCTACAATAACGGAGGCAAGCCGCCCGGCATGGAACGTGGCCGCATCGGCATCGACGCCCATCACCAGATCATCGCGCGGCCGGAGTGAAGCCTGGGTTCGCAAGGTCGCAGCGCTAAGGGTTCCCTTGAGTTCGAATCCCCCGCGTTTCAGCATTCTCTGCTGGTTGCAGGCCAAACTCGACACGCAATACGGCGCCCACCTGCTGATCTCGATCCATGATCTGATGCAAGAGATGCTCTGAGTGATTTTCGGATACAGGCGTCATTGCACCTCGCGCTTCAGAAGGCTCTCCAACCAGTCGGCGAAGACATGAACCCGGCGAGAAAGATGGTGGCGATGCGGGTAGAGCAGCGTCATCGGCATCGGCTCCGCGCGGTACGACGGCATCACCTCGACGAGCTCGCCGGCTTCGATATGGCGTTTGACGTCATAGGCTGGAATCTGGATCAGGCCGATGCCCGCCAGACAGCAGGCAATATAGGCTTCAGCACTGTTGACCACGACGCGACCGCGCATTGGCATCGATCGCGACAGCTCGTTTTCGACCCATTCCCAGGCCTCGACGCGCCCGCTCGTCGGTGAGGCGTAGTTGACCGCCAGGTGGTTTTGCAGATCGTCAGGCGATTGGGGCAGGCCATGGCGCTCCAGATAGGCAGGGCTTGCGACATTGATCAGCCGAAGCTCACCGATTGAACGCGCGATCATGCCGGAATCGGCCAGTGGCCCGACCCGCAGGACGCAGTCGACGCTTTCCTCGACGAGGTTCACGGCACGGTCGGTGACGCCGAGATCGATGTCGATCTCCGGGTAGGCGTCGAGAAAGGCCGGCAATGCCGGTGCGATAATCAGGCGTCCGATGCGGCCCGGAACATCCATCCGCAGCCTGCCCGAGGGCAGCGCGGATTGGCGGAAGATGTTTTCGGCCTCCTCGACATCCGCGATCAGCCGCAGGCAGCGCTCATAGAAAGCCGAGCCATCGTGGGTCGGCGATACCACCCTCGTGGTCCGGTGCAGGAGCCGTGCCCCGACGCGGCCCTCCAGTTCCTGCACCGCCGCCGACACCGATGAGCGCGGCATGCCGAGCGTATCCGCCGCGCGGGTGAAACTCGCGCATTCGACGACGCGGGCAAAGATGCGGAAGAGATCAATACGGTCCAAGCGGGTGAAGACCTCTATTGTTCAGAATGTACGACAGGTGATGTCAGAATGATCGCCTTTATATCATAGTCATAGACGATATCCTCCGTTCTCGAAAGCGGCTGCATAGCGCGGTCGTGGAAGGACAAGGAGGCTGACGCCGTGGCCGATCACAGCATCAAGGGAAAAACCGTCATCATCGCCGGCGGCGCGAAGAACCTCGGCGGATTGCTCGCACGCGATCTCGCCGAGCACGGCGCCAAGGCGATCGCAATCCACTACAACAGCGCCGCTACGAAGGCCGATGCGGACGCGACTGCCGCCGCCGTTAAGGCCAGCGGGGCGAAAGCGGCCGTCTTGCAGGCCAACCTCACCACGGCTGGCGCAATGGAGAAACTCTTCGCGGATGCGATCGCGGCGGTCGGCAAGCCTGATATCGCCATCAACACTGTCGGCAAGGTGCTGAAGAAGCCGATCGTTGAGATCAGCGAAGCTGAGTATGACGAGATGACGGACGTGAACGCGAAGTCCGCCTTCTTCTTCATCAAGGAAGCCGGCAAGCATCTCAACGGCAACGGCAAGATCTGCACGCTCGTCACCTCGCTGCTCGGCGCCTACACGCCATTCTACGCGGCCTATGCCGGCACCAAGGCACCGGTGGAGCATTTCACGCGGGCGGCCTCGAAGGAGTTCGGGGAGCGCGGCATCTCAGTGACAGCGATCGGCCCCGGTCCGATGGACACGCCCTTCTTCTATCCGGCGGAAGGCGAGGACGCGGTCGCCTATCACAAGACGGCGGCCGCGCTGTCGAAGTTCTCCAAGACCGGCCTAACCGATATCGAAGACATCGTCCCCTTCATCCGCTTCCTCGTCTCGGACGGCTGGTGGATGACCGGCCAGACGATCCTCGTCAATGGCGGGTACACCACCAAATAGTCGCGGCACGCAAGATCGTGACCCGCTCGCCGCCGACACTCCGCGGCGGCTCCGATGGAATGCGGCCGAGGTTGGAAAGGCGCCGTCGCCATGATGCAGCCTCCACGCGGGACGGATGTCGCGGCTGCCGATGCGGGGCGGATCGCTGCGGTTATCCGCTTTTGGACGGACGCGGGGACGAAAGGCCGATGGTTCGCCAAGGACAATGAGTTCGACAGGCGCTTTCGCGACCGGTTTCTTGATCTGCATATGGAGGTCGCGGCACGACGGTACGACGGCTGGACTGAAACGCCAGACGGTGCGCTGGCGCTCTTGATCCTGACGGACCAATTCCCGCGTAACGCCTATCGCGGCACCGGCCACATGTACGCGACAGATCCGCTTGCCCGGCACTATGCCAGGCTGGCGCAAGCAGCCGGACATATGGAGCGCGTCGAACATGACCTTCGGCTATTCTTCTGCCTGCCCTACGCTCATTCGGAAGAGATTACCGATCAGGACATCTCGGTGATGCTGAACGCGAAGCTTGGCGAACCGTGGCTCTCCCATGCCGAGGGACATCGCGACATCGTCCGCCGCTTCGGTCGCTTCCCGCACCGCAACCCCATACTGGGGCGCGAGACGACACGGGAGGAAGCTGCGTTCCTGCGCAACGGAGGCTTTCGTGGATAGCGGCGTGGGAGGCGGAACAATCGGACCGGGACAACAGCGAGAGGAAGCCGCGCACGGATTAACGTTGGTCGGGGTTGATTGACGATATGACGGGTTTTCTGGTCCTGCTGGCGCAGGCGGTCATTTATTTCATCGCAATGGCGGTCATATTCCACTTCAGAACCGCGATCGGGATCGGGGTCTTTTTCTGCGTTCTCGGCGCGATGCATTTCCTCGAAACCTATCTTGCAGCGGTCTTCTTCATCGAGCTGCCTTTCGGGCTGATCTCGCCGGGCTCGACGGTGATGTTCGCAGGCAAGCTGGCCTTCCTTCTGCTGCTCTACATCAAGGAAGATGCCGAGAGCGTGCGCCAGCCTGTTTACGGGCTGCTGATCGGCAACATTCTTATGGTGGTGCTTGCGATGATCCTGCGCGTCTACAGCGATCCCGCAAGCCTGCCGGGCTACAATCCGGATCTTCGCTTCCTCGACCAGATCGGCTTCCTCATGATCTGGGGCACAGTCCTGCTCTTCGTCGACCTGATAGCCTTGATCGTCATCTACGAGCGGCTCGGCGCGCTGATAACCAACACGATTCCGGGCCGAATATTCATGAGCCTGGCAATCGTGCTGAGTTTCGATCAGGTCTTCTTCTATCCTGCGCTTCATCTCCTGTCGGGCGTGCCGCTCACAGCTTCCTACGGCGGCTGGATCGCCAAGGTCGGGGCCGCCGGCTTCTTCAGCCTCATGCTGACGCTCTATTTGCGCTTCATCGAGTCAAGCGCCATGCGTGCTCGCCCGCACGGCGCCGTCGATGTGTTCGATCGCCTGACCTATCGTCACCGTTACGAAAAGCTGGCCGAGCGGGTCGGTAGGGACGCTCTGACCGGCCTACAGGACCGGGGACGGTTCGATACGAGAGGGCCGGCCATGTTGCAGGCAGCCTTGCGATCGGAGCTGTCGGTTAGTCTGATGATGATCGACATCGACCACTTCAAGGCGATCAATGATCAGCATGGGCATCCCCAGGGCGACACTGTCATCCGGGAGGTGGCCGACACGATCATGCGCACCAAGTGCGAGGCGGACGAGTTATTTCGCTATGGCGGCGAGGAATTCGCGCTGCTTTGCCCGAAAGCGCCGCCGGGGGCGATGGCGCTGGCCGAGCGCATCCGCACGGCCGTGGCAGCCGTTTCGCATCCTGGCCTCGACCGGCGCGTCACCATCAGCATTGGCGTTGCCACCTTTCCGGCGGATGCCAAGGATTTTCCTGAGCTGCTGATGCGTGCTGACGCTGCACTCTATGAAGCGAAGGCGCTCGGCCGGAACAGGGTGTTCAACGCGGCCGCAGCAGGACAACGATCCAAGCCATGAGCAATCCTTCGGATTTCACGAGCGGCTCATCAACCCGAGTTCTTGGGGGCGTAAACCATTCAAGTTGAGATTGTCTTGCCATAGCTTCTATGTGGTCAGTAGGCCAAGCCATCCGCGCACGAGGACCATCCGAGCCTTCTCGGAGTGGTTGCGGTCAAGTAGCTGACCCTCTTCTTCTGTGCCTTCGAAATGTCCGCTCGTCAGCGCTGTGGCCTCATCAACTTCAAGGATGTGGCCCGAGAAGCGAGGGCCTTTCTCGCCATGCCGCATCGCGATCTTCCTGCACGTCCGGACGGCAAGCCACACCACCAGCAGGCTCACCCCCGCCATGGCCACGCGGAATTATCGTTATGCCCCCTGCGCTATCTGCTCAGCAGAGATCAGAATACCAGGACTTTGTCAGCGGCGAGTGTCGCAGCAGCAAGCTCGGCCATGGTGCTGCGTTGCGCGCCCGGCACAATGTCGGTTTCGCCGAGGCCGCGCGCATCCATACAGGTGCCGCACAGCAGGACTTTTCCTTTACCGGCGATGACCCCCTTCAGCATGCGCTCTATATTGTAGTAACCGTCGGGCGTCTTCTGGCCTGCTCTTGCCGCCATCACAGCATCCGCCATCAGGAACACGGTGACAATCGGCGTCGGTTCGCCCTTGATGAGAGCGAGAGTGAGGCGCAATCCGTTATAGCAGCGCTCGGTGCCGTAAGGTGGGTCATTCAGGGTGAGCAGTATCTGCATGGACATCCCTTCATTTCTGCAACTGAGCGGATGCCAGTTGATGCGCGAAGCCTGCGCAACCAACCGGTAAGCTGGCTATTCACCAAGCACGCGCCGTCGATCCTCGAATTCGTCCTTATCGATCTCGCCACGCGCAAAGCGCTCTTTGAGAATGTCAAGAGGCGTGCGGCCCGGCAGGGTATGATGCGGCAGCGTTGGATCCTGCCACGGTCCACCCAGCCAGCGAACGAGAAGGACGACGGCTGCAATCAGCACCGCCAGGAAGAGGAGCATGAACAACGGACCGAAAATCATGGCGTACCAACCTCCGCCCCACCCCATCATGTGCGGGCCCCAAACGTATCGGTCAGTGTCGGACGGCGCCTGCGTCCACGCAGCGCCTGGCACAAGGGCCAGAGCAAGGCCCATCGCTGCGACCGGCTTCATCGAACCTCTGCGCATCGGCTGCCGCCATCGTTGACAATTGCCCTTTTTTGCTCCAGCGACGACGCGGCGCTTTGCGCTGGGTCAAATGCTGCCGGCCAGCTTGGTCGCAACCGCGGAGATAACCGGCCAACTCGATGCGCGGTTAAACCGAACGGGATGGGCTCCAACCCAACCGCTCGAGGAAAACGCACTTGATGAAGTCGTTGAGGCCGAGGCAGCTTACGAGAGCAAAGCCGACGATCATTATCGTATACGCCAGCGGGATGGGCCTCAGTTCGACCAGGCCGAAGGCGCCGATCAGGATACCCAGAAGCGCATCGGCGAACAGGGCCGCGCCGAGGATCATGCTTGGCCTCGAAGCCCAGAATGCCCTCCGCTCGCGTATGGACACGATCGAACAGAGGGCGAAGAACAGAAGCGTCTGAAATGTGAAGGTCTGTAGCTGACCGGGATGGCTTCCAAGGTCGAAGGCGCTCCAACCGATGGCGAGTAGGACCAGAGCCTCGATCAGCATGGCGATACCCAGCAGAACCGCGAGCCTGACGAGCGGGCCGATGTTCCAAGTCTCCGGATTCGACGATGGAGTTACGCGGTCGGTCGAGAGCGCGATCTTGACGAAGTCCGTCATGAACACGATGAGCACCATCCCAAGCGCCGAAATGGCGAACTTGCCGGTTGCCAGGAACGCAATCACGACGAAGCCCGACTTCAAGATGGTCCGGCTTACCTTGTTGACGATCCAGGTAAGAACCCGCTGGTAGATGGCGCGGCCGTTCTTCACGAGATCGACGATCCCGCGCAAGCCCTCTGTGGTCAGCACCACGCTCGCCGCCCCTTTCGCGACATCGGTCGCGCCGCTCACCGCGATGCCCACTTCGGCCTGACGTAGCGCCGGTGCGTCGTTCACCCCATCGCCATTCATGCCGACGACATGACCAGCTGCCTGGAGGCTCTTCACGACCAGGAACTTGTCCTCGGGAAACACCTCGGCGAAGCCGCTCGAGTTCTGGATGAGCCCGGCAGCACCGGCCCCTCCAGCGCCGGCGGCATGAAGCTCGGGGGCACGAACGATCTCGCCCAAGCCGAGTTCGTTGGCCACCGCGCGCGCCACCGGCAAGGCATCGCCTGTCAGCATCTTCACCGCAACACCGAGGGAGCGGAGCTCGTCGATGAGCTGGCGCGAGTCGGGTCGGAGCGCATCATGGAGCAGCGCAAGGCCAACGAACCGCAAGGGGGCGTCGCCATCGGCGCGCGCGACGGCCACAACCCGGACCCCCTGCCTAGCCTCTTCGGTTGCCGTGGCTTCGAGGGCGGCAACGGCCGCCGCGCCGAGACCTGCCGCTTCGGCCACGGTGCGCAGTGCTCCCTTCATCACCCGCGTCTTGATGCCGCCGTGCTCGATGAACGCCTCGGTCCTGCGCGTCTTGGGCGAGAACGGAGTGAACGAGATGAGCGCCGTGTCACTATCGAGCAGCTTGTGATCGCGGGCTGCTCGCAGGAAGGCGACATCGATCGGGTCCTGGTCGGCCTCCTGCGACGCGAAGGCTCCCACGCGCAGGACGTCCTCGACGGTGAATCCTGGCTGGGGCAGCGCCCCCATGAACGACAGCTGGTTCATGGTGAGCGTCCCGGTCTTGTCGGCGCAGACGACGTCCATGTTCGCCGCGTCTTCGGCGGCGCTGAGCCGCGTGACGAGCACGCCGTGGCGTGCCAGCTCCATGGAGCCGACAGCCATCGAGACGGTGAACATGACCGGCAGCGCCACGGGGACGGCACTCATCAACAGCACGAGCGACAGCGGCAGGATCTCAACGAGGTGCAGGCCTTCGACGAGCGATGCAACCACGGCGATCGCGACAAGAATACCGACGATGAGGAACAGCCATCTGACGACGCGCGTGATGACCTCTTCGACGTGTAGCTTCGGATGCGCGCTCTCCACGAGTTGCGTCGTGCGGCCGAAATAGGTCTTGACGCCGGTCGCGGTGACAACCGCGGTCGCCTCGCCGTCCCTGGCAATGGAACCGGAGTAGAGGATGGCGTCATTCGTCTTGGTGATCTCCCGGGATTCTCCCGTCAGCGCCGATTGATCGACCTGCAGCGCTCCCTCGATGATTCGTGCGTCTGCCGGCACGAAGTCCCCGGAGCGCAAGCGCACGACATCGCCCGAAACGAGCTCTTGCGCCGGTATCGCTTGCCAGGCCCCGTCGCGCAGAACGCGCGCCGTCACCTGCAGTCTCTGCCTGAGTGCCGACACGGCCGCAGCGGCGCGATGTTCCTGGAGGAAGCCGAGGACCGCGTTCACGACAAGGAGCGCCATCGCGATCCACAGGTCAGTCCATTTATGGAGGATGAAGGAGACAAGCACGATCAGCTCAATCATCCAGGCCGAGAGACCCCAGAACTTGCGTGCGAAGCCTAAGAGCGGATGAGCCTTGGCCTCCGGCACGGCGTTTGGCCCTTCCTGGGCGAGCCGTCTCTTTGCCTGCTCGCCGGAAAGGCCGGTCGCGCCGAGGGTGACAGGCGTCTCCGCTGCGGCTGGTTCGGCGCGCTCGGCCGCTGGCTCTCGACGGTCGTTCACTCTTTGGCTCGGACGACGAGGACCGGACAAGGCGCCTCGCGCATGACCGCCTCGGCGACGCTGCCGACTAAGGTCCTTGTGATTCCGTGGCGCCCATGACTGCCGATCACGATCAGATCCGCCTCCTATTCCCTGGCGGCCTCAAGGATCTCCGAATTGAAAATAACCCCACAAGATGGCTTCAAGTCCTGACGTAGATCAAACAAGCTGCCCACACCAAACCGGCGTGCGGTTCACACTGTCGGATAGGCGCAAAGACTGTTCGGCGGGAGCACGCCCATCGTGAAGCACGCCCGAAAAAGCAATTGAGGTCCGGGTCATATGCGCCAACATCATCAAGGATGAGCGGGATACCGTCGCTGAGCCCGCATCTGTGCGCCGCCGCGATCGCGGCTCCGCAAGGCGCGGCGGGCATCGAGCTAAGCCGGCCTCGCCGATCTGAACGATCCGGTGTTGAAGGAGCGCATGGCCGGTCTCAAGGCGATTCGCGAGCAAACCGCGGTCGACGCCGAGCGCATTCAGATGACGCTCGACATCTCAGGCAATCAGCCGATCACGGTGGACATGATCGGCGCCTCCGTCAGCGAGGCTCGCAACGGGTCGCGGCTCGAAGGGGGCGGCTATCGGTGGGATCACCTGCGCGCCTTCGTCCAGCGCGTCGAGGTCGCGGACACCGAAGTCAGCATCATGGGATCAAAATCAGAACTGCTGCGAACGCTCGTGACCGTGTCAGGAGGGAGATCGGCAGCATTCGGCGTTCATAGTTCTGTACTGAATAGTTCTGTACTGAAATGGCGCGCCCGAAAGGATTCGAACCTCTGACCCCCAGATTCGTAGTCTGGGCCGAAGCATTGATATTGCTGGGTTTCGTTACCGTAAGGTGTCGAACAAGTCCAGGAAAGCCCGCAATTTCAACTCATTCGAAAGCTACAAAGCACCTTGAAACGGGGGTCGTAACTCACTGCCAGCAACCGAGAGGAGGCAATATTTAGCCCCTCTGCACAACCTTGGGCAGCGCGCTATTCGGGCGTCTCAGATATTCTGATGTATCGCCACACAATCCTCTGCCGCGGCGATGCACCATCAGACGAAGTTGATCCAATCGCGCAGAAAGCTCTTTCGCATCAATCCCGATGCCGTAGCGCGTCGACGATAATCTTGAATGCGGGAAGGTTTTGGCGGCGGCTCGGATAGTAGAGGAAGTAACCGTCGAAGTGGGGCGACCAGTCGTCGAGCACCTGGGCTAGTTCGCCCGATACGATGTGCCGTCCGACGATATCCTCCGGAACATAGGCAATGCCGTAGCCGTTCACCGCCGCGTCGATCATCGCGTAGGAGTTATTGAAGGTGAGTTGGCCGTTCACCCGAACGCGCATGGACTGATCGTCCTTCTCGAACTCCCATGCATAAAGCCCGCCGGCCGTTTCGTGGCGCATATTGATGCAGGTGTGCCGGACCAGATCCCGCGGATGTTCGGGTACGCCGTGCGTCGCAAAATAGGATGGCGAAGCAACCGCAACCAGCCGCCAGTCCGGGCCGATCCGCACCGCGATCATGTCCTTCTCGACGCTCTCTCCTAACCGGACGCCGGCGTCAAAACCTTCCTCGACGATGTTGCGAAAGGTGCTGTCGAGGATCAGTTCGACACCGATGTCGGGATAGGCACTGAGGACAGGCTTGAGCTTTGGCCAGACCACGCTTTCCAATGCGTGGTCTGACAGCGTCAGCCTGATCGAGCCCGATGGCTTCTCGCGGAATGCCATCAGCGTCGCGATCTCGTTCTCGATTTCGGCAATGCGTGGGGCGATCGTCTGGAGCAGCCGTTCGCCCGCGGCCGTCGTCGCGACATTACGCGTGGTGCGGGTCAGAAGGCGAATGCCCATCCGCGCTTCAAGTTGCTTGATGGTGTGGCTCAGCGTCGACTGCGCGATACCGAGCTTCGCGGCCGCTTTGGTAAAACTGCGCTCCTCGGCCACGACCTGAAACCAAGTCAACTGGTTGAGGTCAGTCTTGGCCATGGGTTCCCTCGCTTGCCGCGGATGCAGATTATTCGATTGTATCGATAAGTTCATTCCGATTTCGACGAGTAATCGTTTTGCCGCAGAAGCCTTAGGTTGCATTGCAGCAATTCATGCAGGAGCCAACCGATGGTCGTCACCGCCACAGCAGATGCAGACAGCAAACCCGCTGCCTGGGGCGCCGTCCTTTCTATGGCGCTCTGCGTGGCGATGCTGATCGCATCAGAATTTATGCCGGTCAGCCTGCTCACCCCGATGGCCGAAGGGCTGCACGCGACGGAAGGGCAGACAGGACAGGCCATCTCCATCAGCGGCTTGTTCGCGGTGGCGGCCAGCATGGCCATCACCACCGTCGCCGGCATGCTGAACCGCAAATGGGTTCTGGTGGCGATGACCGCCTTCATGCTGCTGTCGCTGGTTCTGGTCGCGGCCGCGCCGAATTTCGCGGTGCTGATGATCGGCCGTGCGCTGCTCGGCATCTGCATCGGCGGCTTCTGGTCTTTGGCCACCGCCGTCATCATGCGGCTGGTTCCTGAAAGCGAAGTGCCACGCGCGCTCGCGTTGATGTATGGCGGACAGGCTATCGCGGCCGCCTTCGCCGCGCCGGTGGGCAGCTATCTCGGCGGATTGCTGGGCTGGCGCACGGTGTTCTGGGCACTGACGCCGATCGTCGCCTTGAATCTCGTTTGGCATCTCATCGCCCTGCCGTCGCTGCCCGCCCGCCAGCGTCAGGACTTCCGCACCATGTTCGATCTGCTGAAGCGCTCTTACTTTCTGCGCGGCCTGATCGCGGCGATGCTGTCATGGGGCTCGGCCTTCACCATGTTCACCTATCTGCGCCCGTTCCTGGAACGGGTGGCGCGCGTGGATGTGACGCTGCTCTCGATCCTGCTGCTCGTACTGGGCTGCGCCGGCTTCGTCGGCACCTGGGCCTCCGGCCGCTTTGTGAGCGGCAATGTCGCGCCTCTCTTGAGGCTGCCCGCGCTTCTCATGGGTGGGTGCACGCTGGGCCTGCTGCTGCTCGGCGGCTCAGTGATCGCGGCTGCCTTGTTTCTCGCGATCTGGGGTGCGATGAACACCGCGATGTCGGTGATCTGGATGACGTGGATGTCGCAGAACGTCGACGATGCGCCGGAAGCGGCCGGCAGCCTGATGGTCGCTGCGATCCAGACGTCGATTCTCTTGGGTGCGGTGATCGGCGGGCTTCTCCTGGATAGCATGACGATCTCCGCGACTTTCATCGGCAGCGTGGTTTTGGCCGGCATTGGCATCGTACTGATCGGTAACGGCAGTCGACTGCTGAAACCGCACGCCTCCCAGCAAGGAGGTTGAGATGAAGCGCAAGTCGATGGCGCTTTCGCGTCGCACGTTGTTGGCCGCGGCTGCGGGCCTCGCGCTTCCTTCCCTGGTGCGCGCGCGAACCAACACGGCCCCGGATCGGAAAGGAGACATCATGCGCATGAGATTCAATTTTGCGGATCAGAATTTCACGGCGACGCTGGAAGACAATCCTTCCGCGCGCGATCTGCTATCCATGCTGCCGCTGAACCTGACGATCGAAGATTATTCGATCAATGAGAAGATCGCTAATCTACCGCGCAAGCTCACGGAAAACGGGAGCGGTCCGTTCGGCAATGAAACGGTCGGCGATCTCTGCTACTACGCGCCGTGGGGTAACTTGGCGCTGTTTCATGGTTCGTATCATTGGTCGCGCGGCCTGATCCGGCTCGGCCGACTCGACCAGGGAGCGAAGCCGTTGTTGGTGCGCGGGACATATCCGTTACGCGTTGAAGGCCTGTCCTGAGATGCCCCTAACGACGATATCGCAACGCCTCGACCAGTAGGGCGAAAGCCGGCGTCGGCTGACGGCGGGTCGGATAGTAGAGACGATAGCCGGAGAACGGTTCGCACCAGTCGGCGAGCACGCGGACGAGTCGGCCATCGGCGAGATACGGCGCGACCTGCCCCTCGGTGAGATAAACCAGCCCATGTCCTTCCAGCGCGGCTTTCAGCATGAGACTCGAGGTGTTGAACACCAGTTGCCCATCGACGCGGACATTGAGCGCGCGGCGTTTCTTCTCGAACTCCCATGCGTAAAGGCCGCTATGGATCGGCAGGCGCAGATTGATGCAGTTGTGCCGGGTGAGGTCCTGCGGCGTCTTCGGCTGAGCGCGTGAGGCGAAATAGGACGGCGCGCCCGCGACAGCCATGCGCAGATCCGGGCTGATCGGGACGGCAATCATGTCCCGCGCGATTTGCTCGCCCATGCGGACGCCGGCGTCGAAGCGCTCGGCGACGATATCGGTCAAACCATAATCGATGACGATCTCGACCCTGATGTCGGGATAGGCGCTGACGAGTCTGGCGATGGCCGGCCAGAGGATCGTTTCCGCAGCATGTTCCGAGGCGGTCAGGCGGATCGTACCGGACGGCTTCTCGCGCAAATCGCTCAACGCATCGAGCTCGCTGCGGATCTCCGCGATCCGTGGGCCGATCGACTGAACAAGCCGCTCACCGGCTTCCGTCGGCGCCACCCGCCGCGTCGTGCGTGTCAGCAGGCGCAGGCCGAGACGCGCTTCGAGCATACGAATGGTTTGGCTCAGGGCCGATTGAGAAACCCCGAGCCGCTTTGCCGCCCGCGTGAAATTCCGCTCCTGTGCCACGACGAGAAAGGCCGCCAGATCGTTCAGATTGTCGCTCGACATTCAGAAGCTCACCTTATTGGTTCATGCGCAATCTAGCATCTAATCGCAGAGTTTGCGGTGCCTTATCTTCGTCCCGAGCAGCAAAAGCTATCAACGCAAAAGGGGAATGAAATGAAGAAAGTCCTCGCAGCAGCGGCGATCGGCGCGGCCAGCGTCATGCCGGCCCAGGCGGACAACATCGAGATCCGAACCAATGGCACGACACCGGCCGTGATCGGAGCCGCGGCGAATTTCACCGGGCAGGCGATCATCAGCCCGCTCTATCCGCCCACCGAGATGACGCGAGCGAGCACCGGGCTTGTGACCTTCGCGCCCGGCGCGCGAACCGTCTGGCACACCCATCCGGCCGGACAGATGCTCATCGTCACCGCCGGCCAGGGCTGGGTGCAGGAGGACGGCAAGGAGCGCCGCGTCATCAATCCCGGCGACGTCGTCTGGATTCCCGCCGGCGTGAAGCATTGGCATGGCGCCACCGCGACCAGCCCGATGGCGCATATCGCACTGACCTACATGAAGGACGGCAAGAACGTCGACTGGCTCAAGGCCGTCTCCGACGCGCACTACCGCTAACAGGACGACGGCATGAAAGGCTCACTCATGAAAACCTCCACCGTTCTCGCTCTCGCTCTATCGATGGGAGCAGTCGATGCCGCCGCACAAACCGGATCGCAGACCGGCAGCCTGTCGCGCGACGACGTGCGGGCTGTTTCGCCTGCGCTTGAACATTATGCAACGGACAAGCTCGCCAACGGCCTCTGGAAGCGCCCGGGCCTGTCGGCGCGTGATCGCAGCATCGTCACCATCGCGGCCGTCATCACACGCAATCAGGGTATTCTGCTGCCGGAGCAGTTGAACCTCGCGCTCGACAACGGCGTGAAGCCGGCCGAGATCTCCGAGATCGTCACGCATCTCGCCTTCTATGTCGGCTGGGGCAATGCGATGGCGGCAACGGCAATCACCAAGGAGGTATTCGCAGCACGCGGCGTCGGAGCGGAGCAACTGCCCAAGGCTGCCGTCGACTTTCTGCCGCTCGACGAAAAGGCCGAGGCCGATCGCGCCGCGCGCGTCGCGCAGGGCACCGGGCCCGCATCGCCGGGTTTAGTGCGCGACACCACGGATGTGTTGTTTCGCGACCTGTGGCTGCGGGCCGACCTCGCGCCGCGCGATCGCAGCCTGGTGACGGTCAGCGCGCTGATCTCTGCCGGACAGGTCGAGCAGATTCCCTATCACCTCAACCGGGCGATGGATAACGGCCTGACGCGCGCGGAGGCATCCGAGGTCATCAGCCACCTCGCCTACTACGCGGGATGGCCGAATGCCTTTTCGGCGGCGCCCGTCGCGCGAGCGGTGTTCGAGAAGCGCTCGGCCAACTGACAATGACGACTTCCTTGTCCTCATCGTCAGCACCGGCGCGATCGGTCGCCGTGACGTTGTTGCCGATCATGGCGGCGGTGCTGGCGGGCTTCGTCGTCATCGGCGCGGCCCTGCCGGTGCTGCCGCTGCATGTGAATCAGGATCTCGGCTTCGGAACTCTTGTGGTCGGCCTCGTCGCGGGCGCGCAATTCGCTGCGTCCGTGGCGACCCGCATCTGGTCCGGCTCCTATTCCGATGCCCATGGTGGCAAACGCAGCGTCCTGCTCGGCCTCGTCGCCGCGGTCGCTGCCGGACTGCTGTATCTCCTGTCATTGGTCTTCGCGCACTCGCCGATCATCTCGATCGTGATTCTTCTGATTGGCCGCGCGGTGCTCGGTGGCGCCGAAAGTTTCATCATCACCGGCGGCGTGAGTTGGGGATTGGCGATGGTCGACTCCAGTCATGCCGGAAAAGTCATCGCGTGGGTCGGCACCGCCATGTTCGCCGCGCTGGCCTTCAGCGGACCGCTCGGAGCGATGCTCTTTGCCGCGCATGGATTTGCCGCGATCGGCCTCATAACGACTTTGCTGCCGCTGCTTCTGCTGCTGCTTCTGCTTCGCGCGCCAAATCCACCACCGGGACCGGCCCGGACGAAATCGACCTTTCGCGATGTCATCGGAGCGGTCTGGCTGCCGGGTCTCGGCGCAGCACTCAGTAGCATCGGTTACTGCGCCATTCTCGCCTTCAGTTCGTTGCTCTATGCTGATCACGGCTGGCGCCCGGTCTGGTTGGCCTTCACCGCGTTCGGCGCCACGCTGATCGTGGCGCGATTGATCTTCGGGCACCTGCCGGACACACTCGGCGGCGCGAAAATCGCATTGCTGTTCGTTCTGGTGCAGTCGGCCGGACTGATCCTGATGGGGATCGCGAGCAACAGCATAACAGCATCCACCGGAGCCGCACTCACGGGACTCGGCTATTCACTCGTCTATCCCGGCCTCGGTGTTGAAGCTGTCCATGGCACGTCAGCCGAAAATCGCGGCCTGGCAATGGGCATCTACACGGCCTTTCTCGATGTCGCGATGGCCCTTGGAAGCCCGACACTGGGATGGATCGCCGATCGGCATAGCTTGAACGCCGCTTTCCTTGTCAGCGCCGTCGTCACGCTTTGTACGACGGCTGCAGCGTTGCATCTTGCCTACGGGATGCAGCGAGGTCGATAGGCGTGGCGTGCCAAGAACACTTGTCGTCTCAATTCGTTTCGACCCAGCCAACACGACAATCAACAAAACCCGTTCACATCCCATCACGCTTGTTGAACACGGAAAAACCGCAAGCGGCTTCTGAACCAACCCACCAAGCCATTCGGCATCAATCGTATGACTGCGACGAGAGTAACGCCAAAAATCACGAGATGCAGACCGGGCAAGCTATTTGCCAACAGACCACGCAGGATTTCGCCGAAAGGAAACAGAATCGCCACACCCAGTACTGGCCCCCAAATCGTTCCTATTCCTCCGATGGCGGTAAACAGGATGATCGAGATAATCAGGATTGGCGAAGCAACGACTTCCGGATCGACAAACCCGTTGTACTGGGCAAACACCGATCCTCCGACAGAGCTCAGAATCGCGCTGATGACCATTGCCGCGGTCTTCGAGCGCAACAGATCGATTCCGATGGCTTGCGCTGCGTCCTCGTTGCCCTTGAGCGCCCGCAAGCGAAATCCGAGCTTCGATTGCAATAAGCAATACGTTACGGCGATCGTAAGCGCCGCGAAAGCAAGCGCGAAGATCAGACTCTGGGTCGCGACCGACAGTTGAATCCCAAGGATAGACCACGGCTTATATTGGACGAGCAAGCCCGAGGCTCCGCCGAGAAACTCGGTTCCGATAACAATGATGCGCCCCAGTTCACCCACTGCAAGCGTGACCAAAGCAAAATAAAGATGCCCAAGTCTGAAGCGAAACGTTAGCCAGGATAATCCCGCACCGATGAGCGACGAGATCATTGCGGCACACACGATCCCTACCCAGAGCGGAACCGAGAGCTTTAGCAACATCGCTGCGGGCAGTAGCGCACCCAGGCCGATGAACACGCTATGCCCAAGCGAGAGCTGGCCGCCGATTCCGCCGACGACATTCCACGCCATCGCAAGCCCGATAAAAATCAGCGTCTTGGTGGCGATACCGGAATAATATTCCGGCATCGTGGACACGATCACACCGACTGCCAGCACACCAACAAGACCGCTCGTTGCGGCAGACGAAATCTCTTTGCTCATGATCGCACCCCGAAAAGGCCCTGCGGCCGGAAAATCAGGATCAGGATGAAAACAATGTACGGCACCGCAAAACCGAGAGGACCATTGAGATAGACATTTCCGACAGTTTCGGCGACGCCGATGATGGTTCCGCTAATCAGGATGCTCAGCAGATTGCTCATTCCGCCCAGCACGAACGGCATCAGCGCGACAACGGTGTAGTGCAATCCTTCGGATGGATGGATGGCACGCCCTGACACCAGCAGAGAGGCCGATACGGCAAGGATTACCGCACTCAGCGAAACAACCACGAGCTGGGTACGACGAACATTGACGCCCACCAGCGCCGCCGCCCGCGCATTCTGATGCACCGCGCGCACACTGCGGCCGAAATCGGTGCGGCCCAACAGCCAGAACAGAACCGCGGCAAGCACCCATGTCGTCACGAAGGAAACGAACAGCGAGCTTTGGATCACGGCGAAATCGCCGACGATCATGACGTCGCCGTCCAACACCGACGGCACGCGCTGGAAATTCCCGCCATAAGCCATCAGCAACAAGTTCTGAATGACGAACATCAGCCCCAACGTGAGCTGGATCACCATCAACTGCTGCGAACTGATAGGCTGGATCAGGTACTTGTACAGTACGAAGGTCGTGATAGCGATCGCCGGCGCAACCAGGAAAATCGAAATGTATGGATCGAGTCCGAGAATCGCGAACAGCGTATAAGCGCCGAACATGCACAGCACCATCAAGTCGCCATGCGCGAAGTTCGTGATGCCGCTGACGCTATAGATCAGCCCCATGCTCAAGGCGATGAGGCCATAAGTGCTGCCGATCAGCACGCCCTGAATAATAGCTTGAAGCAGAATGTCCACATCAATTCCCCAAATAAGCTTTCCGGACCGCCGGATCATGACGCATATCTTCGGCGCGCCCGGAGATGGCGACTTCACCGCGCTCCAGCACGTAGCAGCGCTGAACGTTCTTCAGAGCAACGTTCAGATTCTGTTCGACAAGCAGGATCGTCAGGCCTTCGCGATGCAGGGCCGCCATCGCCTCGAAGATCGTCTGCACGAAACGTGGCGATAGACCGAGCGAGGGCTCATCGAGCACAAGCAGCCGGGGCCCGGACATCAGCGAACGTCCGATGGCAAGCATTTGCTGCTCGCCGCCCGACAATGTTCCGGCGAGCTGCGTGCGTCGCTCCAGCAAACGAGGAAACAATCCGAAAACGTATTCGATCGTCTTTGCGCGCTGCGCACGCGCTTTACTCGGGAATCCCCCCATCATGAGATTTTCCCAGACGGTCATCCCGGGAAACAGTTGCCGCCCTTCCGGCACCTGACTGATTCCGCATTCGGTTACCTCATGAGGAGCAAGCCGGGAAATGTCGCGCCCCTCAAACTTGCAGACGCCCCGCTGCCACGGAATGATGCGGCTGATGCAATTCACCAGCGTGGTCTTGCCCGCGTTGTTCGCACCCAGAAGGCCGACGATCTCGCCCTGCCCGATCGTCAGCGAGACGTCGCGCAAGACTTCCAGATCGCCGTAGCCGGCGTACAAACCGGTGAGTTCAAGCATCGAGCGACTCCCCGAGATAGGCTTCCTGCACATCCGGATGCGCCATCACCTGCTGAGGCGTGCCTTCCATGATCATCTCGCCGAAATTGAGAACCAGCATCCGATCCGCCAGTTGCAGCACCACCGGCATGACGTGTTCGACCATCAGAAACGTGATTCCGCGATCGCGTAGCTTTCGAATCGCCGCGATCGGCACCTCCGCCTCGGCCAGGGTGAGCCCCGCCATCACCTCATCGAGAATGATCAGCCTCGGCTGGGTCGCGACACACTTCGCCAGTTCAAGCCGCTTTCGGCTCTGGATCGGCAACGAAGTCGCCAGATCGTTGCGCTTGGCCGCGAGGTCGAGTTCTTCCAGTAACTCATCGGCAAGGCGATGGGCAGCCGGCAACGGATGATGAAGCATCGCCGCCGCAACCACTGTCTCGTGCACGGTGAGATCGGGGAATATCTGCACGATCTGAAAACTGCGAACCATTCCGCGCTTGGCGATGACATGCGGCGCCAGGTTCGAAATATCCTCGCCATCGAAGCGGACCTCGCCGCTATCCTGCGCGATGAATCCGCAGATCAGACCGAACAGCGTGGTCTTGCCAGCACCATTCGGCCCCACCACGGCGAGAATCTCGCCGCGACGAACATCGAATGACACATCGTTGACGGCCGTGACCCCACCAAAATGCTTGGTGAGGTTCCTAACCGTCAACAGCGCATCGGTTTCGCCGCTTGCGGCCGGCGATGCGCGAACGGATGGAGACAGCATACTCATTTGCTATACGGCCTCGGCTCGCCGCGTGAGAACCGCGCCGGCCACAATGCCTGCTGGCTGCCGTCCTGCTGCCACTGCAATGCAAGCGCAGTCTGATCCGTCAAGCAGTTGTCGCTGCCGAAAGCCAGTTCCTTGCGCGGCAGATACAATGTCGAGCTTCCCTCCGCGATCTTGACCTTGCTGAACGCCGCCGTCAGCGCCTCGCGATCGTCGCTGCCCGCCAATTCAAGCGCGGCTTGCAGCATTCGCGCCCCCTGCGCTCCCCAGATCTGATAATGCCCGATCGGTCCCTGCATCTTCTTCGCATCGATCTCACCCTGCAATTCAGTAAGAATCTGCTTGGCGGCGGGCAGATCGATTCCGGAAACGAATCCACTGGTGGCAAATAGATTGCGGGTCAGCACCTGCTCGGCCACCTTCGGTCCCAGTTCGTGCCAAAGCGTCACGTCGGCATAACCGGCGCCGCATCCAACGAAGGTGGTGTCGTTGTAACGCAGGTTCGCCCGCGCCTGATGCATCAGCACTCCTTCGCGGGTCAGGATCAGACCGACGACCGCATCGGGCTTAGCCGACTTGATCCGGAGAATCGTCGAAGTCTGATCCTGCGCCGTGCGATCGACCGGAATGCGCGCGGCAACCGTCATACCGGCGGCAGCGATCTGCTTCTCCTGGAAATTCGCAATCTGTTGGCCGGCTTCATAGTTCGAATAGACCAGCGCGACCGAGCGAATATTGCGCCCCTTCTCCTTCACTAGATACGAGAGAAAATCGACCGGCGGAGCCGCATAACCCTTCTCGTAGTGAAATCCCATCGTGAAGAGATACTTCGACCGACTGTCGCCGGCGGTGAACGACATTGCGGGGACCTTGTATTCATCCAGCACCGGAACGAGGGCAAGCATTTCGCTTGTCACCAGCGGACCGGCGATGAACGAAACCTTTTCTTGAGTCACCAATCGTCGCGCCTCGCTCGCGGTGCCCGCACTGCCGCTCGCATTGTCGGCAACGACAAGCTCGATCTTGGCGCCGTTCATGCTCTTGATGCCGCCGTCGGCGTTGATCTTGTCAACGATGAACTTGAAGGGCGGGAACATATTGGCGGCATACTGCGCCAGATTTCCACTGATCGGCAGAAGCATGCCGATCCGGATTGTTTTAGCGCTTTGAGCGCGTGCCTTTCCGAGGCCCAGCCCGACAGCTCCGGCTCCAATCACAAACGAACGACGCGATACAGTTCCCATGACGTTCCTCCCCCTTTTTAGATCATTGATTTGGCAATGACGTTGCGAAGAACTTCGCTGGTGCCGCCGCCGATGGTGCCGATTCGCGAATCGCGGAAATACATCTGCATCTCCGAACTCATCATCAGGCCAGCACCGCCCATCACCTGAATGCCCATATCGGCACAGCGTGAATTGCCCTCGGTCGCATAGATCTTGGTGATTGCCGCGGCCGTACCGGGAGCGATACCCTTGTCCATCAGCGACGCCAGGCGATACGTCATCACACGAGAAATCTCGGCGCTGATGCGCATATCGGCAAGCTTGTGACTGATCGCCTGATATTCGGTGATCGGTTTGCCGAACTGGACGCGCTGCCGCGCAAATCCCAGCGCCGTGTCGATAATGCGGTGCGAGTTACCGCTGGCCGCCGCCGAAAGGCAGAGCCGCTCGACGTTGAGGCCGCGCATGATGTTCTGCCAGCCGTTATTCAATCCGCCAAGGATATGCGTCGCCGGCACTCGCACCTGATCGAAGAACACCTCATTGGTATGGATCATCTTTCGGCCGAGGCCACGCAGCGGACGAATGGTCACCCCCTTTGCCTTGGCATCGACGAGAAAAATCGTGATGCCACGGTGCCGCTGGTCGGGCGCGGTCTTGGTTGCGACCACGAGATAGTCCGCGACGTGCGCGCACGTGATGTAAACCTTCTGGCCATCGATCACGTAGTCGTCACCGTCGGCAACGGCACGCGTTCGAATGGCGCTTGCATCGGAGCCGGTGTCCGGTTCCGTCAAACAGAAGGCGAGCCGCAGATCCCCCGAAATCAATTTCGGCAGCAGCACGGCCTTCAGGCTCTCAGTGGCGCCGAACCTGAGCTGCATTCCGCCATAGACAACCGTGGTCAGATAGGCGGATGCCATTTGGGCGTTGTGGTAGGCAATCGCCTCGATGAGAACAGCCAGGTCCATGTAGCTGCCGTTGGCGCCGCCATAGGCCTCGTCATGCGGCAATCCGAGCCAGCCGGCCTTGGCGAGTGCCGCATAGGCATCGAACGGAAATTCGCTCGCGTCATCCAACTCGGCTACTTTTGTCGCGGGTAAGGTCTCGCGAAGCAGGTGCAACACGCTGTCACGCATCCGCACCTGATCCTCGCTGAGATCGAACTCAGCGTTGTTCTGAAAAGAAGTCATCAACAAATCCCTGAGTTGCGCTTACAGGCGTATGGAATGCCTTATCGACGATGGGCGCTTACGCCGGCCGACGGCGATAGAGTAGCGTGGCCTGCATTTCCTGGACGACCTTGCCATCGTGACGCACGCATTCACGCCTGAAAGTGACGACGCCACGATCCGGCTTGCTGCTTTCCTTTTTATCGACGACCTTGGAGCGCAGACGAATGGTGTCGCCGTGCTTGACGGCGTCGAGCAAACGCCACTTGTCGATTTGCAGCAACGCCAGCAGCGTACCGTCGTTGATACCACTAGCGTATTGCAAGCCGCCCATGATCGCGTAGACCAGCGGACCGTGCGCAATCGGCTCCCCGAACTGCGTGGTCTTGCAATATTCGAAGTTGGTATGGACTTCGTTGAAGTCGCCAGACAGGCAGGCGAAGTTGATGATGTCGGTCTGCGTGACGGTTCGCGCTGGGCTTACAAACTCCTGTCCCACTTCAAAGTCGTCGAAGTAACGGCCGCGCGGTTGTTGATTGCTCATTGTCTTCTCTCGTTAGTTGGGTTGGTTGCCAAGAATGAGTGTGCAGTGGGATGACAGAATGCCGCCCTCGTTGTGGACCAAAGCGAGTTCGGCGCCCTCGACCTGGCGCGGGCCAAGCCCGCCGCGAAGTTGCCGGACGCCTTCCACGATGCCGAACAGGCCGCCAGCCGCACCGGCATGAGCGTGCGACAGCATTCCGCCATGGGTATTGATCGGCAGCTTTCCTCCGATCGAGGCCCGGCCGTCAGCGAAGAAGGCGCCGCCCTCGCCCGGCTCGCAGAACCCGAGCTCTTCCAGCTCGATCAGCGGCACAATGGAGAAGCAGTCGTATAGCTGCGCGACGTCGATGTCGGACGGCTTGACGCCGGCCATCTCGTAGGCGCGCTTGCCGGACTCCTTTGCGCCAAATTCCGTCAGGCTCGGCGCGCACATGATGTGTTCATGGGTGTGATGCTCTCCGATGCCCAGCAGATAGGCCGGCTTGGATTTGAGATCCTTGGCTCGCTCCGCCGACGTCACGATGAACGCGCCACCGGCGTCCGAGATCAGGCAGCAATCCAGCATTCCCAACGGATCGGCGATCGGCTTCGCCGACAGCACATCCTGTAAGGTGATCGGCGTTTTCATATGCGCATTGGGATGCAGCAGTGCGTGGCGACGGGTATTCACAGCGATATGCGCGAGGTGCTCGCGCGTCGTGCCATACACATGCATATGCCGTTGCGCGATCATGGCATAGAAGCCGGGGATCGATCCGCCATAAGGCTGCTCGAAATACGGATGGCCCACCGCCAGCAACGCCGACACGGCGGAATCACGCGATTGGCCCGTCGCCCTGTTCTCGCCGGCGCAGACCAGGATGGTGTCCGCGCTGCCGGCCAGGATGGCTTCGGTAGCGTGCTTCAGCATCACCGCCGGCGATCCGCCGCCAACGATAACCGATGCATTGTACCGGGGCTTGAGGCCAAGATATTCGCACAACACCGACCCGAGCATGAAATACGGCTCGGTGAAGGAATACGCGGTCAGGACACCATCAATGTCCGACACCTTGAGACCGGCATCATCGAGTGCGCGTTTGGCGGCCTGCGCGTTCAATCCGAGACCGGTCATGTTGGGAACCTTGCCGATGTCGGATTCGCCGACGCCGACGATCGCGACCCGGCCTGAAGCTGACTTGTTCATTGCTTATCCTCTTTCTCACGCAGCACGATCAGCGCATCGACAGCGGTTGCGTTGGCGGCCGATAGTTTCACGGGGTTGATATCCAGCTCGGCCACGTGATCTTGCAGACTGCAGATCAGTTCGGACGCACGGCACACGGCCTGCGCGAAAGCCTTCACGTTCGCGGGAGCCGCGTTACGATAGCCGGACAGCAGCTTGCTGCCGCGCAGCGACTGGATCATCTCCAGCGCATCGGCTTCACTCACCGGCGCGCGCCGGGTTTGGACGTCGCGAACGATCTCGACAGCAGTTCCGCCGAAGCCGCATGTGATCATCGGCCCGAATTGAGTATCCACGGACGCCCCGATCATCATCTCGATCGGAGCCTCGACCATTTCCTGCACGACAATCCCGTTGACCTTGACCGTCGAGAGCTGCTGCTTCAGTGCAATCGCGATCTCGGCATAGGCACGTCGCACCGCGGCGGCATCTTTTATGTTGAGCCGCACGACACCCGCTTCGGTCTTGTGCGGGATATCGGTCGAGTCCGCCTTGAGCACGACCGGAAACCCGATCCACTCCGCGGCGGACACCGCTTCGTCTTCCGATTGCGTGAGAGCCTCGCGATTAACGGCAATGCCGTAGATGCCGAGCAGCTTCTTCGACTGACTTTCGCTCAAGACGCACCGCGTACTGGTCGCCGCAAGCTCGGCAAGAGCCTGCTGTTTACAGGCGGACGAGGTCAGACGCGTCCTGTTTGCGGCAAGGAGATGCGCCCGCCGGTCATGATAATCGAGCCAGGCGCGAACGGCCTTCATGCAGCGCGCCATCGAGCGGAACATCGAAATCCGACGGCTCTTGTCGTAGATCTCGCTCCCTGGCCCCTCCAGCCATTCATTGAACCACACCAGACAGATCGGCTTGCCAAGATCCTCCGCGAGGCGATCGAGATGCAGGGCGCGCTCGGTGGTGATAGGCTTCTGCGCCGACAGCATCGGCACGATCACGACGCCGTAGCCTGGATCATCGGCAAAGGCGCGAATGCAGGCGCTGTAGAGATCGAAACTCTTGAGAGTTTCAGCGGTCATATCGGTAGGGTTCGCCACCGAGCCGAAATCCGGCACCAGTTTCGTCAGCTTGGTGATGGTTTCTGGCTGTGGCGCCGGCATCGCGACGCCGAATTCCTCGGCTTTGTCGCCGGAAATCACGGCCGCCCCGCCGGAGCTTGCCATCACGCCCGCACCGGGACCTTTCGGCACGCCGGCCCGCGCGAACAGGCAGGCGGTTTCCAGCACCTCCTCCCAGTTGTCGACAACGACCGCGCCGATCTCCCGGAACGCTGCTTCGTAAGCCGCATTGGAGCCGGCCAGGGTGCCGGTGTGAGACAGGGCCGCCTTTTTGCTGATGTCGCTCCGCCCCATCTTATAAATGATGAGCGGCTTGTTCGCCGCCAGCGCGCGACGTCCCGCTTCAATCAGGCGTTCACCGTCACGAATGCCCTCAAACAGGCAAGCGATCACCTTGGTGGCGTCGTCATCGACCAGATAATTGATGAGATCGCAAATATCGACGTCGCAGGAGTTTCCCGCCGAAAGAAAGTGCGAGAAGCCGATTCCGCGTTGCAGGCTCTGGATGATGGTGTAGCCGAGACCGCCACTCTGGCTGACCAGACCGACATCGCCGGACACGATCGGCATTTCGTTGAACTTCGGCATGAAATGCATGCCGATGGTCGACGCAAAATTGATGATACCGACGCAGTTCGGACCGATGATCCGCATTCCGGTCGACGCGGCGATTTCCGCGAGTTGACGCTGGGCCGCAATCCTCGCCGCGATCCCGAGTTCGGCGAAACCTGACGAATAAACGATGGCGCCGCCGATTCCTTTGTCGGCGCAGCGCTTCACCAGATCGATCACCTGTTCCTGCGGCACAGAGATAATGGCGGCGTCGGGCACATCGGGTATCGCTTCGATGGACTGATACGCTGTGTGTCCGAAAATGTGATTACGCTTCGGATTGACCGGAAACAGCTTGCCGCGAAAGCTGGCAAGGTTCTCCATGGTCCGCGCCCCGAACGAGCCGGCGGTTTCCGACGCGCCGATGATCGCGATGCTCGACGGGTTGATCAACCGATCGAGCTCCTTGCGGCCGAACAGTTCCGTCCGGTTTTCCAGATAGCCCTTCAGCTCCGTCACAACCCAAGCTCCCGCGCAATCAATCCACGCTGAATCTGCGAGGTGCCGCCGCCGATGGTCGCGTTACGCGCATCGCGCCAATAGCGCTGCATGTCGTGATCGTAGGTGTAGGCGGCGCCGCCGAGCACCTGCATACCGAGCGTGGTAACGCGGATCAGCATTTCGGAGACGAACAACTTGGCCATGCACGCCTGTTGCACGCACGGCAAACCTTGATCGTAGCGCCAGGCCGTCGATGCCGTCATCCAGCGCCCCGCTTCGAGATCGGTCGCCATGTCGGCCAGAATGTGCGCGATGGCCTGGAACTTTCCGATCGGCTTGCCGAACTGCTTGCGCTCGCCGGCATAACGAATGGCATCCTCGACTGCCGCGCGCGCGTTGCCGAGATAATTCGCCGCGAGCATGATGCGTTCGCGCTCGAGATGTCGGGTGATGTACTTCCAGCCGGCATTCTCCTCGCCGATCAGCATTCGGCTCGGAATCCGCACCTCGTCGAAAAATACCTCGCACAGGCCGAGGATGCGTCGCCCGACCACGTCGAGCCGGTTGATGGTGATGCCTGGCAAGTCATTCGGCACCAGGAACAGCGAAATACCCGCATGCTTCTCTGCGTCAGGATTGGTTCGCGCGGCCAGCACGATCATGTTGTTGGGTGCGTGCGCGCCGGAGGAATAAAGCTTTTGTCCCGAGATGACGTAATCGTTGCCATCCCGTCGCGCCCGGGTTTGAAGCGATGCAGCATCGGATCCCGAACCGGGCTCGGTGAGACTGAACGACAGCTTGATCTCGCCACGCACAACCCTCGGAAGGATTTCGGACTTGATCTCCTCGCTGGCGAAATCCCCGAGGATCATCGATCCCCAGCCGATCAGAGCCAATCGCGTTGCGAAATCGACACTCGGGCGAGCAATTTCCTCAAGAACGATCGCGCAATCCGCGATCGGAGAACCGATGCCGCCATAGGCCGCCGGCACCATCATCGCCAGCAGCCCGGCCTCGGCCATCGCCGCATAGACCTCCTCAGGAAGCTCCCCAGCGCGATCCCACGCACGCACGCTTGATGGCGGGCAGTGACGCCTGACAAACGCGACCGTCGTTTCGCGCAGCAGTTTCTGCTGCTCGTTCTCCTCGAAGTTCATGGTTAACCTCGTGCTCGCGCGAACTGCGGCAGTTTCGCGTCTCCGCGTTCCTCGAACTCGAGCGCCACAGCATCTCCGATCGCGACATCGAGCGCATCGGCGCCGACGATGTTGCTCATCATGCGCGGCCCTTCGTCGAGATCGATCAGCGCAACGACATAGGGAACCCGCGGTGCGTAAGCCGCCGCCGAAGCGCGGCGAATGATCGAAAAGCTGTGGACCTTGCCCTTGCCCTTGGCTTCGAACCACTCCAAGTCTTCCGACCAGCAAGCCGGACACAGATAGCGCGGCATGAAATGCACTTCGCCGCAGGCTTTACAGCGGCGCAGCATCAACTTGTTGTTTTTCGCGGCTTGCCAGTAAGTGGCCGAGTCCGCATTCGTGACAGGGATGGGAAGTTCTTTGGTCAACGCTCTGCTCCAGTTCTATTTCTCGGAGACGTATTTGAGCCAGCGGCCGCCATCGACGATCAGGTTTTCGCCGGTGACGAAACTGGCAAGATCGGACGCAAGAAACGCAGCGGCATTCGCCACTTCCTGCTTCCTGCCGAATCGGCCCAATGCAACGCGGCTTCGTTCCTGCTCCACACGCCCGCGCTCCTCGTAAATTCGCCGCGCGCCTTCGGTATCGCCGATCGGGCCAGGAGAAATTGCATTCACGCGAATGTTGTCCGGCCCCCATTCGACAGCCAGCGTTCGCGTCAGCGACAGGATGCCGGCCTTGGCGGCGGCGGCATGCGCCGCACCCGGCCACCCCGACAGCGCCTGCATGGTAATGATGTTGATGATGCAGCCGCCGCCACTCGACGCATCGAGATGTTCATAGGCGGCGCGGCAGCCGTGGAACGTGCCGTTCAGATCGATATCGACGACCGTCTTCCATGCGTTGGAGGACATCGCGGCCGTGGGGCAGAAGAAATTTCCCGCCGCATTGTTCACCAGAATGTCCAGCGATCCGAACCGATGCACCACCGCACGCACGGCTTCGGAAACCTGTTCGTAGTTTCGGACGTCGGCCTGGACGCCCATGACATTATCAAAGCCGCGCTCTTTCAGCGCAGAGGTCGCTTCCGTGAGTCGCTCCGGATTCCGGCTCACCATCGCGACCTTGGCGCCAAGTGCCAGGTATTCCTCGACAATGGAAAGGCCGATACCGCTGCCTCCCCCCGTCACCAGTGCGACACGATCTCTCAACAGGTCCGACGCAAACATTTTACTTTGCCTTGCTGTGCTTGGATTTCGCGGCGGCGAGCGCCGCCTTGTGACTTTCGGATGCTGTCGCGAGGCCGAATGAATCCGCTTCCTGCCGCAACGAGCCGGCCATCCGGTCCGCCCACGACTGCGCGCACAGCGACTTGGTCAGTTGCAGCGCCTCGAACGGCAATGCGGCAATGCTTTCGGCGAGCTTGATCGTCTCTTGCTCGAGCTGGGCGTCGGCGACCACGCGCCGCGTCAGTCCCAGCGCACGCGCTTCGTCGGCCGCAATGGTCCCGCCAGTCAGCAACACGTCGAGCGCGACCGCCGGCCCCGCTTTCGCCTGCAACAGGAAACTGGCACCACCATCCGGAACGACACCCAGATGCACGAACGGAAATCCAAGACGCGCATTCTCGCCAAGAACAAGAATGTCCGCCGCCAATGCCAGCGACGCACCGCCGCCGAACGCCGCGCCCTGAACCGAGGCGATGACGATCTGCTTCATGTTGACGAGACGAAGATGATGAGCCTGCGCGGTGATAATGCGGTCGCGCCATCCCATCGGATTATCGGGCACGTCGCCTAGATCGGCGCCGGCGCAGAACGCCGCTCCCGAAGCCCGGATCACCACCACGCTGATGGAATCGTCGACCCGATCTAGCTGACAGGCCAGTTCGGCACGCATCTCGACCGAAAGCGCGTTACGCTGCTGCGGCCGGTTGAGCGTGACGATCGCGATGCGACCTTGCGTCTCGAATTGGACGATATCCTGCGACAAGGAACGTTTCCCGTGTGCGCACCGCTTGATTGCGGCGCCGCATTACACGGGCTAGACAGCAAGAGCCATGCCAACGCTTCAATTCGCGCAACAACCCCGCTTTCATCGCCGTTGCCGGGTTGAGCGTATTCGCGCGAGACACTCAACAGCACCTTGGTGTCGTCAGTACGGACACCTATTCATATTCCTGCATCACAAAGCCTGCTTCATGCGTCCGGCACGTTGCTTGCTCCCTCTTCTTTCGGTTTTCAAAACAAAAGGCAAATACATGGCAAGCCAACAGATCGAACTCGAACGCGACGGCGCTGTCCTCATCGTTACACTCAACAACCCGAAGACACGAAATTCACTGACTTCGGACCTTCGAGACGAATTGGGCGAGGCCATCAAGCGGGCCTCGAAAGATCGTGATGTCCGCGCGGTGCTGCTCGCCGCGAATGGCCCGAGTTTCTGCGCCGGCGGGGATTTCAAGATGCTGGAGGTCGCATCCGATCCGTGGTCGGTGCACCGTCGCTTCTCCGCGTTGAAGGACTGGCTGATTCCGCTGATTACGCTGGAAAAGCCCATGGTCGTTGCCGTCAATGGCCACGCCGCTGGCGGTGGCATGGGGCTCGCGCTCTGCGGGGACATTATGTTTGCTTCGGAGGATGCGAAGTTCATGGCGGCGTTTTTCCGCCTCGGCGCCGTTCCGGATATCGGCATCATGTATCACCTGCCGCGATTGATCGGCATGGCGCGCGCTAAGACGTTCCTTTTCGGCAACCAGACATGGACCGCCGAGGAAGCTTTCGCACAGGGCCTCGTAACCAAAGTCTGCCCCAATGACAAATTGAAGGAACAAGCGCTCGCCGAAGCGCATCGGCTGGCCAAAGGCCCGTCCGAAGTCATGGGACTGGCCAAGCTGCTGATGGCGCGCAGCTTCGAAACTGGTCTTCACGACATGTTTGCCTTCGAGGGCCTCGGTCAGGCGCTGGCGATGTCGAGCTGCGAGTTCAAGGAAGGGCTGAGCGCGGCAGTGGAGCGCCGCGATGCGGACTTCGTCGGATCCGCCAATCGCAAGTAGCGGACTTCCCTTCACGTCGAAAATAAAAAGGAGAGCCAGCGCAATGGCTGGCTCTCCCCCATGATAGTTTTAAGGAGCTGAGGCGCTATTCGCTAGTCGCCGGATATGACGTGTCCGACGTGATCCCAGCCATTGCCATTGAAGCGCGCCATCTGCAGGTTTTTCATCGGAGCGTATTCGGTCGCACTCGTCTTGAGCGGGATTCCGTCGAGAACCATCGGAAGTTGCATGTTCAGGCTCTGTGCCTGCTTCATGACATTTTCCCGCGACAGATCATTCTCGCACTGCTTGAGCACTTGCACCAGGGTCTGGGCATTCGAGTAGCCGAGCACATTGAATTCGTCGGTGACGTCGCCCGATGGATAATACTTCTTCATCCATGCGAGCCATTCCTTGAAGGCGGGATCGTCCGCCAGATGCGGATCGGCCGGATCCTTCAGGTAGTGCAACGCCAGAACGCCGGTGCTGGCTTCCGGGCCCACCGTCTTCAAGACGGCGGCGGATGCCGAAACGGTGGCCAGCATCTGCACTGGCTTCCAGCCCAGTTCGTGCGCCTTCCGCATGGCCTGTGCAGCGAACTTGGTCGTCGAGAAGTTCATGAAGACATCGGCGCCGGTCGATTGCAGCGTCACGATCTGAGAGTCGATGGTGGGATCGGAGATCGTGTAGCTCAACTCCTTAACGATCAGGGAATCAGCCTTCGCTCCAAGCCGGTCGCGCAATCCCTTGATGTAATCGCGCCCGAGATCGTCATTCTGATACAGAATCGCGATCTTAGCATTCGGATGATTTTCCAGAATGTAGGAACCGAAAGCATGGCCTTCGAGCTGGTAGTTCGGCTGCCATCCCATGGTCCACGGAAAGCTCTTCGGGTCCGCGAAGCGGGTCGCTCCCGTTGTCGGGAAAAGGTGCGGCACTTTCTTGGTGTTCAGATACTTTTGAATGGCTGCATTCGTCGCCGTCCCCAGCGTATCGAAAATCAGCAGCACGTCGTCCTGCTCGACCAGCTTGCGCGTCTGCTCGAAGGTTTTCGGAGGGCTATAAGCGTCGTCGAGACTGATCAGCTTGATCTTGCGACCGTTGATGCCGCCCGCATCGTTGATCATCTTGAAATAGGCTTCGTTCGCTCTCGCAATGGTGGAGTAGTGCGAGCCCGGCCCGCTGTACGGCATGGATTGGCCGATCTTGATTTCGGTCGCGGTGACGCCGTGCAGATCCCCCGCACTCGCATGAGCCACGCCCACCAACAACGACAATAGGCCCAGCATCCAATGATTGTATGATTTCAACGCAAAATCCTCCCTTTCGATCGCGCCTTCTTCGACGCTCCTTCGCAAGGCTCATGCCAAGCCGGATTTTCCCCTGACCAGGGCTCGCTCGCGGCATTTCCTGGAGGTGGTGTCGTTACCCGCAACAGTTTCGCAGTCAGATGTTTTCCGCGTGGACAACTATCGGCAGCCCCCTTCGCAAACCGCGCGTGTTGCGGCGGCATGAGAAATGCAGGATGGCGGAACGTCATAATTCAACTTCAGGGAGAACTATTGCAGATGCGAAGAGCGTTCGAGGGATTCAGGGTCATCGATGCCAGTCAAGGAGTCGCCGGGCCACATGCTGCTATGCTGCTCGCGCTGCACGGCGCCGATGTCATCAAGATCGAACCTCCGGAAGGTGACTGGGGCCGCGTGCTCGGCCGCACCCTGGAGAGCAACACCATTCATTTCGTGGCGTTCAACCGCGGCAAGCGTTCGGTCGGCATCGACTTGGCGAGACCGGAAGGGCGCCAGATTGCCGGTGACCTGATGGCGTCCGCGGATGTCGTGATCGAAAGTTTTCGGCCCGGCGTGGCGGCTAAGCTCGGTCTCGATTATGCAACTGCGACCAAAAGCAACCCCAACGTCATTTACATGTCCGTCTCCGGCTATGGCCAGAACGGCCCCAATCGCGAGCGCCCCACCGTCGACGGAGTCATTCAGGCATATTCCGGGATGATGGTCATGAATGGGGCGATGGACAAGCCGCACCGGCAGAATATGGTGGTCATCGATACGGTGACGGGCCTGTACGGCTTTCAGGCGATCAGCGCCGCCCTGATGCGCAAGGTGCGCTTCGGTGAAGGCGCTTTCATCGACATGAGCTTGATGCAGAGCGCCGCCGCCATGCAGGCCGCCAAGCTGATGGAGGCCGTTGCGGAAGGACCGACGCCCGGACCGCTGTACTCGCCGTCCGGCGTCTATGAGACATCCGACGGACACATCCTCCTCAGCGCGATGCGCGCACGCAACTTCGAAACTCTGTGCGACGTACTCGGGTGTCCGGAACTTGCGACCGATCCGCGCTTCGGTTCAATCGATCTGCGCAACGCCAACCGCAAGGCGATGAACGACGTGCTCCAGCAGAAGCTACGTGAGCGAACCACCGATGCATGGGTGGAGCTAATGCTGGCACGCGGCGTCATGGCAAGTCCCATCAATACGTATGCCGACTGGCTTGCGGACGATCACGTCAAAGCCGTCAATGCCTACCAAACCGTAGAGTTCGCCGGGCTCGGTTCGCTCCCAATTGCCGCAATCCCGGGGTGTCCTGGACCTCACGAAATTCTGGCCAACGGCATGGTCCCCGGCCTGGGTGAGCACTCCCACGCCATCGTATCCTCTCTTGGAAGGACGGAGCGAGAGATCAAATCGCTCTATGAAAGCAACGTTCTGTTCTAGGCTTCGCTGTAACTGGACGATCGATTGGGAGATTGCATGGGACCGCTGCAAGGCTTGAACGTGATCGAGTTTCCCGCAATCGGGCCGGCGCCTTTTTGCGCGATGCTGCTTGCGGATCTCGGCGCCAACGTCCTGCGCCTCGACCGCGAGGAGGATGCGAAACTCGGTATCGAACGCCCGCGCAAATTCCAGATCGCCAATCGCGGGCGCAAGGTTCTCAAGGTCGACCTCAAGAACGCCGAGGCTCTGAAGCTGGTCCGGGCGTTGATCGACAAGGCCGACGTTCTGATCGAGGGTTTCCGTCCGGGCGTCATGGAACGGCTGGGCCTCGGCCCGGATGATTGCTTCGCGCGCAATCCCGCACTGGTCTACGGCCGCATGACCGGCTGGGGACAAACCGGCCCGCTCTCGGCAGCAGCGGGGCACGACATCAACTACATCGCGCTGACCGGCGCGCTGGATGCGATCGGCCGAAAGGATGCGCCTCCAACACCGCCGCTCAACCTGCTTGGCGATTACGGCGGCGGGTCGCTCTATCTGGCACTGGGCGTGCTCAGCGCCCTGTGGGAACGACAATCCTCCGGCCGCGGTCAGGTGGTCGATGCCGCCATTGTGGACGGAGCGCTATCCTTGCTCGGTAGCCACATCGGAATGGTCGCAGCGGGCATTTCCAGTCGAACGCGCGGAACAAATCTCCTCGACAGCGGCGCACCGTTCTATGACGTCTATGCCTGCGCCGATGGACGCTGGATCGCCGTCGGAGCGATCGAGGACAAATTTTTCAGCCAGTTGGCATCGAAGCTCGGCCTCGATCCCGAAGCGGCGCTGAAACAGAAACGTTCCGACTGGACAGCTTTACGCAAGACACTGGCGGAGAAATTCTCAGCAAGAAGTGCCGACGCATGGCAAAGCGAATTCGACGGCACAGATTGCTGCGTCACCGTAGTCAATTCTCTCGATGAGGCGCGTAACGATCCCCACCTATCGGCACGTCACGCGTTCATCGAACTGGACGGCGTGGCGCAGCCCGCGCCTGCACCGCGCTTCAGCCGCAGCATTCCGGAGGCGCCCCGCTCTCCCGCCGCATCAAACACCGCAGAGGATGCGCTTGCCGATTGGCTCGATCCCGGAGCGATCGAGGATTTCAGAACTGCCGGAGCATGGAAGATTTAGCGCAACCCATCGGGTGGCGGGAGGGCACGCAATATATGCTGTCTCCCCTGCATACACTGAGTGGCTCATTTGCTTGAGCCGCCCGGATGCTCCGTGCTTAACTGTCCTCAGTACACGCAGTTCACAAGAAAAATAGGGATATGATGCCCGATCACCGGCTTCCGGACTTCCACGGGCTGTTGCTATCGGACGGCGCTTCAAGGGTCATTTTTGCCTCAGGCATCGCGAACGATCCGCGATTAAAGGCTCTCGCGCTAGACCCCGTCTGGATGCGCGAAGCCCGGCTTCGCCGGGTCAACCAACTCACACTCGATCGTCATGCATATGTCGTCATCGTGATTCCGATGGCTGATTGCGACGTCATTATCGTGAGCGATCCACCCGGAGAGGCGATCATCAATTTCCTCACCAGTGTCGATTTCGCCTGGGACATGCTGGAGCAGCTCCTGACGAACCCGTTCGAGGGGATGATCATCGTCGATGACGCCGCACGCATTTCCTACATGTCACCGATCCATGAGAAATACTTCGGCCTCAAGGCGGGTGAAGCCAGGGCAAGACCGATCGAAGATATTGTCGAGGGAACACGACTCCATAAGGTAGTGAAAACCGGCAAGGCGGAAGTCGGTACCATGCCCGACTCGGATCGTATTGTGTCCCGCATCCCGATCCGGCGTAACGGCAAGATCCTCGGGGCCTACGGCCGCGCGATGTTCAAGGGACCCGAACAACTCGCCATTCTCAATGCGCGGATCCGCGCGCTTGAAGGACAGGTCGCGTTCTACAAACGCGAAACGGAAAGCCTCAAATCTCAGAAATACGGCCTCGACAGCATCATCGGGGAAAGCCTTGCTGTACAACGGCTTCGAGCAGAGATCATCAAGGTCGCACCGCTCGAAATTCCGGTGCTCATTCGCGGCGAAAGCGGAACCGGCAAGGAACTGGTCGCTCACGCCCTCCATCGCTTGAGCCCGCGACGGGATGGCCCGATGGTCGCCATCAACGCTGCGGCGATGCCTCCAACATTGGTTGAATCGGAGTTGTTCGGCTACGAGCCGGGCGCATTCACCGGCGCCGACAAACGCGGCCGCAAGGGAAAGTTCGAACAAGCGGACGATGGCACGATCTTTCTCGACGAGATCGGAGACATGCCGCTCGAGGTACAAGCCAAGCTGCTCCGCGTGCTGCAAGATCGCATTGTCGAGCGCGTCGGCGGCGACAAAGCGCGCCAACTGAATTTCCGATTGGTCTCCGCCACCAATCGCGACCTCCAGTCCCTCGTCGAAGAGGGGAAATTCCGGCTCGACCTGTTCTACAGGATATCGCCGATCGTCATTCAACTGCCTGCGCTGCGCGAGCGGCTGGATGACATTCCCCTGCTGGCTTCAAAGTTCCTGGAGAATATTGCGTATCGTCACGCCAGGCCCGTGCCGCGGATCGATAGCGAGGCGTTGTCCATCCTCATGGAGCGGCCGTGGCCCGGCAATATCCGGCAGCTTCAACATGAGATCGAGCGCGCGTTCGTTTTCTGCAACGGCAGCACGATCTCCGCGCAGGATCTGACCGAGACTTCGGCAGCTTCGAAGGAAGACAAATCCAGCGCAACGCATAGCACAACGTCGGAATTATCCGACGTTGACCTGCCGACGCTCGACGAAGTGGAGAATCGGGGTATTCGAGACGCGTTGACCCGATTCAACGGCAATAAGAAACGCGCGGCCGAAAGCCTCGGAATCTCACGCTCGTATCTCTATAAAAGACTGTCTGAAATGAATCATGACTGATCCTGCGAGGTTGATCGGTACCAGGAAACTCAATCAACCTCGCGCTGTGCCGGTCTATTGAACTGGCGTATCCGATGCCGAGGGAAAGCGAGGCTCACGCTTTTCCTTAACTGCGGCCAGCCCTTCCTTGATATCGTTTCCCATAAAGCACAGCATCTCGAGTGCAAGCGACGCATCAAACGCGGGTTGGGACATGCGCATCCAGTTATTCAACGATCGCTTGGTATAGCGGATCGCATGTTGGCTTCCGTTTGCCAGCTTATTGGCAACGGCCATCGCTTTGTCGAGCAACTGCGCGCGCGGCACACACAGGCTCACGAGTCCAATCCGCTCGGCTTCCTTGCCATCAACGAATTCGGCGGTCATCAGGTAATACTTCGCTTTCGCCATCCCACACAGCAACGGCCATGAGATAACGGCGTGATCACCCGCCGAGACGCCGATACGGACGTGACCATCGGTAATCTTGGCTTCCTCTGCCATGATGCTGATATCCGCCATCAAGGCGACGGCGAGTCCGGCTCCCACCGCCACGCCATTGATCGCTGAAACGATCGGCTTCTCGCACGCAAGCATATTGAAAACGATATCGCCCGCTTCCTTGAGATTTTCCGCGACCCGGTCCGGATGACCGGCAGTTTCGGAGATCCATGACAGATCGCCGCCCGCCGAGAATGCACGATCGCCCGCGCCCGTGACCACGATGACCCGCACTTTCGGATCGTGATTCATCACGTCCCAGATTTTGGTCAGTTCCCAATGCAGCCGGGCGTTGGTTGCATTCATGACCTCGGGCCGATTGAGAGTCATGAGCAGAACGCCGTCAGGCTTCAGATCAAGTTTCAAATGCTGGAAATTGCTATAGTTCATGGCGTTGCTCCGAATGTTGTCTCGTGAAGTTTCTGTCAACGCTTGGCCGGCGCAGAGCCGGTTGTCGCCTGCATGAATGCGATCCGCGCGCGGCGCGGCGGCGCGTAGGCCGGCGTTCCGAATGCGTCGAACAGATCCTTGCTGACCCGATAGTAAGACGCCAGACCGCCGCGAATGACGCGCTCGATCGGGCCATCCGGATAGCCGAGACCCAGCTTGCAGGTCAGGTCCATGTCAGTCTGAGTCGCCAACCCCTCGTCGAGGAAACGCAGCGCCGCATTATACTTGGGAACGACGAGCCGATTGATGATGCGCCCCGCCTGGTCGTTGCACAGCGACACTTCCAGCCCCGCTGCCGCGAAGACCTCACGCGCCGCCGCGATTGCGGCTTCGCTTGTGTTCGGATGGCAAACCAGTTCGATCAGCCGCGAAGGCGGATCGTCACCGTTGCGATAGCGCGCAAATCCCAGCACATTCGTAACAGCGGGATCGTCCTCGTTGATATGATCTCCAAGACATTCCTCACCAAGCTCGATCAAGATCGCAGCCTTGCGGGAATCCGGCGCGAACTGCACTCCGCTATAAATCACGATCTCGGCTTGATCGAGACCGACCGCATCGCCTAGGAAAGCATCCCCTGTCGGAAACGAGCGGCTCTCTTCGACTTTCTCGAATGCATATTTCATGATGCTTACGCTCCGAACATCGCGTTGCCTTGGTAGTCGAAGAAGCCGCGCCCGGATTTGCGTCCCAGCAGGCCGGCGGCCACCATTCGCCGCAACAGCGGCGGCGTTGCCGCGCGCGGATCGAGCGTGATCGGATAGAACGCCTCGCACAGACGCACTTGCGTATCGAGACCGATCAGGTCGAGCAGTTCCAGCGGACCCATCTTGTAGCCAAGACCGACCTTGATGGCGCGGTCGATATCGGCGGGCGCGGCAACGCCGGCTTCGACGGCGCGGATGGCGTCATTATTGAACGGCACGAGCAGCGCATTGAGAATGAAGCCCGGCTTGTCCTGGGTCTTCACCGGCATCTGGCCGCAGGCTTCGGTCCATTGCCACGCCGTCCTGAACGTCTCTTCCGAGGTTAAGATTCCCGGCGACATCTCGATCAGCTTCATCAGTTGCGCTGGCAAACAGAAGTGCATCCCGACGACGCGCTCCGGGTGCTTCGAACCGGATGCAATCTCGGTAATCGACAGCGTCGAGGTATTCGATGCGAAGATCGCGTCCTCCGCGCACGCGCCGTCGAGTCGACCCAGCAGGTCGCGCTTGATCGAAAGATCCTCAAATACCGCCTCGATTACCAGGTCACAGTCCCGAAGCCCGTCGAGACTGGTGGTGCGTGACATCGCAGCGACGATCGCGTCGCGTTTGTCGCCATTCAGTTTGCCGCGCGCGACCGACTTGTCGAGGAAATCGACCGATTGCTTGGCGGCTTTGTCCAGCGCACCTTCCGACATGTCGAAGGAGATGGTCTTGAAGCCGGCGCGCGCCGCCACCAGCGCAATGCCCGCCCCCATGGTGCCGCCCGCGCCGCAAACGCCGACAGTTTTGATCGCTCTTGTCATTTGGTCGCGAAGCTCCGTCCGATGAGTTGACGATGGACCTGGTTCGTCCCTTCCCAGATCTGGGTGATCTTGGCGTCGCGCATCAGCCGCTCGACGCGGAAGTCGCTGCAATAGCCGTAGCCGCCGTGCATCTGCACGGCCTCCGTGACGATACGATTGGCGATATCGGACGCGCGCATCTTGGCCATCGACGCCTCGATGCCGAAGTCCTGCGCGCCGGCATCGATCCGGCCGGCGAGATGGTCGAGCCAGAGTTCGACCATCGCGAGATCGGTGGCGACATCAGCCAACATGAACTGGTTGGCCTGGAAATCGATGATGCGGCGACCGGACTGCTTGCGCTCGTTCATGTAGACCGTCATGTCCTTGAGCGCTGCCGTCCCGATTCCGATGGCGTGTGCGGCGATGCTGGGACGTGACCGATTGAGCGACGCGAGCAGAATCGAAAGGCCGTCGCCCGGCCGGCCGATCAGATTCGCGGCCGGCACGCGGCACCCGTCGAACCGCAGCCCCGCCGTCGACGAGCCGCGATGGCCCATCTTTTTTTCAAGACCTAACACTTCGAGCCCGGGCGCGCCCTTCTCGACGACGAGGACGGAAATCGCACGGCGCGGATCGTCGATCCCTGTGTGTTTCCCGAAAAGCAAAATGCGGTCGGCGACATCGCCGTTGGTGATGAAGATCTTCGCACCGTCGATCACGATATCGTCGCCGTCCGGCTGGAACCGGGTCTTCATCCCGGTGGCATCCGAGCCCGCGCTCTCCTCGGTGATCGCCAGTGCCGCCAGTCCACCTTCGGCGATGCGCGGCAAAAGTCGCGCCTTCTGCTCCTCCGAACCGAATTCGATCAACGGCTTCATCGCATGAAAGTTGGTCGCGTAGATGATGCCAGTGGACGCACAGGCCTCGGCGATGCGGCGAACGACGGCGAGATACAGCCGGAACGACATCGGCGCCCCGCCATAGGCTTCCGGAACGAAGATCGCGTTGAGTCCGAGGCGATTGATCGCCTCGACATTCTCCCACGGAAACGTACCGCTTTCGTCGATCCTGGCGGCATTGGGTACGATGACCTCAGCCGCCAGTCGATCAACCTGATCGAGCAGCAGGCGCTCGTCCTCGCTCCAATTCCGCTCCTGCTCCAGCGCATCGAATATCTTCATCAGAGGTTGGCTCCTTGCCCGCCGTCGATGTAGATAGTCTCGCCCGTGAGGAAGGCGATGTTTTCGGAAAACAACGCACCGACGAGGCGCGCGACTTCGTCCGTCTGGCCCGCGCGACCGACCGGAACGCGGCGCTTGAGCCAGCTTCTGGATTTCTCGCTGGCGAGAAAATCACGATTGAGATCGGTTTCGATGTAGCCGGGCGCCACGTCGAGAACGCGGATGCCGTCCCGTGCCCACTCCGATGCAAGACAGCGCGTGATGGCAGCGACCGCGGCCTTGGATGCGCAGTAAGACAGATTGCCGGCCACCGCGAGCCGGTCGAAGAACGAACCGATGTTGACGATCAAGCCGTCTCCCGCCTGCCGTAGATAAGGATATGCCTCCCGGCTCGCCACCAGCACCGCCGATGCATTCAAGCGCATCGCCGCCTCGAATTCTGCCAGCGAAAGTTCGGCGCTTGGCTTTGCTTCATGTGCGCCGGCATTGTTGACGAGGCCGATGATCGGACCTCGCGCACCGACGTTGGCGATCGCCTCGGCGATCGAGCGCTCATCAGTCATGTCGCAGATCATGCCGAGGCCAGCGGAAGCCTGCCCGCTGCGCGACAGAGCAACGACATCGAAACCACGCCGATCAAGCTCCAGCACGATGGCATCGCCGATGCCCCGGCTTCCTCCGGTAACGATGATCTGTCCCTTACGCATCGGTGAAAATCGCCTTCCGCTTCTCGGAGAATGCCGCCATGCCCTCGGCAGCGTCGGACGTTCCGAACGCCAGCGTCGAGAGATCGGCCTCGATCTTCAGCCCTTCATGAATCGGAACGTCGAGCGCCCGCGTCACGGCATCGCGGGCGAAACCAAGTGCAAGCAGGCTGTAGGACGAGAACTCACGCACCAGCGCCACCGCGCCGTCCACCGCGCTGCCGGTGACGATGCGATGAACAAGTCCGATACGCTCGGCTTCCTCAGCGCCAACGGTTCGCCCGAGAAGAATCATGTCGATCGCTCTCGCCTCGCCGATTACGCGCGGCAGACGCTGCGTTCCGCCATACCCGGGGATGAGGCCGAGCTTGATTTCCGGAAGTCCGAGTCTCGCGTTCGGCGTTGCCACGCGGAACGTGCAAGCCAGCGCCAATTCGAGGCCGCCTCCGAACGCAAAACCGTTGATCGCGGCGATCGATGGAAACGGAAGCCGCTCCAGCTTCGCGAACACCGCCTGACCGAACTCTGCGCCGCGCTTGCATTCGATCATCGGGCGACCGCGCAGTTCCTTGATGTCGGCACCGGCGCAGAAGGCCTTTTCGCCGGCGCCTGTGACGACAAGGGCGCGCACCTTCCAGGTCGCGACCTCGTCAAGCGCCGCGCCGATGTCGCGCAGGATCGCAAACGACAGCGCGTTCAGCGCCTCAGGCCGATTGAGCCGGAGCAACGCGTAGTCGTCGACTTGGGAGAGTTCGACCACCATGGCGCTACTTCCCGAACTTGGAGGTATCCGGCCGGCGCTTTCCGGCGAACGACGCGGACAGTTCGTGGCTTTCGTCGGTGTCGAGATAAGGCCGCAGCAACAAATCGTGCGCCACGCGCGCGAGGCCCGACACGCCGCCATGGCGCGCGTTGAACGCGGCCTTGATCGAAGCCAGCGCGAACGGGCCGCGATCCGCAATCTCAAGCGCGAACTTGCGCGTCTCTTCCTTCAACTTGTCGTCGGGAACGACCTTGTTGATCAGGCCCATATCCAGCGCTTCGCGCGACGAGATCTTGGGATTGCGGTACCACATCTCCTTGGCGCGCTTCTTGCCGATCAGATCCTCGAGATACCAGGTGCCGTAACCGGCATCGAACGAGCCCATCATCGGGCCGACTTGCCGGAACACCGCGCTTTCCTTGGCGATCGTGAGATCGCACACGACATGCAGCACATGACCGCCGCCGACCGCGTAACCGTTGACGCTGGCGATCACCGGCTTTTGCAGACGATCGATAGACTCATACATTTCGAGGGTCGGCAGAACGCCGGCATAGAGCGTCGTTTTCTCCATGCCTTCCTTGCGGCCGCCGATGCAGAAGAACTTCTCGCCGGCACCGGTGATGACGATCACGCGCGTGCGCGTTTCGCGCCGGATCGCGTTGATGCAATCACGAATTTCATGACACATCTCGACCGTGAACATGTTGCCGTCCTCGGGCCTGTTCAGGGTGATGGTGCCGATCGGACCATCCTCCTCGTAGATGATCGTATTGAAGCTCATGTCATGTCCTCTCGTGAGAATCCTGATTCAAAAGGTTGCGGCGGTCGCCGTTGCTCATTCCGAGCCAATCGGCGAACACATCGTCGGTATGCTCTCCAAGCCTCGGCGGCGCGCTTCGCGCCAATCCGGGTTCTCCGTCGACAACGATGCCGCACCCGACCTGCGGTACGATGCGCCCGTCGGCGGATGCGAGCCGATAGAACATGCCTCGCGCTAACATCGCGTCGTCAGTCGCGACCTGTTGAAGATTGTTGATGGGGCCCACCGGAATCCGGGCTTCGCGCAGCACATCGAGCCAATGGCTTCGTGGCTTGCTACGTAATAGCGACGCAATACGATCTACGATTTCAGACCGGCGCTGACGTCGTTCGGCATTGCTTTGCAAGCTAGGCGTTCGGGCATAATCCGGATCGCCCACGGCCACCCAGAAGCGTTGCCATAGATTATCGTTGCCGAGCGCCAGCACGATCGGATCGTCGGCGGTCTCGAACGCCTGATAGATCGCGATCACGCTGTCGGTGCCGCCGGAACGCGTCGGCAATTCACCCGAGCCGAGATACGACATGAGGCGGCACGACAACAGACGCGTCATCGAATCGACCAACGCGACATCGATCACATGGCCCTTGCCCGTCGCGCGGCGGTCATACAGCGCGGCGACGGCGGCGAACGCGGCATCCTGTCCCGCAAGCATGTCGGCGGCGGGCGCGCCGACCTTTTGCGGATCGCCGCCGGCGGCGCCGGTCAAGTCCATGATGCCGGAATAGCCTTCAGCGATCAGGTCATAGCAGGTCCAGTTGGCGCGCTCGCCGGTCAGGCCGAAGCCGGTGATCGACACATAGATGAGATCCGGGCGCACCAGCCACAGCGTATCCGCATCCACCTTCAGCTTGCGCGCGACGCGCGGGGGCAGATTGACAAAAACCATGTCGGCCTGCCGGATCAGATCATAGAGCAGCTTCAGGCCCGCCGCGTCGGAGAAATCCAGCGCGACGCTTTTCTTGCTGCGATTGACCGCCGCGAACCACAGCGATTCACCGGCGAGGAACGGTGGCCCCCAGGAGCGTGCGTCGTCTCCGCCCGACGGACGCTCGATCTTGACGACCTCGGCGCCCATGTCGGCCAACAACATGGTGCCGGAGGGCCCCGCCACCGACGTGGTGAGATCGACCACGCGAACGCCGGCCAGAAATTGAAACCCGGCGCCGGGCGTCTTCAAAGGCAACGCATCGCACGGCAACGCCGATCGCGCGGCATCCAACGGACGATCTTGGGATTGAGAAGCCATCTACGGGCCATCCCTGACAATGATTGCAGCCTTGCCCCGAATGCGTCCGTTCGCGATGAGTTCGAGCGCCGCAGGGAGTTTTTCGAAAGCGAAGGTTTGCGTGACGGGCGGGCGCACCACGCCGCTGCGCCACAGCCGAAAGATGTCGGCCTGTGCCTTGGCCATCCGCTCTGGCATCCGCTCGCGATAATCGCTCCATTGAAGGCCGCTGACGCTGATGTTCTTCACCAGCAGATAGTTGGCTTTGACGGAGGGAATGTCGCCGCCGGCAAAGCCGATGACGACCAACCGCCCGCACCACGCCAGCGCGCGCAAGCCTGCGCTGAAGAACTCGCCGCCGACCGGATCGATGATCACATCGACACCACGGCCGTCGGTTGCCGCCAGAACCTGCGCGCGCAGATCGTCGCGCAGATTGGCACCCCCGACATCGATCACCGCATCGGCGCCGTGAGCGCGAACGAAGTCGACCTGATCCGGCTTGCGAACGGCGGCCAGCACGCGCGCGCCGAACGCCTTCGCCAACTGCATCGACGCAATGCCGACGCCGCCGGCCGCGCCACCGACCAGCACGGTTTCACCGGGGCGCAGTCCCGCGCGGTCAAGCAACGCGAAATAGGCCGTCTGGTAAACCAACCCCAGCGCGGTCGAGTCGGCAAAGCCTAGCCCGTCCGGCAGATGGAACGCGTCGGCGGCATTCACAACCGCCTGCTCGGCGAACGCGCCGTGCTCGAGTTGGCCCAGCATCCGGTCGCCCGGCGTGAAGCCGATCACGCCCGCACCGACCGCGCGTACAGTGCCGGCCAATTCCTTGCCGGGCACGAACGGGCGCGGCGGCAAGATCTGATATCGCCCCGATACGACCAGCACGTCGGGAAAATTGATGCCCGCCGCCGCGACATCGACGACGATCTGACCTTCGCCCGGCACGAGATCGTCGACCTCCTTCAACTGCAAGGCGGACGGCGGACCAAACTCGACAACCTGATATGCGCGCATCAGACCGCCTCCGTTTTCAGCCAGGCTTCGGTTTGCGCGCCAAGTTGCGGTGCGGCCGGCGCGGTCTGGCTACGGAAACAGGCGGCGATCGCGGTCGGCAGCGCGGGCACCGACGCTCCTTCGACTTCGATCTTGCGCGAGAACACGCCGCGCGCGGCGAAATGCGGATCGGCGACAGCCTCTTGCAGACTGGCGACGATGGAGCAACAGACGTCGTGCCCCTCAAAGGTTTCCATCCATGCGTCGGCGGAACGCCTTGCAATGATGTCGGCGACCGCACGTGCCGCTTCGCCGGGATCGGCTTTCGGATCGCGCAGCGCGGGCGCAAGCGCGATCAACTCGCAGAAATTATGCCAGAAGCGGTCTTCGATCGGCGCGGCGGCAAGGTAGCGGCCGTCCGACGTGCGATAGATCTGATAACGCGGACTGCCGCCGGTCACCAACGCATCGCCACCGCGCGGCCATTGCCCGGCAACGAATCCGTTTCCAAGCCCCCAATAAGCCAGTGGCAGGAGATTCTCTCCCATCGCGATATCGAGATACGCGCCTTCGCCGGTTCGATCGCGATGCAGGAGAGCGAGAAGAATATTGACCACGGCCGGATACGCGCCGCCTGCCAGATCCGCGACCAGCACCGGCGGCACCACCGGCGCGCCATCGCTGCCGCGGCTGAGCCCCAGCAGGCCTGCGTCCGCCATGTAATTGAGATCATGCGCGGCGACGGTTGATTTCGGACCGCTCTGCCCCCATCCGGTGATCGCGCAATAGACCAGCTTGGGGTTGATCGCGCGCAATGCGTCATAACCGAAGCCCAGACGGTCCATGACGCCCGGACGAAACTGTTCGACGACGACATCGGCCCGCGCGACCAGCGGCTTCAATCGCTCGAACGCATCTTTTGCCTTCAAATCGACGACGATGCTGTCCTTGCCGACATTCAGAAGCTGGAAATTCGTGCTGTCGGCGCCGAGCTTGGGTTCATAGCCGCGCATTTCGTCGCCGCTTCCAGCCCGCTCGATTTTGATCACCGTGGCGCCCGCCTCCGCCAGCATCAACGTGGCGAACGGCCCCGGCAGCAGAGTGCTGAAATCCAGAACAAGCGTGTCTTTGAGCGGCAACCGTGTCATCTGCGCCGCCACTAACTCGCAGCCGCGACCGGCCCGCGAATGAGCGAAGGCACCAACTCTCCTCGGCGAACCAGGAGCGTCAGTTCGCGCTTGAGAATTTTTCCGCTTGCGGTGAGCGGAAATTCGTCCACACGGGCAAAATACTCCGGCAAGTCGTATTTCGAGATTCCCTGTTCCCGCAGATGTCGCAGCAGTTCATTCGGCTCGATCGTTCCCGACACCGCGATGCAGACCCGCTCACCCAATCGATCGTCCGGTACCGGGAACGCAGCAACGCGTCCGACATCCTTATGGCGCACCGCTGCCGCTTCAATGTGGGACGGATAGATGTTGTGACCGCCGCGGATGATCAGATCCTTCAAGCGACCTTCGATGCGCAAGTTTCCGCCTTGATCCAGAACACCGAGATCACCGGACAGGAACCAGCCGTCCTTGTTGAAGCTGGATTCTGTGGCGCTCTGATTATCGAAGTAGCCTAGCATCAGCGCGGCACCGCGACCGGCGATCTGCCCGACCTCGCCGGGCTTCACCTCCTTGTCGGAATCCGCCGGGTCGAACAACCGCACCTCGTAGGCACGCCCGCCACGACCGCAGGTCTGGACGATGACGTCAGCGGAGTCGTCCGGATGTGTGTATTGGTGCGACGAATTCTCCGTCATGCCGTAGATATTCTGCGGCTTGATGCCTTGCTCGAGAAAGGCGGCAGCCGTGACCGGCGGGATCGGAGATCCGGCCATATAAAAGACCGAGACATCACCAAGCCGCTGACCTGTCCGCTGCTGCTCGGCGAGAACGTCCATCGCATGCGTCGGAACGCCGAGAACGTAAGTCGCCCCCGTTGCCTGAATCCAATCGATCCGGCTCATGTTGGCTGGCGGATCGTCGGTGACAAAACGTCCGCCGATCACCAGCCATTGCGCAATCCCGACCCAGGCGATGTGATGCGACAGCGGCGACAGCGACAGCAGTACGGTTTCCGGCCCGTGCCGCCAGTCGGTCACCAAATCGCGAGCGTTCGCAAGCAGCGTGTTGTCCGAATGCATGACGCACTTCGGCGAACCGGTGGTTCCCGACGTGAACGCCAGATACACGATCTTGTCGGGGTCGCCGCATGGTGGCGCGGCATTGATGGCGGGACCAGGCAAGGTTTCCGGCGTATACACCATCTTCAGATGCGGCAGCTTGACCAGCATCGCGTCGAGATCGACGCGTGAACGGTCCGCGCCCCAGCCCGCCTCGGTCAGCAGCGCGCGGGCCGACAGCGACGACAGTAACTCAACGATCTCGGCGCAGGTGAAAGTCTTATGAAGCGAGGGATTGCAGGCGATGCCCTCCCGCGCACAGGCCAGGAACATGACGATCGCTTCGACGCGATTGGACATCCAGATCGAAACGCGATCTCCCCCGGTGAGGCCGAATTCGCGCAGGTTACCGGCGACCCCGTTCACCCACTCACGCAATTCGGACCACGTCACCGAGCGACGCCCATCCTGAAGTGCAATATCGCCGGGACGCTCATCGGCATGTTTGCTGAGGAGACCGTAAAGGGTTTCGTCCCTCCAGAGCCCCTGCCGGTAGTAGCGCCGCGCATCCGCTGGCGAGTGAAGCGTGAGGAATGGTCGCATGTCGATCTCATCCGGTATCACACCGCATCGCGGTGTTTGGTTTGAGATACGCAACTTGCGTGCCAGCCGTCGCCACCGTGTTCACCGGCACAAATCACGAGATTTCACAGGGCACTAAAGCCAACGTCCGGCGCGAAGTGTCTTTCAGCGTTAATCGATGTCCTTGCATCCAACACACGGCCATGTTGAAGTGTCCTCGATGTGGACACAAGAAATGCCGAACGAAACACAGATTGCCGGCGTGGCTTTCCTCAACAGCGAGGGACAAGCCGTTTTCTCGACGGGCCTTGGCTCCGACCCCCGGATCAAAGCGCTGACCACCGATCGCGCGTGGATGGGCGAACTTCGAGAGGTTCGCCTGACAACGCTCACTCTGGACCGTCACACCTACGCCATTTTGCTCGCGGCGACGGAATCGGGTGAGCTTCTGGTTATCAGCCGCGCACCCGGTGACGCCTTGCTGCATTTCATCGGAAGCGTCAGCTTCGCATGGGACATCATCCAGTATTTGCTGACGGATCCCTTCGACGCCATGACGATCGTCGATGACGAGGCGCGCCTCGTCTACATATCGCCGATCCACGAAGCGTTTTTCGGTCTGAAACTCGGCGAAGGAAACGGCCAGCCCGTCGAACAAGTCATCGAGAACACCCGCCTTCACGAGGTCGTCACGACCGGAAAAGCTGAAGTTGGCGCGATTCAACGTATGCAGGGCGCCGAACGCGTCGTCTCACGGGTCCCGATCAAGCGTAACGGGCGGGTGCTCGGAGCCATCGGGCGCGTGATGTTCAAGGGACCGCAACAGCTCGAATCGTTGAGCCAACGGATCAAGGCGCTCGAAGGCGAACTGGAATTCTACAAGCGCGAGACGGCAACGCTTCGCGCCCGCGACTACGGGCTCGAACAGATCATCGGACAAAGCCCTGCCGTCCAGCGACTGCGCGCGCAGATCGTCAAGGTCGCACCGCTCGAAATTCCGGTTCTGATCCGCGGCGAAAGCGGTACGGGCAAGGAACTGGTCGCACACGCGTTGCATCAACTCAGTCCACGCCGCGATCGACCGATGATCAATGTCAACGCGGCAGCGCTTCCACCCAACCTCGTGGAATCGGAATTGTTCGGTTATGAGCCCGGCGCCTTCACCGGCGCCGACAAGAAAGGGCGAAAGGGCAAGTTCGAACAGGCCGAAGGCGGCACGATCTTTCTCGACGAGATCGGCGACATGCCGCTCGACGTCCAGGCGAAACTGTTACGCGTGGTGCAGGACAAGATCATCGAACGGATCGGCGGCGACCGTTCGCGCCCCGTCGATTTTCGTCTGATTTCAGCCACCAACAAGGATTTGCAGTCGATGGTGGAGAACGGCGGCTTTCGCCTCGATCTGTTCTATCGCCTCTCGCCCATCGTCATCGAAGTCCCTCCGCTCCGAGAACGGATCGACGATATCCCGCTGCTGGTCGACAAATTTCTTCAGGAGATTGCCTATCGGCACGCACGGCCGACGCCACAGATCAGCAGCGACGCATTGACGGAGCTCACCGACCGCGCATGGCCCGGCAACATCCGGCAATTGCAACACGAGATCGAGCGTGCATTCGTATTCTCGGACGGGATCACCATCGGCGTTCAAGACTTATCGGAAACGCCGCGACGATCCGAGAAACCTCTCGGACCCGCGGTCGCGGCTCCAGTGAGCCCCTCGCGAGGCCTGAAGAAAGTCATCTCAGACGTTCAAGACGAACAGATCAGGGATGCGATCGCCGCCTGCGGCGGTAACAAGAAGAAAGCCGCCGCACGCCTCGGCATTTCGCGCTCGTTTCTCTACAAGAAGCTGGCCGCAATCGAGAGTGCCGAACAGACATAACTGCGGCGGAAAACCCCCTCAATCTTCCGCCGCAGCCCCCGCCTCTACTTCTTAATCAGCGGGCATTCGCTTTCAGAAAGCGGCCGGAACGCATCCTCGGCGGGAATGGTCGCAACGACCTTCATCAGATCCCATTCGCCCTTCGATTCCGAAGGCTTCTTGGCCTGGAGCAGGTACATATCCCGCATCATTCGCCCGTCGTCGCGAATGCTGCCGTTCTTGGTCATGAAGTCATTGACGGGGATCTTCTTCATCTCCGCGATGACAGTCTTGGCTTCATCGGAACCGGCCGCCTTGATGGCCTTCAAGTAGTGCGTGACAGCACTGTAGATCCCGGCCTGGAACATCGTCGGCGGCTTTCCTCCATGGCGCTCGGCAAACCGCTTGGCAAATGCGCGCGTCTCATCGCTCTGATCCCAGTAATAGGCTTCGGTAAACATCAACCCCTGAGCTGTCTTCAGACCAAGAGCATGAATATCGGTGATTAGCACCAAAAGACCGGCGAGCTTCTGACCGCCGGCGACAAGACCGAAGTCCGACGCGGTCTTGATCGAATTGATGGCATCGGCGCCGGCAACCGCGAGTCCTATAACCTGAGCCTTCGACGCCTGGGCCTGGAGTATGAAAGATGAATAGTCGGGACTGTTGACCGGCGCTCGAACATTTCCGACCACCTTGCCACCGTTTTTCTTGACGATGTCAGCTGTGTCTTGCTCCAGAGCATGGCCGAAAGCATAGTCAGCGGTCAGAAAGAACCAACTATCCGCACCGCCCTGTTTCATCATTGCAGTCGCGGTCCCTTTGGCGAGAGCGTAAGTGTCGTAAACCCAATGAATCCCATTGGGCGAACACGCCTTTCCGGTCAACGCCGTCGATCCAACCGACGTCGCGATTGAAACCTTGTTCTTCTCTTGAGCGATGGCCTGGACGGCGAGAGCGACGGCTGAGGTACCAAGGCCGAAAACGGCATCTACTTTCTCGGTATCGAACCAGCGACGCGCGATCGCGCCGCCAACATCGGCCTTCAACTGAACGTCCGCAGAAACAACCTCAATCGGCTTGCCATTGACCTTGCCGCCAAAATCCTCGACCGCCATCTTGGTCGCGACAACATCCCCCGGCCCCTGAATATCGGCATAAGGCCCCGACATGTCGTCAAGAACACCAATCTTCACAACATCATCAGATACTTGAGCGTGAACGGCCGCAGCCGAGCCGAGCAAGGCCGTTACGGCCAGTACTGCGGTGAGATTTCTCGGCAAATTCCTCGATAAAATTCTTGGCATATGCGCCTCCCTCATTTGCACTGGAGACTGCATAGCAACTTGAATGCCAAGGCCGTTTGCGACCGTTTCCGGGTAGATTCAGTCTTCAACCGGCGTCTGATTGATCTTGCCGAGGACACATTGTCCTCGAAACCAACATGGACGCATCTTTCCTTCTTCCATACCGGACCTGCTTCAATCGATAGACCACATCGATCAAGGGCTCAGTCGCGCGGAAGGAAACCGGGGTTCTCGCTTCTCTCTCACCGCGGCCACACCTTCCTTGGCGTCGTCGCCGAGGAAGCAAAGCATTTCGAGCGCGAGCGAGGCATCAAAGGCTGGCTGGGACGCGCGCATCCAGTTGTTCAGCGAGCGCTTCGTATAACGGATCGCCAGCTGACTGCCGTTCGAGAGTTTGTCCGCCGTGGCCATCGTCCTGTCCATCAACTGGGCGCGCGGCACGCAGAGGCTCACCAGGCCGATGCGTTCGGCTTCCTTCCCGTCCACGAAGTCCGCGGTCATCAGATAGTACTTGGCCTTCGCCATTCCGCACAGCAGCGGCCACAAAATGACGGCATGGTCACCGGCGGAGACGCCGATTCTGACGTGCCCGTCGGTGATCTTCGCCTCCTCGGCCATGATGCTGATATCGGCCATCAGCGCCACCGCGAGGCCGGCGCCGACAGCGACACCGTTGATCGCCGAGATGATCGGCTTCTCACATACCAGCATGTTGAAGACGATGTCGCCTGCCTCCTTCATCATATCGGCCACCTTGTCGGCATCGCCGACGGTGCCGCTGATCCACGACAGGTCGCCTCCCGCCGAGAAAGCACGGTCACCCGCTCCGGTTACGACGATCACGCGGACTTTGGGGTCATCATTGACCACGCCCCAAACCTTGGTCAGCTCCCAATGCATGCGCCCGTTGGTCGCGTTCATCACGTCCGCCCGATTGAGGGTGACAAGCATCGTCCCATTCGGATTCAGATCGAACTTTAGAAACTGAAAATCAGCGTAGTTCATCGTGAGATCCTTCCTTTGATCACGCGGGTTTCGTTGAGACACGAATAAGGGGCAGCCGTCACGCCGCGACCGTTCTACTCGTCAGGCGGATATGGGACGGTCAGCGCGCGAGAAGATCGCGCCCAATCACTTGACGCTGAATCTGGTTTGTGCCTTCCCAAATCTGCGTGATCTTGGCCTCGCGCATCAGACGCTCGACGCGATGTTCGCGCGTGTAACCGTGACCACCGAACATCTGGACCGCCTCGGTCGTCAGACGCATGGCGAGGTCGCTCGCCTTGATCTTGATCATGGATGCCTCCACGCTGATGTGCTTCTCACCCTCGTCTACCAGGCAACCAACGTGATCCAGCAACAATCGGGCGGACAACAGTTCGGTGGCGAGGTCGGCCATCAGGAACGTGTTGGCCTGATGCTGCACGACAGGCTTACCGCCCTGGACTCGCGCGTTGGTGTATTCAAGCATATCCTCGAACGCAGCGGACGCGATGCCGAGCGCCTGGGCTCCCACACTCGGGCGCGACTTGTTCAGCGTTGCGAGCATGATTTTCATGCCGTCACCCGGTTGGCCCAGCAAATTCTGGCGGGGAATCCGGCAGCCGGTGAAAGTCAGGGCCGCCGTCGACGAGGCGTGGGTGCCCATCTTCTTTTCGAGTCGCAACGTCTCGAACCCGGGCGTCCCCTTCTCGACTAGCACGGCACTGACAGCATTCGGCGAATCCTCGATTTCAGTCCATTTGCCGAATAGAAGCACGACGTCAGCAACGTCGCCTGTCGTAATAAAGATCTTCTCGCCATCAATGACGATCTGGTCGCCGTCCGGGCGAAATTTGGTTCGAACGTTAGCGGCGTCGGACCCCGCATGCGGCTCGGTAATTGCGAGCGCGCCGAGCGCTCCTTCGGCGAAGCGTGGCAGGAACCGACGCTTTTGCTCATCGCTTCCGAATTCGATGATCGGCTTGGCGGTCGCGCTGTTGGTACCGAAGATAATGCCTGTCGCAGCGCACGCCGCGGAGATGATCCGGACGACCTCAAGGTAACAGCGATAGGTGACGGGCGCCCCGCCATACTCTTCGGGAACGAAAATGCCACTGAGGCCGATCTGACGCAGATCTTCGATGTTCTTCCAGGGAAATTCCTTGCGCTCGTCATAACTCGCCGCACGCGGCGCAAAGGCCTCCTCCGCCAGACGCGATATCTGGTCCAGCAAAATGCTCTCCTCGGCAGTCCAATTGCGATTTCCCTCGAAACGCTCGAACGATTTCATCGCGATTCCCTCCTGAAAACGTCGCCTACTCGACGCTTATATATCAAGATATTTGCTTAATTTACAAAATGGAGCGAACCGCTCAGAACCCTTCAAAAGAAAATACTCATGAAATATGCGCTATTTCTAATGTTATCCGAGATTCTTGAGAGAACACTCTCACCCGCAAGGAATGGTTGACCGCTTTGGATTTCATAATATAACAATATATTGTTATAAATAGCAAGACCAGCAGGAGGATAAATTGAAAGCCCTTTCAATCGCCGTCTTCGGCGCATCGCTATTGTTCAGTTTCGCGGCCCACGCACAGACGACCGTGAAGATCGGCGTTCTGACCGATCTCAGTGGTCCTTACGCGGATCTGTCGGGACAAGGCTCGATCATCGGCACTCAGTTGGCGATCGAGGAATTCAGGGCGCAGAACAAGAATGTCTCTGTCGAGGTGATCTCGGCCGATCACCAGAATAAGCCGGATATCGGCGCGGCAATCGTGCGGAAATGGTTCGACCAGGAAGGCGTCGATGCGGTGGTCGATATCGCCAATTCAGGCGTCGCTTTGGCCGTCAGCCAGATCGCGCGCGAAAAGAACAAGGTCTTTCTGGGAACGGGCCCCGCTTCGTCCGACCTCACCGGAAAGGCCTGCTCGCCAAATACCTTCCACTGGGTTTACGACACCTACTCCGTCAGTCACGGAACGGGTGGCGCGCTGGTGAAGGCCGGCGGTGATAGTTGGTTCTTTCTCACCGCGGATTATGCGTTCGGACATGCTCTCGAACGCGACACCGGTGCAATCGTCCGCACCAACGGAGGCACCGTCGCGGGCAGCGTCAAACATCCGCTGAACACCAGCGACTTCTCGTCCTTCCTGCTTCAGGCACAGTCGGCAAAAACCAAGGTGATCGGCCTCGCCAATGCCGGCTCGGACATGATCAATGCAGTCAAACAGGCGAGCGAATTCGGCATCACCGCCAACGGGACGAAACTCGCCGCGCTTCTGGCGTTCATCACCGACGTCCACAGCCTTGGCCTGAAGACCGCGCATGGCCTCGTTCTGACGGAGGCCTACTACTGGAATCTGAACGACGACACGCGCAAGTTCGCAAAGCGGTTCGCCGAAAAAGCGCCCGGGCGCGTTCCCTCCCAAATTCACGCCGGAGCCTATTCCGCGACTCTGCACTATCTGAAAGCGATCGCGGCCGTCGGCAATAAATCGACGACTCCGGTCCTCGCTGAAATGAAGAAGATGCCCGTGGAAGATATCGTCTTCGGGAAAGGCAGCATTCGTGAAGACGGCCGCGTGCTTCACGACATGTATCTGTTCGAGGTCAAAAAGCCGGAAGAGTCGACTGGGGCGTGGGACTACTACAAGCTCCTGGCCAGCATCCCCGCCAACGAAGCATTCCGGCCGCTCTCCGAGAGTCAGTGCCCGCTTGTGAAGAAATGACGATGAAGGGCGCCTCTGACACAACGTCAGGGGCGTCGATCGCTCTTCTTCCGCTCGCGTCGTCGCGGCTCCAGACGGACCTTCATCAATTGCCCCTGTAGCGCGTTGAGATAGTGGGCGAGCGCGACACGATCGTCGAATTTAAATCCGCTGACCGCCTGATCATAAAACAAGGAAATCCGTTCGCGCAGTTCTTTCCAGAACACGAAGCCGACCGGCGTGAGCTTCACAACCCGCGCGCGGCGATCCTCCGGATCGGTCACTCGCTCGACAAGTCCGTCGCGCTCAAGGCGCTTCAAAACCCCATCGAGATTCTGCCGACTGACAACGAGGAAATCCGCGAGGGTGCCAACCGACATGCCGTAGGTCGGCCTGGGATCCGACAACGCGCCAAGAACCGCCCATTGCACGGTAGTGACGCCCAGTTCCTTCACCGCCTGCTTCTGGAGCGTGTTCGCGACCTGAAACAGCCGGAAGAAAATCCGGTTGTTCAGGTGATCGGCAATGCGGTCCTGGGTTCCTTGGACGGGCACTTTGGCCTCGTCGGCGGGAGTTTCCGCTGCCACGGCCTTTCGCGAATGCTTCACCGGAGCCATCTGATCATTAATCCAAAGTGGGTGTTGAAATCCTCGGTCAGGAAAGAGCATGAGAACCGGCGGGACGCAACAATGCACGGCTCTCATTCGGCCCGGGAAACGCCCTTTCCGGCATCAAACCCGGGCGATGAGCCATCCTCAAAGCAAAACGGCCCACCGAACAGCGTTCGGGGAGCCGCTTCGCGCCACAATTGTTTGTCGCGTCAGCCATTCATTGTCAGGCCACCCGATACGCTGACGACCTGACCGGTGATGAAATTGGCATCATCGCTCGACAGGAACGCGATCAGACCCGGGAGGTCGTCGGGCTGGCCGAGACGCTTGAGCGGAATAGCCCGCTTGAGGCCCTCATAAATCTTCTGCCCATATTCGCCCTCGCCGACGAACGAACGCAACAGCGCCGTATCGGTCGGCCCCGGGCAAACGACATTGACGCGAACATTGTCGCGCGCGCATTCCCGCGCAATCGTCTTCGAGAATGCGATAAGGCCGCCCTTGCACGCGGAGTAGACCGATTCGCCTGAGGAACCGACGCGGCCGGCATCGGAAGCGACATTGACGACCTTGCCGCCGCCAGCGGCGATGAGATGCGGCAGCGCGGCCTTGTGCAGGTTCAGCGGTCCCTTGAGATTGATCGCGATGATCTTGTCCCAGAGGTCCGGCTCGGTCTTGAGGAACGGCGCGGCAACATCCCAGCCGGCGTTGTTGACGAGAATGTCGAGCTTGCTGAATTTGGCCACCCCGCGTTCGACCGCTTCCTTTACCTCGCCGTAGTTCGTAATATCCGCCGTGACGCAGAGCAACTGGTGATCGCTCGCCGCGAGACCTGCCGCGGAATCCTTCAACGCGTCGGCATTGACGTCGAGCGCAACGACCCGGACCCCCTCATCGATAAACCGGCGACAGATGGCCCGCCCGATTCCGCCGGCCGCACCCGTCACCACCGCGACGCGATCCTTCAATCCTCTCATGCCGCTACCCATCTCTCGTCTGTGTTTCACTTGTCTTGAGCCAGATCGCGAAGCTTGAACTTCTGGACCTTGCCGGTGGATGTCCGCTCGATCGGCCCGAAAACGAACTTCCTCGGAACCTTGAACTTCGCCAGCCGGGCACGGCAGAATTCCAGCATTTCGTCGGCGGTGACTTTACCGTTGTGCTCGTCTTTCAGTTCGACGAAAACGCAGGGCGTTTCACCCCAACGCTCGTCTTTCATCGCCACCGCTGCCGCGTAAGACACCGCAGGATGCTGGAACACGACCTCCTCGATCTCGATCGACGAGATGTTCTCGCCCCCGGAGATGATAATGTCCTTGGAGCGGTCCTTGATCTCGATGTAGCCATCGGGATGAGTGACGGCGAGATCGCCAGTCCTGTACCAGCCGCCGGCGAAAGCCTCGTCGGTCGCCTTCGGATTCTTGAGGTAACCCTTCATCCCATTGTTGCCGCGGAACAGAATCTCGCCGATCGTCGTTCCGTCGTGCGGAAGCGGCCTCAAGGTTTCCGGATCGCCAACGATCATGTCATCCGTTACGACATTGCGGACGCCCTGTCGCGCCATGCGCTTCGAGCGTTCTTCCGCGGACAACGTATTCCATTCCCGATGCCAATCGCAGAGCGCCGCGACGCCGTGCATTTCGGTCATTCCGTAGACGTGCCGAACCGTGAATCCCAACTCTTCCGTCGCTTTGAGAATCGGCGCCGGCGGTGCCGCTCCCGCGGTCATGATCGCCACGGCGTTCTTCAGCTTGATCCCGGTCTTGGCCGCTCCTTCGATCAGCATGCCGAGCACGGTGGGCGCGCCGCACATATGCGTCACGCCATTCTTCTCGATCGAAGCGAATATCTCGGTCGGCAGAACCTTTCGCAGGCAAACATGCGTTCCGCCGACGGCGGCCATGCCCCACGAGAAACACCAGCCGTTCACATGGAACATCGGCAGCGTCCAGAGATAGACGGAATCGCTGCTCAGTTGATGATGGACGAGTTGACCCAACGTGTTCAGATAACAACCGCGATGGTGGTAGAGCGCACCCTTCGGATTGCCGGTCGTGCCGGAGGTATAGTTGAGCGTGATCGCGTCGAACTCATCGGCAGGCCACACGACGTCATCGTCCGGGTTGCCGCGATTCAGGAACGTCTCGTAGTCGAGATCGCCGATCAGTTCGCCACCATCGGCATAGGGATCGTCGATGTGCACCACGAGAGGGCGTGTCGTCAGCTTCGATAGCGCTTCCTGCGCAACGTCGCTCCACTGGCGATCGACGATGAAAACCTTGGCTTCGGAATGTTCGAGAATGAAGGCAATGGCGGTCGCATCGAGCCGGGTATTCAGCGTGTTGAGGATCGCGCCAGCCATCGGCACGCCGAAGTGCGCCTCCAGCATGGCGGGCGTGTTCGGACACAGGATCGCCACAACGTCCCCTTCGTCGGCACCGCTCCTCCGCAGCGCGGACGCCAACCTCCGGCAACGGCGGTCGTGTTCACGCCAGGTGTATGTAATATCGCCGTGGACAACGGCGGTACGGTCCGGAAACACATCGGCGGCGCGACGCAGAAACTGGATCGGTGTCATCGGCCGGAAATTTGCCGGCCGCCGCTTCAGGAAGTCCGCGTTTAGATCTATCGGCATCGACGTGTCCTCGTCTCCGGATATTTCGACTTCTATGCGATCTTGACGCCGCTTCAGATGCGATTGCCGAGGATCGCGCCTTCATAGATGGCGCGCTTGGCGTCGAGTTCGCCGGCGAGTCGCGCTCCGCCGATCACATGCACGGTCTGGCCATTCGCAGCGATGTCGTCGGCGATGCCGCGATCCGATTCCTGACCGGCACAAACAACGATGGTATCGGCCGGCAAGACTTCGTTGCGATCGGGCAGCGCGATATGGAGGCCTTCACTATCGATCGTCAGGTAACGTGCTTCCGCGATCTGCCTGACCTTGAAATCTTTCAGCTCCTGCCGAAGGATCCAGCCCGTGCTCTTTCCGAGCGTGCGTCCGAACGCGCCAGGCGAGCGCTTGACCATGGTGATCTGCCGCTTCGCGGCATGTATCTTCGGCTTGCCATCGATGCCCCAGCGCTCGAAGAACTCTTCGCGCGTCTGCCGACGACCATTGGTCTCCATGGCGAGAAAGAGCGCGACGTCGTGCCCGATGCCACCACCGCCGACGACGACGACGCGGTCGCCGGCTTTGACAGACCCGTCGAGCACCTTCGAATACGACACCACCCGCGGATCGTCGCCCCCGGGAATATCGATGAGGCGCGGCGTCACGCCAGTAGACACGATGACATCGTCGAAGTTGCCGCGCTTGAGCGCCTCCGGATCAACCGCAACGCCGGCCTTCACCTCGACGCCGGCGGCCGCCAGTTGCGCTTCATAGCTCTTCAATGACAGGCCATAGTCCTCCTTACCGGGAATGACCGCCGCCAGCGCGAACTGCCCCCCGATGCGCGGAGCTGCTTCGAACAACGTGACATGATGGCCGCGACGGCCTGCTTCGAGCGCGGCCGCCATGCCGGCAACGCCGGCACCAACCACCGCGATGCGTTTTTTCGTAATAGCCGGCGCATCACTGAACTCGTTCTCGCGTGCCGCGCGCGGGTTCACCAGGCACGTGATCACCTGATCGGTGAAGTAGTGGTCGAGGCATGCCTGATTGCAGGCGATGCAGATATTGACGAGATCGGAGCGCCCGGCGGCGACCTTGTTGACGAACTCAGCATCGGCCAGCAGCGGTCGCGCCATCGACACCAGATCGGCTGACCCATCGACGATAATTTTGGCTGCATCCTCGGGAAGGTTGATACGATTGCTCGCCGTGACCGGAATCCTGACGACCTCCTTGAGCCGACGGGTCGATTCGATGAAGGCGGCATGCGGAACGGGACCGGCAATGGTTGGGACGGCAGCCTCATGCCAGCCGACGCCCGTCGAAAGGCAATCGGCGCCAGCTTTCTCAACTTCTTTGGCGAGCCAAAGCGTTTCTTCCTGCGTCAGACCACCCTCGACGAGTTCGAGCGCCGATATCCGATAGGAAATGATCGCGTCACCGATGGCGGCACGGACAGCCCTGACCACGGAGATAGGGAAACGCCCGCGATTCTCGAGAGAGCCACCCCACTCGTCAGCGCGATGATTGGTGCGCGGTGCTAAAAATTCGCTGATCAGGTAGCCTTCGGATCCCATGATCTCGACGCCGTCATACCCAGCTTCGATCGCCAGCCTCGCCGTCGTCTGGTAATCCCGGATCGTTTGCTGAATTTGATCTGAAGTCAGTTCAGCCGGCATATCGCGATTGATCGGCGACTTGATCGGCGACGGCGCGACCACCGCGGAATGATATCCATAACGTCCCGCATGAAGAATCTGTAACAGAATACGGCCACCCGCGGCGTGAACGGGGTCGACGATCTTCTTATGATCGGCCACCTGCTCAGGTCGCTCGAAGGTGCCTGGCTCATTCTTCATTCGACCCGCGAAATTCGGCGCGAATCCGCCGGTCACAACAAGACCGGCTCCACCCTTCGCACGCTCAGCGTAGAATCGCCCGAGTTCGTCGAAGCGCTCCGGATGACATTCTAGGCCAGTGTGCATCGACCCCATGACGATCCGGCTCTTCAGGCTGACAGTTCCGACGCGGATTGGATCGAGAAGCACCGAGCGGGCATTCATGGCTTGTCCTCCGGGAACAGACGCGCCTGTAGCGCGATTGACAGCTGCATAGCCCTCTCAATAATATATGTCAATATATTTATATATATTCGTCTCGCATCGCTACCAGTCGTCACCGTAGTCGGAACGCTCGATAGTTAAATCTGTCGATTTTGTGTGGCAATATATGCAATTTCGTCATTATCTGCCTTGACCCCTACAAACGTCACCGCTTGTCTCAACGACCTAATATGACAATATATTGTCTTCATTGATGTTTACGACGCGTACGACGGGTTCTCGCGGCTTTTGAAATGGTTCACGGACGAGCATCCAACTTGTTTCCGAAATTGCTCACCTACCGTCGGCTCCCTTCACCGATCAAAACTGGACGGCTCGGTAGCGGCACCTATTCCGAAATTGGTGCCTGGAACGACTGCGTTGATTGACCATTGTACAAAAAAATATATATTATATATATGAATAGCCGTTTTCAGTATTTGGGAAATCCATTGAATGCGAAAAACGAGATTGGCGGAGAAAGAAGCAGACGGAACTCGCTAGGGCAGAAGCAAGGCCAAGCGCTTGAAAGGGAAACTGGTATGTGGGCATTCGTGGTCAATTACACATGGCCGGAAGATCCGCTGGCCTTCGAACATTACTATCGTTCCGTACATGTGCCGATGGTGAAGAAGTTTCCGGGGATTAGGAAGATTACGCTTTCATTCGCCAACCGGGGAGAAGAAGGCGGAACGGATATCTACATGATAAGCACGATGTATTGGGACGATCTTGGCAGCCTCAGACAAGCGTTGCTCTCGCCCGAACGCAAAGCCGCATACTCTGATTCAGCACGATTCCGCCAATATCAACTTGGTCGGTATATTTGTCGCGTGGACGAAGTCTGACTACCCACGCAAACCCCGTCGAAGTATAACCACTCCACGGTGTATGCGTGTCTAATATGCGTCCGCCCTAACGACCCGTATCTCTTGCCAGGCACTCGTAAGCGCTAGGTAGATATCCTACCCTTTCATTTCCCGCTCGAAGAGGTCTGGCTGCCGAGACCTCCGAACCTTCTTTGTCGATGGTCATTTCCAATAGTATTAATCATCGTCCAACGTCGGGGCCTTGTTGGTCTGAAAGATATCTGTACGCTGTGATGTCAGTATCGTCTGTCCAGACTTCAGTTCGAGATCGCACACCGCATCGACCTGCACGAAACGCGCGCGCTGCCTGACCAGCGTCAGCCGCGCGCGAAGGCGGAACGCATCACCGGGGTGAACAGCCCGGCGAAACCGGACGTTACGGATTGCCGCAGCCTGTCCTTGCTCCTCGCCTGTCACTTGATAGGCATCCTGAAGCAGACCGGGCACGAGGGCGAGAAGAAGCTGGCCGGGCACGATCGTCTTTGCGCCCGGCAACTCGCGCGCCGCGCGCACAACGTCGGTGTGAATCCAGTTGCGGTCGCCGGTCAGCGCGACGAAGCGGTCGATCTCGTCCTGTGTCACTGCAAGCCATCGACCCGACGCGAAATCGCGATCGAGATACGCTGCAAGTTCGAGCGCGTTTGTGACACGCAACGGCGTGTTCACACGCGACGATGCTTGCTCTCGCTCCGCGTCGATCATTTCGTCACCAGCAGCGCGCTTCCAAGGCCTCCGGCTGCGGCGATCGCCGCCAGTCCGAACGCTCCCGCCGCCTCTCTCTGCATTTCGTGCCACAGCCGCACAGCAAGGATGGCGCCTGATGCGCCGATCGGATGGCCGCGCGCCAATCCGCCACCGCCACGGTTGAGCGCCGATCCCAAAACGCCGATCCCTTCGGCGCAAGCAATCGCCTGCGCCGCGAAGGCTTCCATGATTTCGGCGACCGCGATCGTCTCGGGAGTGATGCGCCCGGCCGCGAGCAGTTTCCGGGCCGCAGCGATCGGAGCGATGCCGGGCATCGCGGGATCGCCGCCGCATCGACTCGCCGCCACGATGCGCAGCGGACGCGCGACATCGAGACGCCGCAGCATGGATTCCGAGACCACCAACACGGCGGCGGCGGCATCGGCTTCCACCGCCACCGTGGCGCGCGTCACGCCGAAAGACGGGCCGCCCGCGATCGGCGGCAACCGCGAGCACAATGACTCAGTCAATGCGCGGGGAAAGGCATCGCGCGTCAATCCGGCCAGCGGCGCGATCTCGCTCTCGCCCGCAGGATTCGCGAGAGCCTTGCGATGGCTGGCGATCGCGAATGCATCCTGCCTGTCGCGTGAAATGTTAAACGCCTCCGCCAGCGTTCCGGCGGCGGCGATCATGTCCGGGTCGCGCTCCGGCCACGGCGCGAAGGGCGGCCTGTCATAAGGCTGCGGCGCTTCACCAGCATCGCGCGGTCGCCGTGCGCGCAGCGGCGCCCGGCTGAAACTCTCGATGCCACCGGCGATGACGGCATCGGCCCCGCTCGCGATCCGATCGGCCGCCATCATGATCGCGTCGAGCCCGCCGCAGCATTGGCTGTCGATGGTCAGCGCCGGAACGCGATCCGGCAGACCGGCTCGCAGCGCGGCGAGCCGCGCCGGATTGCCGCCGGCATACAGCGCATTGCCGAAGATCACATCGTCGATCGCATCCGGCGCGATGCCGGCATCGGACAACACCGCGCGGATCGGCGCTGCGCCGAGTTCGTCGGCCTCGACCGTCTTGAACGCGCCGTTGCGCGGAGCGACCGCGGTGCGGCGCGCGGCGACGAGATAGGCGGCGCTCACGGCAGCACCTCGCAGACTTCGCTGTCGAAGATGCGATGCAGCGCCTGAAAGTCGTTCTTGCCGGACGACGTCAGCGGCCATCGCGGCGGCAATGCGAAGCGGCGCGGAATCTTGTAGAGCGGCAGATGATCACGAGCATGGCCGATCAAGTCGGACGCGGTGACGGAGATTTTCGGATCGAGCTTGAGCAGCGCCACCAGCCGCTCGCCCCGGCGATCGTCATGGACGCCGAGCACCGCCGCCGCCATCACCGCGCGATGGCTCTCCAGCACACGCTCGATCTCTTCCGGATGTACGTTCTTGCCGGAGCTGATGATCATTCGGCTGGCGCGGCCGACGAGATGCAGATAGCCCCGCGCATCGAGGAAACCAATATCACCAACGGATATCGCCTCGCCGTCGCGCATTAGCGCCGCTGTGCTCCCGCAAGCATAATCGATGAAGACAAACGGACTGGCCACGAACACCTGCCCCGCTTCGCCCGGCGGCAAACGACGCCCCAGATGATCCCGGATCGACAGATCGACACCGGAGAACGCACGCCCGACCGAATCCGGCGGCACATCCTCGTCGTCTTTCGCAACCGTGATGAAACTGAGTTCGGAGGCGCCATAGAATTCCGCAAAGCGCGCGTCCGGAAAATGCGCGCGCAGATCGTCCATCGCGCGGCCCTGCCATTTCGCGCCGGAGGATAAAATCCAGCGCATCGAAGCAAACGGCGGCACGTTCTCGCGCGCGGCCGCCTCGACGATCATTTCAAGCTGGGTCGGCACGCCATAGAGCACACTCGCCCGATGCGCCGCGATCAGCTTGCACACCAGGTTGGGGCGGAACTGGCGGCACAGGATGACGGTCGCGCCGACGTAAAGTCCATGCGCCAACCCGTAGAGAAACAGCGAATGCGTCAACGCTCCAGGCGCGAGCACGACGCCCTCAGTGCCGATGTCGAACTCGCGGTCCCCGGCGCGAAAGCTCTCGACCCACGACAGATGATGGCGTCGATATCCCTTCGGCACGCCGGTCGAGCCGGAGGTGAAGCCGACATAGAACGGCGCCAATGAATCCGGCTCAGGCACCGCCTCGAACGCGGCGCTCGCGCCGATCGCCTCCGCGACCGTCTCGACCGGGCCGTGCGGATCGGCCAGGATCAGCGCGCCGCCTTCGGCCGCCAATGCCGGATCATGACTGATCACGAGGCCCGGCGACAATTCCCCGATTGCCAACCGCATCGTCTCGATCGGCCAGTTCGGATCGAGGATCTGCGCCTCCCGCCCCGCACGTGCGGCCGCGAGAAACAACATCACCAGCGCCGGCCCGTTCGGCAGATGCAGCGCGACGCCGCGCTCCACTGGCATCATCCTCGCAAGATGCGCGGCGAGACGGTTCACAGCAAGATCAAGCTCACGCCAAGCGATCGCGTGGCCGTCGCAGATCACGGCGACGCGGTCCGGCCGCGCGCGGGCGTGTCGCGCCAATGTTGCGGTGATGGTCGCGCCGTCGGTCATACCCTGCTCGCGATCGCGGCCGGATAACCGCGATACGAGGCCTCCGCGACAAAGGCCGTCGCTAAGGCCTTCAGCAGATCGCCGGGCACGAAGACGGCAGTGGCGAGAAATGCCTGCGTCAAACTCATGCGCGCCATCGCCATCAGGCCGGCCACGCCGCAGGCATATTCCACCACAATGCCGCCGATGACCGCGGCGGCCAGCGCGGCGGCAAACACCGGAAATGTCTTAAGCCGCTCCATCACCAGTCCGGAGACGAAGGCGGCGGGCACGAAGCCAAGCAGGAAGCCGACCGACGGCCCGAACAGGACGCCGAGCCCGCCCCGGCCTCCCGACAGCAGCGGTGCGCCGAGCAGCACCACGAACAGGAACAGCAGCACCGCCAGCGCACCATGACGCGGGCCGAGGATAATGCCGGCCAGCATGACGCCAAGCGTCTGCGCCGTGATCGGCACGCCCATGGCGATCGGCAGCACGACACCCGGAAGCATTCCCAGCACGCCGATCACGGCCGCCATCAAAGCAATACGGACGATGGCTCGCGATTCCATGTCGCTCTCCTATCAGCGTTTGCGTTGACGATCGGCGGTCGCGGTATCGAAGCCCCTCGCATCGAGCGATTCCGCGACCCGATCGGCCAACTGAAGAATATCGGCAAGGAACACCGCCACCAGCCTCACCGGAACACGACGATGGGTTCGCGCCTTCCAGGCTTCCTCGCGGGCGCGCCATCGCGTCAGCAATACCGGGACAAAGCGTAACACGAGCGCCACCGCAAGCGCCATCTTGCGCGGATTGATGCCGAGCGGACGGAGCAGGTTGAAGACCGGCGCCAGCACATCCATCAGCGCGCTCATTGTGGTGGTCATGCTGACGAGATCGGCGAGCAGAAGCATCGTCAGCAATCGCAGGCTGATCACGACGCCCGCATGCCAGCCGCTGGAGAACGCCTGGACGCAGCCGACGATGACGAGCAGCGGAATCAGCGGCCGCAGCAAGGCCAGCCGCGCCAATCCCGCGCGCCCGAAACCGGCATAGATTACAAGAACCACCGCCAGCACGCCGGCCAATATCCGCCAGTCGTCGACCGGCAGCAGTAACAGACTGAACAGCGCAAGGCCCGCGAGTTTGAAACCCGCGGGCACACGATGCAGCCAGGTCTTTGGCGCAAGGCCGTCGGTCATCATGCCGTGACGAGATCCGCTTCAGCCGCGATCGCCGCATGCGCGCGATAGGCCGGCAGCACATCGGCCGGCGAGCCATCCTCACGAATGCGCCCCGCATCGAGCCAGATCACCCGATCAAATCGCGCGAGCAATTCGAGATCGTGAGATGCCATCACGATCTGCTGCGGCAGACTCATGATTTTGCGCGACAGCGTGAGACGGGTCGGGAGGTCAAGGCTCGAGAACGGCTCGTCCATCAACAGGATCGAAGGCTCCGTTGCAAGCACCGCCAGAATACAGACAAGCTGCTTCTGGCCGCCCGACAGTTCATTGACGTTGCGATCCGCCCATCCGGTGCAACCATGCTGCTCCAGCAACGCCAGCGCCTGCTGCCGCGCCTGATGCGCCGACATCCCGCGCTCGGTCAATCCGAACGCAATCTCTTCGCCCACCGTCGGGAAAATCAGTTGATGGTCTGGATTCTGGAAGACGAAGCCGACCTGCGCCGGTAATTCCTTGCGATGACGCGCGGTCTCGAGCCCTGCAACGACAACCCGTCCGCTGCTGGGCAACAGCAGACCGTTGATCAACCGCAGCATGGTGCTTTTGCCGGAACCATTGTCGCCGATCACGCCGATACGCTGAGCATCGAAACGAAGCGCGGGAATCGCAAGAAGCTGGCGGTTCGCGCGCCGTACCTCCACGCGCTCAAAAACAATCTTCCCGGCCGGAACCGATTCATCAGTGCTGACTACGGAAGGGAGCTTTTGCAAGACGCTCGACATGCACCTGACCATAAAAAGGGCGATGTCCATTTACCCCGGGACGAAGGCCGCAACAATCGCCGCAATGGACTCCGACACGAGCAGAACGGCAGCCGCATCTCGCATGCTCGCTGCCTTGCAAGACCGTGTTCCTCCAGACGGCGGATCACGCGCGCCTCATAAGGCGGTCGCGTCAGGCGATCGCTTGGTCACTGACATCGTAGAGCACTTAGCAAAGGGTGCGACCAATCGACAACGTACCGGTGGCAAGGCCCCGAATTAGACGACCCGGTCTATCCGCTACAGTTAACCCATGGCGGCCATAGACACAATACATACATATGATATAGTATTTATTCTGTAACGCCGTGTCTGAGCAATCATGGGGCTCGGCAAGTTATCGACAATTGCGGATCACGCTTCGATTGCGCGAGAACAACGGTTGCGAGCTATCCGGAGCATCGCCTAAACGGCTTCCTTTTGAAATACCGCGTTATCGACCTGTCCCATCCGTAACGCGCGAGAGGCAAACATGAGCCACGCCGTCGTCATGATGTACGATGCGCCGTCCGATGCCGAGTTTGACGGCTGGATGCACGGGCCACACTATGATGAGGTCCTGGCAACGCCCGGCGTCACGGCCGTCCAGAGATTTGAAGTCACCGACGGTCCGGCCGATCGGCGAAAATACATCGCCATCATCCATACAACGGACATCGAGGCGACGCTCGCCTGGCGTAGCGGAATCGATGGGCAGCGATCGCAAGATGAAGCGAACGCACGCGGCGTCACCAATCGTTACGGCCTTGTCTGCCGTACGATTTTCGACTCCGACAAGATTTAGAGGTTACAGAAAACGACCCTTCTATCTATCCTTGAAGAGTCCAGCCGCCGTGGACGGCTATGGTTGAGCCGGTGATGAAGCTGGCGCCATCGCCTGCCAGAAACGCCGCTGTCGGCGCCACATCCTGCGGCATGCCGAGCCGTCCCAGGGCAGTCACATGGATTACTCCTTCGACCGTATCCTGGTCCGATAGTCTGTCCCGGTTCAGTCCGGTCACGATCGTCCCCGGGGCGATGGCGTTGACCCGAATTCCATGTCGGCCGAATGCAACGGCCAGCGCGCGCGTCATGGTCGCGACGGCTCCCTTCGATGCGCAATAGAGAACCGTCTCCGGTTGCGCATGCGTCGCATTGACCGATGAGATATTGATAATCGATCCGGCGCATCCGGTTTCGATCATCATGCGCGCCGCCGCTTGGCTCGCAAAGAACATGCCCCTCACATTGACGCCGAAAATGGCATCGAAATCGGCCTCGGTGAAATCGACAAACTGCTTGCGTCGCTGAATGCCGGCATTGTTGACCAGTATGTCGAGTTTGCCATGAGCGGCGACAAGCGAGCGGGCATAGCGATCGATCGCTTCGGGATCGCGCATATCGCATCGATCCAGTCCTTCCGCTTCGTCTCGGTCCGTCGCGCGAACGGTTGCGCCGCGCCGACGCAGTTCGTCGACGATCGCGGCGCCGATGCCTCCGCCGCCGCCCGTGACCCAAGCCACCTTGCCGGTCAGTTCGCTCATACCGATGCGCTCCTTCCCCCATCCACGAACAGGGTCGCTCCGGTGATGAAGGAGGACAGCGGAGACGCCAGAAATAGAGCGGACGGCGCGATATCCTGAGATTGGCCCAGCCGCCGCTGCGGCGTTCGCGAAATCATGACGTCCCGCTCCCGTTCGCTTTGCCAGCGACTGGGCTCCAGATTCGTGTCTGCGATGGCACCGGGTGCCAGCACATTCACACGGATATTGAACGGGGCAAGCGACAGGGACATGGCGCGGGTCATGGCATGAAGCGCGCCTTTCGAAGTGCAATAGGCGACCGTCTCGCCGAAGACCTTCTCGGCGTTGACCGAGCCGATGTTGACGATGGACCCTCCACGACCGTGTCGCATCATCGATTTCGCAGCGGCCTGCGAACTGAGAAACGCGCCTTTCACATTGACGTCGATGATCTCGTTCCACGATTGTGGCGACATTTCCAACGCATCGGTGCGCCTGATAATGCCGGCGCTGTTGACGAGGACATCGATGCCGCCAAGCTCCTCGCAAACGTCGACCGCCTTCGCGATGTCAGTCGCCCGGAGCACGTCACAACACATCGTGCGATAGTCGGCCTCGTCGGCAATCGAGACATCCGTCGCGACGACCACGGCTCCCGCTTTCGCGAAGGTTTGCGCAATAGCCTTGCCAATGCCCCGTCCCGCTCCGGTTATCAGAGCGACGGAACCGTCGATTCTCGGCATGGCGGACATCGTCCCGTGCGAATCCAGATCGGCCTCCCGCGACTCTTGATAAGATATATATGATACATACTTTCCTCTTGTCAATTGCCCCGAACCTGGGTTGATTTTCTCAATGCGGTTCTGCGCGCATGTCGCGTTTCGGGATGCTGGATATGGAAAATCAATTCGTAGCCGCGAAGACGACGCCGGACCGCTCACCCATGAACCGTTCGGACGGCACCGCGCGAGTGATCCGCTTTGGGCTTTCACCTCGCATTGCGGGCCTGACCCGTCGCGAGGCACAGGACTATTGGGCAGGGCAGCATGCGCGGCTGTTTTCTCGCGTTCCCGGTTTAGTATCGTATGTGCAGAACCACGCTGTCCTTCATCTCGATGGAGAACCGCTTTCGGAAGATTTCGGATTCGATATTTTTTCCGAAGTCGAGTTCGCATCTCCCGAGGCGATGTCGATCGCGGTTTCCTCACCTTACTATCGAGACGTCATTCTGCCTGATGAACGCTTTTTGCTCGACGCATCAAAACGAGCGCTTCTCGTGATGGCGCGGGCAGGGAAAGGATCAACAGGCCTTCCCGACGGGGCAATCAAGCTGGTGCAATTTCGCACAAGGGCCGAACGTAGGTTGTCGCCAGGCAGAGGAGCTGACATCAACTCTTCGGCAGACTGGGATGACAGCGTCATAAATATAGCAGGCTGGCCCGGCGTGCCACCTGCCATTGTACGCCAAATGCCTTGCGCGAGCGTAGAAGCAGCCGCGGCTGCTTCCCGTCAGGCTGTTGACGGCACGGTATTGCTTTCGGTGATCGTCAGACAGAAAGTTGTCGTCTCGCCTAGGGCGAATGACGCGCCCTAGGCCCGTGGAAGAAATCGGCAGCGACATACGGGCGAGCACAAGAGTCCTTCGTCGGATTTTTGAACCGATCAATTCGCGGCTTTGAGCGCTGTTCTGCTGTCCATATCCGTCTTCAGCGCGCGTTGGCGGCGCGTGAAACAGCCCCAGCCTGCCCTTAAATTCATATTTATGATATGTATTTTTATACTAAAGCGAGCTATTCTCCGCTGACAGTCAAATCACTTGGAGGAAACCTATGTTCATGCCCCCCATTCTCGACATGCGCCTGCGCCCGCCCGTGGCTGCCTGGACCCGAGGCACGGTGTTCAAGACCGCGATGCACTACCCGCGGCACAACCTGACCTTCAAGGGCGCACGGTCGGCGTGGATGGAATCCGTCGACATGCTGTTCACGGAAATGGATTCGGCGGGAATCCGCTGGGGCGTCGCCATGGGACGAGCCTCCTCCGGCGCGGGAAACCTCGGTGGCGTTGCCAATGCCGAGATTGTCGAACTGCTGGAAAAATATCCGAACCGCTTTCTCGGATTCCTGGGCGTCGATCTCGACGCAATCGATACCAGTCTGGCAGAAATTCGCGAAATGGCCGGACACCCCAACATCAAGGGAATATCGATCGAGCCCGGCTCCGGCAGGATTCCGCGCTGGTCCGATGACGACAGCCTGACTCCCGTCTACGAACTCGCTCTCGAACTCGGCCTGCCGGTGTCCATTTCGTTATCCGGTTTGCTCTCGGCTCTTGCGGGTCATGACATCACCTGGTCGCGCCCGGTTTCCATCCAGCGCGTCGCGCAGCGCTGGCCGGAACTGAAAATCATCGTTTCACATGCGGCATGGCCCTACGCGGACGAGATGGTGGTGGTCGCGCTTGCATGCCCAAACATCTACGTGTCGCCAGATCTCTATTCGGCGACAGCAGGCATGATCGCCGCGGACAGCTATGTGAAGGGTGCCAATCTTTTCCTGGAGGACCGAACACTTTTCGGCACCGCTTATCCGGTGAAGGATATCCAGGAAACGGTGAGGGATTTCCTCGGAATGGGATGGCGTCCCGATATCATGCACAAGATTTTGTGGGACAACGCAGCCAAGCTTCTTGGCGTCAAAGCCTGATCGGACAAGGCAGAAGACGCGGCGATCTTCGCCGCGTCTCCACCTTGAAAATAGATGCGCATCAGCGCAACGATCCGTTGCTGTCACTTATGACGAAGTGTCGTCAGAACTAAGCGTATTGTAATACTCGTATTTCTCCGTGACCACCAGACTACGCCGGGTCTCCACCGGCTGGTCGTTAAAAGTGTAAGCCACGCGACGTATTTCAAGCAAAGGCATACCGAGCGGAACGCCGAGCCTCTTCGCATTGGTCACGTCCGCAGCAACCGTGCCCAGCCGGTCGAAAGTGCGGATGACATTGACGCCGAACGCGCTTTGATAGAACCCGTAGACAGTGGTGTCTCGCTTGGCGAACGTGTCTTCGGTCAGCGTGGGAAACATTGCTCGAGCAATTTCGATTTCGTCGAAGATGACTGGTTCACCACCGAGGATGAGCAGATTGTTGATACGAAAGATGTCATCGCCAACGCCGATCGAGAGAGCTTTCGCGGTCGCGGCGACTGCGCGCCCCTTCTCGAAATTGACGGTCTGTACGATAGGTATTTCGCGGACGCCATCCTTGCGAACGATGTGCCAAAAATAATTCAGCATTCGCTCCGCGCTGTAGGTTGCAAGGAACGTTCCGCGACCCTGCTGCCGGACGAGAACCCGCTCGGTGACGAGTTCGTCGATCGCCTTCCTCACCGTCCCGATGCTGACGTCGTATTGCTCGCAAAGCTGCTTCTCGGTCGGGATCGCCTCGCCAGCGCCAATATCTCCGCTGGAGAGAAGGCGCGTCAGCGCAAGCTTGACTTCCTTATAGAGCGGGCGCGAACCTATGCCGCTACCGGCTATCTTTTCACGACGTTTGTTTCCGCCCTTAGGCAATCCGCGTTCCACAGTTTTAGGATCATTGGCTTCTTTCATTTCATCTCGCTGCCAACGATCTGGCCAGCCCCTTGGTTGTTATTTCAACGCAGATACCTCGAATCGCAATCTCGGTCGAGGCTGCAATGGTATTCTTGCGCAGGTGCTCCCAAACGTCGAGAGCAACGCCTCCAGCTAGATTGGCGGGATACTCGCTGGATATGTCGTAGAGGTGGACATCAGATCGGCTGCCGCAAGCCGATTCAGGGAACGAGGCCTCCATCTATTCTACAGTCGCCATATGACGCCTACTGGCTACTCCGGTCCATAATACATCAGTCGCGGGCTCCCGCATCAGGCCTTTCGGGCTCTTTCAGGCAACGCCACCCAAACGAAAGGTTTCCACGGTTCGAACCGCTGCCAGACCGCGCGCGGCCTGGGCAAGTTCGTCGAAAACAGCAACGCCGTTCGAAGTCGCACGCTGGCGATATTCGCGTTTGCGCTCTTCGGTCTCGCCGTCACCGTCCGATCTCAGCACCAGGACGATATGCATGCCGGGACCGTGCTCAGCCCGCACACGAAGCGCGGCCTGTATGATGTTGCCAAGCATGTCGACGTGCCTGAACCCCATGATGACCGTCATGTTGACGTGGATGACCACGGCATCGGTCGCGCCGCTGGCGGCGATCGTCGAAATGATGTTCTCGGCAACGCGGCCTTCGTTCTGCTGCAAGGCCCCTGCCGGAACGTCGATCGGGTTGGCGACGGACGACCCTGCCGGCAGCCCAAGGGCCTCCAACTTGGCCAGGGTGTCATCCGCGAAGGCGCCAATCGAAAACCCGGCCCGGTCGAACGCGTCCGTGCCGAGAACGCTCGTTCCGCCTCCGTTGCCGAACAACACGACGCGCGACGTCGCGGCAGGCCGTGGGTCCATACATTGCATCGCCATCAATGCGTCGAGAAATTCATCGAGCGTATCCGTCAGAACAGTGCCCGTCTGCCGGCAGAGTGCTTCCCACGCGCTGTGGCTGCCTGCAAGCGCGCCGGTATGTGATGCGGCGGCGCGTTGACCCTGGCTGGTCCGGCCACCCTTCAGAAGCACCACGGGCTTTCGCGCATTGGCACGCCTGAGAACGTCGAACAGCCGGCGTCCTTCGCGCGTGCTTTCCAGGTAAAGGCCGATGGTGCGCGTCTTGTCATCATCGAGAAAATACTCGATCAGCTCCGACGCCCCGAGATCGGACGCGTTGCCGATGGTCACGAGACCACTGTAGCGCAAACCGCGATTCTGACCCCGCCTGATGATATCAATGCCCAATCCACCGCTCTGACAGACGACACCGACCGAACCCGCCTCAGCCGCCGTCTTTTCAGTGAAGGTCAGCCGGGCTTCGGGAGAATACGTCCCCAGACAGTTCGGCCCGATGACGCGGGTGCCGACGTCCCGAGCGGCAGCAACGAGCTCGGCTTCCAGATCGCCGCCCCCCACCACTTCACTGAACCCGCTTGACATGACCTGAGCGAACCGGACCTTGCCGCCACTGCTGCGAACAACACCGGGCGCGTTGGCGGCGGCAACCGCGACATAGGCATAGTCGATCTCACCCGGTACATCGGCCAGCGACGGATAAGCCCGCAGCCCCTCGATTTCCTCGGCCTTCGGATGGATCGGCACGATGGCGCCGGCATAACCGAAATTCTTCAGGTTTCTGATGAAACGATTGCCCCCGCTGACGCTGGTGGTCGAGGCACCGACCACCGCAATCCGGGTCGGATGAAAGAGCGGCCTGAATTCCTCACGCGTGGACATTGATCGCCCTCTCCTTCCGCAGAATGAACCGCGCATCCACGGCCACGGCGGCGTGTTTGGAAACGATCAGTGGATTGACGTCGATCTCTGCCAATTCGCCGGCACCTTGCATCAGAATGCCATCGTCCCCACCGACGCGCAGCAGCACGTCGACGATCGCATCGATATTTGCCGGCTCGCCGCCTCGCGCGCCTTTCAGGACAGCCGCCCCTTTCAGCTCCGACAGCATTTCGCGAGCATCCCGCTCACGGATCGGACAGATGCGGAAGGCGACGTCCTTCAGCACCTCAACGAAAATTCCGCCGAGGCCGACCATGATCATCGGCCCGAACTCGGGGTCCATCGTGCCACCGACGACAACTTCCACGCCGCGCGGGGCCATCTCTTCAAACAACCACGCCTCGGGCTCGATGCCCCTCGCCTTCATCGCCTCGCGCAGATCAAACGCGGCATCGACTGCGGCCGCGGCATCCTGAATGTTGAGCTTCACGCCGCCGACGTCGCTTTTATGAACGACTCCCGTGGCCACAACTTTGAGCGCGAGCGGAGCGCGAAGGTCCGAGACCGCGGCGGCAACGTCGTCGCCGACCCTCACCACGACAGATTTCGGCACGTTGATGCCGGCCGACTTCAGAACGCTCTTGCCCGACGGTTCGTCCAGCGCTTCGACGCCCATTGCGCGCGCTTTGTGCAGCACTTCCGACAGAGTCCGACTCATGAAAGCCGTCACTCGTTTATGACCATGAGATCCTGGCCCTCGGCGACGGCGTCGCCCTCCGCGACCAGAATCTTCTCAATCGTACCGCTCGAAGGGGCAAGCACCGGGATTTCCATCTTCATGGATTCCAGGATCGCCAGCGTGTCGTCTTCGGAAACCGCGTCTCCTTCCTTGATCTGAATCTTCCAAACCGAACCATTGATCTCGCAAATGACTTTCGTCTGTGCCATCAGGCGTCCTCACAAATTTCAGTTTCAGTAAGTTGTCGGCCAGACTGCGAGGCGATGCTTGCCCACGCCGCTGCCATGCCGGCTACGATGGATTTCAAAAAGCCGGATCAGCGACTCGCGAGTATCGCGAGGATCGATGACTGTGTGGGCTTCGTAGAGTTGGGCCAATCCCCAGACCGCGGTATCGCGCGAGAGATCCTTGGCCATTTTCGCGTACTTCTCTGGGTCCTTGTCCTTGTCGACGCCGGTGAGAACGCTCGCGCCGACATTCGCGGCCATGAAGCCGAGATCGGCCGTCGGCCAGGCAAGGACCTCGTCCGAATTTCGGCCGCCACCCATGTTCAGATAAGCTTGGCCGTAACTCTTCCGCATGATCAGCGAGATCTTCGGGACGGTCACCAGCGAAAGAGCATTCATCCAGTTCATGATCTTGCCGGGTGCGGCACGACGCTCGCCTTCCAGACCGATCAGGAAGCCCGGCGTGTCGACCATGAACAACAGGGGAATGTTGAAAGAGTCGCACTGGACGATGAAGGCCGTGGCCTTCTTCATGGCATCGACGTCAATCGCGCCGCCTTTGAACATCGGGTTGTTAGCAATGACGCCGATCGATTTGCCGTCGAGGCGGGCCAACGACGTGCAGATCGATTTGCCGTAGCGGGGCTTCAGCTCAAATCGACTGTCCTTGTCCACCACGAGATCGATGATCTTGCGAACGTCATAAACCTTGTTCGGAGTATCAGGGAGTATCTCGAGGATCTGCTGGCCGCGTCCCTGCGATCCTTCCGGTACATCGTAAGTGGGTGGCGCTTCGTTCTGATGGCTCGGCAGATAACTAAGCCACGTCTTGATCGCCAGAAGCGCTTCCTCATCCGTGTCGACAACGGCATCGACAAGTCCGGAATGTTCGGCATGCATCTTCCAGCCGCCCAATTCCTCCGAATCGATTTCTTGTCGGATCGCCGCCGAGGTGACGCGCCCGCTGGCGACCGCCATCGTCGCGCCCTTGCGCATGACGACGAAGTCCGAGAGGCAGCCATACCAGGTCGAAGAGCCGTAGCAGGAACCCAGTAGTGCGCTTGCCCAAGGCGACTCGCGACTGCGAAGGTATTCGATAGGATCCTGGCCGAGAATGGCGCGTCCTTCAGCCCCCATACGATCGGGCATCCGCGCGCCGGTCGATTCTCCCAACATGATGAGCGGCATGCCGGATCTGGTTGCGACCTCGCGGATGTGACGAATCTTCTTGCCGTTGACCACGGAGCTGGACGCACCCATGGTGGTGAAGTCGTTCGACATGACCGCGACGGGACGACCGTCTACCTTGCCGAACCCGCCAATCTTGCCGTCTCCCGGAGTCTTGTCGCGAACCTCAGGCCGATGCGACGTGGCAAAGAGGCCGCTTTCGATCCAGCTATCCTTATCCAGAAGCGCATCGAGACGTTCGCGCGCATTCAAATGTCCTTCTGCCTTGCGCTTCGCGAGCTTCTCCGGCCCGCCCATGGCGAGGGCCTTCTCCCTTCGCTGCTCGAGCTCGGCAATCATTTCGTCATGTGGCATCCGCTTCTCCATCCCGAACAGTAATCGTGCACGCGCGACCGCGTTTGCCGACTACGACGCTTTCATCGATCCTGCCGGCCCGGGCGCTGGCGGAATGATCCTGTTATCGACGAGGCCGCCGATTAATTCGCGAAACATGGTTCCGGTGTCCTGCACTGCGGTCCAACCCGCGCGCCGCGCTTTCGCAATGCTGGAGACTTGGTCGTAAGGTGTCGAATAGGCCCAGTCGGCCCAGGGCCAACTGACAAGCTGCTTCAGTTCGAACGGTTGCAGCCCGTATTTTTCGCGCATCGCGGCCCACAACGGTTCCTTGTCCGCCATCATCCTCTGAAGGTTGACCTGCTGGACCTTTCGCCCGGTCTCCATCCCGAATATCTCGGCGACCTCGGGCCATACGCGCTCCCAACGGTCGACATCGCCGTTGGTCATATTGAATGCCTCGTTCTCGCAAGCCTGCGTCGTGGCGGCCCACTCCATCGCACGACCAAGGAGCCGGGCATCGGTGAAGTTGTACATGGATGCGAATGCTGACGGATGACCGGGCCAGCGCAGCGGAAGGCCAAGCTCCCGAGAGATCACCGAATAGAGCGCTAGGCCCATCAAGTGGCTCATTGGACTGCCCACTGCGAAGCCCATGATGCAATGCGGCCGCAACGCGGACCAGCTCCATCGCTTTCCGCGCTGCCGCTCGACCAGCCAGTCCTGCTGATCGTAGTAGAAATTCGGCGGGAGATGGCGCGGATCGGTTTCGCGCGCCGGCGTGCTGAACGGCCCGAGATGATTGCCGTACCACTTGGTGCCTTGCATCAACTGCACGTGCGCAAGTTTCGGTGCAACGCGCTCGAGCGTTTCGACCAGATTCACCAGCATCGAAACGTTGGGCGCAACCTCCTCGGCCCAGGTCGGACGCGGCGCATACGCGGTATAGAAAATGTGAGTAGCGTCGCTAAGTTCGCTGAGTTGCCGGGAAGAAGCAGACTTATCCAGAAGGTCGGCCTGAACATGCCGCACGCCCGGACCAAGATCACTTTCGCGCCGAGAGATGGATACGATATTCCAGTCTCCGGTCGACCGAAGATGATCGATCAGCCCGCGCCCGACGATTCCGGTTGCCCCCGCAATCACAGCCGTTTTTGACGCCATGCCTTCCTCCACAGCACAGAGCTATCTCGAAGAATTATCGATCCGCGATGTTCAAGCCACGCCGATCGTCGTTACTTCCGCGATGAGATCGCCCGCATTCGGCAGATCCTTCAAATTGCGCAACATCTCGACCGAGCGCCGGATGCGCTCGTCGGGCAACAAGTCGTCGACGCAACCACGAAACTTCTCGATGCATTCATCGAATGAGAGCAGATCCGGCGGATGCCCCCGGGAGTGGGTCGGCTCGCGCACGATCACCTCGCCCCCCTTGAGGGTAAACGTCATCCGCGCGGTCCAGCCGGTCGGCGCCCAGCCCCAATCCTCGCGTACGATCGTCTCCACCTTCGGCCGGAATGCCCGGAAGCGCGCGTCATTTATCCGCTCTTCCGAGAAACCTTCGGGGCCGACCACATCGTCAAGCATCGCGATCGCCAGCGAATGCGGCAAGCTAAACTGCGCCTCAATCTCATCGCGCGGTTCGGAATGCTGAACCACGGTCGGAAAAAAAGCATTCACCTCGACGGCAATTTTCTCGATATCGTCGGCCGACAGGCCTCGCTCTTTCTTCAAATCGAGCGTCGCTTCGATCAACCGCTGCAGATGGAAACAGCAGGGATAGAATTTGATCCCCACTTCGAAGATACGATATGGCGCGCCCCAGTCCGCCAGGATGTTTTCAGGCTTCTCCACCTTGCCGGCGGTGATCATATTCATGAGACCGCGCGGCGCCTCAAGCACATCCAGTTGTCCGGTCATTCCCTCCGCCGCCATATAAGCCGCGGCGACACCATTGCGCGCCGAAAATCCCATCTCCAGGATGTGGGCGACCGAGCCGGTCTGGTATCCGACGCCACTCGCTTGGGATGCGGCGATGCTCATCGCATGCGCAGTCTTCTCGGCATCGAGACCAAGCAGCTTGGCAGCCCCGGCGGCCACGCCGATCGAGCCCGCCAGACTCAAGACCATGTAGCCGATGCGACGCGCCTCACGGCAGGCAAGACCGATGCGCGCCTGAGCCTCATAGCCGGCAACGAACGCTTCGATAATTCGAGATCCCGGCGCCCTAAGATGCTCGGCGAGCGCAAACAGCGGCGGGAAAAGCGTATAGCTCGATACTGCTTCCGGAAAGCTGTCGTCTTCATATTCGGTCGCATGCGCGAACGTTCCGTTCGCGAGGCCTGCCAACTCGACTGAGCTTTTGAACCCGGCGCCAAGCACCGTCGCCTGCGGCTCACCGCCATGGCGCCTGACGTAGTTGATCGTCTCGGCACCGGCCGTGCAGCGATGACCTGAAACCATTGCGCCGAAGGCACTCATGGCGAGTGTCGACGCGTAATCGACAACGTCGGGAGCCAGATCTCCAATCCGTGTCGCGACGACACGATCCGCGATCTCGCGCGTTATGCGCATGCTGCATCCTCCCGTGAGTATATTCATATATATAATATGTATGATGATTAGATGTCAATCAGCAGCCGAAGATTGAACTGCACGCGCGCGGTTAGATTGCAGGCCCTTCGATCAGCTCAACCCGCACATCGCCGGGCACGACCAGGAACGCGGACTTGATGCCTCCGGGCATGTCGTGCGGCCCCTCGACCACTTTGGCCCCATCGCTCGTCAATCGATCGAGATCATTCGCCAGGTTACCGGTTCGCATTCCGAAATGATCGAGTCCCAAATGCGAGTTGGTGCAGGCAGGCTCCAACACCTCGCCGGTGCGACGCCCGGAAATCATGACGAGCACGTTCGCAGCATCTTGCAAGCGAATGAACCGATCGCCGAAAGCTCTGGTCTCATCGGAGATGACATTGAAACCGAAGGCGGCAACAAACCAGCCAGCCGTGGACTTGGGATCATCTGATTTGATGTGGATGTGATGGATCATGTACCGCATCTGTCGCACCTGACGCCGGATGGCTTTATCTTGAGCGATGGAGACTTAGCGGCAGGCGTGAAAATTTCGCACCTGCCAGAGCGAGCCATTTTTGCGGCGCTCAGCGCGAAAGACAGCACATAACAACGCGCTACGACGAACAGCGATCGATCAAGCAAATCTCGTTACGCATCCGTTAGTGCCTGCGCCACGCAACATGAGTCTGCTTATATTTCATGTCGAAGTGGCGCACCGTTCCGCGCTCCTGCAGCCCGCGCAGAAGCGCTTCCACGGGGCTGCCGAGAGTCGCCGTCACGTTGAGCGCGCCTGCGGCATTCATGCGGTCAACCTCGCTGCCCGCAAACATGTAACGCAGTATTCGCTCATCATCGTCGAGATTGGGATAAGCTCGTTCGAGTGCGGCGCGTGCCGGCTCGAGCGGCTTCGACTTGATTGGAATGCCCGGCGAACCGTTCTCGACGATGCGATCGAGGATATCCGAATCGACGGGCGCCAGCAGCTTGCCGAAATGGCCGAGCGCGTAGCGCTTGATCTCATCTGTCACGTTGCGATAGCGCTCGCCCGATACGACGTTCAGCATCGCCTGCACGCTGATGATCTGAGAGAACGGCGTGACCATGATCGGCCATCCGAGCTCGGAACGTATCTGGACGATCTCTTCGAGAATCTCGTCGTAGCGATGCTCCAGCCCCTGCTCGCGAAGCTGCGAGCGCCAGTTGTTCGCCATTCCCCATGGCATCTGATGCTTATAGGTAAACACGTCGTATTCCATCGGCTGGCCGAGCGGAAAACCCTCCTGAGCGGCCAAATCCTCAATGTACGCGCTAAGCTCCGCGATGGTCGCGAGGTCGACGTTGGCTCGCAGTCCCGACAACGTCAAATTTCGCATCGTGTTCTGAATGGAGGGCTGGGCCGGGCCACTGGCAAGCGGCGCGATCGAGGTGTGCAGTTGATCGACGCCGAGTTTTGCGCCTTCGAGATAGACAAGTGGCGCGAGGCCGGTGTTGCAGTGGCTATGCAGTTCGAGCGGCCGACCGCCCATCACGGCCTTCAGCGCCGGAACGAGTGTGCGGATTCGGTCGGGCGTCAACAGCCCTCCGGAATCCTTGATCATGACGCCATCGACATCGGCCTTCTCGATCAACGCCTTTGCCGTGGCGGCATATAGTTCATCGGTATGGACAGGGCTTTGACAGAACACCAAGGCGGCAACTGTGTGCAGGCCCAGCTTCTTTCCATGACGGATGCTGAGCGCCATATTGTCCACGTCAAATAGCGCATCGAGCGTACCCACGACGGAAAAGCCGCTCGCGGCGAGCCGCTCGATCCACATCTCCACCATGTCATCCGGCATCACGCCGAACCCGATCAGGCTCTTGCTGCGGCAGTAGCTTCGCAAAGGCGTATTGATGAGTTTCGTCTTGAAGAGACGCGCCTTTTCCCAGGGATTCTCCTGGAGATAGCGCACACATACGTCGAACTGTACAGGCGCCATGAAGTCTATCATCTCGAATCCGGCACGCTCCATCCGATCGAGCATCGGCCACATCATGCCGGCCGTCATTCGCGTGGTCCAAAGGCACTGCTGCGCATCACGGAAAGTCGTGTCGATGACGCCTATCGATCCGTCGCGAGCGCGCCGGGCGCGCACCTTCTCCGCTTCAGTCATCTGTCTCTCCTCGCCGCACTCAACTCAATCGGGCTGCACGACGAAGAGAATCTGGCCTTCTTCGACCATCTCTTCGTTTGCGGCGCGTATTTCGATGACCGTTCCACTCAAGCTGGATTTGATTTCATTGAACAACTTCATGACCTCGACAACACCGACGGTATCGTCTTCGGAGATCTTGCTGCCAATCTCGACGAAGGGTGGCTCGCTTGGCGAAGAGGAACGATAGAACCGCCCGAGCAGGGGCGCGGTGATCGTCAATGCACCCGCCGGGACTGCATCACCGGATGACCTGATTGCGGTTGCGGGCTCGGCGAGGGGCGTCGATGCCGCCGGAAGCAGATCGCCATCCGGCGCCTCGTTCGATGACAGCAACGGCCGCGCCACCTGCTTGGGGAGCGCATGCTCCAAGGGAGCGGAAGTCGCGCCATGGCACGCCCCCGCCCCCTTCGAGACGTGAAGTTTCAGGCCGCCATACTCGACACTGATTTCGACGTCCTCAGACTTGTCGACAATCTGAAGAATGCGCAGGACATCTTCATGGGTGAGATTGGAACGGCCGGACATTGGTTTCCCTTTGGTTTGACGGCGGCGGACGGACTGTTTTGTGTTGTCGACCGATGAGATCGGTGTGCGGCCGGTCGATGGTTCGTATGCGACTTCCGCAAAAGAACCGTCTGCTACAGCATGTTCTGCATTGGGTGGCCGGCATACATCTCCTCGCGGATGAAACGGGTATGCACTCGCCCCTCGAGAAAGGCCGGGTCGTCGAGCAATCTCTGATGAAACCCGATCGTCGTTGGGACGCCATCGACCTTCATCTCCCCGAGCGCACGCCGCATCCGGGCGATCGCCTCCGAACGATCGACGCCATGGGTGATGACTTTCGCCAGCAAGGAGTCGTAGTAGGGCGGCAGCACGTAACCCGGATAGACATGGGTATCGACGCGCACGCCCGGCCCCGCCGGCATGGTGAACGTTTCGATTCGACCGGGCTTCGGGAAAAATCCCTTGTTCGGATCTTCCGCATTGATGCGGCACTCCAACGCGTGCCCGCGAAACGTGATCTGGTCCTGCCGGAGTTCAGGAGCCTCGCCACCGGCATGCAGGATCTGCCGCTTGACCAGATCGATGCCCGTCATCATCTCGGTGACAGGATGCTCGACCTGGATACGGGTGTTCATTTCGATGAAGTAGAATTCCTGGGTCGCGGCATCGACAATGAACTCGACTGTTCCCGCGCCTTCGTAGCCGACGCGATCGCCGAGCGCGCAAGCCGCCGCCATCATCTTGTTTCGAAGTTCCACAGTTAGTGCCGGTGAAGGACTTTCCTCCACCAGCTTCTGGTGACGGCGTTGCGTGCTACAGTCACGCTCGCCGAAATGCAGCGTCGTCTTGCCATCGCCGAAGATTTGCACCTCGACGTGCCGGACGGCTGACATGTACTTCTCAATATACACGCCACCGTCGCCGAATGCCGCCTCGGCCTCGCGGGATGCACTTTCCAGTGACTCGCGCAGCTTGGCATCTTCCTGCACGACACGCATACCGCGGCCGCCGCCGCCGGCCGAAGCCTTGATCAACAGCGGGAAACCGATCTGACGCGCCACCGTCGCCGCTTCATCGACATTCTTGACAGGGCCCCCGGAACCAGGCGTCACCGGCACGCCGGCCTGCTTGGCAAGGCCGCGCGCCACAGCCTTGTCGCCCATCATTTCAATGACCGAACCCTTCGGCCCGATGAACTTGATGCCGGCTGCCGCACAGGCATCCGAAAACGCGGCATTCTCTGAAAGGAAGCCATAGCCAGGATGGATGGCATCGGCTCCCATGCGCTTGGCCGCCTCGATGATCGCTCCGCCTTTGAGGTAACTTTCGGCAGCTTGAGGAGCACCAATCTCGATAGAGCTGTCAGCCATATTAACTGGCAAACTGTCGGCATCAGCGCTGGAATGAACCTGCACTGTCTCGAGTCCAAGCTCTCGGCACGCCCGTATCACGCGAAGCGCGATTTCTCCGCGGTTCGCAATGAGAATGCGACGAAGACCCATGTTTCCTCCACCCAGTGAGCATCGAGCATCTCATAAAAGGACGCCGAGCGATATATATCATATATATCTATCTAAGGAAAGCGGTGCAAGCGGGAAGCAACGCCAAGTCCGACCGCCACGCTAAAAAACAGTCCAACACCGGCGAACAAAGACGGCGGCCAGAGCAGGCCACGTCTCCCGGATAAGCGGAGGACACTCGACAAAGCTCGCCACCGGAAGCGCGACGCCGCGCGCGAAATTCAACGCGGGAAGACGGTTGGATTTGTCAGGATCGAAGGGATCAGCTGCTTCTATATCAAGCGTCCGGAACCCCGCCGGCACAAGGCACGACTCTTGGTTCACTTGCCTTGACTGATTATCGATCTCTGGCAGCACCTCGGCCGGACGCTTGCGACGCGCCGCGCATCCGACCACGGTCCCGTTCAATACCGTACCCCGCCATTCGGCCTTGAACGACCTCACGATCAACTCATGATGTTTCTGGCATCTCTCAATGAGACTTCTGAACCACGTGGAGCCGTTGCCAGCCGAGCAGCCGGTTCTTCACCGCCTGGAAACAGAAGGTCAGCAGCGCACTGATGACCACGAGCGCGAACAACGTGCCAAAGTAATCTGCGGTATCAAAAATCCCCGCGTCTCTGGACAGACGGACACCGAGCCCGTGCTCGCCCACGATCATTTCGCCCGAAACCGTTCCCAATGTGCCAAAGATGAAACCCAACTCGAGACCGACGAAGATACCGGGCAAGGCGGAAGGCACAATGAACAGACGAAACGTTTGCCACCGGGTCGCACCTTGCAATCGAGCCAGGAGCAGATGGTCCTGATCAACGCTTTCAATTCCGGCCGTCGTGTTTGCGAGGACGACGAAGAACGTGAGGCTCGCCGCCATCAACACATGCGAGAACAAACCAATCCCGAACCACATCAAAAACAACGGTGCCAGCGCAACGCGCGGCAAGCTGTTGAGCGCTGTCAGGAACGGGTCCACGACCTTCTTCAAGTAGGCGTTCTGGGCCAGGGCAAATGCGACGGCAATGCCCAGTACCGCGGCTCCGGCAAATCCCAGGAAAACCGCCACGAAAGTGTATCTTGCATCGACCGTGATGAGATCCCCGTAGAGACCCTTCAACAGAGCATGGCCGATGGCGGACGGATAGCTAATGAATAGCGGGTTGACTAGTCCACTTCGGCCCGCCCACTCCCAAAGCCCTCCCCCAACGCCCGCAAGAACGATCCATCCGGCGACGACTGCAAGTGGACGGTCCGCAAGTGGCTTCCTTCGCTTCGGAGCGTCGACCGCTGCTGGAGATGCGGCAACCTCGTCGTGCTTTGCCATCCGCATACCTTCTTCCAATTGGGTCATACTTCCACCTCTTGCCGAAAGACGTCCCAAACGCGGCGAAACAGATCATGAAATTTTTCGCTGCTTTGAAGTTCGCGAAGAGACCGCGGACGCTCGAAGTCGACTTCGAACTCTGCAATGATTTCACCAGGACGGGCCGAGAAGACGAGAATACGATCAGACATCAGAATCGCTTCTGTCAGATCGTGTGTCACAAACAACACCGTCGATTGCACGCGTTCCCAAAGCCGCAGGAACAGTTGCTGGACACTCAAACGCGTTTGCGCATCCAAAGCTGAAAACGGCTCGTCCATCAGCAGCGTGTTCGGCTCCGCAACCAATGTACGCGCAACCGCCACACGCTGCCTCATTCCATGAGAAAGTTGCGCCGGAAAAGCGTCCGCGAACTTACCAAGCCCGGCCTCATCCAGAATCTTGTGCGCGAGATTCTCACGTTCCTTGCGACCAACCCCCCGCAGTTCAAGCGGGAGGGACACGTTCGCCAACGCAGTCCGCCAAGGCAGCAGCGCATCGCGAGCCAGCAAGTAGCCAACGTCGGGGTCACCCACCTTGGGCACTTTTCCGTCCACGGTGATATGACCCCGCGTCGGTCGGACTAGTCCGGCCGCCATATTAAGAACTGTCGTCTTCCCGCAACCGCTCGGTCCCACCAACGATACAAACTGCTGCTTTGGCATCGTTACTGAGGTCTGACACAGCACTTTGGTCGGCGGCTCGCCGATCCGATGTGAACTGAAGAAGTGCTCGACATTCTCAAGGCAAATCGTTTTGCCGCTCATTTATGCTGTCCTGCGCGATCTGTCATGAGTCTCAACTCGCCTGCCGATGGATGCGAATGGATCGACTACGGAACGATCATCGATCGCGCCGTTTCCCAAAGCAGGCCATCAATGTCGGCGGGCTTTGGGATTCGCTTCATCGCGACATCCCAGTCGTTCCATGCTTTCAAGGCTTTCATGCTGGCATGCTTATCCTCTTGGACGACGTACCGCTTCACCCGCTCCAGCAGCAGCTTTTCAGAGTCCGGAACGCCAGGCGGATTTGGCGCCCGCTCGCGCACGATTCGGACAACCTGATCAAAGTTCTTGGGATCCTTGATCCAGTCGATCGCCTCATTGTTGGCTTTAGAGAAACGGCGCACGACGTCGGGGTTTTTGTTGATGAAAGCGGTGGTGCAGGCCCAAAGCAGAGAGGCCCCTCGCATAGCCGCGATCTGCGGTGGTATCTTGGCATCGGGATCGCGGGGATCGACGATGATCGTGCCGCCGATGACAGCCGCCGCAATGTCCATCCCGTCGCCAAAAAATTCAGCTGCCGCCAACGAGCCGTTCTGAAGTCCGGCGATACCCGCTGCGGGCGGACCGTACGCAACCCAATGAGCCTGACTTGCGGGATCCAAGCCTGCTCCGAGGAAGTTAGCGCGAGCAAGCGTATCTGTCGTTGAGCCCAAGGCGTTTACGCCGATATTTTTCCCGACCAAGTCCTTCATAACTTCGGGGTAGCCGGCATCCTTGTGAGGTAATTGAACCTTCGGGCCCACAACAAGCGAGTAATGGATGGCGCTATTCATGAAGGCAACGATCTTCAGATCGAAGCCCTGACTTGCCGGAACGTAGACCGTGTCCGGCGCAAGAGAGATGAAATCCAACCCTCCCTGCAATGAGGCCGCCAGAGCCGCAGGTCCGGACGGGAAATTGGTCATCTTGGCTTCAAGGCAGTTCGCCTTGAAGAACCCCTGATCTATCGCCACCCAAGGAACGAGATTCTGGATGATCCCAACATACTCCTGGACCTTGATAACGGTTGGCGTTGCGCAGCCTTCCGCGGCTCTCGCAGTCGGGATCGCCAAGAAGCTAAGGCTCGCGACTGCAATCCCAAGCGCGGCTTGCTTGGCACCCCGCTCAATCCGTGCGCACTTGAATGGCATCATCCTAATACCCTCCCCTATTTCATCTAAAGCGCCTGTCCCGACGCGTAAAACATATAGATGATACTTATGTCTTTGCACAAAGTCAAATGCGATCGCTCATTTTGCGCCGACAGGGACGGCCACGATCACGGAAAGTCAGCAAATTATATAGACCACCATCCGGTGCAAAAGGACGTTTCGGCAGACGGTCCTAAGAGTCCGCTCAATAGGGACATCATCGTACCTGTGCCAATCTCTTCAACGCGCAGATGGGCGAAAGGCATCATTTCCCAGGTGATCGGAGAGCAGCATCACATCAACCTCATCCGGGTCAAACCTAGCGACTAACAATCGCGTCTACCGATAACTCCGAAACACTCGTTGGCGGCCTCGCCGCCATTCAATGCGAGCTTGATTAGTTTAAGTGCCCCCGACTTGCCGACCAGCAGTACGCGCTTGCGTTTGACGCCACGCGAGAGATAGCCGAGATCGAGCCATCCTTTTTGATGACGCGACAGCATGCATGATGACTCTCTGGAGCGTCATGCATGCTGAAACCAAGATATTGTCTGCAAGTACCAATATCGATTGCTACAGAACGACTAGCGGTTCGCTGTCAAACTCGTTTCACCAGCGGCGAGATCCATCGTGCTGCCCCGCACATGGAACCCGCTGGGGAAAGGATCGAGGGAGAGTAATCTGCACCGCAAAGTAGTTGGATCTATCGTGCATCTTATGCAGTTACTTCGAAGGCGAATACATCCCGGCACTTTCGGCCAGCAAAGTTGCGTATCCGATGAGCCTCTCATCATTTGTTGGCGGAAGACAACCATTTTGCAGACGGCATCACGCGACCAACGCGATATCAGAATGTGTATTTTTCCGGAAGGCAAATGACGCGATGGTCTCGCAGACCAGCAAGAGAGGCCGTTACGTTCATCTCCGAGGAGTGCTCTCGCTGAAGGAAGTGTAGGAGACATGTACACCGACTAAAGGAGCCGCTACTTCCGAAAGCGAACGCCCTCGCCGGAATTCTCGCTCGCCGCAAAAAACTCGACGCCGTATTCGTCCTCAAACACACGCTGTAGCGATTGCAATACTTTCAAGCGACGCGGGTCCATTCGATCGCTCTCATCAGCTTCAATCTTGATTACAGCTTGCCGCGTTACATCAGCTCTCGAAGCAAGCGTTTCTTGATCAATTCCCACAAGCCCTCGAGCCGCTCGGATTAAGCGAGGTGTAGGCCAGACTCGCATGGCTTGTTTACTAATCATTAACCACAGATCGAGTGTTATCGACTTTTTGTCAACGAACTATTGAACCCTTCGGATTTCGAATACATATTGTAATCGAAATGGAGGCGGATAAGTGACTTACCACGAATACATCATGAGTCGGCGTTGGCGTGAAAATCCCGCGCGGCTGGCGGAGTTGGCAGCGTCGGGCTTCCGATGTCGGCTTTGCAATCACGGCGGTTCAGAGAGCCCGCTTGAGGTGCACCACCGCACCTACGCCAATCTGTTCAATGAGCAGGTGAGCGACCTGACCACGCTGTGCCGTCGTTGTCATCGCGTGGTGACCGATCATCAGCGCCGGCTTCGATATCAAGATGTCCTTCCCAAAATCGCCGACGTGAAGCTGGCGCTGGAAACTGCGACGCCGCTGTTCGACCCCACGTCCAAAGCGTTGGAGATTCGTCATGTCCGCTGAGCAACTCCGCGTGCGCCTCACCGGTGAGCGCCCTCTGCTGATGCACAGTTCACGCCTTGCCGATCCGCTTGATCCGATCAAGGTCGATCTCGACCGGTTGACAAAAAAGCGCGACAAAACGCTGGCCGATCATGAGCAGATTGCCAGGGTGGAATGGCATGGCGGACTTTGGCTGACCGAGGGCAAGCCCTGCATTCCGAGCGAGGCGATCGAGTCCGCCTTCATCGCGGCAGCGAGGACGCGGCGCAAGGGCAAGCATGCGAAAGCCGGACTTGCCTGCATAGGTTCGCCCCTGCTCCAGCACGATGGACCATCCGATCTCACGTCACTGTGGAACGACAAAGCCTTTCGGCTGCGGTTCGCAGTCAATGTCAACGACGCCAAGGTGATGCGCACGCGACCGCGCTTTCCAAATTGGCATGTTGTTGCCGACATCGAGTTCCTGCCGAGTCTTCTGAACCCGAGCGAGGTCATCGAGATTTTCGAAATCGCCGGCATGCGGGAGGGGCTCGGCGACTGGCGGCCCAAGTTCGGCAAGTTCTCGGTCAAGCTGGAATAGAATCCGGCGCGCCGCAGGCGTGGCGGGGCGTGGCCCGATGAGGCATCGCGTGGCCCCGCGTGGCAAGGCGAGAGTTCCCTAAGCAGAACTGCTCCTCCCAACTCAAACAGCTTTTCACCAAATCAACGCGCGGCAAGCGTCTGCGCGAACAGAAGAGTATTGTCATGCGTCAGACCACGAACGACACCACCATCCCCAGGTTAGCCGGCCCGCCTTGCGGGGGCGGCCTGATCAGACCGCAGCAGCAACACAAAAGCGCATCGATCCTCCGGACGACACCGTGGCCATTCCGCGCCGACGATGCTTCGCCGCTCGCCTGGTGGCGCATGTTGCCGGCGGATCGCTTTCGTGATGCCGAGCATCTTCTCCTCCGCGCGACACTGGATAAGCTTGCCGTTCTCCGCGGGCAAACCTGGGTCGCGGCGATGCATGGCGATGCAGCCGCCAGCATCGCGGTGGCGTTGTCGCTGATGCCGATCAGCACCACAACGATCGAGGTCGACATCGCCTTGACGGCGGTGCTGCTGAACGCACTCAATGGCGATGCGGCCACCACTCTCATGCTGTCGCACGTACTTGGACGCGTGAAGCTCGATCATCCGTTCGCCGCCGAACTCGCGGCATCCTGGCTAACTCACAATCCGCACCGCTCGTCGAACCGGCGTCGATCAGGCACCGCCGCGACTGCATTGTGGAAAGCCCTGCAGGCCCTTGATGCGGCAAGCACCGCGAACATGGGAGGCCGCGCATGAAGATTCAGATTTTCTCCGACCTGCACCTCGACGTCGCGGCCATCAAGCCGATCAAAATCGCCGACGGTGTCGACGTGGTTCTCGTCGCCGGCGACACTTGCGAGGGCGCCATACGGGCGTTCGAGCACCTGCGGCGGATCGTGCCGTTGACCATCCCGATGATCATGGTGATGGGCAATCATGAGTACTACCGCCGCTTTGTGCCTGATGAACTGGCATTGGCCCAGAAGCAGGCCGCCGCCTTCAACATCCATTTGCTGGAGAACGACAACACCGTGATCGGCGGCGTGCGCTTTGCCGGAGCAACGCTGTGGACCGACTACGCCGCCTTCGGCGGCGCGAACATGGCCGGCGTGATGAACGCCTGCGCGCACGGCATGAACGACCACCGTTTGATTGGGTGGCGCAAGCAGCCGTGGCAGCGATTCCGGCCGCAGGAGGCGGCACTGCTGCATCACCAGTCGACGGGCTTCCTCGCCGAGCTTCTGGCCACCCCGTTCGCTGGGCCGACCGTGGTCATCACCCACCACGCGCCGCATTGGGACTCGGTCCTGCCCCGCTACCGGAGCGATCCGGTCACCGGAGCCTTCGTCTCCGACCTCTCCACCTTGATCGAGACGTATCAACCGGACGTCTGGATTCACGGCCACGTTCACAACTCAAGTGACTACAGGATCGGCGCGACGCGCTTGCTGGCAAATCCGCATGGCTACGGAAACGAGAACCCGAGCTTCAACGGCGAACTCGTGATCGACGTCGGGCCGTGAAGCCGTCTGATCCGATCATCGCCGCCGCCTTGATCCAGTTTCCTCATCTTACTTTTTTCGGTGCTTTCATGCTGACAGAGCTCTACCCGTTTCTTCACCCGGACCGCATCAACGCCGATTTGGCGCGGCGGCTTCGCCTGCTCGCCGATGACGCCGCGTGGTTGCAGGAGACGCGGTCGGTTTCGCCTGCTCTTCTCCAGTCGGCGCCGCTGATTGATGAGTGGATCATCGCCCAGACTCCCGCAGGACTGCAATTGATCGGCGACGTCACCGGCCACCCACGCCTGCGTGGTCGAATGGCCATGACCTCTCCGCTGTGGTTCGCCGATCCCGGCGGTCGGTGGGTTCGCACGTTGTCGCGCTTTTATCGGCTGGGGACGCCCGCCGATCCCAACATCATGCGTCAGGTGCTGGCTGCCGTGGCGAGGTCCGACGCTCCCGGAGATGACGACGGATCGGAGGGCAGGTCATGAGCACCGATCCCAGCGCCGACGAAGCCGACCAGCCGGCAATGACCGATGCGATTGCGACAGGCGCCGCCGCGGACTCTTCGGTCACCGACGACAGGTATCGAGACCTGCCGCGTCTCCTGCGTTACGCCATGCTGGTCTCCGCCAATGGACGATATATCGACCAGAGACTTGCGGCCGAGATCGACACGCTGTGTCCGGATCTTGCGCTCACCGCCGGCTGGTTTGCCGGCCGCGCGACGGAATCCGGCCAAAACCTCGGTACCGACGTTGGCCTCCTGCTTGCGGCCGAGCTCGACCGGCGGGCCGTCGGCGACGACCGGCCTGATCTACGATCGTTGGCCGATTGCGTGCGGATGCTCTCGTTGCCGACGCCGGTCGAACTGCATCACTTTGATGAGTACCGGCGCGTGGCCAAAGCGCTGGCGATGGCGTTCATCAGCTTTGCGCGCGGCAGCGACGACGAAGAGTTGTGTTCCGACCTCGAACGCTTCTGCTTTGGCTGGGCCGCCCTCCCGACCTGCAGTCATCTGCTGAGCCGCTACGACCGATCCGCCGCCCATGCGGCAAGCGCGGTCGGCACGCGGATGGCGGAGCAGCGGATAGCGGCAGCCAAGAAATCGGTCTGGCGGCTGGTCGAGGAGCGAGCGAAACAGGAAACGGCCGAAAGGACCGAGCAAGAGGAAGCCGCCGCTGGCGCGGGCCAGACCACGGACTCCCCTGAGGCGGTTCCGGAGGATCACCTTGTCGTCGCGCGCCTCGACGACACCATGATGAAAAACCTCAAGCTCAAGGAGATCCTTGGTCCGCTCAAACCCGTCATTAACGTCGCGCTGCCGTTGGTGAAGCCACCACCGCTGCATCAGGTACGAGCAACCCTCATGTTCGAGTTCCCGTATGCCGCTGACGCTATCGACTTCGTTCTGGCCGACCTGGTTGGCCGGGCGACGGTGCATCTGCGACCGCTGCTTCTGGTCGGTGATCCCGGCGGCGGCAAATCAAGGTTCGCGCGACGGCTTGGCGAAGTGCTCGGGGTGAATGTCTGGCGTGAGGACGCGTCCCGCGCCGACGGCGCGGTGTTTGGTGGCACCGACCGGCGTTGGTATTCGGCCGAAACCTGCCATCCGTTCCTCGCCATCAGTCAGGGCAAGATCGCCAACCCGATCGTCCTACTCGATGAACTGGAGAAAGCCGGCACCCGTGCCGACTATGGCCGCCTGTGGGATTGCCTACTCGGCTTCCTCGAACCGGAAACCAGCGTACGTTATCCAGACCCCGCACTACAGATCACGCTCGACCTCAGCCAGGTCAGCTACGTCGCAACCACCAACAGTCTCGATCCGCTGCCCTCGCCTCTTCGCGACAGATTCAGGGTTGTCACCTTCCCCAAGCCGGCACCGAAAGACCTCGACGCACTGCTGCCGGCGGTGATCGCCGACCTCGCGGGCGAACGCGGGCTCGACCACCGCTGGGTCGCACCGCTCGACGGCATCGAGCGGAATGCCGTCGCCACCCATTGGCGCGGCGGCTCGGTCCGCCGTCTGCGCCGTCTCGTCGAAGCCATTTTGCGCGAACGCGACATCCGCGCGCCAAGGAATTGAGTGGGAGAACAATCGTGAATGACCAACTCTCCCGCCGACCGCCATCGCCGTCGTGGCCGCCACGACGGCCGACCATAATAGGGCCGACCAGCACCTCCGTCTTAAGGAGTCCCGCGAATCCCGGTAAACTGGGCGCCGACATGCACAGGATCGACACCGTGACCGAGCCCCAGATCGTCTGCCCAACTTGCCATACCGAAATCAAACTGACCGAATCCCTCGCAGCGCCACTCGTTGCCGAAACGAAACGGCAGTTTGAGCAGCAACTTGCCGCAAGGGAGTCTGACTTTATCAAGCGCGAAGCCACGCTGAAAAAGGCCCAGGATGATCTCGCTAGAGCCAAGGAGGCCATTGACGAACAGGTAGCGACCAAACTGAAGATTGAGCGTGCCTCCATCGCCGAGACTGAGGCAAGGAAAGCCCGCACCGCGCTCGCCGGCGACCTTGAACAGCGTGACCGGCAACTCGCCGAGTTGCAGCAGAGCTTGACCGCGAACAACGCCAAACTGGCCGAGGCCCAGGCGGCCCAAGCCGAGATCATGCGCAAGTCCCGCGAACTCGATGATGCCAGACGCGAGATGGAGCTGACCGTCGAAAAGAAGGTACAGGAGAATCTCACAGCCATTCGCGATAAGGCCAAACTCGAAGCGGAAGAAGCCCTCAAGGCAAAGGTGTCCGAGAAGGAAGCCCAGATCGCCGGGATGCAGCGCCAAATCGAGGAACTGCAGCGCAAGGCAAGCCAGGGGTCGCAACAGTTGCAGGGCGAAGCGCTCGAGCTAGAACTGGAATCGTTGCTGCGCGGGCGCTTCCCGCGCGACCTGATCGAGCCTGTGCCGAAGGGCGAGTTCGGTGGCGACGTGTTTCATCGCGTACGCGGCCCGACTGGCTTAGCCTGCGGCGCCATCCTCTGGGAATTCAAGCAAACCAAAAATTGGAGCGATGGCTGGCTTGCCAAGTTGCGCGACGACCAGCGCACTGCCAAGGCCGAGATTGCGCTGATCGTCTCAACCGCCCTGCCAAAAGGCGTCGAGACTTTCGACTTCATCGACAACGTCTGGGTTGCCGAGCCTCGCTTCGCTATCCCCCTGGCCATCGCGCTGCGAGAGTCCCTGATCAATCTCGCCGGCAGCCGTCAGGCCCAGGAAGGTCAGCAAACCAAGATGGAGCTGGTCTACACCTACCTGACGGGTCCGCAGTTCCGTCACCGCATCGACGCGATCGTCGAGCGGTTCTCCGACATGCGCGACGATCTCGACCGCGAGCGCAAAACCATGATGCGAATGTGGGCCAAACGCGAAGAACAGCTCAAAGGTGTTCTCGATTCCACTGCCGGACTCTACGGCGATCTCCAGGGCATCGCTGGCCGCGCCATGCAGGAGATCGAAAATCTCGATGTTCTGCTGATTGAGAACAAAGCTCCCGAGATCGGCAAAGCGTTTGGAGAATAATGTCCGCTTCGCGCCAAACTAAGTCATATCGCGCCATTCAAAACTTCTCAATTGCCGACTACCCGCTTTCCGAACTCCTTCGTGGCAACCGTCTTCCCGGAATGCCTACCGCTAGGACATTCCCGATTTTTCCGGCGAACAGCTCGAACGGCGGCTTCTGTCTTAAGCAGATCTTATCCGATAAACAGGGGCGCAAACCTCATATTTGTAAGAGTCATTGGCACGGACCGTCTCAGCGCAGGAGTAGGCCTGTGTTAGCGATGCGGCTGGAAGCTTGGTGCGCGGGAGACTAGACTGGATTTGGGGTATAATAGCTTTTGGGGAAGAAAGTGCTGACCTCAATAGGGATCGCTGGCGAGGCTACATATCCAGCTGCGGGTGAGAAACTCACCGACCTTAAGAAGATCAACTACCTCTTCGGCCATAACGGTTGCGGGAAGACCACAATCTCTCGTGCCATCCATGATCCTGCCGCACGTGTTGGCTACACCGTGTCGTGGAAAGATGGGCGACCGATATCAACGCTCGTCTACAACCGTGACTTCGCAGACGCCAACTTCGGTGAACAACTGAAGGGCATCTTTACACTCGGCGAGGACTCGACAAAGGCCGTCGAGGAGATCGAGAGCCTCCAGCAGAAGATCGGCAAGCTCGACCACGAAATCGGCGGGCTGCGCCAAAAGCTCGAAGGGGACGATGGCACGGGTGGTAGCCGTAGGGATCTTGCAGACGTACGGTCGCTCCTCGATGAGGCATGCTGGAAATCACAACAGGTTCACAAAGCAGTCTTCGAGAAGGCTATGACCGGCTATCGCCAAGGCAAGGTCGCCTTCTGCAATAAGATCCTAAAGGAGGCTGCAGAGAACAAGGCCGACCTCGCCACCCTCGAAGATCTGACCGCGCGCGCCTTGACCATCTTTGAGGATGCGACGCCACAGGAGGCTTCGATCCTGCCGATCGCGTTCACCTCCCTCCCCGATCTGGAGAAGTCAACGATCCTCGGACGAAAGGTCGTCGGCCGTGACGATGTCGTCGTCGCCGCCCTGATCGGTCGGCTGGGCAACAGCGACTGGGTCAAGCAGGGCGTGGAGTATCTTATGGCGGCGGACGGACCATGCCCTTTCTGTCAGCAGGAAGCGTCGGCGAATCTGCTGGAAGATCTGAATGCGTTCTTCGACGAGCAGTATGAGGCAGACCTCGCAGAGATCACACAGTTGTTGACGCGTTACGAAGCCGCCACGAACGCCATATGCGACCGCCTCGATGCCCTAGTGGCCTCGCCTGGCAGGTTCGTCAATCCAGAGACGCTCACCGAGCGCTATAACGCCTTGAAGACGGCGTTCGAACTCAACCATGAGCGGCTAGTAGCTAAACGTCGCGAACCCAGCTGCGAGATCACGCTCGAGGATACGAAAGAGTTTGCTGACGCGATCAATGATCTGCTGATGCAGGCGAATACGGCAATCGATGAATACAACGAGACCATCCATGACCTGTCGAAGTCGAAACGCACCCTGACCTCGCAGATATGGCGCTTCATCGTCGAAGAGCGTCGGACCGACCTCACAACCTACGAGGCGGCAGCGACCAAGCTCGGCAAGATGATCGAGGGCCTTGAGGCCAAGATCGCGGAGAAGAAGGGCGAGCGCGTTCGGTTAGACGCTCAGCTAAAAGCCAAGGAGGCCAGCATCACGAGCGTTAAGCCAACGGTTGACGAGATCAACCGCACCCTCTCTTCATTCGGCTTTAACAGCTTCAAGCTGGCCGTCGCCGGGGAACGCGGGGACATGTACCGAATCGTTCGTCTCGACGGATCCGACGCCGCCAAGACACTGAGCGAAGGCGAGCGGTCGTTCATCACCTTCTTGTATTTCTATCATATGCTGGCGGGTAGCACGTCCGGCGCGGGCACCACCGTCGACAAGGTGGTGGTTTTCGATGATCCCGTCTCGAGCTTGGATTCCGATGTGCTGTTCATTGTCAGCGCGCTCATCCGTAAGGTGGTCGGCGACGTCCGCGCCGGGAACGGTTCAGTCCGACAGGTCTTCGTTCTCACGCACAACATCTACTTCCACAAGGAGGTAAGCTACGACAGAGATCGACCTTCCTCCGGTTGCCGGAAGGACGAGACTTTCTGGGTCGTGCGGAAACGTGACAACGTCTCGTCACTCCACTACTATGCGTTTAATCCGGTGAAGACCTCCTACGAGCTACTCTGGGAAGACGTGCGCAATTCCGAGCGTGCCAACCTCACCATCCAGAACACGCTTCGGCGGATCGTCGAAAACTATCTCATCGTCCTCGGCGGCTGGCGACAAGATGCCATTGTCGCACTCTTCAACGGTCGCGATGCCCAAGTCTGCGCCTCGCTGTTCTCATGGATCAATGACGGGTCCCACAGTGCGCACGACGACCTCTATCTCGCGGCAGACGACAACGCCGTGCAGAGCTACCTCCGCGTGTTCGAGCAGGTCTTTGAGAAAACCGGCCATTTCGCCCACTACAGAATGATGATGCGGATCAGTGACGCGAACGAGGACGAACCGACGGAAGGCGGGACGAGCCCCCCCGCCGGAGCAGCGCCTCCACCGCCTGACGCGCAAGCTTCAGCCCCGGCAGCGTGAGCCAGAGGGCGGCGGATCAGATCCGTCTCGACCCGAGTGTCGGTCCGTCGAACAGTTTCGATCAGTTTGGGCAGAACGATCAACTCAGCCCAAGTGTATTGTCGACAAAGTTTAGGACGGAAAATTGAGCGAGTTCGACAGATGCTGCAACCGTCACGTCCCTCTGTCGGCGATGCCATCGGAGTGGATCTTGGACCCGACGACCGGCCTGCCGATCTCCGGAAAGCCTTCCGCGCCATTGAGCAGCGACTCGTCATTCAATGCCAGTAACGACTGCTCAGCCTCCTTCTAGCAGATCCGCGAGGAACGACGCGGTCATGTCTTCGACGTTGCCGCTCTTGACCGCGGTTTCGAGATCGGGCACCGGCGCGCGCGATTCGTGAGCCGCAGGTTTGGCCGCGCGTTCGGTCCATTGCGTGGCGCGGGCGGAGGCGACGTCGGCGCGTTCGATCTCCGCGGGGTCGGCGGCCTGCGCCGGCGCCGGTCGCACGTCGTCCTTGTCGTCGAAGATCACCGCCTTCTCGATCGCGGTGTCGACCACCTCAATGCCGGGCTCGGATCCTTCGTCGGCATCGAAATTCAATGCCGCCAGGAACCGCAGCGTGGCGTCGTTGGTCTGCAGCTTCTCGGCCATTTTGAAGGTGTCGCGGCTGTCGCGCCCGTCGCGGGCTTCGACGGTGACGCCGTGGTCGACCTTGCGCATGGTCGAGGGCGCCGCCGAGCGCTGCGCCTCGATGCGGGCGGGATCGCTCAGTGGTGCGTCGGGACGGCTGAAGGAATCCGTAAACGCGTGGGTGTCCTCGTAATCCGGCTCGGTCTCGAACTCCAGATCGTCGGGTGGCGGCTCGTCGTCGAGCAGTGACGGCGGCGGCATGGTCTGACTGAGAGGCCGCCCAGGATGCCCTGTTGCAGCACCCGGCCGGCCGCCGGCCGCTGCGCCGGCGCGCGCGGCCGGCGCCACCACGCCCGGCACCTGCGAGGGCACCCGCGATTTCCCCGAGCGCGCGGTAGCCGGCAACGGCGTTTCGGGCAATCCTTCGACGCGACGGACCTCGCGGGTGAAGACGTGGGCGTCGTTGATCTGCGCCAGCGTAATCGCGGCGATCGCGGCGCAGGAGGCGGTGAGGTAGTCGCCGCCGGGCCCGGTCTTTTTGTTGGCGCGCAGGAACGCCACCGCGGCGCAGGCGATCTCGCTCTTCATTTTGGCCGGATCGCGCTTTTGCGCGGCGGCCTGCTCGATCTCGCCGCGCGCCTCCTTGGCGCGCTTCTCGACGATCTGGGCGAAGCGGGCGTCCCTGCAGCTTCTCGGCGATCTGCGGCAGGGTCTCTTCGCGCTTGACGTCGGTCGGGTTCGGCCGCGCCACCGCGATGAAGTGGTTCACCCGCAGCTCGAGCTTGGGCAGGTTCTTGTACTCGCCTTCGGGGAAGGCGTGGAAGGTCTTCACCTTGAAATACTGGTCGTGCCAGGTGACGTAGGCTTCGCCGACCCCGAGCGCCCGCAGGTCGAGCGAGGAGATGCGGCTGACCTTCTCGATGCGGGCTTCCATGCCGTCGAGGTAGCTCATGTTGAACTCGCCGGACTTGCCGGAGAAACCGCCGGTCTGGGCTTTGAGGCCTTCGCCGCCGGAATCGATCGCCAGTTTGGCGGTCGCTTCCAGTTCTTCAACGCGCATGAAGAGTTTAGTCGTGGTATTGGCGACGATGCTTTTGGCTTCCTTGTCGTTCTCGCGCATCATCGCGGGGATATCCTGCGTCGCGAACACGATACTGAAGCCGAGCGAGCGGCCCTGGGCGGCCATGATGGCCATGCCGTTGACGCAGTAATAGTCAACTTCTTCGAGCACGGTGTTGAACGGTGGATACGCGCAAAGGGGTGGCATCCATGGCAGGCACAGGGACGCCACCTTAACGCACCGGCACCCGCCAGCGTTCGCTCGCATGACGCCGCGCGCACCGCTACCGCCACCCTACTTCGTCAAGCAACTACAGGTCCGCGACAACGCGGCAATGGTCGAATCTAGAGCATCGCGTAATCTTGCGCGGCTCCCGCCGAACGCGGGCGTGAAGGTTTGTGGATGGCGGCCCGTGACGGCTGCGCGGCACCGACGCGCCCGACGGCCTGATTGAGCTCGCGCACCGAGGTCTTCTGGTGCTGCTTGTTCTCGACGGTGCCCAACCCCTGGATCTTGGCGTAGTCGGATTTCTCGTCGCGGTGGCTCGAGAGCGATTCCAACCACTTACGGGACCGCGCGGGTGTGTTTCGTTCCCGGCCCGGCGGCGGTGTGAGACCGCAACAAGCCCCAAAAAACGGGGCTTGACCGACGGCAACCTTCGCCATCACGAGAACCGCGGTGCCGCTCATCTTTTAAAATCCAATCGCCCGCAAATGAAAACGACCCCACACGTGGGTGCGGGGTCGTACGCCGTCAAAACGGGATGGTTTATTTTGCCGCGGCCTCGAATCCGGTCCGCATCGTTTCCCTCAAGTCATCGGCACGGTCCCGCGGTACGTAACGCGCGTAGTGCTTGCGCACGACGTCGACACTGTCATGAATGGCGTCGGCGGCCTTCTGCCATCTGTCGCTGCGGTCACTGAGCTTGAGTGTCCCGGTCGCCAGGATATGGCGAAAGGCATGCGGCGGAAAATGCTTGATGCCCTCGATGCCGGTTTTGGTTTGCGTCTTGAAACCAACGTGGCGCGCAGTCAAGCGATACGTGATGCTTTTGATCGTCGCGGGCAATATGCGCCCCGGTTCGGCCGTCCGTCTAAGACCCCGAGCGTTGCGTAACCTGCGGGGCGCGCAAACGAACAATGCCTTGGTTTTGTTGCCGGCCAAAATCGACTCTCGCGCCCACCCGAAATATTCCTCGATCGCGTCATAGAGCCCATATTGGTCGATCAGGGTCCACTCATAGTCCCTCACCTCGCCGTTCGCGGACACGAAATACGGTCCGTTTTCGTTCTTGAACAGCCTGCGCGGAATGCGAAGTATCCATTCGCGGCGATCCTTATCGTAGGTCAGATGGTCGACATCGGCCGAGCTAAGCGTTTCGTTTCGGTGCGCACACTGCACCATGATGCCGGCCATCACCCGATCGCGGATCAGGCACGCATGCGCCGGAGACCGCGGTTCGACTACCTCATTTTGGAGACCCTGGCACAGCATCGCAAACGCGATGAACGGGTTCTCCAACCGGAGAATCGGCAGGATTCCCTCGAACGGGTCGCGTTTGCGCGTCACAGACTTCGCATGCGACCTCCGGATCGCACCATATTCCTTGCGCGCCTTCTCGCAGGCTTCGGCCCAATTGGATTTCGTCCAGTCAATCTGTTCCTGAGAGACGATGATCTCTCCGTTGGCACCTACAATCGGACGAAGCCGTTCCGCCAGGTCGGGCGCCTGCGTCAGCCACCCGGTTTCCGGGTCGAGTAACCCACGCAGATCGGAAAGCTTGTTGATATCGAACGCCGAGAGAACGGCGCCGGCGCCGGCCTGTTCTGACCAACCGCACGCAACCTCGAGACGAATATGGAACAACCGCGGGAACAGCAGGTACGCGAACGAGACATCGCGGGGATCAATCGTGAAAACCGGGTTGCTGATCGCACTCCAGGTCCCGAATAAGCTTGAGAAAAACACCTTGAGCATCCGCAACGAGCTGTTCCTGAGCAGCTTGCCTTTGCGCTTCAGGCCATATGGCACGATCGTCGCGGTGCGGAATGACGCCAACCTATCCCATTCGTTCCCGATCGATCCCTGCCATTCGTCTTCACCCCAGCGATACTGAAACACGCTAAGTTTTTGGATGACCTCGCCGTACTTGCTCGGATTGGCCATCAACATGTCCGCGACTCGTCGGATGTTGGCATGGCGCTGAACGGGGTCCGCGACGAAGTCGCCAGGTGTGAGATATTTCAGCATCTCGAAACGCAACCGGTTCTTTCGCCCGCGAAACTCCTCCGGAAACAATTCGGTCGGCGGCTGCCCAAAGCCCCGCCGGCGGACGCAAGCCCGCGAGAAGATCGCATCCTTCGGAAGGTGCAGATACCGCTCGAGCTGCGCGTGTTCTTCATATAGCCACAAGCAGGGGACCGTGTTGCCGGTCCGCAAACCCCAAATGTAGGGACGGTGGATGCCGAGATCCCGCACCACGTCGCTGTCGGTCACACCCGAGCGATCCATGGCAAACTGGATGAGGTCAGGCAATTCTGACGGGAGGTCACCGCTGGCGGAGAGACCGTCGAGCAACGTCGCACAGCGCATAAGCTCCTGGTGAAGCTTCTTGCCACCCGCGACCTCGCCGGCGTCGGCAAGCGCCAACAAGCCCGCGATGCTGCTTTTCGCGTCGGCATCGTCGCCGAAGCTCGTCCTGAGCTTCGAGACTGCCCAGCGTGTGTTGGCAAGATCAGCTGCGGATTGCTTCGCGGTCTTTTCCTTGCTCTTCTCTTGCAGCTTGAGCTCACGTTTGCGCTTGCTGAGCAGGACCTTGGCAAGCTCGCTATTCGACAGCTCGCCGGTCTTGCGCTCACGCCGTGGCACCACCAGACCGAAGGTCGCCCCCCAATCACGAATGCGCTCACGAATACCTTTCATGCGTAGCTTATCGCGGCCAACGTTCATGCGACGAGCGAGCTCGTTATAGTGGATCTCGTCGGGCCGGTCCGGGTGGGCCGGCACAATCGCCGCGCCAACGCGGAGGAATTCCGCATACGCGTCACATTTTCCATGAATGGCCTCGAGCGACTGTGCGCGACCGGATATGGCGGCGCCGAATTCCAGGTCGTCGTTGGCGTTCGGAGCGGACACACCCTCCACCATCTCGACCGGAACAATCGGCGACGAGTCGATCTCTTCCAGCCGCAGATCGTAGTTCTCAGAGATGGTCCCGCCTTCCCGTGCCGAAGCTTCCGGGTCGAGCAGGTCTTGTTCGAGAGTGCGAAGGCTCAGGCCTTCATTGTCGCCCTGCAACGCCATCAGCGAAGAACGCACTGCCGACGTATGGGCGACGAACTTGGTCGTTTCGTGGATCTGCGAGAAGGGAGCGAAGCCGGTCATTGAAGTTCTCCATCCGTTAGAATATAATCGGTTTCGAAATCAATTTCGATGATGGACGCTATTTGGAACTAGAAGCGCGCTTTGTCCACGCGAACAACTGCAAGTGGTTAACACGGCGTTAACAGATCAAGACCTAAAGCACGCGCAGGCGCGCAAAAGAGTGCGAGCGACCATGAACTGGATCGAATCAGAGTTTCGCCGAACGCGACTACCTAAGTTAGCGCTCGCTCGGTATCTCGAACGCCAGAAACCCGTCATATCGCTCATCGCGAACGGCGATCGGCAGGTGAGCTCCGAAGAAGCAGATCTCATAAAAGCGTTCTTTTCCGTCGTGCCACCCACGGTGAACGCCCAGTTCTCGGCTGCGGTTGAAACCCTCACATCGAAAAAGCTGCGGACCAGAGTCGGCATCGACCTGTATCGTCATTTTTGCCGGCGAGCCGAACACGGTTACGACGAGCTTAGGTGGTCATTGGCCACACTTCTCGAACCCTTGAGCAAAAAGAAGCTCATTTTGCGCGCTGACCAGATCGTCGCGATCTGCCGAATGAGCGGTCTTGACCTCGGCGCGTTTACCGACGGCTCAGCCTCGGGGGAGCCGGGTGAAAGGCATCGCGCGACATCCAAAGATGCGATTGCGGAACTAAACTCAGCTGCACGTCAATGGATGACGGAATCCGGGGCCCCGCGCCCGTATGAGTTCGATCGCGGGGGACGTTTTGAGCCTATCATAGATCGCAGCAAGGGACTGTCCGCGGCCACGCTTGAGATTGCCGGCAACTATCGCGCGGAATTCGGCGAGTGCACAGGCTTCCAGGTCGCAGACAACAACGCCAAACCTTTCTTCGAAAAAGGACAGACGATTTTCACTTCAAACACCAAGCCGCGTCCAGGCGACCTTGTCGTCATTATGCTCAAGGAGCCCACGGCATCGCCCACTTCTGCGATCATTGGAAAGTTGACAATCGACAGCCTGGAAACAGTGACGGTCGAGAGATCGAATGGAACTCAAAAATTACAGAAAAGCCGCGATATCGAAGTGAAACGGATCGACTATTGCCGCCTCTGACATCGGCTTCATGTGGCTGACGAGCCAAAGCACTTCGAAAGGATTTTCAGCGAAGGTTAGCTTTCGACGCATAGAGCCTTCATCCATATCGATATGGATGCATTCTACGCGTCCGTCGAGCATCGGGACAATCCGGATCTCCGCAGAAAACCGGTCGCCATGGGCGGCTCGGCCGAGCGCGGCGTCGTTGCCGCCGCCAGTTACGAGGTCCGCAAATTCGGCGTACGCTCGGCGATGGGGTCCGTGGCCGCCAAGCGCCGAGCCCGGGTCTGATCTTCGTGAGACCGCGCTTCGAGGTCTACAAGGCCATCAGCCGGCAAATTCGGGAGATCTTCGCCGAGCATACTCCGATCATCGAACCGCTATCGCTGGACGAAGCCTATCTGGATGTATATGAGTTCGCCACGCTCGCTGAACTTGGCGGCTACACCGTTTTGGAATTGGCGCTTCGCCGGCGCCTTGACCCGGGCGGCTGTGCCCAACACCTCGAGGAGCCCCGGCTCAAGCCGGCTCCTGCGAGCAGCGCTTGAGAAGGAGTATCTTCAGCGCGCCGATTTTGAAGTGCCCTCGCCGTCCGGAAGCGGCGCTATGGCGTGCCAGCTCGATTTCATACCCATGCTGCGCAATCACGTTGCCCACGGCAATATTCATTTGCTTCCGCAAGGCGCGCTCGCATCCCTTGAGTTGTGTCGAGCAGTCATAGAAAAACTCTATCCCGCGCTCCCATAGTTACTCGAACAGGTACGCCGGCCAGCGCCGTCACGAGCTCGGCTAGAAGAATCCCTGCGGTTCGCGGAAGGCGCCGCCAATCGCACGATCGGCATCCAGTACGGCCTCGATAACAAAGAGAGCGGAGCGCATGAGGTCCGTATCGCGCTTGCGGTTCGCGGGCTGCATCTTGTTACCGTGAAGGGGGTTGTTTCGAACCCGCCATGGCACTGATTCAATAGCGTTGTAGGCTCATTCGAAGAGGGTGATGTGCTTGGACGGCGGAAAATGCCCTCCGAGCGGCTGCTCTGTGCCATCTGGGTAAATAATCACGGCATGCTGAAAAATGCCGGACGCGAGATTACGGAGGGCTACGTTCGTCGGCCGGCTCAGATCATGAGGATACGCGGTGAAGAACTCGCCGCGCTGATAGTGGTAGCCATATTGATAAACAGCGTTCGTCGGACCGTTAGTAATGAGGACTCGGCTAGGCGCAATCCCGGTTCCAACCGCGAGATTCATGACCAATCCTCGTGGCGGCGTCACCGCGCTTCGCCATGCGGCGAACCGGGGTGTATCAGAAACCATCAATGAATGGCCCATGACGCTGCTGCCATTCGGCTGATCGACTACCGCCAGTTGGTACAGAAAAATAGCATCGATCGGGCTTGTAGGATTGCTCTTCAGATAATCTTTAGCCCATCCATCGCAAGCAGGCAGCGACATCGTCTCCGGGACGCGCATGAGGACTACGCGAACACCATTCGGCGATGTCTTCGCATGCTTGGTTGCGTTGGCAAACGCGCCATCAAACTTGTCCGAAAGATTCTTGCTTTCGTTCTGGTGAAAGGGAGCGCCAAAGAACAATTGATAGGATATCTGCTGCTTACTGTAGGGCCCAAATTGCTGTGGTAACGTATTGTCGAGCTTGACGGCCCATACCCCCACCGAAGTCGATTGCCCCGATGTCAGCGTCGGTAACGCGTCCCGGAGTTGGTTCCAATCTGCCGTCGAGGGATAGGCGTTCGCGATCGCGAACAGCACGCCACCTTGGCCGCGCTCCTTGAATGCGCGCAGGATAGCTTCCTCGATCGATTTCGCCTGCTTTGTGAACTCCTGCTCATGTGCCGATGCACCGTAACTCTTCAAGGATATATCGGCAGTCGCGCCGTCGGCTGTCGTAACGACGGCATCGTAACCCGGATGGTTGCGTGTGGTCGGCCTTACCGTCTGAGGCGGCCGGTGAAATAAACTGACGCCCATCAGCTCGAAAAGGGAGCCGCGTCGGCTATTCGCATCGGTGCTCTTGATTTTCTTGACATGATCAGCAACCCAGTTCGGGTCGATGCCCTCTAATCCGGCGATCGCATCCCCGAGCAAACACAACTGGTTTACGGCCGCGGCGTCCTTCCGCCGCCACAGTTTGCCGAGGCTTGTATCGCTCGTCGCGAGCCAATCGGCCCCAAACGCGGTTTCAATCGCCCCGAGCCGACGGTCGAATTCATCATCGGGCATAGCCAGGTGATCACGTTGGCGTCCCGCAGCAAATCGGCTGGCCATCTCATCACTCCGCAAGCGCAAAATCGCTATCGCGGCCTCTTGTGCCGAGATGGGCGTAGGGATCAATGAAGGGCAACCGGTAGGCATTAGCCGTCCCGCGTTCGTTGGCCCGGCTGGGAATGTGTTCGACGTGGACCATTCCCACGGAGGCAAGGAAGCTGATGCCTTTCCTGATCCGTGGTCGGGCGATGCCTGTGTATGCCTCGATCTTGTCGTAACTGATATGAGCCATGTTGGTGCTATTCGAGCGCCGCCGAGCAAAGAGATAATAGAGCTTTAGCGCGTGCAGTTCGTTCATCGTCCGCAAATGAAAGTGTTCGAAGCCGATGATCCGGCCAGCGCCGTAGAGGCCGCGCGCGGGAAGCTTCGACCAGCCGCCCGCCTCGCTGTAGTTCAGAAGCCGAAACGTGCTTCGGCCTGACGGGGCCCTATCGATCACTTGAAGTTTTTCAAGCACGGTGAGTCCGGCCGACACCTTGGCGCGGCTGAGGCCTGTGGCGAGAGCGAGGCGATCATAAGTGCAGACGGCCACGCCCTCGTCATCGGCGTGGTGAGCAATCGGAGCCAGCACCATCAGAGCGGCAATGTTGTTCGATCCGCTCACTTCCGAATTCGTCCATTGCAGTTGCTTGAGCCCGCCGTCCTCAATCCATTTCGAGGGAAACCGAACCCATTCACGCATCTTCATCGCGCCGTTCCTTCGCGACGGTGAGGACCGCGTGGATCGCGAACGCCGCCAATCCAAACGCGCCCAACACCACAAGCACAGCCAAGACGCCGCCCGACATGCCGCCGAACACCGCCAACAAATCCACGACCTTCATCGAAGCCTCCTTCGGACCAGAGCTTCATTTTTTGGAGGGCCGCTATACATATGTCTAGAAACAGTAAATCCCGGATACAGGGGCTGAATGAACAAAAACGGCTAAAAAATGCGACAAGAAGGCACGCCCGAACAGTTCTTAAAAGCTCCCAAAACAGTTCATGGAGCGCCACCCGTGAACTGACTTTGCTGCTCTGAGCCCGTCTCGCATCCCGCGTCGTTTTCCGGTTGCCTCGGGCAAAGGACCGAAACAAATAAAGAACGATCTTCAATTCAGATGCGTGCGTCAGTCGCAAGGTTAGCCGATGTGGCGAGCCGAAACATCATTTGACTGGAGACGCTTGACGATTGCCTCGGCAGTCTGAGCCGGTGTCCATGCCGAGACATCGATGTAACCATCGATACCGAACAGTCCGGGCACCTGCGCCTGATCAAGGCGCAGGAGCATCACCGTTGCGTCGCGGCGTTGCTTGAGGATGTCCCGGATCGCTCGCCATTCGAGGCCGCACCATTCTTTCGCGTTGTGGTCACCGCACAGGAATACAACGACCAGGTCCGCGTTCTCGTGATAAATGCGCTGCAACAGCACATCCAAATTGGGCCGCGCCAGCTCCGCGACATAATCGTTGTCGTAGAAAACGGAATCGTTCCCGAGCTCGTTCTTCAGATGATCAGCGATGGCGCAGACTAACGGACGGTGCTCGCCGGGAAATGAAAGCGCCACTCGGAAGCGCCGTGTATCAATCGCCTGCGGCGCCGGTGGCTTGCGCTTCGCCTTGGCAAGCATCGCATCGATCGCAGAGAGGGAAGCCGCGTAGGGATCAACGCCAATCATGGCTTCCATAAGATAGCGCGGATGCGTTCGTCCAAGGTGATGCAGGAGATGATCGAGCCAAATCGCCAAGTGGTTCTCGTTACTGCAAGAAACCGGCTTTCCCGTCGTTGACGGAGGAAGATTCGATGTGAAATCGGCGATGGCTTGGGTTCTGATACGGTCGCACTCTTTCTCTGAAAAGAGGTTCGCGGCGCGCTGCGCCATGCGAATAAAGTGCGCCGTCGGCTCGCCTTCCAACAATCCATAGCAGGAGAACTGGCAGCCCCTCAAACCGGCCATGCCAAAGTTGCTGGTTTGCATATTGGTGTACAGTCGCCTCACGGCATCGTCGGAACCGTCGTGCTGACCGTAGTACTGCCAAAGCATGATCTGGTGATTGGGCCTTTTGAATACGCGATCGGCCGGAATTTTTTCTTGGGAAAAATACAAGATTGATAGCGAGAGGTCAGGGAATTTCCCGGCCTCCTCCTCAAAGGCCTTTTGTAGCCGTATTAGTTCGGGTCGTTTATCTGGCGCTGGCATGAGACGAGGGATGCGATCAAAGGGGTTAGGTCTTCAAAAGGCAGCTTGGTACATAACTGGGGTCTTGATACTCGAACAATTGGACCCGTCCCATCGATGTGAGCTGCTGGCCGAGGAACACTGAGAGCGCAAACGGCCCATAGAAGAAGAGCCGCGTCATACGGAGCTGGCGTGCCTTCTGGAGCTTGCCGAATTCCTCCCGAACTGCCATCGCCATCGCGATGGCGTCGCCGTCGCCGCCGATCGATTGCGCGCCCTGGCTTGGCGGAGCCATGAAGACGTAAGCTTGGGGTGCCTGGCCGGTGGACTCGATGTACCGCATGACATCCACCCGGCCATCGCCACGAATGTTCAAGCCGAGCACGAGGTCGGTTCCGGTTGGGTCGGCCTCCGTGATTTCCGTCTGCAAGGTGTAGCCCGGCGTCGGGGTCGCATCGGAGCGCCAAAACTCCTTTGCGGGCGGTTGCGGAACTTCGAACGTCCAACTGCCAACCGCCGGAAACGTTGCACCAAGGGCAACGCCGGTTGAAAGGGCGCATTTTCCGCGGAGCCGGATGGTGCGTACGGCTCCGGCCGCCATGATCTGCTTCCGCAAGGTATCGAGTTGGGGGACAAGATCGTTGGTCCAGGCATCGGGTGAAGGCACCTTGCGCGCGGCCCGGTCAAAGAGCGGCGTCCAATCCAGCTCGTAATCCGCTGGCGGCGTGAAGGCTTCCTTCGTCCAGTTATGAACCCAAAGCGTCACGCTGGCTTCTGCGGACAAGTCCGCGAGAACCGCAGAGCGCAACAGCGCTTCGATCGAGGATTTGTCCAGCACCACGCCTTTGCTGGCGCCGACCTTGTTCATAAGGGCCGCGTAAGCGGGCTGGACCATCGCTCGAATCTTGCTCGCAAAATCGGGATGGCTGAGCATTCTCGCAATGAAGATATCAAGCGCTCGCTCATCATGCGCCAGATCGCCGTATCCAACGTCAATAAAGACCTTCTCATGGATGAAGGCGATTTGTTCGTCGCTCAGGCCGACGGCCCGCATCCGCTGGTCGACATCGTGTTGTGTCTGTGCGAGCGCGGGAACCGCGTCGTCATAAAAGGGCTTGGCGTTACGAAAGCGCGCGAGGCCCGTTTCAACCGGCCGCATCTGCTGCGAAAGGCTTGGGCATGCCAGCCGGAACTCCTGGTAGGTGCCCGGCATGTCGGCATCGTATCTGCGAAACGCCTCGATCACGTCCTTGAATTCGGCGGGCGCGACGTCGTGGTCCTTGGTCTGGATGTGTTTCCGGCGCGACTTGCCTTCATCGACATAGCGGATGTCGATATCGCCGGTGCCTTCCGTAAGGATTTGATGGAACGAGCCATCTTGCAACCAGATCGGAAGATGGCACACCGTGTAGCGCGTTTGAAAATCAAAGCCCTTACCAGCATTCAAGCCGCCCATCGCGTCCGGCGACAGAAGGGATCCGGTGGTATCGGGCGGCCCAGAGGGAGTTTTAGCCATTCCTTTCTCCTACGCCCCGAAGGTCGAGCCGAAAAGCTTTCGCCATAGCTTGCGGCTTTCGGCTTCATCGGTTGCTTCAAGCGCTTGGCGCGCGGTCGTAGCCGCCGCTTTCACCTGGTCGAGGAACGCATCAAACTCGGCGCTGTCCCAGCGCTTGGCAACATCGACGGTCCCCAAACCCGGGTCGGCAATGAATGGCACGGTGCCCAAGCCACGATAGAACCCGTAGGCCGAGTTGATCCCTTCGAGCACATTCACGACGGCCCGCGCGTGCGACGTCGGAAGCCCGATTGTCTGGTGGACGAGCGTTTCTAGGATATAGGATTTCGGCTTCGATTTCTCGGTGGGAAGCCGGTCGCGCCAGGATTTCATCAGCTTGACGGTTTGCACGTAGTAACCGCCCGTATCCTTGTTCTTCTCGCTTGCGGCGCTGATCTGTCCCTTGGGATGCGACTGCACCCATTGCTTGGCGTCGCGATCCGGAATCCAGAGCGGTCCGTCCTCGTAAACGGGCGTGCCGGGCACGATGTCAAGCCACACGCCCTTGGCACTAATGCCAATCGAGCGGCCTTGAGATCGCGTCTCGCTGTAATATTTGCCGAGCACGCCCTGAAGCCAGGTGAGAACAACCTCGGGCTCGGAGCCGTCGGCATAAATATCCAGATCGAGGATGCACACGACATCGACGTCTTCGATGTTGTGGATGGCCGTATGCCGCCGATAGGAGCCCGTCAGGAATGTTTCCTCGTGAGCGTCCTTGGTTTCTTCGTCCGTCTTGAGTTCATCACGAACTTTCTCATGCGCTTTCTTGGCTGTCTTTACAGCATCGTCATCAGGCTCGCAGGAGCTGACATAGCGCGCGAAATCGGCAGAAAGCTCCACGCGTCACTCCTTTTCCGGAAGCGCAGGAAGCTGTGTTGCATCGAGGCCGTACGCCGCGGCAAGGCCGGAAAGGAAATCGCCACAAACGGGACATTGCTCGTCGCGTTCAAAGTAGATGCCATACCAGCGATTAATCGTCATTTCATCGCGGCTCTCGCTCAAGGGAGGCATGTCGGCATACTGCGTGCCGGGTTCGGGCCGGTTGAGCCAGAGATACCACGGCGCATCGAAGTCGCGCTTGAGCACGTTGAGCGTGGAGGATTTGTCGGCAAGAAGTTCGAGCATGGCGAGTTTGGCGAGCTGCGTCGCAATGGGGAGCACATCCAGGGAAAGCCCTGGCTCCACGGCGACGGGGCGATCCGAATAGGCGATCGCGTCGGCATCATCCTGTGAAGATACCTCAACGTCGGACGCTTCGTCCGGCAAGGAAGAGACAAAGCATTGCTGGCACGGGGACTGCTTCGGGCGGACGCGAAGGATTTGCCCGCCATAGGCGCGGCGGAAGGCACCGCCATAGACGGCCGGCTTGTCGGCCGACACGCAAAGCTCGTTGATGAGCAACTTGCTCTGCCGGTTGTCGGTGCCACAAATGACGAGGTCGGAGGCTTGCACAAGCCCGGCGAGCACGTCGCGGTTCTCGAAACCGACGTCCATCGCATGCACCTCGACCTGCGCGCCGGGATTCTTTTCAAGGATGAGATCACGCGTAACGTTCACTTTCGTCCGGCCCACTTGCGAGATTCCGCCCGGGTGCCGCACCACATTGCCAACCGACAGGCGGTCGCGATCCACGAGGATAAAGTGACCAACGCCGGATTTGGCGAGCTCTACCGCGACATGGGCGCCGCCCGTTCCAAGCCCGATACACAGGACGATTCGGTCTTTGAGAACAGTCGTTTCCAGTATGCCGGCGCGGCGAAGGTCGAGTTGCGGCTCAATATCGGCGAACACGACGTCGCGCGGGTTGGCCGCGGGCCTGGCGGGCTCAATCAGCTCGCCCCGGTACGCGATGTTGTCTGGCGATACGAAAACATCGGAGCGATGCGTTGGCTTGTCCGTGGGAACGATGGAAATCACGATTCCTTCGGAGGTCTGCCCTTGCTGCTGGCCGAGGACGAGCGTCGCTGCCGCATGGGTGCCGCTGCCTTGAATGCACAATTCCAACTGCGTGAGCGCATCGCCATCGTCCCATGAGCTGAAGCCGACGGGAAGAGAGCCGGCTTTGGTCAACGAGGACCACTTGTCGCGCAACCATCCTGAAGAAAGCGTGACGACGCCGAACATGTCGGCATCGTCAGCGGTGATATTGAGCGCCTGCGGGGTAGGCACGCCCTCGGAAACCGCGACGATCGTGCGCTTCGTCTTGTCGTAGACGAGCTTTGACTTGCCGGGTTTCCGCTGCGCGATGGCCTGCATCGCATCGCGGATCATCGAGCGTTGGTCGCTCATGCGGCCTCCTGCATGGTACGGACGAAGTCGGCGAGATCGCGCCCGGTGGCGAGGTGCTGCTCGTAGGCTTCGAGCCACAGCATCGCCTTGAGAAATACTTTCTGCAAAACGATGCCTGCATGCCAGCGATCGGCGCGCCAATGGCAAATCTGAACCCAGCCCAACGTGTTGGGCTCAAGGGTGTGCATGGCGTGCGAGACGCCGAGCCGGGAAATGGCCACACCATTGAAATTCAGCAAGGGGTTAGGGTCGGTAATATAGAGTGACGGCCGTTGCGTCGGATAACTCGGCGGGATCATGCAGAAAACATAATAGTTTCTGCCCACGCTGGTCGTCGCTGTACCACCAGCGCTGTACGTATCATCCGCCGGGTGGTGAAAAACACCGAACTGCGTGAAGCCCTCATTCTGGAGAATTTGATTTTCAAGCGCCAAGCGCTGCCGCTGTGCCATTGTCCACGTCACGCAATACCTCTTTGGCCCTTTGCCGCACGATATACCTGCACGATTCCATTGATGTCGGGGACTACGAGCCTTACCGGTGCTTCGATTTGCTCCGCGCTGCCCGTCGCCCGATCGAGGCGATGAACCTCAAGCACATCCATCGGCCATTTTTGATCGATGGCGAACGCGAGGTGATGCGGCTCCTTCAATTGGGCGACCAGAATTTTTCCGAACGCCGTCGTATGCTGCTCAATGGGGCCGCCGCTCTCCCGCTCCAGGGCTTCGGCGAGATGCGTGATGGCGCGCTCGCGCGTCGCCGCGTCAACCGCAGGCGCGCTACCGAGGATAGGCGGCTCACCCGCAGCGCCAATGCGAACACGATCCAGCGCAACGGTTTCCCATTCCTTGAGCGACTGCTCCGGAAACAAGCCGCGCGCGATCAACGCTTGCCGAACCGGGCTACACCCGGCGTGCACCGTGACGCTCATCGCGACCGGCTCTTCCTCCGTGCCGAGGTCGTAGAACCATGGGTGAATGCGCACCGTGGGCGTCCGGCGAGATCCTTCCGTTGTGACGATGATCTCCACCATCCCCGGGAAGGCGTTACGTTTGCCGAGCTGACGGATGCGCCTTCGATCGCCCGAACTCGGCTCCGAGAGGCCGAGCCGGTGATGGGAATGCCAATCGCCGAAATAACGAAGCGCCCAATCCGCCGCGAGCGGTTCGCTTAGTTGCCTGAGATAATCGACGTCCAGGCGGAAATGGGCGTTGTCGCGCTGTGCGTTCGGCCCTGCCTTCGTTGCGAGGAATACCGTTGGATTGTCCGGCCAGCGCCCAAAGAGATCGCCTCCCGTCTCGACGGCCCACGCTGCCGCTTCGGCGGCGATCGCGCGCAGCTCCGACTCCCAAATCACGAGTGGCTTGCTGGCCGCCGGACGGGCGGGAGGCGTTGCGGGCGCGCGGTCTACCCGCGGCGCTGGCGCGGACGGTGCCAGTGCCATGGACCTGCGTCGGCCAAGAAAGCTGGCAATCCGCTTGATTACCATTCCGCCTCACCCAATCACTCAAAGACCCAACTCAACTACGAATCGGGAGTAGACCATTCTGCACCATGTAGTTGTCAAGAACAATGAGTGAACAAGGCTTTTCCCCGTAAATCAAGATCGGCTATAACCGACTGGCGAACCTATATTTTCTTGTGCCGGGTGGGCTGACGGCTATGAGAATATGGCCCTTGGGGCAGCGCAGCGGCGAGGCCCGCGAGGAGGATTTTGGTGAAGCAGCTTACCGGACTTTTTCTCGGCGCCGGCGCCTCTTACGAAGCGGGATTGCCGCTCGTTTGGGAACTGACGAAAGAACTCAAGGAATGGCTGACACCCGACAAGCTGCGTGAGTTCAACAGAGGATGGCGGATTCAGGGAGGCGGCTATCCGGACGAGGTGATCGAGGACATGATTGTCTGCCTCGGGCGGCCGGAGATGCACTACGAAGCGATCCTTGGCTATCTTGAAACGCAATGGCGCCGTCACCGCGCCCATGCGCTCGCGTATCACGGGCTCTATGTGTGGTCGGTCGAAATGGTCTACCACATGCTTTACCTCCGGCATGTCAACAACGAAGCGTTCCTTGCGCGGCAGCTTTCCGTCTATGACGGGCTGCGCGCGCTGGCTGATGAGAATACGCCCTTATGGATTTTCTCGCTTAATCACGACGTGATCGTCGAGGCCATCGCGGCCCGCCTTTCCATTCCGCTTCACAGCGGGTTCAGCCCGGAGCGGAAAACCTTCGTTCGTCGTGATCGTACGGGCAAGCCGATCGGTGAGATTCAGGCGGAAGTGCTCACGCAGCAGGAGCATGAACACGGCGCCATGCGTTTTGCGAACCCGGCGGTGCCTGGAATCTATCTCCTCAAGATTCACGGCGCGCTGGACGTTTTCACGTTTAACGAAGGGAAAGACCTGCTGAAGCTCTTACCGAACGCGCCTGGGCAGCAAGGCGTGATTGACGTGTTGCGCGCGGTCAACGAAGGCCTGTTTTACGAGATTCCGGGCCATCCCGGCGCGGTGAAGGCGGCCAACGAGATCTGCTACCCGGATGAACAGGGCGTGATGCAATTTCTTCGGCGCACGTTGCTTGCGGGGGCCTACAAGTTCGATGCCCGAAACCAACAAGTCCTTCCCAAAAGCATGCTGAGGCATTTTCAGCAGAACCTCAATTTCGTCACCACGCTCGTGTGCATCGGCTACGGCTTTGGCGATCTGCATATCAATCTCGTCATCCGCGAATGGCTCGAGTTCCACCCTGACCGGCGCCTCGATATCGTGAGTCCCGATGCCCATGACGTGCCAGCCTTTCTTTTGCATCTCGTGTCACAAGTACAGATCACGGCTGCCGCGGCCACCGATTGGCTCGACAACCGTGCGGGCATCGTGCGTACTTCCCGCGAGCGTCTGGAGCGGCGCATCGGTGAAAATCTCCGCAAGCTTGGCAAAGAACGGGCCGCGGAAGGATTGAACACCTTTATTCGCCTTCACCGCGACCAGGCAGCGAAAAGCTTGGCCGAAAAACTTAGATCGCTTCCTGTCATTGATGGGCAGCCGGATGTCGCGGCGCTTGGAGATCCAGCCTTGGTTGCCAAGCAATGGGCTGCAGAATTGCATCTGAAACCGGAAGATCAACTGCAGCAACTGCTCCAGTATCTGGAAGCCAGGCGGACCGGCGGGCAACCGCCAAGCGGCCTTGGATCGGCCTAACGAAAATTACGGGGGGAAGCAGTGGGTACAAAGGAAGACGACGAGGAGCGGCAGGAGCGCGCCTATCGCCTCATCGGCGAAATCGTCGACGGCATCGTCGCTCAGACCTGCGCACGGCACTACCTGGCGCCGACGCAAGAGCACCAGTTCACGAGCAAGATTACGGCGCTCATCGAACGCGAACTCCACGACATGGAAGTGCAGGGAATGCAGGTTAAGGTCCACGCACAGGATGTCCCGGACAAGGGCAAAGGGAGCTGGGAGAAAAAATCGGGCGCGGACGTCTATATTTCCCTCGTCGTGGATGCTCCCGGCTATCACGTCAACAAGGGAATGATTGTTCAGTCGAAGTGGGATGACTCGAAAGATCGCAAAGGCCTCGCCGCGCAAGTAAGCGACATGAAAGACCGCACAAATTCTTCCTACGTTTGGGCTTATGGGCCTTCCAGCATCACGGTCGTTCCCGCAGACGATGTGGCGGAGGGCAAGCTCGACTTTTCCAGCGCGATGACGGTAGGCCAGCTCGTCTCCCAAGGCCTTCGCTGCCACGAGGGCGATCCCGGCTTGGGTCGTGATTTGAGCATGCCAATCCCGCAATCGCTCACAGCGATGATGTCAAAGCTGGCCCTAAAGCATGCGCTTGGCATCACGCTCACGGAAGGGCCGGACTGAATGTTGCGAGAAGCGCAGATTTTGGCGATGACTACGGAGCAACGCGCAGCGGCGGCCAAGGACGCGGTCATACGAGGATGCCGCAAGCTCCTCAAGCGAGATCTGATGCTTCTCGCCATTGGCGCGCACGAGCAGGCAATCTGTCATCGCCTCGCCGTGTACATCGAGCCGTTTTCTGACCTGAATGTCGATTGCGAGTACAACCGGCAACGCGTCCATTCGAAGTCGATACGCGATGGCAAAATAAAACCCGACATCCTTGTCCACAAGCGCATGGACAATCGGTTCAATCTCATGGTGTTGGAAGCCAAGGCCGGGGCCCAAACCTCGGTCCGGGACAAGCAGAAGCTCACCGCGATGCTGGAAGTCCACGGCATGTATCGCTACGCACTCGGCGTCTACCTCCATGTGGAAAACAAACGCAAGCGGGTGCTGGAAACCGGCAAGGTGAAATTGAGCCTGCGCTGGCACGGAACGGAAGAGCCGTTCGCCATGGAAAAAGACGTTCCCGAGAATATTCTGCGTGAGATAGCAGCGCAGCCAGATTGAGCATACGCGCTCTGGAATTCCGGTCGCGCGCAGCATCGCCGGATTGACGCGCGGCGCTATTTGGCCGCGCACAATTATCCCACTTCGAAAAACTCAATAATACTGCACTCAAGTGCGGTCGAAAACGACAAGATCGGCAGCGGCCACTTTGTTGATGGCCTGTTCGTATTTCTGAATCTGCTGCGACGTGACAGGCAGATGCGCGCCGAGCTCGGCTTGGCTCATCTCCCGCGCAAGGCGTAACCTTCGCATGTTCGCGCCGATAATCCGGTCAAGAACGTTAGGCTGCCGTCTGCTCATCCGGCCTCCGATCGAGATCGGAAGCTTGCCAATACCGCCGCATGAACGCGACATCTTCCGGGCCGCACGCGGCTGTATAAATGGCGGTCATGCTCATCCGCGAGTGCCCAAGCCACCGTTGGACCATATTGAGCGGGACGCCCGATTGCAGGGTACCGACCCCAAAAGAATGCCTGAAGCCGCGCGGGCAAGCCGCGCGTCCGGCAATTTGCGAAACCATCATGATATCCTTGATGATGCTCCAGCCTGTCACCCGATGGTGTGGCCATAAACGCTTGTAGGAAAGTAGAGGATCGCGTTGGGCTTTCGCAATTTCAAAATGCGAATCCAGTTCGGCCATCAGCCACGGCGGAAGAGGAACCTCGCGCCAAGCCGCGGAACGCCGCTTCCGCGTGAGCACCGCGACGATGCCAGTCTCTACCTGGAGAGATAGCGGCATCACGCTCAAGACCTCGCTGATATCATAGGGGAGCGAGAGGACGACGCCGGCGAGTTTTCACACTCGCAAATATCTCTATAAATTTGTAAGACTACTATCCGTCAATAGCGAAGATGATCTTGTATCGTTTCTCGCATACGAAGCAGCACTAAGGTTTCGCTCAAGCGACCTGCTAACGGATGATCTTCAATTGCCTGCAGCAATATTGAGATGCTCGGAAGCACTAGACGGGGCGGTCGTAAACATTGACGCCAGCGTCGCTCTAGATCGGATCATCAACGAACGAGAGGCGAAGTTGGGCTCCGATCATCCGGCCAGCCGGAGACTTTCGGTGATTTGCACCTCAACTTCGGCGAACTCGGAGGTCCGGAGACGAAACCGAATGCGCGAAAAGCCGGGATTTCCGGTCCTTTCTCGGGTCTGTTGGGGCGCCGGGCCGAAGGCAGGACTGGACCGGGTGGCTGGGGCCGCAGGTATCGAACAGCGAAATGCCCATTGATAGCACCACACGACGCAGCAATCGATCAACGTTTCGGCCGTCCCACTTTCCGCGGCCTTGACGCCATCGGATTTGAAAACTGGCGGAGAGGGAGGGACTCTCACCCCCATCAATGAGAATTTGCATTTCACTCGGCCCTGTCGTTCGCAATAAGGCCACTCTTACGCTTTCGTGATTCTTGGCGCGCCAACTGCACCCGCTCCGAAATCTCTTTGGCGCCACGCATGTAGATTTTCCGAGTCGTGCCTTTGCTTGCATGAGCCGCACCGCTGGCCAAGTCATCGTGAGCCGCTCCCGCAGCGGTCGCTTCTGTAATGCCCGACGCTCGGTTATCCATGTTCCACACGTTCTGGGGAACACCCGCTTTGTTCGCGTAGCTGCGCCATTGCTTTCCGAAATCGCGATGATCGATCCAAGGAAGTCCGTCCGAACGGCACGCAACCGGTTGTTCGGGATTCGCAGAACTTAGCTTTTCAAGACACATCCTAACCAATTCGCATTTCTCAACCGCATGAGCGACGAACTGGGCGGTTTTCGACGTCCTCACGCGAAGTAATTTTTCCTCATTGAGAATCATCCCGATCGTCATGCCGTGCCACACCTTCTTGCCCCTGCGGATCTCGCCTGGCTTGAGCACATAGGTATTTGGCTCGACCTTCCATTTGCCAATGATGTCAGTCTGGCGAAGAAAGCATTCGTACTGGAGGGCCTGCACGATGGCAGTCGACGTATCCCCAACCTCCAAAGCTGCAGCCACAATCGACTTTGCCTGCTCGAAGGTCATGGTTACGCCGCGAGGCGGATTCTTTGCGAAGCGCATCTTTGACATCGCCTTCAGCAAACGCTCGCAATGAATGGGGAAATGGTTCGCTTCAATACCGTAGCCGAGCAATATCTTGATCTGACCGATGGCTCCGTACGCTCGCCGCACCCGCTCCTCGCCGCCCTTTTGCGCAGGCATTCTCCAGGCGCGATAGCACGTTCGAAAATACTTGGGCGCGACACGATCAATCCGGCGCAGGCCAATGTCGCTACGAATGATCCTCAATGAATCCTGGTAGGACAGCTTGGTATTTTCCTGCAAATCGGCAAATCCACTCTCTTCATCGCTTTCATAGAGGTCGCAGAGACTGCCGAATGTCCCATTGAATTTCGGCTTGAGCCGCTCCTTGTCGTTGCGGGATGCGTCGTCGAGCCACAACAACATCGCATCCTGTTCGTGCCGGCAGATCTTTTCGATCTTCTCCAACGCTTGCGGGTCCGACATGTCGACATGGATCCGCACCGTTGCCGGCTGATAATCGGCGAACAGCGGCGCCTCATCTTTCACCCAGTAGAGGTCAATCCGATCTGGGCGCTTGATCTGCTTGAGCCCCGGCGCATTGATAGACACCTCCCTCCCTGCGATGACGAGCTTTCCGCTTCGACTTCTTCGCCTCATCGCGGCCCGAAATTATCCGGGCCATCATCGGGATAATCCTCATCAGAGGCCGCGAGCCCTTCCCGCCGGTCGAGAAACTTCAGGATGGCGGGCACGTAGTAGAGTCCATGCACGGTGGAGCGCGACGACGGCATGCCCTGTCGCTCGAAGATGCGACGAACGCTGGGCCAGTGGCGCGCCTCCTCTCCAAGAACTATCTCGGCCAGTAGCGTATCGTCGACATAGAGCGGCGTCGGAACCACGACCCTCCCCGCACCGATCACGCGATATTCCAGACCTTTGGCCATCACCCTCTCCAGTGGACCAAATATGCCACTGAATATTCAAAATGACAATAGGTCCACTGAATGGCAGACTGCCGATAGTTAATGATTCTCGTCCGGGAATATCCTGATGCTCACGTCCATTGCTCTGGCAGACGTCGTTGCCGACGCACTCGGAATCACGAGAGAAACCGCTCAGCTGCATCTGAAAACCATCAGAGCGGCCGGCGAGATATCCTTCAAGGGTTACGGGCGGGCGGCCGCCGCAATGACGCCCCTTGATGCATCACGGTTGGTGATCGCGAGCGCTGGCAGCACCTTTGCGAAGGACTCGGTCGATGTCCTGACGCGGTTCGCGAAGCTCGTTCCGATCAGCAGTCGGACGCGCCGCACGGAGACACTGGAAGAAAGCCTGGCGCAACGGATCGCGGAGCTTCCGATGGATATCCCGCCACCCGATCGTGTGAGTCCATCACCGGAGTGGCAGCAACGTTTTGGCTCCCGGCGGCTCGCTGAGACGGCGCTTCAGCTGCTCGACGCGTTTCCGACGAACAACAAGAAGATCGACAGGCTTCCGCGCTTTGCGATCCTGCGCTGGCTTGATGATCGCGGGCACAGTGCTGTTGTTGTGTTTGGTCCGGAGGGAACGTCGATCGGAAGAGGCACCGAGATTTCCGACCTGTTGGACCAGTATTCCGATCACTGCCTGTTTCAGGTGAGGATCGTCAGGCGACAGGCGCTGATCGACATCGCCACTGCACTCAAGAAGACAGCGCCCGCCTTACGGTAACGCTTACGGTAACACTCGGTAACGCCGCCCTGCGGGCGCAAAAAACATCAACGAAAACAATTGAAGATGGCGCGCCCGAAAGGATTCGAACCTCTGACCCCCAGATTCGTAGTCTGGTGCTCTATCCAGCTGAGCTACGGGCGCGCAGGGTGCAGACCGCACAGGCAAGGCCTGCGAACTGGTCGCGTTGACCTCGGACGGCCAAAGGCGTCGCGAAGCGCGCCATAGCTACCGGCTTAGGATCGGCTTGGCAAGGTCTCTAGTCACCCAAAACCGCCCTTTTGAACCCCGTTCGTTCAGATCGAAGCGTGCATAAGATGGGGTGCATCGTCTCGTTGCGCGAAATCCTGCCGAAATCGCCCGCTGATCACGCAAGAGGCCGGCAATCGGCTCCCGAATTCAACCGGAGGTCTCCGATGGAATCGGAATCGAGATTCTATGCTGTTGTTTCGAAAACGGTTTCTTCAGACTCGCCAATGGCGTCCCGAGAACGAAATTCTCGCCTCACCACGACTTCACAGTCCCTCAAGCTCTGATCCGCTCTCCGCGCAGGGTCGCTAATTCCACCGGCCGGTCCGGAATCGCTATGCGGAAGGTGGCGCCGATGGTGCCCTCGACGAGGTGGATGTCGCCGCCATGGGCGCGCACCAGTTCGGCGGCGATCACCAGCCCCAGCCCGGTGCCGCCTGCGCGATCCGAGGCCTGAAACGCCTCGAACAGATGATTGCGCGCCTTTTGCGGAACGCCCGGCCCGGTGTCCGAGACTTCGATCACCGCCACCGTGCCTTCGCGGCGCCCGGTGATGCGGATCTGCTGGGTGGCGGTGTCGGTTTCCGGCTGGCTCTCGAGGGCCTGCTTGGCATTGCGGACCAGATTGAGCAGCACCCGGAACAACTGGTCGGGGTCGGCGTCGATGGTCAGCCCGCGTTCGATGGCATTGATCCAGCCGATCGGCACCGGCACTGCGGCCTGTGTCCCGAGCCCCGCCGATTCCCGCACCTCGTTGACGATGGGCTCGACGAGAATCATGCGCCGGTCGGGGGCCGCTTCCTGCGCCCGACCATATGACAATGTCGATTGGCACAGCGCGATGGCCCGCTCCAGCGACCGCACCAGTTTTGGCGCGAAGCGTTGCACGCGCGGTTCCGGCACGCTGGCGAGTTGGTCAGAGATCAATTGCGACGAAGCCAACAGATTGCGCAAGTCGTGATTGATCTTGGAGACCGCGAGGCCCAACGCCGCCAGCCGGCTCTTTTGATGAAGCATCGACACCAGATCGCGCTGCATGTCCGACAACTCGCGCTCCGCGATTCCGATTTCGTCGCCGCGCTCCGTGGGCAGGATGATGCTCGCCGAGCTTTCCGGATTCCGGTGGAAGCCGACGAGGTTGGCCGTCAGCCGCCGCATCGGCCGCACGAACAGGTAATGCAGGGCGAAATACACCAGCGCCGCCGTCAGGATCGCGATGCCGAACGAGAACAGCAGCAGATTGCCGGAGAATCGATACATCGCCCGCCGCAGCGGCAATTCGTCGATCACAACCTCGATGAACTGAGCGCCGCCCGGCGCCGGACCGATGACGCGAATGGTTTCGTTGCCGCGCTCCAGCATGGTCTCGAAGGCGCCGACGATGGCCTCCCACGCGGTCATCTCGCGCACGTCGACATCATGGTCGACCGCGGAAGGCAGATTGGCGCTGGCGAGCAGCCGGCGCTGCTGGCCCATCTTGATCGCCACCGCACGCGCGCCGATGCTGTCGAGAATCTGCCGCGCCAGCGATTCCGGCACCATGCCGCTGGGCGCGGCGTCGAGCACAAAGGCGGCGGTGTTGGCCGCGGCGATCCGGTCGTTGAGGCGATTCATCCGGAAATTGGCGATCGCGGGCACGTAGATCAGCACTTCCGCGATCATCACCAGTGGAATCGTCAAGAGCAGCAGCTTTCCCGACAGACCGAGCCGCCCGCGCGGCACCACCCGCGATGGCTCCACGCGCAGCCGCTCACTGGCTTGCGGCACAATATCCACCGGAGACGTCATCCGTAAAAAGACCTGATCTGTAAAAAGATCTGCCGAAACCTGACACGAAGGTTAGAGTCCGACCACGCACCGGGTCAAATGACCGATCCGTCATCTTATACCGATGCAATCCAGGAGGAAATTACCCTCTGAGGCGGGCTGATGCAGACCTCGGGTTCCATCCGCCGGGCAGTCTGCTTGAACCTCGCTTCCGCCGCCGTTTCCGGCCCGCGCGCGGTCCTCAGGCAAACGTTGACGAAAACGGAGCGCTCCCGTATAAGCCGCGCCAATTGTCCGCGATCGCCCGGCTTGTCCGGGCGCGGCTCTTTGGGAGCCGAAAACGGCCCGCTTCGGGCTCAAAATCGTGGATTTACCTCATTCCTCGGCGAATTGCCCGGTCAGCGGAGAACGGACCCGTGAAGCGGACTTATCAACCCAGCAAACTGGTGCGCAAGCGCCGTCACGGTTTTCGCGCGCGTCTGGCGACCACGGGCGGCCGCAAGGTTCTCGCCGCGCGGCGCGCCCGGGGACGGAAGCGCCTGAGCGCCTGAGCGGGCCTCCGCGAGGCCTTGTTATGGATCGATTGAAACGGCGGGTAGACTTTCTCGCCGTGGCTGGCGGGGCACGCATGACGAGCCCCGCTTTTGTCGTGCAACGGCGCGCACGCGACGACGACGGGCCGGTGCGGATCGGCTTCACTGTTTCGAAAAAGGTCGGCACCGCGACGGAACGCAACCGCGTTCGTCGCAGGCTTCGCGAATTGGTGAAGCAGGTCGGCGCTCTATCCATGCGACCGCACAGCGATTATGTGCTAGTCGGCCGGCGCGGTGCGTTGCATCGCGGCTTTGCGACGATGCTGGACGACCTGCGCCTGGCTCTCCATCGCCTCGACCGGCCATCGCCGGAACGTTCGTGACGTAACCACCTTGCGCCCGACGGACTACATCGCCCCGTCACCTCGCAACCTGAACCGAATGACGAGACCAGAACGATGACCGACAATCGCAACACCATTATCGCCGTCATCCTGTCTGGTCTGGTGCTGATCGGCTGGCAGTATTTCTTCAACATCCCGCAGATGGAAAAGCAGCGCGCCGCCGAGCAGGCGCAAAGCGAACTGGCGAAGGCCAATAAGACGGCTCCCGCCACGACGACACCGGCAGGATCAGCATCCACCCCCGCCACACCGGGTGCCGCGCCGACGACACCGACCGTCAATCAGCCGGCTACGGCCGCGATCGTCAGCCGCGATGCCGCGATTTCCGGATCGCCGCGCATCAAGATCGAAACGCCGCGCCTCGCCGGCAGCGTGTCCTTGAAGGGCGCGCGGATCGACGATCTGTCGCTGGTACAATATCGCGACACCGTCGATCCGAAATCGCCGGCGATCGTGCTGTTCTCGCCGTCCGGCACCGCCGAGCCATACTATGCGGAGTTCGGCTGGGTCGCCGCCAGCGGGTCGAGCGTCAAGATTCCCGACCAGAACACCGTGTGGCAGCAGGACGGCAGCGGAAACCTGACGCAGGATCATCCGGTCACGCTGAAATGGGACAACGGCGAAGGCGTGACCTTCCGCCGAACCATCGCCGTCGACGACCATTACCTGTTCTCGATCAAGGACGAAGTCGTCAATTCCGGCAGCGCCCCGGTGACGCTGTATCCGTTCGCGCTGATTTCGCGGCACGGCACGCCACATGTATCCGGCTATTACATCCTTCATGAAGGCCTCGTCGGCTACCTCGGCGACCAGGGCCTGCAGGAATACAGCTATAAGAAGATCGCCGAGAGCAAATCGGTCAACTTCAAGGTCACCAACGGCTGGCTCGGCATCACCGACAAGTACTGGGCCGCGGCGCTGTTGCCGGAAACCACGGCCGCCTTGCAGGCGCGCTTCTCGTCGCAACTGCTCGGCACCACCCAGACCTATCAGACCGACTACCTGGAGAATCCGCAGACCATCGCGCCGGGCGCGACCGGCGGCACCAGCACGCGGCTGTTCGCCGGCGCCAAGGAAGCCAAGGTCGTCGGCCTGAATTTCCCGCTCGACAGCTTCGGCGGTTACAACAAGCAGCTCGGGCTCAACCACTTCGATCTACTCATCGACTGGGGATGGTTCTACTTCATCACCAAGCCGATGTTCCTGATCCTCGACTTCTTCTTCCACCTGTTCGGCAATTTCGGCGTCGCCATTCTGCTGGTGACGGTGCTGGTGAAGCTGGTGTTCTTCCCCCTCGCCAACAAATCCTACGCGTCGATGGCGAAGATGAAGGCATTGCAGCCGCAACTCGCCGCGCTGAAGGAACGCTTCCCCGACGACAAGATGAAGCAGCAGCAGGAGATGATGGCGATCTACAAGAAGGAGAAGATCAACCCGGTCGCCGGCTGTCTTCCCGTCGCCTTGCAGATCCCGGTGTTCTTCTCGCTCTACAAGGTGCTGTTCGTCACCATCGAAATGCGCCACGCGCCGTTCTTCGGCTGGATCAAGGACCTCTCAGCGCACGATCCGACCAACCTTTTCAACCTGTTCGGCCTCCTGAGCTTCGATCCGACTCAACTGCCGGTGATCGGTCACTATCTCGCGCTCGGCCTATGGCCGATCATCATGGGCATCACGATGTGGTTCCAGATGAAGCTGAATCCGACGCCGCCGGATCCGACGCAGAAGATGATCTTCGACTGGATGCCGCTGATCTTCACCTTCATGCTGGCGTCGTTCCCGGCCGGTCTGGTGATCTACTGGGCTTGGAACAATACGCTGTCGGTCTTGCAACAGAGCTACATCATGCGGCGCAATGGCGTGAAGATCGAGCTGTTCGACAACGTGAAGGCCACCTTCGCGGGTTCGAAGAAAGCAACGTAGCGGCAACCATCAGTCTGCCATCTACGCCGCGACAGCGTCATGCCCGGACTTGTTCCGGGCATTCGCGTCTTGTTTACTCGCGAACATCCTTAGAGTGAGCAGACCAACGCAGACGTACAGGCGAGGAATGTAAGTAAGCCAATGTCCAACATCGAAGGCGATAGCGACCTGATCGAAGCCGGCCGCAAGGTCTTTGCAGGCGATTGGCAGTTTTTCTGGGCCTCGCCGTCGATCGAGACGCTGCCGCCGATGGCCGGCGTCGAAGTCGCTTTCGCCGGACGCTCCAACGTCGGCAAATCGAGCCTCATCAACGCGCTGACCGGCCGCAACGCACTTGCGCGCACCTCGCACACGCCGGGTCGCACGCAGGAACTGATCTTCTTCGAGGGCCCGAAGAATTGCGGCCTGCGGCTGGTCGACATGCCGGGCTACGGCTACGCGCAGGCGGCGAAGACCAAGATCGCGTCGTGGACCACATTGATCCATAAATTCCTGCAAGGCCGCAGCAATCTGGCGCGCATCTACGTGCTGATCGACTCGCGCCACGGCATCAAGGACGTCGATACCGAAATCCTCAAGATGCTAGACCGCTCCGCCGTCAGCTATCAGATCGTCCTCACCAAGGCCGACCAGATCAAGGCCAGCGAGCTTGATGCGCGGATCGAAGCGACGCTCGCGGCGCTCAAGACTCATCCGGCGGCCTTTCCTGAAATCATCGCGACATCCTCGCGCAGCGGAATGGGTATGCCCGAACTTCGCGCGGCCATGATGCGGCTTCTGGCGGAGCGCGGCGCATGACGTCGACCGGTATTGCACGCAGCCTGATCGTCTGCGCCGGCATTATGGGCGCGGCCGGCGTGGCGCTGGCCGCCGCGGGCGCTCACCTGCCCGATGCCGGACGCCTCTCGACTGCGGCCCTGATGCTGTTGTTGCATGCCGCCGCCATCCTCGGCGCGGCGGCGCTGGCGGAGCGCGGCGTCGCCCAGCCGATGCTCGGCCTCATCGCCGGCGCCGGCTTTGTGCTCGGCGCCAGCCTGTTCGCCGGCGATCTTGCCGCACGCTTTTTCGCCGAACGCGGCCTGTTTCCCCGCGCCGCGCCGACCGGCGGCATCCTCCTGATGCTGAGCTGGCTTTTGCTCGCCGTCGCGGCGATGTGGCCACGCAAGGGCTGATCGGCCATACCTTCGTTGCGGATTTTGTCATGACGCCGCCGTGGCGAAATGCTAGCCAGTGGCCAGCTATTTGCCAGCACGAGCCTTGTCCCGAGAGCCCGCCGATGACCAATCCCGCTGCCCCCACCGCTTCCGAAATCACGCCGAGCGATCAGGCCCGCATCCTGTCCGAAGCGCTGCCGCACATGCAGCAGTACGACGAGGAAACCATCGTCATTAAATACGGCGGCCACGCCATGGGCGCGGAACATCTCGCCAAGGCCTTCGCACGCGACATCGTGCTCTTGGAGCAGACTGCGATCAATCCGGTGGTAGTGCACGGCGGCGGCCCGCAGATCGCCACCATGCTGCAACGGCTCGGCATCAAGTCCGAATTCGCCGCCGGCCTGCGCATCACCGACGCCGCCACCATCGAGATCGTCGAGATGGTGCTGGCCGGTTCGATCAACAAGCAACTGGTCGGCTACATCAACGAAGCCGGCGGCAAGGCCGTCGGCCTGTGCGGCAAGGACGGCAACATGGTCACCGCGTCGAAGGCGACGCGCAGCATGGTCGATCCGGATTCCCACATCGAGAAGGTGGTCGATCTCGGCTTCGTCGGTGAACCGGAAAAGGTCGACCTGACCCTGCTCAATCAGTTGATCGGCCACGAGTTGATCCCGGTGCTCGCGCCGCTGGCAACGTCTGCGAGCGGCCAGACCTTCAACGTCAACGCCGATACGTTCGCCGGCGCTGTCGCCGGCGCGCTGAAGGCCAAACGCCTGCTGCTCTTGACCGACGTGCCGGGCGTGCTCGACAAATCCAAGAAGCTCATTCCAGAGCTCTCGGTGAAGGACGCGCGCAAGCTGATCGCCGATGGCACCATCTCCGGCGGCATGATCCCGAAGGTCGAGACCTGCATCTATTCGCTCGAGCAAGGCGTCGAAGGCGTCGTCATCATCGACGGCAAGACCTCGCATGCGGTGCTGCTCGAACTGTTCACCAATCAGGGCACCGGCACGCTGATCCATAAATGACCGACGTCCCGGCCAGTTCACGCGCGTTCGCTCACGTCGATACGTGGGTGTTCGATCTCGACAACACGCTGTATCCGCATCACGTCAACCTGTGGCAGCAGGTCGACGCGCGGATCGGCGCCTACATCGGCAATTTCCTGAAAGTCGATGCCGTCGAGGCGCGTCGCATCCAGAAGGACTACTACAAGCGCTACGGCACCAGCATGCGCGGCATGATGACCGAACACGGCGTCTCCGCCGACGATTACCTCGCTTATGTCCACGAGATCGATCATTCGCCGCTGGAACCGAACCCGGCGATGGGCGAGGCCATCGCCCGCCTGCCCGGCCGCAAACTGATCCTCACCAACGGCTCGACCGATCATGCCGGCAAGGTGCTGGCGCGGCTCGGCTTCCCGGAGCATTTCGAGGCGGTGTTCGACATCATCGCCGCCGAACTGGAGCCGAAGCCGGCGCCGCAGACCTACCAGCGTTTCCTCGACCTGCATCGGGTCGACCCCGCCCGCTCGGCGATGTTCGAGGATCTGGCGCGCAATCTCGTGGTGCCGCACGACCTCGGCATGACCACCGTGCTGGTGGTTCCGGACGGCACCCGCGAAGTCATCCGCGAGGACTGGGAGATGGAGGGTCGCGACGCGCCCCACGTCGACCACGTCACCGACAACCTGACGGGCTTTCTCGCGAAACTCGGTACAACATAGACTTCTCGTCAAGCCCGGCCATGACCCTGTATTCTTGACTCCCCGCCTCAAATCCCGAAAACAGGCGGATCTTACAACTAGCCCATCTCGCTCAAGGAATACCGATGTCCCTCGCCTCTCTCGAATCCACCATCAATGGCGCTTTCGATGCGCGCGACACCGTCACCGCCGCCACCAAGGGCGAAGTGCGCGAGGCCGTCAATCAGGCGCTGGACCTGCTCGACAAGGGCGAGGCGCGGGTCGCCGAGCGCGAGGCCAGCGGCAAGTGGCATGTCAATCAGTGGCTGAAAAAGGCCGTGCTGCTGTCGTTCCGCCTCAACGATATGAGCCCGATTGCGGGCGGTCCCGGCGGCGCGTCGTGGTGGGACAAGGTGCCGTCGAAGTTCGAGGGCTGGGGCGAGAACCGCTTCCGCGACGCCGCGTTCCGCGCCGTGCCGGGCGCCATCGTCCGCCGCTCCGCCTTTATCGCCAAGAACGTCGTGCTGATGCCGTCCTTCGTCAATCTCGGAGCTTATGTCGACGAGAGCACCATGGTGGACACCTGGTCGACGGTTGGCTCCTGCGCTCAGATCGGCAAGCGCGTGCATATTTCCGGCGGCGTCGGCATCGGCGGCGTGCTGGAGCCATTGCAGGCCGGTCCCGTGATCGTCGAGGACGACTGCTTCATCGGCGCGCGCTCGGAAGTCGCTGAAGGCGTCATCGTGCGCAAGGGCGCGGTGCTGGCCATGGGCGTCTTCCTCGGCGCCTCGACCAAGATCGTCGATCGCGAGACCGGCGAAACCTTCGTCGGCGAAGTGCCGGAATATGCCGTGGTGGTGCCGGGATCGCTGCCGGGCAAGCCGCTGAAGAACGGGCAGCCCGGCCCGTCCACCGCCTGTGCGGTGATCGTCAAACGCGTCGATGAGCGCACCCGCTCCAAGACCAGCATCAACGAATTGCTGCGCGACTAGCGGAGTTGGATCACCGATGAGCAAGGACGCCGTCAGTATCACGCGCGAACTGGTGCGTTGCCCGTCGGTGACGCCTGCGGACGCTGGCGCGCTCGGCGTCCTCGAAAACCATCTCAGAGCCGCGGGCTTCGACGTGCATCGCGTCACGTTCAGCGAGCCGGGCGCGGCCGACATCGACAACCTCTATGCGCGGATCGGCAAAGGCGCGCCGCACATCGCCTTTGCCGGCCACACCGATGTGGTGCCGGCGGGAGACGAGACGGCGTGGACGCAGGGCGCGTTCTCCGGCGACGTCAAGGGCGGCTATCTCTACGGACGCGGCGCGGTCGACATGAAGGGCGGCATCGCGTGCAGTGTCGCCGCGACGCTGGACTATCTCGCCGCGCATGGCGGCAAGCCGCCGGGCGACGGTTCGATCTCGTTCATCATTACCGGCGACGAGGAAGCGATCGCTGTCAACGGCACCGTCAAGCTGATGCGGTGGCTCGACGAACGCGGCGAGAAATTCGATCATTGCGTGCTCGGCGAACCGAGCAACGTCGAGGTGATGGGCGACTGCATCAAGGTCGGCCGTCGCGGCTCGCAGTCCGGCACCCTGATCGTCGATGGCGTACAGGGCCACGTCGCCTATCCGCACCGCGCGGCCAATCCGATCCCCGATATCGCCACGCTGATCACCGCGCTCGACAGCGAGCCGCTGGACCACGGCAGCACGCATTTTCAGGCATCGAACCTCGAGTTTACCTCCGTCGACGTCGGCAATCCCGCCAGCAACGTGATCCCGGCGCAGGCCCGCGCGAAATTCAACATCCGCTACAACGATCATCACACGCAGGCATCGCTGCGTGAGTTGGTCGAGATACGGATGACCAAGGCTTGCGGCAACCGCATCCGCGCGCGGATCGAGTGGGAGCCGTCCAACGCCGACGTCTTCATCACGCAGCCCGGTCCGTTCACCGATCTCGTGATCGCCGCGATCGACGAGGTCACCGGCCGCAAACCCGATCTCAACACCGGCGGCGGCACGTCGGATGCGCGCTTCATCACGCACTACTGCCCGGTGATCGAGTTCGGTCTCGTCGGCCAGACGATGCATCAGATCGACGAGCGCACCCCGGTCAGCGACCTCGAGAAGCTGACCCGAATCTATCGCGGCATTCTGGACCGCTATTTCGCATGAGCGGCAAGATTCTCGTTCTCACCGCCATCGACGACGAACTTGCCAAGGCCCGCGCGCCGGAAGGCGTCGAGGTCATCTATACGGGTGTCGGCAAGGTCAACGCGGCGAGCGCGGCGACGCTGGCGCTCCTGATGCTGCGGCCGTCGCTGGTGATCAATTACGGCACCGCCGGCAAGATCAACGAGGGCCTGCGCGGGCTGGTTGAAGTCGCGCACGTCATCCAGCGTGACATGATCGCCGAGCCCTTAGCGCCGCGCGGCCGCACGCCGTTCGGCGCGGAGTTCGACCGCTTGTCGTCAGGGCGGGATGGCGTGATCTGCGGCACCGGCGACAGTTTCGTCACCACCACCGATCCGTGGCTGGTGGAGAACGGCGTCGATATCGTCGACATGGAATTGTACGCCATCGCCCATGTCTGCCAGCGCCACAGTATTCCGTGGCGCGCGTTCAAGTTCATCACCGACGACGCCAACGATTTCGCCGCCGAACACTGGACCGCCAACGTCGCCGACGGGCAGGACCTGTTCTGGGATGCGATGAAGCGGCTTAAGACTCAATCGTAGTCGACCCGCACGAGATAAAGCCCGTCCGGCGGCGCGACGGGGCCGCAGGCGCGGCGGTCCCGCGCATCGAGCGCGCCACGCAAGTCATCCGCGCTCCAGCGGCCCTCACCGACCCATACCAGCGAGCCGACCATCGAACGCACCTGGCTGTGCAGGAAGGAGCGCGCGGAAGTAACGATCTCGACCTCCTCGCCGTAGCGCGCTACGTCGAGCTGATCGAGCGTCTTCTCCGGCGACTTCGCCTGACATTCGGTATCGCGAAAGGTGGTGAAGTCGTGCTTGCCGAGCAGACGCTGCGCAGCCGCATGCATCGCCTCCGCGTCGAGCGGACGCGGTACACGCCAGACCTTGCCGGCATCGATAGCGAGATTGGCGCGACGATTGACGATGCGATAGCGATAGTGGCGGCGGATCGCGGAGAAGCGCGCCTCGAAGGTGTCCGGCACCACGTCGGCTGCCAGCACGCCAATCGGAAGCGGCCGCAGATGCGCGTTCAGCCCGTCGCGAAAACGGCCGGGCGGCAGCACCTTTTCGATATCGACATGCGCGACTTGCGCCAGCGCGTGCACACCCGCATCAGTGCGGCCCGCGCCATGAACGCGCGCCGGCGCGCCATTGATCGCGGCGACCGCGTCTTCCAGCGCGCCCTGAATGGAAAGCTGATTGTCCTGAATTTGCCAGCCGCAGAACGGCCCGCCGTCGTATTCGATGATGAGCTTGTAACGCGGCATCAGGCAAACCGCAGCGGCGGCTTGAGCGGCGTGCCGCGCAGGAAATCAGCGGCCTTCATCGGCGCCTTGCCGGCGCGCTGCACCTCGATGAGACGGATCGCGCCATCGCCACAGGCGACCGTAAGCTTATCGTCAAGCAACCTGCCCGGTTCGCCCGAGCCCTTCGCCATCTCACAGCGGAGGATCTTCAGCCGCACAGGATCGCCGTCGAGCGGCGCTTCGGTCCACGCACCGGGAAACGGCGACAGCCCGTGAATGTGTCGCAACACATCATGCGCCGGCTTTCGCCAGTCGATCTGCGCCTCGGCCTTGTCGATCTTCGCAGCGTAGGTGACGCCCTGCTCGCTCTGTTTGACGAGTTGCAGGCCACCGCGCTCCAGCGCGCTCATAGCCCGCACCATCAGATCGGCACCAAGCGGCGCCAACGCGTCGTGCAGATCGGCGGCGGTCATCGCATCGGTGATCGGCAGCCGTTCGGCCATGGCGACGTCGCCGGTATCGAGGCCGGCGTCCATCTTCATCACCATCACGCCGCTCTCGTTGTCACCGGACATGATCGCGCGATTGATCGGCGCGGCGCCGCGCCAGCGCGGCAACAACGATCCGTGCAGATTGAAGCAACCGAGCGCCGGCGCATCGAGAATGGCCTGCGGCAAGATCATGCCATAGGCCACCACCACCGCGGCGTCGGCCTGATGTGATGCGAATTCCGCGAGCGCTTCCGGCGTCTTCAGCGTCTTCGGCGTCAGCACCGGAATGCCAAGTTGCTTCGCCGCAAGCGCAACCGGCGTCTCTTGCAGCTTCATGCCGCGCTTGGCGGGTTTCGGCTCGCGGGTATAGGCGGCAACGATCTCGTGGCCGTGCGCCGCCAGTTCCAGCAGCGTCGGCACCGCGAAGTCCGGCGTCCCCATGAAAATCAAGCGTAGCGACATCTCGTGTCCCGTCGGGATGGCGGTTACTTCGCCGCCAGTCGAGCCGCCTTAGTAAATTTCTTCATGACGCGGTCGCGCTTCAGCTTCGACAGGTAATCGACGAACAACACGCCGTTGAGATGATCAATTTCATGCTGGATGCAGGTGGCATAAAGCCCTTCGGCATCTTCCTCATGCAGCTTGCCGTCGAGGTCGAGATAGCGCACCCGCACACGGGCCGGCCGCTCGACCTCCTCGTAATATTCGGGGATCGACAGGCAGCCTTCCTCGTAGACGGACAATTCCTCCGAGGCGGCGACAATCTCCGGATTGATGAAGACGCGCGGGTTCGGCTTGCCTTCGCCGTCCTCGTCCTTTTCCCGCTTGGAGATATCCATGGTGACGAGGCGGACAGGTTCCGCGATCTGGATCGCCGCGAGCCCGATGCCCGGCGCGTCATACATGGTTTCCAGCATGTCGTCGGCGAGCTTGCGGATCTCCGACGACACCTTTTCGATCGGCTTGGAGACGAGCCGCAACTGTTTGTCGGGCAGAACGATGATTTCACGAATGGCCATGCGCGCGATGTAAGCCGCGCCATGCCCCGGGTCAATCCACTGGAGGGCCAGATGGGAGGGTCCCGCCACGCCGATCTCAATGTTCCTTAACCATCAAAATAAACCTGGCATTCACGGCTCATGTTCTATCTTCGTTCTTCTCGTTCCCGAATCGGCTAGGCTGGCGCCATGCGCGGACACCTCTTTACCCTCGGCGGACTGAGCATCGATACCGGAACGGCGCTGGTTGCCCTCGCCGGCGTCGCGGTACTGTTGCTGCTGGCGATCATCGTCGTCGTAGCCCGGACCGGCCGCCTTCGCGCCGCGAGCGCGATGGCGCAGGCGATCCGCGCCGATGAACTGGAAGAACGTCTCAGCGAGTTGCTGCAAATCCAGAACCAGGCCTCGGGCCGCGTCGACGCCATGGGACAGGCGCTGGCGGGCCGGCAGGCCGAGATGGCGCGCACCGTCAACGAGCGGCTCGATTCGGTGACCCAGCGGGTCGGGCAATCAATGGAACAGACGACGCGCCACACCATGGACAGCCTCCGCGCGCTGCACGAGCGGCTCGGCATCATCGACAATGCCCACCAGAACCTCGCCGAACTGACGGTCCAGGTGACGACGCTCCGTGACGTGCTCGCCAACAAGCAATCGCGCGGCGCATTCGGGCAGGCGCGTATGGAAGCCATCGTCCGCGACGGAATGCCGTCGGACGCCTATGCCTTCCAGCACACGCTCTCGACCGGGAAGCGGCCGGACTGCGTGGTGTTCCTGCCCGACGGGCGGCCTTTGTGCATCGACGCCAAATTCCCGCTGGAAGCGATCACCGCGCTGCATGACGCGCGCACCGACGAGGAAAAGAAGTCCGCCACACAGCGGCTGCGGCAGGACATCACCAAGCACGTCACCGATATAGCGGAAAAGTATCTCATTCCCGGCGAAACGCAGGACACCGCCTTGATGTTCGTGCCATCGGAATCGGTCTACGCCGAGATTCACGACGGTTTCGATGACATCATTCAGAAAGCCTATCGCGCTCGCGTCGTGCTGGTGTCGCCGTCGCTCTTGATGTTGGCGATCCAGGTGATGCAGCAGGTGTTGAAGGACGCGCGGATGCGCGATGCCGCCGATGAGGTTCGTGCCGAGGTCATGCACATGATGGGCGATGTCGAGCGGTTGCGCGACCGCGTCAGCCGGCTCGGCAGTCACTTCGATCAGGTCAACGAGGACGTGCGGCAGGTGCTGATCTCGGTCAACAAGATCGGCAAGCGCGCGGTGAGGATCGAGGACCTCGATTTCAGCGCCGATACGCCTGCTGCGGACGAGGCATCGCGCGCCGCGAAGGATGTTCGCGTCGACCTGTTTCCGGTCGCTCCCCGCAAGCTTCAGGCCGGGGAGTAGTTCCACACCGGTCAATACGGCAGAGCCGGCCAATCTGTCGCGGTTGCGCCTCCCGGCCACGTGCTATCCGCTGTTGCAGGTGCGCGCGGCGATGCAGCGAATCAGCTAGCACTGCGGCATGAGCGCTCCGGAAGCCGCCTCGTCCACGCCATCCCCGTCCACACCGGCCCGCGCGTCGTGGCGCGACGCATGGATGGTCTATCTGCAACCGCGCGTGCTGGTGGTGATGTTCCTCGGCTTCTCGTCGGGACTGCCGCTGGCGCTCTCCGGCTCGACGCTCTTGATCTGGATGCGCGAAGCAGGCGTCGATCTCGGCACCATCGGCCTGTTTGCGCTGGTCGGCACGCCCTACACGCTGAAATTCATCTGGGCGCCGCTGGTCGATGCCCTGCACGTCCCCGGCTTCACGCGCGTCTTCGGCCGCCGCCGCGGCTGGCTGGTGTTCTCGCAACTGCTGCTGATCGTCGCGATCCTGCTGCTGGCAATCACCGATCCGGCACGCTCGCCGCTGCTTGTCGCGCTCGGCGCGCTGTTCGTCGCCGCGACATCCGCAACGCAGGACATCGTGGTCGACGCCTTCCGCGTCGAGAGCCTGCCTGAAAGCGAACAGGCCGCCGGCATGGCGGGTTATGTCGCCGCCTACCGGATCGGGATGCTGATCTCGACCGCCGGCGCGCTGTTCCTGGTCAGCGCCTTCGAGGGCACCGGCCTCCCCCGCACCACCGCATGGATGTGGGGCTATGTCGCGATGGCGGCGATGGTGCTGATCGGCACCATCACCGCATTGATAGCGACCGAGCCGGAGCAATCCGCCCGCACGGAAGCGGCCACCGGCGCGGAGAGCGCGCTGATCCGCATCTCCCGCGCCGCGATCGGCGCGTTCTCGGAGTTCCTGTCGCGCAAGGATGCCTTCGCGGCGCTGGCCTTCGTGGTGCTGTTCAAGTTCACCGACGCCTTCTCCGGCACCATGACCGCGCCGTTCGTGATCGACCTCGGCTTCTCGCGCAACGACTATGCGGCGATCGTGAAGGGCGTCGGCCTCGCCGCGACGCTGATCGGCGGCTTCGCCGGCGGCTATGTGGCGCGTGCGTGGTCGCTGCCGGTCAGCCTGTGGATCGGCGGCATTTTGCAGGCCGTCGCCAATCTGTCGTTCTCATGGCTGGCGGTGGTCGGCGTCAATCAATGGGCCTTAGCGCTGGCGATCACGGCGGAGAATTTCACCAGCGCCATCGGCACGGTGATCTTTGTCGCCTACCTCTCGGCGCTGTGCAAGAACCCACTGCACACCGCCACGCAATATGCGCTGCTCACCGCGCTTGCGGCGGTTGGCCGCACCTATCTGTCGTCGGGCGCGGGATATGTCGCGAAAGCCACCGGCTGGCCGTTGTTCTTCATCATCTGCGTGCTGGTCGCGGTGCCGAGCCTCGTCCTGCTGGCATGGCTGCAACGTCGCGGACACTTCGACGGGCTCGGCCTCAACGGCGATCGGAAAAGCTAGAACAGCGTCCGCTGTCGCATCGCAGCCGAGAGCGTGCCTTCATCGAGATAGTCGAGTTCGCCGCCGACCGGTACGCCGTGCGCCATCCGCGTCACCTTCACATCGGCGTCCTGCAACAGGTCGGTGATGTAGTGCGCCGTGGTCTGGCCATCCACAGTGGCATTCAGGGCGAGCACGACTTCCTTCACCTGCGGTTGGTGCGCGCGCGACACGAGGGAATCGATCGTCAGATCGTCGGGGCCGATGCCGTCGAGCGGCGACAGCGTCGCGCCGAGCACGTGATAGAGGCCGTTGATGGCGTTGGCGCGCTCCAGCGCCCAGAGGTCCGCGACATCCGCCACCACCACGATGATCGCCGGATCGCGGCGCGGATCGGTGCAGATGGTGCACGGATTGGCTGTGTCGATGTTGCCGCAAGTCTTGCAGACCTGGATCCGGTCCATCGCGGTCTGCAATGCGCCGGTGAGCGGCGCCATCAGGGCTTCGCGCTTCTTGATCAGGTGCAACGCGGCACGGCGCGCCGAGCGGGGGCCGAGTCCCGGCAATCGTGCCAGCAACTGAATCAGCCGCTCGATCTCCGGCCCGGTGACGCTCGATGCCATGTCAGCCGCGATCCTCTCAGCCGAGAAGTCCGGGCGGCAAGCCAAGTCCGCCGGTCAGCGCCTGCATCTTCTCCTGCATCGCGACTTCCGCCTTGCGGCGCGCATCGTTGCAGGCGGTGACGATGAGGTCCTCGACGATCTCGCGTTCTTCGGGCTTCATCAGCGATGGGTCGATGCTGATCGCTTTGATTTCCATCTTCGCGGTCATGCGCACCGTGACCATGCCGCCGCCGGAAATGCCCTCGACCTCGACATGATCGAGTTCGTCCTGAATCGCCTTCATCTTCGATTGCAGTTGCGCGGCCTGTTTCATCATGCCGAGAAAATCAGCCATGATCGTTCCTCTTCATCAGCAAAATTCAATCGTCGCTGTCGGATGAATCCGCAGCGTCGTCCTCCGGGATATCGGCGTCGGGCAAATCCGGCGCAAGATGGCGAACCTCGACGATCTTGGCGCCCGGGAAATGCGCCAGCACTTCGCGCACGCGGGGATCGGCTTCAGCACTACGCTCGCGCGCCGAACGTGCCTCCGTCGCTTGCTCGCGCAAGGTCGGCTGGCCCTCCTCGTTGGACACGATGACGGTCCAGCGCCGGCCGGTCCACTGTTCCAGCTTGCGCGGAAGCTCGCCGATCAAGGCGCGCGACGCGGTCCGCTCCATCGCCACCTCCAGCCGCCCGTCCTCGAATCGCACCAGGCGCACGTCGGCCTCCAGTGCCGACTTGGTCTGCAAGTCGCGCTGCGCGGCAGCGAGCGCTACGAGTTCGGGGAAGCTGGCGATCTTCATCGCCGGTGACGCGGAACTTGCCGCAGGCGACAGCATTTGTGCGCGGGCGGGCGCCTCGCCGCCGGTTCGCGGCGCGGCCGGACGCATCGGCGCGGCTGACATCGTCGACGGCATCGCCGCCGAGGCACTCGCGCCAGACGATGCACCACGCGGCGCAGAACCCGTTGGCAGCGACGAACCACCGCCGCCTTGCTCGATCATGCGGATGGCTTCGTCCGGCGTCGGCAGATCGGCGACATAGGCGATGCGCACCAGCACCATCTCAGCGGCCGCGGCGGGACGCGTCGCGCCTTGCACTTCGGTAATGCCCTTGAGCAGCATCTGCCACATCCGCGACAGCACCCGCATCGAAAGTTTTGCGGCGAAATCGCGCGCGCGCACGCGCTCGGTCTCGCCGAACACCACATTGTCGGCGGTCGAAGGCACGATCTTCACGCGCGTGACGAAATTGACGAACTCGGCGAGGTCGCTCAACACCACGATCGGATCGGCGCCGGTGTCGTACTGCTCGCGAAACTCCTTGAAAGCCGCGACGATATCGCCGCGCGCCAGCGCATCGAACAGATCGATGACGCGGGTGCGATCGGCAAGGCCAAGCATCTGCCGCACATCCTCGGCGCGAACGATGCCGGCGGCGTGGGCGATCGCCTGATCGAACAGCGACAGCGAATCGCGCACCGAGCCTTCCGCCGCGCGCGCGATCATGCCCAGTGCTTCGGGTTCAGCCTCGACGCCCTCCATCGACGCAATATTGCCGAGATGCGCCATCAGCACATCGGCCTCGACGCGCTTCAGATCGAAGCGCTGGCAGCGCGACAGCACCGTGACCGGGACTTTACGGATTTCAGTGGTGGCGAACACGAACTTGGCGTGCGCCGGCGGCTCCTCCAGCGTCTTCAGGAAGGCGTTGAACGCCGCTGTCGACAGCATGTGGACTTCGTCGATGATGTAGACCTTGTAGCGCGCGCTGGACGGCGCATAACGCACGCTGTCATTGATCTGGCGGACATCGTCGACGCCGGTATGAGAGGCCGCGTCCATCTCCAGCACGTCGATGTGCCGGCTCTCCATGATCGCCTGACAATGCGTGCCAAGTGTCGGCATTTGCACCGTCGGCCCCTTGATCGAGCCGTCCGGCAGTTCGTAATTCAACGCCCGCGCCAGAATGCGCGCGGTGGTGGTCTTGCCGACACCACGCACGCCGGTAAGGATCCACGCCTGTGGAATCCGCCCGGTCTCGAACGCATTGGAGACGGTGCGGACCAGCGCTTCCTGGCCGATCAGATTGTCGAAATTGGTCGGACGATATTTGCGGGCGAGCACGCGATAGTTGGCGCCCTGCGCTTCCGGAGCGCGGCCCAAGTCAAAGCCGCCCTGTTCGTCGGAAGGCGTTGCAGGGGTGCCAGCGTCGGTCATCAAACGATCCGCAATTGCATAAGTTGACGAGGAGCCGGCTTGCGGAATTGTCCGGGTCTTGCCCACCACCGACAGACCACGACATCGAAGTCCGTCGACGGCGCAGCAAAGCGCTCCAAAAAGCAAGTAGGAGACTGACGAGCGACCCGATCCAGACCTCGTTAGGGCTGCTTCCTTCCGGACCTGACCCGGTTGGCGAGAGGCTCGTCCACCGCCAATCTCCCGGTCCCTATTTGGGGCCAAAAGCCACGGAAAGCAAGCCACTCCGCGCCCGGTTCCGCGGCCGTATCCGAAACGGTTGTTTGCCGGGCCGCACTCTGCGAAAGTGCCGGAACGCTTCGAGAACCTGTATGCCCGCCGACTGGACGCTCCATCCACAGCTTGACAAGGACACCGCCCCGGTCGGCGACCTGCCGCTATGCCGGGTGCTCCTGATCAAGGATGCGCATTATCCCTGGCTGGTGCTGGTGCCGCGCCGTCCCGAGATCGTCGAGATCATCGATCTGGACGAGGTGGCGCAGGCGCAGTTGATGCCCGAAATCACCCGCGTCTCGCGCGCGCTGCGGGAGGTCACCCGCTGCGACAAGCTCAACGTCGCGGCGCTCGGCAACGCGGTCCCGCAACTGCATGTCCATATCATCGCGCGCCGCCGCACCGACGCTGCATGGCCGCGACCGATTTGGGGCGTGATGCCGCCAAAGCCCTACGATCCGCGCGACATGCAGCAACTCATCGATGCGCTCCGGCGCAGAGTGTGGATCGAACAACCTGACTTGAGCACCTCATGACAACGACAAAAACAGATCGCCCGTTTCCGCTCGGCCAGCCGGCCTTCGTATCCAATGCGCTCGAGCGCGCCGCGCATCTGCGCACCGACGACGCCAAGCTGATGGCATTGGAAACGAGGCACGACGCCTGTGCCTACGTCGTCTTTCGCGATTCGCTGGTGGTGGCGCAGGAGAACGGCGGGGTGCGCGCGCTATTGTCGGTAAACGAGGCGCTGAAGTTCGGCGCCAATCCCGGCACCATCTTCCTCGGCCTACGCGGCGATGCGCCGGTGTTCGGCATGGGCATCGCCGATGACGCCGCCGAGAAATTGCTGAACCGCTCCGACGTCAGCGTCGTCGAACTGCGCGGCATGGCGATGCAGGGCGCGATTCCGGCGGAGCAGCTTTCGGCGATCGCGATGGCCAAATCCATGGTCAATTGGCATCGCCGCCACGGCTATTGTGCCAATTGCGGCACCCGCACCCGCGCCGCGCAAGGCGGCTGGCGGCGCGATTGCCCAAGCTGCAAGGCCGAGCATTTTCCGCGCACCGACCCGGTCGTCATCATGCTGGTGACCTCGGGCGACGATTGCCTGCTCGGACGCCAGAAGCAGTTTCCCACCGGCATGTGGTCGTGCCTCGCCGGTTTCGTCGAGGCGGCGGAAACCATCGAGGACGCGGTGCGCCGCGAGGTGTGGGAGGAAGCGGGCATCCGCTGCGACAACGTGCAGTATTACATGACGCAACCGTGGCCTTATCCGTCATCCTTGATGATCGGCTGCACGGCGGAAGCACGCACGCGCGACATCGTTATCGACCGCACCGAACTTGAAGACGTGCGCTGGTTCTCGCGTGCGGAAGCGGCGCAGATGCTGGCGCGGCAACATGCCGGCGGGCTCACCGGCCCGCATCCCTTCGCCATCGCGCATCATCTGGTCGGCCGCTGGCTGCAACCGTCCGGATAGGCGGAACCGGACGGCCGTAAAGCGATTGACGACGGGTATGCCCATGATCGACAGCGCCAATCCGGATCACCCCCATATCCTTTGCATCGGGATGCCGGTGCGCGACCTCGCCTTCCGCATCGAGGCGATTCCGTCGCGCGGCTCCAAGGTGCCCGCCAGCCAGTTCGAGGAAATCGCCGGCGGCAATGCGCTCAACGCTGCCATCGGCATTGTCCGGCTCGGCGGCCGCGCCGCGCTGTGCGGCCCGATGGGGGACGCGCATGAAACCTCTGCGCGGTACATCTTCGATAAGCTCGCGGAGGAGGGCATCGACAGCCGTCATCTGGTGCATGTGCCGGGACTGGTGACGCCAATCTCGGCCATCATGATCGACCCGAGCGGCGAGCGCACCATTCTCACCTTCCGCGATCCAGCCTTGTGGAAAGTCCGGCTGCCGGACGCCGACGCCTTGCTAAAGAACTGCGGCGCGGTGCTGATCGAAAGCCGCTGCGCCCCTTTCGCCACCGATCTCTGCGCCGAGGCGCGCCGTCGGAATATTCCGGTGGTGGTCGATGGCGATGGCGTCATGTCGCTTCGCGAGGGGCTGCTGACCGCCTCCTCGCATCTGATCTTTTCCAGCGATGCCGTGCGGCAGACGGCCGGCAGCGACGACGACGCCACTGCGCTGCGCAAGATCGCCGGGCTGACCTCGTCCTTCCTGGCGGCGACACGCGGCCCGCAAGGCACGCTCTGGCTCGACCCGACCGGGGCGCTTCAGGAGACGCCGGCGTTTCCGGTCCATACCGTCGACACGCTGGGCGCCGGCGATATTTTCCATGGCGCTTTCACTTTGGCGCTGATCGAGGGACAGGCCATCCCGGCCGCCCTGCGCTTCGCATCCGCCGCCGCGGCACTGAAATGCACCCGCTTCGGCGGCGCCTTCGCCTGCCCGCAACGCGCTGAAGTTGAAACGTTTTTGGCCGAACGCCCGCCGCTCCCGACCCAGGCTAATTAAACCGACGCTTGCCATAGAAGAATTTCCTATATATGAGGGCCATCCGGCTCGCATATGGAAAAATCATCTTCTCATGACAGACCTCGCCGCTCCCGCACCTGACTCCGGCCGCCGGCTCGACGCCATCGACCGCAAAATCCTCACCGTGTTGCAGGACGACGCCTCGCTGTCGGTCGCAGAAATCGGCGACCGGGTGGGCCTGTCCTCGACACCATGCTGGAAGCGCATCCAGCGCCTCGAAGCCGACGGCGTCATCACCCGCCGTGTCGCGCTGGTCGACCAGAACAAGATCGGCCTTGGCATCACCGTCTTCGTCTCGGTGGAAAGCGGCGACCATTCCGACGAATGGCTGCGGAAATTCGCCGAAGCAGTCAGCGCTATGCCGGAGGTGGTCGAGTTCTATCGGATGGCGGGCGACGTCGATTACATGCTGCGCGTCGTCACCGCCGACATGCAGAGCTACGATGTCTTCTACAAGAAGCTGATCAGCGCGGTGGCGCTCAAGAACGTCACGTCACGCTTTGCGATGGAGAAGATCAAGTCGGTGACCGCGCTGCCGGTGCCGCCGATGAGCGCGGCTTAGAACGCCGTGTCCTCGGCATCATTGCGCATCCTCCCCGTCATTGCGAGCGATCCGCGCTACTGCCGCACCATGAACAGCGGATCGGCGCTATCGGGCACGCGTCGCCATTGCGCGTTGTCGTCAGCCTCGAAGTGCCAGGTTTCGCCCCGCGCCGACATCAACAGCATTTCGCCGCGTTCCAGCCGCCACAGCGTCGGCGCAAATGCGACCACGGATGCATCGCAGCGCGGCTTGACGAAGACGGCGAAGTTATCGCTGCCGGCTTCGGTGTTGGTGAGCGTCAGGGTGCAGATCACCGCGCCCGAACCGCGCACCATCGCCCAGTTGCCGATCATCTGATCCATCGACCGCGTCAGTGCCCGCGCCGCCGCCAGATTCTGCAACAGATAGATTCCTTCACCAGTGCGGCGGCCTTCGAGAATCCCGCTTTCGACTTCAGTGAAGTCGATCACCGATTGCCCGGATGCGTCCTGCATGCGGACGATATCCAGTCCCTTGATGCTCCACGCCGTAATATCCTTGGTGAAAGGCAACGCATTCGCACAACCGGGCTCAAGCTCCAGCTTCATGCCTTGCGCCGCCACATCGGGCTTCAGCGTCACAACACAGGTTTTGCTACGCTCGGCCGTGGACAACTCCCACTGGCCGATCATGTCCTTCTTCAGGTTCGCGGCGTTCTGCGCGAACGTCGGCCCGCTGGCGGCAAGCAATAGCGCCAGCAGCGCAAGCATCTCTGCTCGGATCGCCGCGACGCGCATCGCTACCTGTCTTTCACCGGCGTCTCGGCGATCGGCGTCAATGGCGGTTTGCCGGAGAACCACGCCTTGAGGTTATCGACCACGAGTTGGTCCATGGCGTTGCGCGTGACCAGCGATGCCGAGCCGATATGCGGCAGCAGCACGACATTCTGCAACGCCTTCAACTCGTCGGGCACATGCGGCTCCTTGGCGAACACATCGAGACCGGCGGCGAGGATAGTGCCGGACTTCAACGCTGCGATCAGCGCCGGCTCGTCGATCACGCTGCCGCGCGCGAGATTAATGATGACGCCGCGCGGCCCCAGCATTTTCATCACCTCCGCATTGATCAGGTTCGCGGTGGCGGCGCCGCCCGGCGTGATGACGACCAGCGTATCCACCGCCTTCGCCATCTCCAGCAGGTTCGGATAATGCTGATACGAGACGCCCGCGGCCGGATTGCGCGAGTGATACACCACCGGCACCCTGGCGGCATCCAGCCGCCGCGCGATCGCCTGCCCGATGCGGCCCATGCCGACCATGCCGACCTTGCGGTCGCGTAGCGAGCCGACGGTGAGCGGATAATCCTGCGTCGTCCAAAGCCCCGAGCGAACGTAGCGGTCGGCCTTGATGAACTCGCGCAGCGTGGCGATGAGCAGTCCCATCGCGGTATCGGCGACCTCCTCGGTCAGCACGTCCGGCGTGTTTGTGACGATGATGCCATGATCGCGCGCATAGGCTGAATCGACGTGATCGTAACCGACGCCGAAGCTCGACACGATCTCCAGTTTGGGAAAGCGCGACAACACCGCCGCGCCGGCCGGCCGCAAAGCGGTGACGGCGATACCACGGATGCGCTGCACCACGTCCGGTGCCAGCCGCTCGACGTCTTCCACCGTCTCGCATTTGTGCCGCTCGAACCGCTCGGAAAAGCCATTGTCGACAACCGACTTGGTCGGGCCATAGATCAAGAGGTCGATTTTTTCCGAAGCAGCGGTCGTCATCAGCTTTCCTTTCGCAACGCGCTTTCATGCCAGCGCCGCAGCAACAGATGCGACATCAGCGCCAACGCCATATAAATGACGACCCCGGCCACCGAGAGCAACAACAATGCGGCGAACATGCGCGGAATGTTGAGCCGGTATCCGGATTCCGCAATCCTGTAGGCGAGGCCTGAACCGCTACCGGCTGAGCCCGCCGCGATCTCCGCGACCACCGCGCCGATCAGCGACAGTCCGCCGGCGATGCGCAGGCCGCCGAGCGTATAGGGCAATGCCGCCGGAAGCTTCAGGTAGCGCAACGTCTGCCAGCGCGACGCACCGTAAAGCTTGAACAGACCGGCGAGATTGCGATCGACCGAATTCAGGCCCAGCGTCGTGTTCGACAACACCGGAAAGAAGGCAACGATCCATGCACACGCCACCACCGCCGTCTGCTGCGGCAGATAGATCAGCAATAGCGGCGCGATGGCGATCACCGGCGTCACCTGCAAGATCACCGCATAGGGCAACAGCGCCCGTTCAAGCCATTTCGACTGACTGAACAACAACGCCAACGCGATGCCGCCGATCGCCGCTGCAATGAAGCCCTCGAAGGTGGTGAGCAGGGTCGTCAGCAGTGACGCCCACAGGATTGGCCAATCTTGAATCAAAGTCTCCGCGACCAACGCGGGGCCGGGCAGCACATAAGGCGGAATGTCGTTGATGCTGACGACGAGGTGCCAAGCGAAAATACTCGCGGCCAGCACCACGAGCGGCAGCGCCATTCGCGATACCGCACCGCGCGACGACGTGGTGGCTCCCGCCTCGTTTGTCGTCACGTCGCTCATGGTGCGACCTCCGCGCCGCTGGCTTGAACCAGCGCCAGAGAGGCCTGCCGGCAATAGGCGGCGTATTCGGCCGAGGTGCGAAAACTTTCGTCGCGCTCGGTCGCATCGATCTTGATTTCGGCGTGAATACGTCCAGGGCGCGCGGTCATTACCACGACACGCTGCGACAGGTAGACCGACTCGAACACCGAATGTGTGACGAACAGTATCGTTTTGCCGAGACTGCGCCACAGCGCCAGCAGATCATTGTTGAGGCGGAAGCGGGTGATCTCATCAAGCGCGGCGAACGGCTCGTCCAGCAGCAGCACATCCGGCTCGGTGACCAGCGCGCGGGCGAGCGACACCCGCATCTTCATGCCACCGGAGAGTTCGCGCGGAAAGGCCGCGCCGAATTCCGACAGCCCGACCCGCGCCAGCGCGTCATCGACGCGGCGATCTGCATCGGAGCGCGATATTCCGGCAAGCGTGAGTGGCAGCCGCACATTGTCGCGCACGCTTGCCCACGGCATCAAGGTTGGCTCCTGAAACACGAAGCCGATCGAGCGGCCGGTTTGCGCGAATGCCGCGCGCCCCGCCACATTCACTTCGCCCAAGGTCGGTGCGATCAGACCGGCGATGATGCGCAGCGCCGTCGACTTGCCGCAGCCGGACGGCCCCAGCAGCGAGATAAACTCGCCGTGCCGCACATCGAGATCGATCGGCCCCAGCATAACGCCGCGACCGTCGTAAGCCTTGGTGACGCCGCGTAACCGAATGGCGCTGCCGCCTGCGATGTCGGATGAGGTGTGAGCGGTCAATGGCATCACATCATCACGGCTTCGGCCGGAGATCGAGGCCAACGCCCTTGTTGGTGAAGCGCAGCGTGTAGGCCTTGCGGTAATCGATGTCGCGGCGCACCACGCCGGCCCGCACCATCCTATCGAAGAAACTCGCCATCCGCGCATCCGACATCGCGCCGATGCCATCTTTCACAGCATCTCCGGAATCGACGATGCCGTGATCCCTCATCGCCTTGACCGAGTAAGCGAGCAATTCGTCGGTCATGTCCGGATTGAGCTTCTTGATCATGGCGTTGCCCGGCGTGTTATCGCCGTAGAGATAGTTGTACCAGCCGATGATCGAGGCATCGACGAAGCGCTGCACGAGATCAGGTTTGCTGTCGATAAGGCTGAGGCGGGTTTCGATCAGCGTCGAATAGGCGTCGAAGCCGTAATCGGCAAGCAGCAGCACCGTCGGTTTGAAGCCGGCGTGCTTTTCCACTGCATAGGGCTCCGACGAGACATAGCCCTGCATCGCGCTTTTCGGATCGGCGAGGAACGGCTGCGCATTGAAGGTATAAGGCTTCACCTTGTCCTCGCTGAAGCCGTAGTCGGATTTCAGCCATTGGAAATAGCTGCCGATACCTTCCTTCGAGACAAACAGCGTCAACGGCTTCAGGTCTTCGAGCTTGGCGACTTTGGAGTCCGGATGGGCCAGAAACACCTGCGGGTCTTTCTGGAACATCGCCGCCACCGCGACCACCGGCACCTTGTTGGCGACCGCGTCGAACGATTGAAGGGTGTTCGCCGTCATGAAGAAATCGAGCTTGCCGGCGATCAGCAGGATGCGGTTGTTGACGTTCGGACCGCCCGGCACGATGGTCACATCAAGCCCGTAGCGGCGATAGGTGCCGTCGGCCAGCGCCTGGAAGAAGCCGCCATGCTCGGCCTCCGCCACCCAGTTGGTGCCGAACGAGACCTTGTCCAGCGTCTCGGCAGCGGCCGGCGTCGCCAGCGCCAAGGCCGCGCCCACGAGACAGGTGATCGCACCAATGAGACAGGCGCTTAACGATGACGCCAGACGAGCCAGCTTCATGATTGATCTCCGTCGATTATTCTGGCCCATGATGGCAGGATGCAACAGGCGACGCGGACGTTGTAGCCGCTTCGCCGCCGCACGTCAGGGATGACGGCGGATTTTTCCGCGAACTTTTGCGAGCCCAAGACCCGATGATTGCTTCCTGCCCACCCCGCGACTGGCGAGACATCTACTGGTCCGATGTCACGCGCGAGAATGCCGCGCGGTGGATCGCGGTGCTGCCGCTCGCGGCCATCGAACAGCACGGGCCGCACCTGCCGCTCGGCACCGACGTGATGATCGCGGACGCCTATCTGGCGCGGGTGCGCGACCTGCTGCCAGCGGACCTGCCGGCGACCTTCCTGCCCGTGCAGGCCGTCGGCATTTCGACCGAACACCTCGCCTTTCCCGGCACGCTGACGCTGCCGCCCGATGTTGCGATCCGAAGCTGGACGGCGCTGGGCGAAAGCCTCGCGCGCGCGGGCGTGCGCAAACTGGTGATGGTGTCAAGCCACGGCGGCAACAGCGCGGCCATGAGCCTGGTTGCGCAGGATCTGCGCGCTCGGCTTGGTCTTCTCGCCGTGACGACGGCGTGGAGCCGCTTCGGCACGCCGGACGGATTGTTCGCCGACGACGAAATCCACCACGGCATCCATGGCGGCGCGGTCGAAACTTCGATCATGCTGGCGGCCTATCCCGCTCACGTGCGTACCGATCAGATCAGGAATTTCGAGCCACGCTCCATTGCGATGGAACGTGACTACCGCTGGCTCAGTGTGCAGCGGCCCGCGCCGCTCGCCTGGCAGGCGCAGGATCTGCATCCGAGCGGTGCCATCGGCGACGCCTCCGCCGCCAGCGCCGACAAGGGCCGGCAACTGCTCGACCGCGGCGCCCGCGCCTTCTGCGAACTATTGGCTGACGTCGACCGGTTCGATCCGACCGTGCTGGCGGACAACATCTGAGCCGGAATCATTTTGCCTCAACGGACGCGGCGCACCGCGTCCGTTCCGCCCAATATCTCGCCCTCGCCAAGTGAGCAGAAGCGTCTTTCTGTCGGTCCGGATCGCGCCGCCCCGTTGCATGGCTGTTACATGCCGCTGGCAAAGACATTCTCGCTGAACTTTCTTAGTTGCTATTAAGAATGAGTTGCAATAATAGCTGATGACAGGGCTGACCGATTCCGCCACAGCATCGCGCCAAACGGGGCTCGGGGCGACGAAAGGCCCGCCGGACCATCGGCTCGTTTCAGCGCCGATCAAATCGGGACGGGGAACGAGACGTGGGACAGGCTAAAGCACCTCTCTGCGGAGAGGCATGACGCACGACGGGGCAGTATCAACGTCATGAAACCGGTATCGATCATCCTTGCATCGGGTCTGTGCGCGCTGGGTGGCGCCGCGTCGGCGGCCGACCTGCCGCCGACGCGCCCGGTCAAGGCAGCGTCGACTTCGACCTCGTTCGACTGGAATGGACTTTATATCGGCGCCCATGCCGGCTTTGGCTGGGGCCATTCCGCGACCACCCCGGCCGATCCGACAGCGATCGGCACACGCAACGCTTTCGGCGGCATGACCGGCGGCCTTCAGGCCGGTGCCAATTGGGTGCTACCGTCCGGCATCCTGCTCGGGGTCGAGGCCGATGTCTCGTTTCCCAACTACTTCGATTCGAACTCCGTCATCTCGGGGCTGGCGTCTGCCCGTTCGGACGTCACCGAAAAATTCGACATGGTCGGCACGGCGCGCGGCCGCCTCGGCATCGTCAACGGCCCGTGGTTGACCTACGCGACCGGCGGCCTCGCATGGAGCAGCGCGCGGTTTGTCAACACGCCACCATCCGGCGACGAGGAGAAACAGCTTCGACAGCGGTTCGGTTGGGTCGCGGGCGCCGGCATCGAATATGCCTTCGCGCCCCATTGGTCGGCGCGGCTCGAATATCTCTACAGCAATCTCGGCAGCACCAACGTCGCCTTCGCGTCCGGCGCGCGTTACGCGTCGACCCATGATTTCCAGTCTCTGCGCATCGGCCTTAACCGCAAGATTGGCGATGTCGCATCCGGCCTGTCATCACCGGCGAGTTGGATCGAACCAGAATCCGATCGCTGGGAGATTCACGGCCAGACCACCTATCTGGCACAAGGCTATCCGAGCTTTCGCGCCCCCTACTCCGGCCCGAACAGCCTGTCGCCGAACGCGCAGATGAAGACGACCTGGAGCAGCAGCTTGTTCCTCAATGCGCGACTGTGGGACGGCGGCGAGATCTACTACAACCCCGAATTGACGCAAGGCTTTGGGCTCAGCGACACCGTCGGCGCCGGCGGATTCCCCAACGGCGAGGCGCAGAAATCCGATTTCCCCTATCCGCATTACAACACGTCGCGGCTGTTCGTGCGGCAGACGTTCGGCTTCGGCGGCGAGCAGGAAGAACTAGCCAGCGGGCCGACGCAACTCGCCGGCAAAGCGGACGTCTCGCGCCTCACCGTTCAGGCCGGCAAGTTCGCCGTTACCGACGTGTTCGACGGCAATGCCTACGCAAAGGACCCGCGCCGCGATTTCATGAACTGGGCGATGTGGGCGCCGGGCGCATTCGACTACGCGGCCGACAAGGTCGGCCTGACCTATGGCGCCACCGCCGAACTCAATCAAAAACAGTGGGCGCTGCGCGCCGGCTACTTCCTGCTGGACGCGGAATCCAATTCCAACAACTTCGACATGCGCGTCTTTCGGCGCGGCGAATACGTCGTCGAACTGGAGACGCGCTATTCGTTGTTCGGACAACCCGGCAAGCTGCGCACCATCGGCTGGATCAACAGCGCCTATTCCGGCAGCTATCGTGAGACGCTGGCCAATCCGGCTTTCAACGTCGATATCGCCCAGACCCGACGTGGCCGCATCAAATACGGCTATGTCCTCAATCTCGAACAAGCCATCACCGACGACATCGGCCTGTTCGGACGCTGGAGCTGGAATGACGGCAAGACCGAGATCATGGCGTTCACCGACATCGACGCCAGCCTCTCGCTCGGCGCCTCGATCAAGGGCACGCGCTGGGGGCGCCCGGACGACGTGGTCGGCATCGGCGGCGCGGTCAACGCGCTGTCGAAAGATCATCGCGATTTCATTGCCGCCGGCGGGCTGGGCGTGTTGATCGGCGACGGCCGGCTCAATTATCGCAACGAGCGCATTCTCGAAGCCTATTACGCCTTCGCGCTCAACAAGCAATTGACCTTCACGGCCGACTATCAGTTGATCGTCAATCCAGCCTACAACGCCGACCGTGGCCCGGTCTCGATCTTCTCAGGACGTCTGCACGGCGAGTTCTAAAGCGAACTGCGTTTTAACGGAAACACCCAAATCCGTCATGCGCGGACTTGATCCGCGCATCCACGCCTTAAGTTATCGCCCAGTGAAAGACGTGGATGGCCGGGACGAGCACGGCCATGACCAGTTGCCGTTTCCACCTGAACGAAACCTGCTCTAAATCACCGGCGCAAACGAATCCGCTCGCGCCATCGTCCAGGCACTGTGGAAGCGTGGATTGTCCGTTCCTGACAGCAGTTCTCCGGGCTGCAATTCCGGATAGAGCCGCGCGAACGACATCACCTCCGTTCCCGTCAGCCGATGCGAGAAGTGTACCGGCCGGATCTCGTCCGGGTGACTGAGACCGGCGGCGGCAATTAATTCCGACAGCGCATGAAGCGTCGCGTGATGATAGTTATATACGCGCTCGAGTTTGTGCGGCACCACCAGCGCGCGGTTGCGCGAGGGATCCTGTGTGGTCACGCCGGTCGGGCAGCGATCGGTATGGCAGCTCAGCGATTGAATGCAGCCGAGCGCGAACATGAAGCCGCGCGCCGAATTGCACCAGTCGGCGCCCAGCGCCATCGCGCGAGCGATGTCGAACGCGGTCGCGATCTTGCCGGACGCGCCGATCTTGATGCGGTCGCGGATATTCAATCCCACCAAAGCATTGTGCACGAAGTTGACGCCTTCGCGCATCGGCATTCCGAGATGATCCATGAATTCCAGCGGCGCGGCACCAGTGCCGCCCTCGTTGCCGTCGACCACGATGAAATCTGGATAGATGCCGGTTTGCAGCATCGCCTTGCAGATCGCGAGAAATTCCCAGCGGTGGCCGATGCACAGCTTGAAGCCGGCCGGCTTGCCGCCAGACAGTCGACGCATCTCGCCGATGAACGCCATCATCTCGAGCGGTGTTGAAAACGCGGAATGCCCCGCAGGCGAAATGCAGTCCTCGCCCATCGCTACGCCACGAATCCGCGATATCTCCTCGGAGACTTTCGCAGCCGGCAAAACGCCACCATGGCCCGGTTTGGCGCCCTGGCTGATCTTCAATTCCACCATCTTGATCTGGTCGAGGGTTGCGACCCGCGCGAACGCCTCCGGATCGAATGCGCCATCGCGCGTGCGGCAACCGAAATAGCCCGAACCGACCTCCCAAATCAGATCGCCGCCATTCTCCCGATGATACGGGCTGACGCCGCCCTCCCCGGTGTCATGGGCAAAGCCGCCTTTCTTAGCGCCGGCATTCAACGCGCGAACCGCATTGGGGCTGAGCGCGCCGAAACTCATCGCCGAGATGTTGAACACCGAAGCGGAGTAAGGCTTGGTACATTCCGGGCCGCCGATGGTGATACGGAATTTTTCCGTGGCGCGCGGCTTCGGCGCGATGGAGTGCTGCATCCACTCGTAACCGTCGGAATAGACATTTTCCTGGGTCCCGAATGGCCGCTTGTCCAGCACCATCTTCGCGCGTTGATACACCACGGCGCGCGTATCGCGGCTGAACGGCATGCCGTCCTTCTCGCTCTCGAAGAAGTACTGCCGCATCTCCGGCCGGATTTCCTCGAGCAGAAAACGCAAATGCGCCGAGATCGGATAATTGCGCAGAACCGCATGGTCCTTCTGCACCAGATCGTGAATACCGAGCAGCGTGAGCCCGCCGAAGATCAGGATCGGAATGACGACCAGGTTGAGTATCTTGTGGTCGACCATCGCGAGGCCGAGAAGCAGAGCGGTGACCACGGCGCAGATCGTCAGCACGATGAAGCGCGGCGAAAATGGAATCATCAAGGTTTCCATCGTTCCCTCGAGCATTGCCGTCGGCGGTGCCGTAGCCATCATCGCGGTGATGCGCTGGCTTTGTCGGAGCGCGACAGCGCTTATTCTAACACTTCTGTATGAGAGACATTCCGGTAGCGTATTATCAGAGCGTTGAACACTGGCCATCTTCGGTGCAGGTTCGACCAAAAGCAACCACCGAGTGCACGGACGTCAGCGCCGGGATTTACCCTTCCGGCGCGGCTCGTGTATGACTCAAAAGGATCGAAGCCGACGATGGATCGGGAAGCTCCAATCGGATAAAATTCACCTGTGCGCTCCGCCGGAGTGCCTTATCCTCGGACTGCCGCCGTTTCATGCGAACCCTTCAGGATTTTCGGCGATCGAAGCCGGTCTTTTATCCCGACCAGGCCATTCATGCCGCCTTCGCCTGCGCCCATTTCGACCTGAGCTTTGCTCCCCTGGACGGTGATACCGGACTGCTGTTCAAGGTCGCTTCGGCAACAGCCAGCCATTGCTTCGGCGGCGGCCGCTGTTCCGCCTTCCCGCAGAACGATGCCACCGCCGCCACCTTGGCGAGCGACAAATACTTCACCCAGCGCATCCTCGAAGACGCTGGCATATCCACTCTGTCGGGCCAGTATTTCTTTTTGCACGAGCGCCATCGGGCGCATCGGCCGCCCGGCCACGAACGCGCCGACGCGATGGCGCATTTCGCCGGTCTCGATCACCGCGCTTTCGCCAAACCGCTGCATGGATCGCGTGGCGACTTCGCCCAACCGCTGATCGGCGCGGACACGCTGGCCAACTACATGGATGAAGTGGCGCAATACTACGATTCGATTCTGCTCCAGCCGATCGTCAGCGGCGACGAATATCGGATCTTCCTGCTCGATGGCGACGAAGTCTTCACCGTGCGCAAATTTCCGCCGGCCCTGACCGGCGACGGCAAACATTCACTGCGCGAACTGCTCGCCGCGCATGATCGCGATCTGCAAGCGCACGGCCTCTCGCCAAGCGGGGTGACGTTCGACGCCCCCCGAGAAGCCGATCGCATTCTCCCAGCGGGGCAGCGCCGGAAATTGCCGGGACGGATGAACCGGAGTGCCGGCGGCGCGATGGCCTTCGCGCGGCCGCATCATCACGACGCGGCTGTGACGCTGGCGCGTCAAGCGGCTCAAGCATTAGGCTTACGTGCCGCTGCCGTCGATCTTTTCACCAACATCGATGGCGACTCCGCCGCCATGGCTGTGATCGAGATCAATGCCAATCCGTCGATCCGCTTTCTCGAGGATAGCGGACGAGACGACCTGATCCTGACAATCTGGCGCCACACCTTCATCTCTATCGGCCTGTTGCATGTTTGATCTGCCAAAATACGGCGACGGCATCTGCCTCGCACGGCTCACCGCGCTGCTGGGCGTGCTTGCCATCGACCGCGAGCGCCTCCAGCGTCGATCCGTCGTCGTCACCGGCTCCAACGGCAAAGGCAGCACCGCGGCCTTCTGCGCCAGCATCGGCCGCGCCGCCGGCCTGCGGACCGGACTTTTCACCTCGCCGCATCTCTACCGTTTCAACGAACGCTTCCGGATCGACAACGTTTCGATCGACGACGCGCGCTTGGCCGAATTGACTGCGCGGATCGCGAAAGCCATCGACGACCTGTCGCGACAGCGCAACGAACGCTTCGGCGCATTCGAGGCCCAATTCGCGCTGGCTTGCTTGTATTTTCAACAAGAGGCGTGCGACTTCATGGTGTTCGAAGCCGGTATCGGCGGCCGTTACGATCCGGTGCGGCTGATTGGCGCCGCCACGACTTGCGTGGCCTCGGTCGATCTCGAGCACGTCAGCCTGCTCGGCAATTCGCTCGCCTTGATCGCCTCCGACAAAAGCGATGCCTGCGCGGCAGGCGGCACGATCATCTACGGCGAGAATTGCCGGCCATTGCGCGACCATCTTTTGGCCTATAACCGTAGCCGCGATGTGAAAAGCGTGTTCGTTCGCGAGGAGATCGAGATCGGCAACGAGCAGACGACACTTACCGGCGAACGTTTTGACGTCACCATTGATGGACATCACTTCCACGATCTGGCCATCGCGCTATCCGGTGCCTTCCAGATCAACAATGCCGCCATCGCCGCAAGTCTGTTCCTGCGCTGGGCGCAAACCGCATCCATACCGATAGACGACGCCGCGATAGCGCGCGCCATCCGCAACGGCCTTGCCGAAACCAAGTGGCCGGGCCGGCTCCAAACGATCCGCCGCGATCCGCTGACCGTGATCGATGTCGGCCACACGCCGGACGGCGTTACTCGCGCGCTCGCTGGCCTGCATCAGACCCACGGCGGAGAGAATTGGCTGCTGGTGGTCGGCGTCTCGCACGACAAAAGCGCCGACGAGATCGTCGCGCTGCTGGCGCCGGCGTTCGACACGATCGTCTGTGCGTCGGCCTATCATAAGGGCGCCCCGTCGGATCTGATTGCCGCTGCCGCGCGCCGCGCCAATCCGGCCGCGACGGTTCATGTCGTCGCCACCATCGAGGACGCGGTGGCGTTGAGTACAGAACTCGCGACTGCGCTGGGACGCCGAATTTTTGTCGCAGGTGGGCTGTTTCTCGCCATCGAGTATGCAACCACTGTGAGCGGCGGGCGGGCTCGAGACCTCGACTTTTTCTAACGGCCGAAACGCTGTCCGGCCGACCGCGACGATTGTTGTTGTCGCACGCGCCGGTGCCGACTAGCCTCCAGCGACAACGCCAATCCGGAGACCCCTCATGACCGACGGCCCCAATCGCCAGATCCTGCTGGTGGAGAAACCCAGCGGCAAGCTGGCGCCGACCCATTTCAAGCTGGTCGAGAGCAAAATTCCCGAGCCGAAGGACGGCGAGGTGCTGCTGCGCGTGCGTTATATCTCGCTCGACGCCGCGAATCGGGCATGGATGCACGGCCCGACCTATCGCTCGGCGGTGGAGGCCAACACGGTGATGGCCGGCGGCGCCATCGCCGAAGTGGTCTCGTCCAAGGCTCCCGGCTTTGCACCCGGCGACATCGTGTTCGGCGACACCGGCTGGCAGGATTTCGCGGCGGTGCCCGCCAAGCATCTCGTCAAGATGCCGCGCATCGAACCGCTGACGCATCTGCTCAGCGTGTACGGCATCGCCGGCCTTACCGCTTATTTCGGCCTGCTGCATGTCGGCAAACCCAAAGCGGGCGAGACTGTCGTGGTGTCGGCGGCGGCCGGATCGGTGGGCTCCATCGTCGGCCAGATCGCCAAGATCAAGGGATGCCATGTCGTCGGCATCGCCGGCGGTGCGGAGAAATGTCATTGGCTGACATCGACGCTCGGCTTCGATGCCGCGGTCGACTACAAGGACGGCGCAACCTACAAGGCGCTGAAAGCGGCGGCGCCGAAAGGCATCGATGTCTATTTCGACAATGTCGGCGGCGACATTCTCGAAGCCTGTATTTCGCAGATGAACCTTTATGGCCGCATCGCCTGCTGCGGCGCCATCTCGCAATATGACGGCGTGCCGTCCGCGACAGGCCCGCGCGGCGTGCCCGGCCTGATCGTGGTGAAGCGCCTGCTGATGCAGGGCTTCATCGTGATGGACTACATGGACCAGCGCGATCAGGCGCTCGCCGACCTGCAATCGTGGGTCGCCGCCGGCAAACTGAAAGTGCAGGAAGATGTCATTGCCGGCATCGAGAACACGCCGCAGGCGCTGATCGGATTGCTCGCCGGCGAGAATCGCGGCAAGCGCATGATCAAGGTGTAGCGTCACGCGATCCGGCATTGCTTCAACATATCTTCGTGCGGTGGCATCGCCGCACGTTCGACAAGGAGTTCGTCATTGCAGCTTCACGGATATTATCGCAGCACCGCGTCGTGGCGGGTGAGGATCGCACTCAATCTCAAGGGCGTGCACGTCGATCACGTCGCGCATCATCTGCGCAAAGGCGAGCAACGCGCGTCCGATTATCTCAAGCTCAATCCGCAGGGCTTCGTCCCCGCGCTGTCACTCGATGACGGCACCACGCTGACGCAGTCGCTGGCGATCATCGAATGGCTCGACGAAACTCATCCGCGGCCGCCGCTGCTCCCGGCCGATCCGCTCCGTCGCGCGCAGGTACGGGCTTTCGCGCAAGCCATCGCCTGCGACACGCATCCGGTGCAGAATCTCAAGGTCCTTGCGCAGTTGCGACACCTCGGCCTCGCCGAGGATAAGGTTACAGGCTGGGCCGCGTGGGCGATCAGCGAAGGTCTCGCGGCCTGCGAGACGTTGATCGCAAACGGGGCAGGGCCATTTTGCTTTGGTACGGAGCCTTCGCTGGCCGATATCTGTCTGATCCCGCAACTCTTCAACGCGCGCCGGTTCGGCGTCGACCTGTCCGCCTATCCACGCTTGCTGCGCGCCGAGGCCGCCGCGCAAGCCCTGCCGGCTTTCGCCGACGCTGCGCCGGAGCGCCAGCACGATGCCGAGTAAATTCGGCGCATAACGGACTGCGATGAACTCACGCGCCGCCGACCAGGTCGGCGGCAGAGGTTGGCGATCCCGGGAAGACTCGAACTTCCGACCTACGGTTTAGGAAACCGTCGCTCTATCCGGCTGAGCTACGGGACCAGGGCCTGCGCGATGCCGCGAGGGCTGACGCTTTCCTATCAGACCATCCCGCCTTTCGCCAGTCGGGGCGACACATCGTGCACGCTCAATCGTGACCCGGGATGACTTGAGCCGGCAGGATTGATCGGTTAAGCGGACAGGCGCGTGATTCATTCCGCGACACCCTTCACCCTATCGCGTCATTCCGATTGCCGCGGTCCCGCAATGAAGTTCATCATGTCCCTCGCGATCGTTCTGGCTGCGTCCATGCCGGCCTTCGCGTCCGACGCCCGCTTTCTCGCCAGCCTGAGCAAGCTCGACCCGCAGACGCGGCTCGAGCAGGTCTGCGATCTCTATGCGATGAAGCAGATCGCGCGGGATTCCAATCCCTATCACCCGGATCGCGCCAAAACCGATGTGGTGTCGCATCCGCGGCATTCGGGAAACACCGTCACAGGAACCGGCGGCGCGTTTCGCAGCGGCGGCCGCTGGTATCAGTTTTCGTTTTCCTGCACGGGCTCGCCAGACGGCATGAAGGTCACCGCCTTCAGCTATCGGCTAGGCCAGCCGATCCCGGAATCGAAATGGGCCAGCTACGGCCTGTGGCGCTAACCCCGGACCTGAGCGGCCGATAGTCCCGGAGAGCCCTGACCGGCCCGCTCGGCGGCTTTCACGAGATCGACAATCCGGCGGGCAAGCGGCACATCGATCCGGTGCCGCTCCGCCAGCGCGACGATGACGCCTTGCAGATAGTCGATCTCGGTGCGGCGGCCGTGCTGTAAGTCTTCCCACATCGAAGAGCGCGCCATCGGGTCGATCTGCATCGACCGTCGCGCCATGATCTGGAATAATGCATCGGATAATCGCAACAGATAGGGCGTCAGCGCCGGCGGCACACCGTTGGACGCCACCGGCGATATCCCTTCGGCCTTCATCGTTCGCAGCGCCTCGCTCATATGATCGGCAAGCAATAGCCGCCATGGCCGCTGCGCAAGTTGCTCGCGCAACGGCAGGCCGGACAATGCATTGAGCGCGTTGTTCAGATTCAGCAGCAGCTTGCCCCACTGCACGCCTGGCATGTTGTCGCTGGCACGCACCGTGAGTCCGTCGACCGACAGCTGCGCGGCGGTATTCGCCTGATCACGGTCGATCACGATATCGCCCGAGGTGGCGCGATGGTATCGGCCCTCGCCGAGCGCGATCACGTTGAACGGCACCATGCCGCTCAGCACCTGCCGGCCCGGCAGGCACTCCCGCAGGATCGCGACATTGCCGACACCGTTCTGAAGGCTGACGACAACGGCATCGGCGGACGCGTGACGGGCGATCTCATCGGCCATCGCGGCGGTATCCGCGCTCTTTACCGTCACCAGCACGATGGCGGCCCCGGCAAGCACCGCGGCATCGGTTGCCAGCCTCAACCGGCTCGCTGGAACGCGGCGATCGGCGCCCTCGAAGCTGGAAACCCGCAAGTCATGGCGCGCGATCTCCGCGACGACACGCGGGCGCGCCAGCAAGCCGACAGGGCGACCGCCACCGGCCAGCATCCCGCCGACAAAACAGCCGATGCTACCGGCTCCGGCGACAATGATCGGTCTGGCGGAAACCATTTTGCGGGTCCGTCATTGTCGTGCGCTCGTGTGCCATCTCGATAGCAGGATACCGGCATCATTCCTACGGCAGCCCGCCCCCCTGCGGCAGAGGCCGGAGGTTGTCTTGTAACGGTGACGGCCGATCACTATTCTTCGACTGGGCCGGGTTCGACATAACAGGAGACGGATCGATGGGTTTGCTCGATATTCTCAACGGTATGCAAAACGGGCCGCGCGGCCCAAGCGATCCTACCGCCAAGGGCGAAGGCATGTCGCCGATGACCATGGCGATTCTGGCGATGCTCGCCTACAAGGCCGTGAAGCATTTCACCGGCAGCCAGTCCCAGACCGCGCCGGCGAACAACGCACCACCGGCTCCCGCGCCGGGCGGCAGCATTAACGCCAGCCTGCCCGGCGGGCTTGGCGGTGCGTTGGGCGGCGGCGGACTGGGCGACCTGCTGAAAGGCGGCCTCGGCGGCCTGCTGGCGGGCGGCGCGGCCGGCAGCATCCTCAGCGGCGGCATCGGCGATCTGCTCAAGCAATTCCAGCAGAACGGCCACGGCGACACCGCGAACTCGTGGGTCGCCTCCGGGCCGAACAAGCAGATTTCACCGGGCGATCTCGCCAACGCGCTCGGCGCCGACAATATCAACGCGCTGATCTCAAAGACCGGCATGTCGCGCGACGAGTTGCTCGGCGAGTTGTCGCGCTATCTGCCGGAAGTGGTCGACGAGTTCACCCCGAACGGTCGCGTGCCGAGCGAGAGCGAAGTCGCCAGCAAGTTCTGACGGCCAACGATCGGACCGGCATCCACTGCCGGTTCGATCGTCTGACAAGATCAAATCCCTACCGCGCTATCACCAACGATCATTCTCACATCGGCTGCGACCGCAGCTTGCTGAAAGGACAGCTCTCATGGGCGGGCTTATCTGGATCATCGTCGTCGGCTTCGTCGCCGGTATCATCGCGCGCCTGCTGTCGCCCGGCCCCAACAACCCGAGCGGCTTCATCCTGACCACGGTGCTGGGTATCGCCGGCGCCTTCCTCGCCACCTTCGTCGGTCAGTGGTTCGGGCACTACGGCCCCAACCAGGGCGCGGGCTTCATCACCGCCACCATCGGCGCACTGGTGGTGCTGTTCATCTGGAATCGTCTGGTGGCCCGCCGCGTCATTTCTGATCCGGGCAATCGGCTCGACGGACGGTAACCTCGCCACACCGGTTTCGAAAGTCCGGCTCGCCAGCGGGCCGGACTTTCTTATATCCTACAGGTGGAAGCCGGCGTCGACGCGCACCAGTTCGCCGGTCATATTGGACGACTGCGACCCGGCAAGGAAGCACACTACGCCGGCGATGTCCTCGGGACTCGATGCGATCTTGAGCGGCACCTTGGCTTTCACCATGTCGCGCACCTGTTTCGCGCCCTCGACACCACGGCCCTTCTCGAACCACGGCGTATCGATGTAGCCCGGGCAGACCGCGTTGACGCGGATCAGTGGCGCCAGCGCGCGGGCCAGAGATAGCGTCATCGCATTCAGCCCGCCCTTGCTGGCGACATATGCCACCGACGAACCGATTCCGCTCAACCCCGCGATTGATGACACATTGACCACGGCGGAAGCACGACCCGACGCCTTCGCGCCAGCTTCAAGCAACGACCGCGCCGCACGCACCATCTGGAACGGACCGATGGTGTTGACTCCGTAGAGCCGCTGGAAGTCCTCGGCGGAAAGACCATCCAGATTTTCATGAACCATGTGCTTAGTGGTGCCGGCATTGTTGATCAAGGCATCGAGACGTCCCCACGGCGCCGCCGCTGCAACGATACGCTTGCAGTCCTCGTCCCGCGACACGTCACCCTGCACGACGACAACATCGCCGCCGGCGGAGCGGCACAGATCGGCGGTCTGCTCCGCTTCCTTCTTGCTCGAGGCATAATTGATGACGATGCGCGCGCCATCCTTGGCCAGCATCGCAGCCGCAGCCGCGCCGAGACCCGACGCGGACCCGGTGATGATCGCACACATGCCGTCCTTTGCCATTCTTCCGTCTTCCCTGTGATTGTCGTGATGACACTCACCATATCGCCTGATCGGCCCGAGGCAAGGCACCGGAAATCCGCAACATGGAATAAATGGCGTCGTGGCGAACGCTCGCATGACGCCCTCGCAGATCGCCTTGCCCAGATCGCGGCTTGTCAGGGCGTGGGGTTTTTCGCATCATTCCGGCAGAAGACCACCAGAGCGCCCGTGCCGACCCGTTTGGGCCGCGCAATCAAGAGTGCTTGCGTCAACGAGGAGCGCCGTGGCGGATAACGACAACATCGTGGTGGCGACGGCCGAGCGCATTTTCGCCGACCTGGCCGACCCGCAGACCATCACCCACAGCAAGGATGCAAGCTGGCGCGCGCCGCTGTGGCAAGCCCTCAGCGACGCCGGGTTGCCGCTGTCGTGGGTACCGGAAAATTGCAACGGCTCCGGCGCGAGCCTCGCCGATGGCTTTGCCGTGCTCAACGCCACCGGCCGCGCCGGCCTGTCGGTGCCACTAGCGGAAACCATGCTGGCGGGCTGGCTGCTGTCGCAAGCCGGCATCGCGTCACCGTCCGATGCAATGACGGTCGCGCCTCACCTGCCGAAGGATCGCATCACGTTGAATGATGACGGCATGCTGTCCGGCATCGCGCGCAGCGTTCCCTTCGCCAGCGAGGCGCAGCACATCGCGGTGCTGGCGAACCGCACGAACGGGTCGGCTATCGCTCTCGTCAACACGGCGGACTGCCGGATCACGTCAGGACTCAACATCGCGGGCGATATCAGCGACACCGTTACCTTTGACAAGGTCCGGCCGGTCGCCATCAAGCTGGCGCCGCACGAGTTTGACGCGACCACGTTATTGCTAATGGGCGGCGTGGCGCGCAGCCTGCAAATCGCAGGCGCTCTGGAATCCATGTTGGAGATCACCGTCGCTTACGCCAATGAGCGCGTCGCATTCGAAAAGAAGATCGCCAAATTCCAGGCCGTGCAGCACAACCTCGCCAAGCTCGCGGGGGAAGCCGCGGCTGCGCTCGCCGCCGCGAGTTCGGCGGCCGATGCCATCGCCACCGCGACGAAGTTCGACGACGCGATATTCCTTGAAGCTGTGAGCGCGAAAATCCGTTGCGCCGAGGCGGCGGAAAAAGGCGCGGCCATCGCGCATCAGGTGCATGGCGCCATCGGTTTCACCTCCGAACACATCCTGCATCGCTACACGATGCGGGCGCTGGCGTGGCGCGATGACTTCGGCAACGAAAGCCATTGGGCGGTCGAACTCGGCAAGCGCATCGCCACACGCGGCGCCGACGAGTTATGGCCGCTGGTGGCCTCGCGTTAAGGTTGGCCTTGCTTCAGGACGAAATCACATGACCGCAGCCCTCCGTTTCGATCCGATCCGCCTGCCGCCGGAGTGCGAAGCGCTGCGCAACGAGGTGCGCGCCTTCCTCGCCGAAGAGATCGCCGCCGGCACCTTCGACCCGCACCGGCCGCAGCGCGAGGACAATGACGCGCCGGAATTCAGCCGCCGCGTCGGCGCACGCGGCTGGCTCGGCATGACCTGGCCAAAGAAATATGGCGGCCACGAGCGCAGCTTCCTCGAACGCTATGTCGTCACCGAGGAGATGCGCGTCGCCAACGCGCCGACACGGCGCTTCTTCGTCGCCGACCGCCAGAGCGGCCCGGTACTGCTGAAATACGCACCCGAGCACATCAAGATGGATATCCTGCCGCGCATCTGTCGCGGCGAGGTGTGTTTCTGCATCGGCATGAGCGAACCGAACTCCGGCTCCGACCTGTTCGCGGCGAAGACCAAGGCCACCAAGACCGACGGCGGTTGGCTGATCAACGGCAGCAAGATCTGGACCTCGTCAGCGCACGTCGCCGACTACATGATCGCGATCTTCCGCACCTCGCCGTCCACCAAGGAGAACCGCCGCCACGGCCTGACGCAATTCCTGGTCGACATGAAGACACCGGGCATTGCCGTCAACCCGATCAAGCAGATCACCGGACAGGCCGAGTTCAACGAGGTGGTGTTCACCGACGCCTTCGTGCCCGACGATCATATGCTCGGCGAGATCGACGGCGCCTGGAAGCAGGCGACCAGCGAACTGGCCTATGAGCGTAGCGGCCCGGAGCGTTTCCTTGAAACTTATTATGTGCTGACCGAACTGGTGCGCGCCGTCGGTCCCAACCCGGACACCCGTGCCGCGGAAGGCATCGGCCGTCTGGTCGCGCAACTGCATACCATGCGGCGCATGTCGGTTTCGGTCGCCGGCATGTTGCAAGCCGGCAAGGAGCCGGTGGTGGAAGCCTCGATCGTCAAGGACATCGGCACGGTGTGGGAACAGCAATTGCCGCACCGGGTACGCGACCTCGCAGCGTTCGTCGATGTCGACCCATCCAATCACGCGACGCTGGCCGAACAGCTTGCCTTCGCCACCAAGCTCGCGCCGAAACTCACCATTCAGGGCGGCACCACCGAAGTGCTGCGCGGCATCATCGCGCGCGGGCTTGGATTGCGCTAAACGACATCACCATCATCGCAACCCACACCATCAAGGATCGTTATGAGCAAGTTTACCGATATCGGCTTCACCAAGAGCGGCCACGTCGCCACCATCGAAATCCAGCGGCCGCCGTTCAACTTCTTCGACATCACGCTGATCAACCAGATCGCCGATGCCTTGACCGATATCGACAACGACCCGGAAATTCGCGCCACGGTGCTGGCGGCGCAGGGCAAGGCGTTCTGCGCCGGCGCCAACTTCAACGATCCGAACCGGCAGGAGAGCGGACCGAGCAGCGGCGATCCGGCCGACAGCCTCGGCCCCATCAGCCACCTCTACATGCAGGCAGTGCGTGTGTTCCGCGCCAAGAAGCCGATCATCGCCGCCGTGCAAGGTGCTGCGATCGGCGGCGGCCTCGGGCTCGCGGTGTCGGCGGATTTCCGCGTCACCTGCCCCGAGGCGCGCTTCGCCGCGAACTTCACCAAGCTCGGCTTCCATCCCGGCTTCGGCCTGACGGTGACGCTGCCGGAACTGATCGGCAAGAACAACGCCGAACTGATGTTCTACACCAGCCGTCGCGTCACCGGCGAGGAAGCCCTCGCCATGGGCCTCGCCAATGTCTGCGTGCCGCAGAGCGAGGTGCGCGCGGCAGCTTTAAAGCTCGCGAGCGAAATCGCCGAATGCTCGCCGCTCGGTCTGTTGTCGACGCGCGCCACGATGCGCGCGGGGCTTGCCGATCGTGTGCTGGCCGCGACCAATCACGAACTCGACGAGCAAACCCGGCTCCGCGCCACCGAGGACTTCAAGGAAGGCGTCAAGGCCACCGAGGAACGCCGCGTTCCCAACTTCAAGGGGCGCTAGAGGATGGCGCATTCAATCTATCCGTCATGCCCGGCTTTATGCCGGGCATCCGCGTCTTGAAAACCACGCAAGCTGAAAGACGTGGATGGCCGGGACATAGGCGAGCGAAGCGACGCCGTTCTGCGAACGACTATGCCCGGCCATGACGACGAGGCTGATTCAACCTCGATTCATCCTTCTCTAGAGCATCGGGTTGTCAGTTGGAATCGAAAGCGATTCACAAATCAGGCTGGAAATGATTCAAGGCATGCGGAGGTGATTTGCCATGCCGCATCCTTTGTCGAACGACCTTCGTGAACGTGTTGTGG
>Ga0209915_1000218_pt1 | contig 182619 bp, 166 predicted proteins | sample ThiBiot_750_plan_FD_183952 | JGI IMG/M metagenome (GOLD analysis project Ga0209915, IMG submission 183952) | Wastewater bioreactor microbial communities from Cape Town, South Africa - Thiocy_cont_750_plan (SPAdes) | ecosystem: Engineered > Bioreactor > Thiocyanate-remediating >... | reverse complement strand
GGCTGTCAGAACCATCGACGATCTTTGGAAGGCCATCGGCAACATCTGCGCCATCTTCACACCGCAAGAGTGCTCAAACTACTTCAATGCCGCTGGATATGGATTCAAATGAGCGCCCGATGCTCTAAGAGCCATTCAGCCGTACCGTCTGCATTCAAATCGAATTTATCGAAGGATCGGGCGCCGGCGTTTACCGGGCGTTGATGGTGTCGTGAAAAGCCACCATGAAGCTGTGAACAATTTTCACGGAGTTACCCTTACATTGAGCGGACACAAGGGTTCCGTCCATGCGAACTGAGTGGCGTGCGATCTCCGGCCCTGTCCTGATAACGGCGATATCGTTTGCCGCGATCGCCGCCGCCCAGGCCTATGGCCGCGTTCCCAACCCTGCACCGCTGCAAGTCTGCATCGTGGCGATGGCCGCCGCGCTCGCCGGCATCGGTTCCGGATTGGTCAGTGCGGTGATCGCGGTCGCGACCAACGCGCTGTTCATGCAGCATCACATCCCCGGTGTGGCCTTCGACGCACCGGAACTGCTGCGGCTCGGCCTGCTCGCGACCACCGCCGCCGCGACCGCCGTGGTCACCGGCCTGCTCCGTCAGAAAATGCGCGACGCCATGACTTGGGAGCGTGCCCGTCACGCCACCGCGACGCGGCTCGCATCGGCGCTCGACGAGATCGACATCGGCGTCGTGCTGCTGGATGCGGACACCCGCGCCCAATTCATCAACCGCGCCTTCCGCAAATACTTCGCGCTTCCCGACGCCAAGGCCGACAGCAAGCCACCGTTCATCGCGCTGATGTATCATGGCCGTGACGCCGGCTGTTACGAACTGCCCAAGGACGAACTCGCCCACTTCATCTCGGAGCGGATCGAGAAAATGCGCACCGGGGATTCGACGCCGATCAACATCAAACTGGCGGACGGCCAGGTGATGCGCTTCCAGTGCACGGCGCTGCCCGACGGCGGCCGGATGCTCAGTTATACGCCGATCACCGATCTGATCCGCCGCAACGACGACCCCGCTTTGGCCGACTATTACCGTTCGCTGCGTGCCGGCGGCGGCGATGTGTTTGCACCGGCCCATCTGCACGCGGCTGAATAGACGCACAGCGCATCTGTCATCCGCCTGCAACAATCCTCGGATAGGCTTTGGCCGCGCTTGATCCGGAGCCCCCCGATACGGATCAATGCTCCCGCGGTCCCGTCAGTCCACCTAAGCGGGACCGCTTTTTTTGCGAGACGACATGACGAATTGCAATGTCCGCCGCAATCAATGGTCCATTGCTCGACTTTCAAAACCGGGCTAACGACCATTCATGATCCGCTTCACCTTGGTCATTCTGGCGCTCGCGATCCTGACGCTGGTTCTGTTGCCGTTTCAGTTGATCGCGATTGCCTTCGACCTCGACTGGCAGCGAAGGATTCCCCGCCTCTATCATCGCATTCTTTGCGCGCTGGCCGGCGTGCGGATCCGGCAACTCGGGCAACGGACCTCGGCGCGGCCGGTCCTGATCCTCGCCAACCATGCCTCGTGGCTCGATATCTGCATCATCACCGCGACGACGCCGGTTGTGTTCGTCGCCAAGAGCGAGGTGGCGCGCTGGCCGCTGTTCGGCACGCTGGCGAAACTGCAACGCACCGTTTTCGTCGACCGCGACCGGCGGCAGCAGACCGGAGAAGCCACCGCGCAGATCGCCGGCCGCCTGCTCGGCGGCGAGGCCGTCGTGCTGTTCGCCGAGGGGACATCGAGCGATGGCATTCGCATCCTGCCGTTCAAATCGGCGTTGGTCGGATCGGTGCATCAGGCGCTCGGCGCGTCGCAGGGACATGACTCGATCGCGGTGCAGCCGCTGTCGCTGGCCTATACCCGGTTCGACGGCCTGCCGGTCGGCCGTGCCTTGCGCGAACGCGTCGCGTGGTATGGCGACGCCGATCTCATCCCACACTTCATCCGCGTGCTGGCTTCCGGTGCTACCGACGTCACGTTGAGTTGGGGCGACACCATTGCGCTCGATGCCGAAACGGATCGCAAGCACGTGACGCGCGAAGCGGAAGCCGCAGTGCGTCGGATGACCGCCGCTGCACTACGCGCACCGACGGACGCCACCGAGAGTCCCGCTCAAGACCAGCTTGCGCCGAAAGCGGTCTGAACGCGCCTGTCGCGATGCGCCGGGCAACCATGTCGAAGCGTACCTTGCCGGTGCACCATGGGAGCGGCACAATCCATTCAAATAGACATCCATCGCCAACAGGATCGCATCTCCATGCAAATTCGCAATCTCGGCGGCTCCGGCCTGCGCGTTTCCGCGGTCGGGCTCGGCTGCAACAATTTCGGCCAACGCACCGATCTCGAAACCTCCCGCAAAGTGATCCACAAGGCGATCGACCTCGGCGTGACGCTGTTCGACACCGCCGACATCTATGCCGGACGCGGCGGCTCGGAAACGGTGCTCGGCGAAGTGCTCGGCCCGCGCCGCAAGGACATCGTGCTGGCGACCAAATACGCCAAGCCGATGAGCGACGACGGCACCAAGCAGGGCGCATCGCGGCGCTACATCATGGCGGCGGTGGAAGACAGCCTGCGGCGGCTGAAGACCGACTACATCGATCTCTACCAGCAGCACGACTGCGACCCGCTGACACCGATCGAGGAAACCTTGCGCGCGCTCGACGATCTGGTCCGGCAGGGCAAGGTCCGTTACATCGGCAATTCTAACTTTCCGGCATGGCGCATCGCCGAAGCCGAACTGGTCGGGCGCGCGGCGAACACCGTGCGCTTCGTGTCGTGCCAGGACGAATACAGCCTGTTGGTGCGCGGCATCGAGAAGGACCTCCTGCCCGCCGCGCGGCACTATAATCTCGGCCTGCTGCCGTTCTTTCCGCTGGCGAGCGGCCTGTTGACCGGCAAGTACCAGCGCGGCGCGACCGCTCCCGCCGATACGCGCTTCGCGAAAATGCCGGCGCTGCGCGATCGTTACGTCACGCCGCGCAACGAGGACATCGTCGAGAAACTTTCGGCCTTCGCCAAGATACGTGGCCACTCGATGCTCGAATTGGCGTTCTCATGGCTGGCATCGCGGCCGCAGGTCTCCAGTGTCATCGCCGGCGCCACCCGCGTCGAGCAGATCGAAGCCAACGTCAAGGCGATCGACTGGACGCTCACCTCGGATGAACTGGCGGAAATCGACAGTATCACACTATAGCGTTTCCAAGCGAAGTGGATGCCGGTTCGCGTCAAGAAAACGCGTCAAAACAAAACCACAGAGGCTCGCTTGACTTGCGCTATGCCAGCAATCCTTGCATCGGCTTCACCGCCGCGCTGTCGGGAAACACGCTTCCCGCCAGCACACGCTCGCTGATCCCGAGGTGATCGCGCAGCAGCCCCTTGAGGACCGCACGCAGATCGGTGGTTGGTGCGAGATCGCGGTTCTGATAGAGGTTCGCGGTCTTCAAACCCGGCCAGTCGGCAATCACGCGCCCGCCCTTGATGGCGCCGCCCGCCAGCAGCGCCACGGTGCCGGTGCCATGATCGGTGCCTTGCGTGCCGTTGATGCGCGCGGTACGGCCGAACTCGGTTGCAACGACGATGGCGGTGTCGCGCCAGTGCGCGCCAAGACCGGATTCGAACTCCGCGAACGCACCGTCGAGCCCCGAAAGCAATTGCGCCAGGCGGCCGACCGGCCCGCCCTCGTTGGCGTGAGTGTCCCAGCCATCGAAGGCCAGCGCGGCAATGCGCGGACCGTCGTCTTCCGCCATCAGCTTGGCGACGCCGCGCGCCGTGGTCTGCATTGCGCCGATGCCGCCCCGCGGCTTCCCTCGCATGTCCTCGCCGCGCGCGGCGATCTTGTCCAGTTGCAAGCCCTGCGACAACGCCTGCGCCAGCGCCGGATCGCGATGCTTGTAGAGATCGAACAGCCGCATCGCGGTATCGTCGGCGGCCTGCGGCAAATTCACCGGCGCCCAACCGACCGTCGGCGCCGCGCCACGCAACACCAGCGGCGCGGTCGCACCCACCGCAAGCGCGCCAGTGACGCGCTCACCGCGCGGCAACGCGGCCAGCGCGCGATTGAGCCAGCCGGATTGCACGCGGCCGGGTCCTGCGAAACCGCTTTCCAGCACGTCCTGCCCGTCGAAATGCGAGCGCTCGCGATAGGGCGTCGCCACCGCATGAACGACGGCCGCCTGCTTCTCGCGATACATCCGCGCGAAGTGCGGCATCGACGGATGCAGCACGAAGAACGAATCCAGTTCGGTCGCGGCATGCGGTCCGTCCCGCGTCAAAGCGATCGCGCCGTGGAGATCGGCATAGTCGGGATCCCCGGCTGGCGCGACGGTGGCGAGGCCGTCCAGCGCGCCACGCAGGATCACCACGATGAGACGCGGATCGCGTCCGTCCGCGGCGCGAGCGAACTTCGGTAGATAGGCCCAAGCGGCAAACGATGCACCGCCGAGCAAGAGCCCGCGACGTGTGACGGCCAACGACGTTCGGCTTTCGCAGCACTCCATCGTCATCTCCTCTGGAATTCCGGCGACATCAGCAGCAGCGCGAAGGCCTGCTGACGCGACTCGGCGCGCGCGATGGTCTGCCGCGTCTCCGGCGACGCCGCGTTGGCGGCGATCAGATCGAGCATCTCGCGTGGATCGCGATTATCACCGATGCGCGACGCCACCTGCGCGGCAATGTCGAGACGCAGTTTCATACCTTCCGGCGCGGCCCACGCGGCATTGGTATCGGCAAAGCCGTTCGGCCCGGCCGGCGCCCACAACGGCTGGCCGAGCACGTTGAGCCCGTACAGATAGCGGCCGGGATCTTCCGGGATTTGCGCCATCAGGCGACCGGTCGCGATCAGGAATTCGTAAGGCGAACGCATCTTGGTCATCGGCGCGCGCCACGCGTCATCCGCCTCCACCAGCGCATGGGAGATGGCGCGAAGATCGCCATCGGTCTTCCTGAAAACATCAGCAAGGCGCGCCACCAGTGCAGGCGGCGGATCGTCGGCGACGAAATGCCGAACCAGTTTCGTCGCGATGAATGTCGCGGTCGCGGGCCGTCGCGCAATATCGGCGAGCGCGGCTTCGCCTTGCGCCACCTTGCTATCGGGATAGCTCTTGCCGAGCAGAGCAATCGCTCCCGGCTCGTGCGCGTTGACGTTGAAAATGAAACTTCCCGGCTCGCCTAGTCGCCCTTGCCGTCCGGCATAGGTCCAGCCCGTGAGAATCTTCGCCAGTGCGACCACGTCAGCCTGCGTGTAGCCACTGCCGACGCCGAGCGTGTGCAATTCCATGATCTCGCGGGCGAGGTTCTCGTTGAGGCCGCGCTTGCCGCGCTGGCCTGCGCGGGAGTTGGGACCGATCGACTGCTGGTTGTCGAGAAAGAACAACATCGCCGGATGTTGTTCGACCGCCTTCAGCATATCTGCGAAATGCCCGAGCACATGCGGGCGGATCGCCTCCCGCTCGAACGCGCCCGCCCAGATGCGCGCCGGCTGTCCCTTGCTCGCCGAAATGCAGAAATGGTTCGACCAGAACGTCACCAGCCGCTCAAGAAAGCCGCACTCGGCAATGCTCGCACGCTGGATTCGTGCCAGCGCCTCGGCGCGGAACGTTCGTTCGATCACATTGGGCGCGGGCTTCGGCGGGCGCGGAATTGTCGGCGGTGGCGCGGCCTTGTCCATCATCGCGGCGTGCTCTTGCGACGCCATCGCCGTCTTGGCCGCTGTGGCCTTGGCATCCGCTTCGCGCTTCGCTTTCTGTTCGGCCTGGAACGCGAACAACTCCGACGCCAGCACGGGCGTCGTTTGCAGCGCGGGCGATTCGATCAGCGCCGCCGCCGGGCGTTGCAGTTCCGCCGCGACGAACCCGCGCGGATCGGACGCCGCATTGATGAAATCGCCGGATGCGCCGCCCCGTGCCCCGAACCCAAACCGATTGAGGGCGACGAGCGCCGCTTGCGGATCGCGAGCCATCGGACTAACTCTGATATTCCATGAGGCACTGACGCGCCCAATGTCGGTTCGCCGAGATGAACAGGCGATGAAAATATCAAAGATGCGCCGGGCCGTGCGATGACAAATCCGTTAGGTCAACCAGTTCCATCGCCAAGGCGCCTCACCTGCGCACGCTGCGGCGCTGAGTTCGGCTGCACGCTGTCGACCGACTGCTGGTGCGGCGAGGAAGCCGCGCGGCTGCCGTTGCCGACATCCGGCACCGGCTTCGCGGATTGCCTGTGCCGCGACTGCCTGCGCGCGGTGGCGGTGCTCGCATCGCTGCAAGACCATACCATCAACGCGGTGCTGCTCGACATGGACGGCACGCTGCTCGACACCGAACGCGTGTATCGCACCAGCCTGTGCAACGCGCTGGCCGATCTCGGCTATGGCGACGGCACCGCGATCGCCCACGCCATGATCGGCGTTCCGGCGGCCGAATGCGAAATCATGCTGCGCAATCACTATGGCACGGGCTTCCGCATCGACGACGTGCGCGCGGCCTACGAAGTCCATCGTGACGGCATGCTGCGCGGCGGATTGCCGCTGAAGCCCGGCACGCTGGAACTGGTAGCGGCGCTGCGCGAGTTCGATTGCCCCGCGGCCATCGTTACCTCATCGACGCGACACAACGCCGAGCATCACCTGACGCTCGCCGGCATTCGCGACCGTTTTGACACAGTGCTCACCCGCGACGACGTCGCGCGCGGCAAGCCAAGCCCGGACTTGTATCTGCTGGCGGCGGAGCGCCTCGGCTTCGCGCCGGCGGTTTGCGTCGCGATCGAGGATTCGCACCCCGGCATCGAGGCCGCTCACAACGCCGGCACGATTCCGATCATGGTGCCCGACATCGTGCCGCCGAGCGACGACACCCGCGCCAAATGCGCGGCGGTGCTGCCGGACCTGCATGCGGTGCTGACGATGCTGTACGACAAGCGCGTGTTCGCGCGCACCTGACCTACTCTCCTAAACGGAAAATCCCGGCGACTTGCGTGCCAGCCCGTCGAACGCATCGAGCAGATGCTCGCGCCATGCGTAGACGGGATCATCGTCCTTGAGCAGTTTGAATTCGCTCACCACGCGCGCCCACTGGAAGCAGCCGAACACGATATAGTCAGCATAGTTCGGCGCAGCGCCGCCGAGATAGGGCTGCGTCTTCAGCGTCAGGCGCATCGGATCGAGATTCTTGCGGAATGCCAGCACATCCTTGTCGCGATTGGCAGCGGCCTCCTCCAGTCGCATGCCTCCGAGCCGCGCCTGGCGCGTCTTGCGGAAATAGGCCGCATCGTCCGGCGCGAGCCGCGTAACGATATCGGCAGCGATCATTGGAAACATGCCGCCGACCACGACGACGTCGCCCCACCAGTTGAGCATCCGCGCCATGGCACGACCGCCCTCGCCGCCGAACAGCGACGGGCGATCCAAATAGGTGTCTTCCAGATAATTGGCGATGGTCCAGGAATCGACCACCGCCTTCTCGCCGTCGAGCAGCACCGGCACCTTTTCCGAACCATGCGGCGCGATGGCAGACTTCTCGGTGAAGCGCCAAGTGATGGTTTCAGAACTCAGCCCCTTGTGCGCCAGCGCCATCCGCGTCCGCCAGCAAAACGGGCTGAACGGTCGCGTCGCGTCGGTGCCGACGAGTTCGAATAATTTGCGAGTCATGATTTGACTTTCTTGCACGGCATTCCTGCTCCCTCGCCCCGCTCTTGCAGGGAGAGGTGAAGCACTTACCTTCAGTCCTTCACCACGCTCGCGGTCTGGCCGAACAGCAACTTGCGTTCTTCTTCGGTGCGGATCGCCGGTTGGCCGAAATTCGGATTGATCTCCTTCGCCTTGGCGTAAGCGCGTTGCGTCGCCGGACGCGCGGCGATCGTTTCCAACCATCGCTTGAGATGCGGGAAGTCGTCGATGTTCTGGCCCTGGTTGGCGTAAGGCACCACCCATGGATAGCAGGCCATATCGGCGATGGAATAATCGCCGGCGATAAAGGCGCGGTCGGCGAGGCGCTTATTCAATACGCCATAGAGCCGGTTGGTCTCGTTGACGTAGCGGTCGATGGCGTAGGGAATTTTCTCCGGCGCGTAGTTGCGGAAATGATGGTTCTGGCCGGCCATCGGGCCGAGCCCGCCCATCTGCCAGAACAGCCATTGCAGCGCATCGAAGCGGCCGCGCACATCCGCCGGCAGGAATTGGCCGGTCTTCTCGGCGAGATAAAGCAGGATCGCACCCGACTCGAAGATCGAGATCGGCTTGCCGCCATCCTTCGGCGCATGGTCGACGATGGCGGGTATCCGGTTGTTGGGCGCGATCGCAAGAAAGTCCGGCTTGAATTGATCGCCCTTGCCGATGTTCACCGGAAAAATCGTATAAGCGAGCCCAGTTTCTTCCAGAAACATCGTGATCTTGTGGCCGTTCGGCGTGGTCCAGTAATGCAGGTCGATCATGGTGAGGGCCTCATTCTGCGGAAGCTTCATCGCGCTTCGCCATATTCATGCATTTGCATGAATATGGGACCATCGCCGCGCCGAAGTCAATGACCGATTGCGACGACGGGTCTCGCGCCCCAATATTTCCTTGCTGAACCCTCACAGCGAGCACGACGACACAACCACCGCACCACTGTCGCGGATGCCGGAGGCGATGCATGGCCTATTCCATTGACGACCTGAAGGCCGCGGCGGCCGCCGGCATTCTCTCGGAAAGCGACCTCGACCGCCTGACGGCATTCCTCGCAAGTCGCGCTCCGGCGAGCGCACCAACCAAAGCCTTCGACGTCGCCCATCTGCTCTGGTACGCGGGCGCGCTGATCGTGATGTCGGCGATGGGCCTGTTCTCGACGCTGGCGTTCTCGCAAATGGGTGGCTGGGCGCTTGCCATCACTGCCGCCGTCTATGCCGTGCTGTTTCTGCTGGCGGGCCATTACCTCTGGACCAAGAGCAACCTGCGCACACCCGGCGGCCTCCTGATCGCCGTCGCGGTCGCGATGGCACCGCTTGCGGCTTACGGCATTCAGGACGCGCTCAATCTGTGGGGGACGTTCGGCAAGCCCGGCACGACGCACGAGTTCTACGTCTGGGTGAAGGGAAGCTGGGTGTTCATGGAACTTGCGGCGATTGCGGCATCGGTTATCGCGCTGTGGTTCTATCGTTTTCCATTTATCCTGCTGATCACCGGCATCGCGCTGTGGTTTCTGTCGATGGACATCGTTCCGTGGATCACCGGCCATCGCTACAGTAACTGGGAGACGGCGCGGCAGGTTTCGGTTGTGTTCGGCCTGGGAACGCTGATCGTCGCGTTCGCCGTCAACATCCGGCAGCGTTCGGGCGATTTCGCCTTCTGGCTCTATCTGTTCGGCGTCATAACGTTCTGGGGCGGCATCACCGCGGTGTCCGAAGGCACCGCCGTACAGAAGGCGCTCTACTGCGCGATGAATGTCGGCTTCCTGTTCCTCGCGGTCTATCTCGGACGCCGCGTGTTCGCGGTGTTCGGCACCATCGGCATCGCGATCTACCTCGGCGACCTCGCCGACAAGGTTTTCAAGAATTCCTTGCTGTTTCCGTTCGCATTGTCGCTGATCGGCATCGGCGTCATCGCCGCCGGGCTCTGGTATTATCGGCGGCAGGCCGCGATCAGCGCATGGTTTGACGGCATGTTGCCCGCGCCGCTGCAACGCCTGCGGCCGGCGAACGCGACAAAAGCGTGACGCACGGCCGCCAGCAACGCATCCTCAAGGCTTTCGCCGACGGCGCGATTGCACCAGACCGACGATCGTTGCCACGCAGCCGGCCCATCGGGTTTTCACGGACGTCTTTTGTCGCACCGGCGCGTCGGTCATCAATGGCCGCCACGGCGTCGGACGCGGCAGCGCGCGGTCGCGTTCGAACACGCAAAAGCTGCGCGAGGCGTCATCCTCCGCATCGTCCTTGTGACGATCGCTCATCGCGAGTTTCCTTCGGGATTTTTGCCCTTTTATCGCCGCCGGACTCATCCCATATTCCGGCGATGGCGAAGAATCCAGACAATCCGAAAAAGCCCGGCAAATCCCCCAAATCGAAGGCCCACCGCCCCGATGTCAAACCGATCGGCCCGGCGCTGGCGGAGCTTTTGAATCCCGCGATCAATCGCGGCGATGCCGGCATGGGCTCGGGCACCGGACTGCAGCCGCCGCCGGACAATTCCTGGGATCGCCGCACCGGCGGCGAGGCGGCTGCGCATCGTGCCCGCGCCTCGACGCGCGGCAAAGGCGAAGCCGCCGCGAAGCGAGACGCCGCCATCTCCCCTCCCCGCTCTGGCGGAGAGGAGTCGGGGACCGGGGGCGGCTTCGAAGAAGCGCCGCAAGCCAACTACGGCACCAGCGCCACCATTCCGATGCTCGATCCGGAACTGGCGCGGCAACTCGGCCTGCCGACGGCGGAGGATGACGAAGCCGCCCTCGCCCGCCCGCCGCGCAACAAGATGGAAGCGCTCGGCGTGCAAGCCACCGCCGAGGCGCTGGAGAGCCTGATCCGCGACGGCCGCCCGGAATTCCGCAAGGACGACGGCTCGCTGAAAGTCTGGACCCCGCATCGCCCGCCGCGCCCGGAGAAATCCGAAGGCGGCGTGCGCCTCGAGATCAAGTCCGAATACGCGCCGAAGGGGGACCAGCCGACCGCGATCAAGGAACTGGTCGAAGGCATTCAGCGCAACGACCGCACCCAGGTGCTGCTCGGCGTCACCGGCTCCGGCAAGACCTACACCATGGCCAAGGTGATCGAGGCGACGCAGCGCCCGGCGCTGATCCTCGCGCCGAACAAGACCTTGGCGGCGCAGCTCTACGGCGAGTTCAAGAACTTCTTCCCCGACAACGCGGTCGAATACTTCGTCTCGTATTACGACTACTACCAGCCCGAAGCCTACGTGCCGCGCACCGACACCTATATCGAGAAGGATTCGTCGATCAACGAACAGATCGACCGCATGCGCCACGCCGCCACCCGCGCGCTCTTGGAGCGTGACGACGTCATCATCGTCGCCTCGGTGTCGTGCATCTACGGTATCGGCTCGGTCGAAACCTACACCGCGATGACCTTCGCGCTGAAGAAGGGCGAGCGCATCGACCAGCGGCAGTTGATCGCCGATCTCGTCGCCCTGCAATACAAGCGCACGCAGGCGGATTTCACCCGCGGCACCTTCCGGGTGCGCGGCGACACCATCGATATCTTTCCGGCGCACTACGAGGACCGCGCCTGGCGCGTGAAAATGTTCGGTGACGAGGTCGAGGCGATCGAGGAGTTCGATCCGCTCACCGGCCACAAGAGCGACGAACTCGAATTCATCAAGATCTATGCCAATTCGCACTACGTGACGCCGCGCCCGACGCTGATTCAGGCGATCAAATCGATCAAGCTCGAACTGAAGCAGCGGCTTGAACAATTGCACGCGCAAGGCCGCCTGCTGGAAGCGCAGCGGCTTGAACAGCGCACCACCTTCGACATCGAAATGATGGAGGCGACCGGAAGCTGCGCCGGCATCGAGAACTATTCGCGCTACCTCACCGGTCGCCGCCCCGGCGAACCGCCGCCGACGCTGTTCGAATACGTGCCCGACAATGCGCTGGTGTTCGCCGACGAAAGCCACGTCACCATTCCGCAGATCGGCGGCATGTTCCGCGGCGACTTCCGGCGCAAGGCAACGCTGGCCGAATACGGCTTCCGCCTGCCCTCCTGCATGGACAACCGGCCGCTGCGCTTCGAGGAATGGGACATGATGCGGCCGCAGTCGGTCGCAGTGTCGGCGACGCCCGGCGGCTGGGAGTTGAACGAGGCCGGCGGCGTGTTCGTCGAGCAGGTGATCCGTCCCACCGGGCTGATCGACCCGCCGGTGCATATCCGCCCCGCGCGCACGCAGGTCGACGACCTCGTCGGCGAGGTGCGCGAGACCGCGCGCAACGGCTATCGCTCGCTGATCACGGTGCTGACTAAGCGGATGGCGGAAGACCTCACCGAATATCTGCACGAGCAGGGCATCCGCGTGCGCTACATGCATTCGGACATCGACACCATCGAGCGCATCGAGATCATCCGCGACCTGCGGCTGGGCGCCTTCGACGCGCTGGTCGGCATCAATCTGCTGCGCGAGGGCCTCGACATTCCGGAATGCGCGCTGGTCGCCATTCTCGACGCCGACAAGGAAGGTTTTCTGCGCAGCGAGACGTCGCTGATCCAGACCATCGGCCGCGCCGCGCGCAACGTCGACGGCAAGGTGATCCTCTACGCCGATCAGATGACCGGCTCGATGGAGCGCGCCATCGCCGAGACCGACCGGCGTCGCGAGAAGCAGGTCGCCTACAACACCGAGAACGGCATCACGCCGGCGAGCGTGAAGAAATCCATCGGCGACATTCTCAACAGCGTCTACGAGCGCGACCACGTACTGGTGGAGATCGGCGACGGCGGCGGCACCGGCTTCACCGACGATGCCATCACCATCGGCCACAACTTCGAGGCGGTGCTGGCCGATCTCGAAACGCGGATGCGCGAGGCTGCCGCCGACTTGAACTTCGAGGAAGCCGCGCGGCTGCGCGACGAAGTGAAGCGGCTGCGCGCGACGGAGCTTGCGGTGGTGGACGATCCCACCATCAAGCAGCGTGGCGTCGCTGCGAAAGCCGGCAGTTACGCCGGCGCGAAGAAATACGGCGACGCGGCCAACCTGCCGGCACGCCTCGACAAAGCGGCGCAGGGCAAACCGTCAGGCAAATCGCGCGTCCACAAACCTTCGCTCGACGAAATGGGCATCGCGTCGTGGCACGAGGTGAAGCCTGACCGCAAGAACGTGGCCCGCCCGCGTAAACCGACGCTGGATGAAATGGGCCCCGGCACCGAAAGCCGCATCTACAAACCGAAATCGATGCGCGAAGGCGGCCAGGAGTTTGGCGGTGTGATCAAGGACAGCCCCGCGCCACGCTCCTCCGCCGGCGCACCCGGCAAACGCGGTGGATGGAAGCGGAGGTAGGCTATCGCTATTCGGCCGCAATTAATCCCGCGCGCGAATGATGCGCGTAGGTCTTCCATGTCGGCTTGTAATCGTCGTCCGCTTGATTTCCCCAAGTCGCCCAATTCTTGCGCGTGCCGCGCGCGAACAACTCGACGAACGGTCCCGGTGAACAAGCTTCGATAATCTCGTATTGTTCGTCCGGCTTGCGGGAATGTTCACGCTTCCGCGTCCCCAGCAGATTCACCTGCCGCCTTCCCGGCGCCAATGTCCGCGCATTCTTGCCACGTACGCCAAATAAGATCAGTTCGGTAACATTGCGAAAATAGAATCCAACGCCGCGCCCATCGGAGCCGCCGTCCTTGCGTATCTTGTGCCAGACAATATTGGACTTGTAGTTGAAGCCCCATGCCTTCATCACGGCAAGCCCCTCGGGCAGCAACGCATTTGGGCACCACAGGTAAAGATGGGCCGTCGGTGCGAGGATATCGGCTACCGGCAGCGCGCTGATTTCGTCAAGCTTCATCGTGCCATAGCGCGACAGTCGCTTGTGCTCCGGCGCGACCTTGCCGGTCTTGTTCGTAAACTGCCACGGCGGGTCGGCCAAAATCGTCGCGAAGCGACGGCCCTCAGCAAAGCGCAGCAAATCCTGTCCGGCCGAGAGCATCGACGACTCCACTCACGTTAGGCATATCAACTGATATACGCGCTATGCTTTTTGCAGAATATCATGTTCATGATACGTTCTCAATATGTTTAGTGGATAATTTTCAACCGGCTTAGGGGGTAATGACAGCGCAATGTTCGAACAGTTGAAAGAAAGAGGCTTCGAAATCGAATTCTGCTCGCACGCACGGGCCATTCTCAGCCTCGACTTTCCAGAAGTCGCCGAACAGCTCGAAGATGTGTTGCTATCGTCGACAATCCCGATCGAGGAAATCATCGGCTCTGGTGGCGGCGAGACCAAAGGGACACAGCGCCTCCGCAACGCTTTGGCAAATCACGGCTGGCTCAAACACAATTTCAAGGTTCAGCGCATCATCGACGGAGTCGAACGCGAAGCCCAGTCGCATGAGATTGATCATGTTAAAACCTTCGAAGCAGGGACCATCGCCTTGGAGATCGAATGGAACAACAAGGATCCCTTCTTTGATCGTGACCTTGAAAACTTCAAGCGCCTACATGCAGATGGCGGGATTTCGCTCGGCGTTATCGTCACGCGCGGAGCGAGCCTTCAGGAAGGTATCCGCGATCTGATTCGGCGATTTGCCGATGATCAGCAGATTGACTCTCACGCAGACATGGAGCGCATCGGGCTCAACCCAACACGGCGTCAAGTCAATGACGTGCTCAAGCGTGTCAATCGAGCGAAAAATCCGATCCCATTCCGCGACGCTTGGACGGATCAATTCGCATCCGACAAATTTGGTACGGCTACCACCCACTGGAGCAAATTGCAGGATCGCGTCCAGCGGGGCGTCGGCAACCCGTGTCCGCTCGTTCTGATCGGGCTACCATCGTCGATCGTTACGTTCGGCGAGAAGGCGTCTGAGGTCGATAAACTTCTCGATGAAGGGTCTGACGAGCCATCCTGATTGCAACTCCCCCATTTCGCCTGCTACGTGATCGCATCAGTGATCAAGACGCAGGCGAGGACATTACCCATGGCGGGCACCGATCTGGATGCCATCATCCGGCAGTTGGCGAAGCAGCAGCACAAGAGCCTGACGGCCGCCGTGAAAGCGGGGCGCGATCGCTATCTCGCGCTCGCCGGCAAGGCGAAGGATACCGCCGCAAAGCAGCGCTATCGCCAGATGGCCAAGCACGCGATGGAGGAAGGCACGGCGGCGGCGCGGCGCCTGCAGATGTCCGCCGACAACGCCGCCGACAGTTACGCACGCGCGATGCGGAAAGCCAACGAAGCGGCGGCAGCAGCGAAGGCTGCGCCGACCAAGCCCGCCGTCAAACCCAAAGCGCAAGTCAATGAGAAAGATACGGCGAGCAAAGCCAAGTCCGGCCAAGTGAGGTCAGGCAAGGCAAAGACCTGATCTCGCGTTGCACCGCAAGCACACCATGCCGTCGTCGCGCTGCGATATCGCGTGCATTTTGAAACTGAGCCGTCAATACAGCGCCAACCTTATGTGCCGTCTCTGCTTGCACAGCCGTCGTTTTCGTTGACAATGTCATCAATAAAACGACGAGGGAGGCATGCGTGGACAGCGACAGCAACAAGCAATGCGTCCTCGATTTTCTTCAGGCGTTCTATGCTGGCGATGCGGCGGCGGCGATGGCCTGTTGCGACAACGACATCGACACCATCACCTATGCGCCGGTCGATCTGTTTCCGCATCTCGGCCACAAGCACGGCAAAGCCTGGATCGCCGAAGCCATCGCGATCCAGCAGCAGCGTTACGCGATCCGAAAACACGAGGTCATCTTCATCGCGGCGGAAGACAGCAAAGTCGCCGCCATGACGCGCTGCGCCTTGACCAAGCGCAATGACGGACGGGTGGTGCAACTCACCGAGGCGGAGTTCTTCGCCCTGCGCGACGGGCGCATCATCGAGCATCGCGCATTTTTCGATTCCTTCGATCTGGTGCAGCAGATTCTCGGCCACGATCTGGCCGACGAATTCGCCGCCAGCGTGCGCGGCGCCATGAAACAGTAGGGCCAACGCTCGAAGTCCAATGCGGCCCGGATTGCATCGGCGCCCGAGCACACGCAATCCTGCAAGTGTGCGCTGCAAAAACGAATATTGAATCCACCGCTTTGCGGATTACTTCGGCCTTCAAATGAAGAAGCCAGTTCGTCGGCCACCCATGCATATGCGCGGTCGTCGGCTGGCTTTTCCGATTGCATTTCACATTTTTGGACTCACCCGCCATGACCGAACATAGTCTCTGGCGCTTCTCGCGCGCGATGCTTCGCGCCATCAATGAACGCCAACCTGCCGATCTCGAAGCTCTCATCGATGATGATGTCGAATGGACCATCTATGGTCCGGTCGACATGTTTACATTCCTCGGCGCGCGCCGGGGCAAGGCCGCCGTCCTCGACGTCTGCCGACAAATCGCCGAAAACGTCCGGGTTCACCGTTTCGACCGTGAATCCATTATGTTAGGCGAGGACTCGGCCGCGTCGATGGTGCGTTACTCCCTCACCGCGCTCGACTCCAACCGGCCGATCAGTTTGCGGATCGCCCAATTCGCTCAGTTCAAGGCCGGACGCCTGCGCAGCATGCGGGTGCTGATCGACACCTTCGACCTGATCGAACAGGCGCTGGGCGCCCCGATCCATCTGCCGAAGATCGCCTGACCATCGGCGGCGGGCAAAAACCTGCCGCCCTTCCCGCAATGACCCCTGCCGCGGCCATGAAGCGGCCGCCGGCACGGGGCCGTTTGCGGGATTTAACCGGGTTTTAACGGCAAATAAGCGATCCATGCCCCAGATTGGCCCCGATCCCGACAAGATCGGCTGTATTGATGGCCTGTCATCGTGCGGGGGACATCCGCGCTCGCGTCACGCGAAAGGGAACGGCAGATGAACGCAACTTCGCCCGAAAAATCCGAATCCACCGAAACCGACGAGAACCTCGCCGCTGTTTCCGATGTGGAAGCCGGCATTCGTGATTTCGTCCGCAACGACGTCGCCTATCTGCGCCGTCCCGGCGCCGGCATGGTCAGCAGCGAGCCCGCGCTCGACAGCAACGCCGAAGCCACCGTCAACAGCGTCAACTCGCTGATCCAGCGCGTCGCCGGCACCTCGCTGGCCGAGATCGAGCGGCTGATCACTGAGTTGGAAGGCCTGCGCGACCTGCTGCACTCCGAGGGCCAGCGCGTCCAGCGCGAAATCTCCGGCTATGCCCAACTCAGCCAGGCCGCCATGAAGTCGACGCGGATCATTTCCGAGAACGTCGCGCAGTGGAAGAAGGCGGCCGAGAATCTGCGGCACGAGTAATCCGCCGCAATGGCTCGCGCTGTTCGGGCAGGCTCGGTCTGCCCGAATAATAACGGTTTCTAACCGGCCGTCGCCCGTCGTGGCACGAAAGCGGTCGCCAGCATCGAATAGACCGGCTCGCCGCGCTGATTGACGCCGACATTACGGGCCTGAACGATCCCCCATTCCGGGCGTTTTTCTGACGTGCGCAGCGATTCCACCACACTGCTAAAGGTGATGGTATCGCCGGCCAGGACCGGCTTGAGCCACTTCAATTCGCGAAAGCCGGGCGACGGCCCCCACACCGCAGGCGTCTCTCCCGCCGCAAGCATCGCCGCCGCTTCTTCCTTGCCCTTCGCCACCAGCAATTTCATGCACACCGACCCGACGTGCCAGCCGGACGCGGCGAGGCCGCCGAACAGCGAGTTGCGGCCCGCTTCCTCGTCGAGATGGAATTTCTGCGGATCGAACTGGCGCGCGAACGCCTTGATGTTGTCGGGCGTGAACGTGAACGAGCCCAGTTCCCGGTGCTGGCCAACGGCAATGTCTTCAAAAAACTTCATGCCTTGTCCTCAACCTGCCGCCGCATCACGACGTTTCACCATGATCGGCGATGTCGCTTCCAGCAGCACCTGACCGGCGGCATTGCGGACCCGCATTCCGAAGGTGATGATGCCGAGGTCCGGGCGGCTGCGCGACGCCCGCGCATCCTTGACCTCGACGTCGAGCGTGAGATCGTCACCCGGTCGCAACGGCGACAGCCAGCGGAGTTCATCGACGCCGGGCGAGCCAAGCGATGCCGTGCGCCCAAGAAATCCGTCGAACAGCATCCGCATCATCAGCGAACCGAGATGCCATCCCGAGCCCGAAAGCCCGCGCAGCATCGATTTGCCGGCGGCCTCCTCATCCAGATGCATCGGCTGCGGATCGAACTCGGCGGCGAAGGCGAGAATTTCTTCCCGCGTCACATGACGCGGGCCAAATGTCCCGAAATGGCCGGGCGGGAAGTCCTCGAATGTCAGGGTCATGCTGTTGATCGCTGGTGGGATGCCCGATTGTGGCCGCTATTTGCAGCAATCACAAGTCCGCCTGCGGCGCGGGCCTCAATCCTGCCGCATGTCACGTCCGACGCCGGAGCTTGCCCCGGACCGAATTCCGCCGACATGCCCCGGACGGCCGGCTATCGCGTTCAGCGCGGCTGGTTTCTTTCAGAATCAAACAGGACATCGTCCGCCGACCGGAATTTCGGCGCGGCACGGGCGAAGTTCGAGCAAACCGCGACGGCCATTGGCCGGGCGCGATGTGACAGGAGAACGACGATGTTCGAATTCCGGGATCTGTTCCAATGGGACCGCTTCATCACGCCCGGCATCATCAAGACGTTCTATTGGCTGGTGATCGGCCTCGTCATCCTGTTCGGAATTTCCGGCGTCTTCTCCGGCCTCGCGGCGATGGCGGTCAGCCCGTTCGCCGGCGTCATCGTCGTGCTTTACAGCCTTGCCGGCATCGTCGTCGGAATCATCTTCTCGCGCATCGCGGCGGAATTCGTCCTGATCATCTTCCGCATCAACGAACACCTCGGCGCCATCCGCGACCAGGGGCAGCATCGCTAGCTCACTCGTCATGCCCGGTCTGGTGCCGGGCATCCCCGTCTTTGAGACCATCATAACGGCAAGACGTGGATGGCCGGGACGAGCCCGGCCATGACGGCAACAATCATGCAATCTCAGTTCAAACGCGCGCCGCTGTTGCGAAAGCGCCGGCAGCACTCAGTTATTAAAACGGAAGTGCATCACGTCACCATCGGCGACGACGTATTCCTTGCCCTCTAACCGCAGCTTGCCGGCGTCACGCGCGCCCGCTTCGCCATTCAACGTCACGTAATCATCAAAGGCGATGGTTTCGGCGCGGATAAAACCCTTCTCGAAATCGGTGTGAATGACGCCCGCCGCCGCGGGTGCCTTGGTGCCCTTGGTGATGGTCCAGGCGCGCGCCTCCTTCGGGCCCACCGTGAAGTAGGTGATGAGGTGCAACAGCTCGTAGCCGGCGCGGATCAGCCGGTCGAGCCCGGCTTCCTCAAGCTCCAGCGTTTCGAGAAAATCCACGCGCTCGGCGCGTGACAAGGTCGCGATCTCGGATTCGATCTTCGCCGAAATCACGACGGCGACCGCGCCTTCCTTCTTCGCGTGCTCGAACACCGCCTGCGAAAAGCCGTTGCCGTTGGCAGCCGCGCTCTCCTCGACGTTGCAGACATAGAGCACCGGTTTCGAACTCAACAGGCCGAGCATCCGGAAGGCGCGCTCCTCCTCCGGCTTGCGCTCGAGAAACCGTGCCGGCTTGCCGTCGCGCAGCAGCTTCAATGCGCGTTCGACCAGATCGAGCTGCTCCTTCGAATCCTTGTCGCCGCCCTTGGCCTTCTTCGACAGGTTGTCGACGCGCTTCTCGAGACTTTCGAGGTCGGCCAGCATCAACTCGGTTTCGATGGTCTCGATGTCGGCCAGCGGCGCGATCTTGCCTTCGACGTGGGTGATATCGGAATCCTCAAAGCAGCGCACCACATGCGCGACCGCATCGACTTCGCGGATGTTGGCGAGAAACTGGTTACCGAGCCCCTCGCCTTTCGACGCGCCCTTCACGAGGCCTGCGATATCCACGAAGGTCAGTTGCGTCGGAATGATCTGCTGCGACTTGGCGATCGCAGCCAGCTTCTCCAGCCGCGAATCCGGCACCGCCACCGCGCCGACATTGGGTTCGATGGTGCAGAACGGATAGTTCGCCGCCTGCGCCGCCGCCGTTTCCGTCAGCGCGTTGAACAGGGTGGACTTGCCGACGTTCGGCAGCCCGACGATGCCGCATTTGAAACCCATGTGACCCTCAAACTTTATGGCTGTCATGGCCGGGCTTGTCCCGGCCATCCACGTCCTCACGCGCCAAGAAAGACGTGGATGCCCGGCACAAGGCCGGGCATGACGGTTAGCTTGTTACCAAGACCGCGAACGGGCCGTTCAGCCCTTTTCGCCGTCGTCCTTCTCCGTGCCAAATCCTTTGGCCTGCATCGCCAGATGCACCTTGTTCTGGAACGTCGCATCCTTGCCTGTCGCCAGGAGGCCCGCGTTGTCGGCGACGATGTCGCACAATGCTTCGAAACGCGGCCGCTCCGCCTTGGCGAAATCGTTCAGCACGTAGGCGTGCACCAGATCCTTCACGCCGGGGTGGCCGATGCCGATCCGCACCCGGCGATAATCGTTGCCCGCATGCGCGGAGATCGAGCGCAAGCCGTTGTGTCCGGCGATACCGCCGCCGACCTTGACGCGGATCTTGCCGGGCGGCAGTTCGAGTTCGTCGTGAAACACGCTGATGTCGCCAAGCGTCAGCTTGAAGAAGTGCATGGCCTCGCCGACCGCGCGACCGGACTCGTTCATGTAGGTCGCGGGCTTGAGCAACACGACGCGCTCGCCGTCGAGAGTGCCTTCCGAGGTCTCGCCCTGAAAGCGACGGCGCCACGGTGCAAAACCGTGACGCCGCGCCATCACATCCAGTGCGATGAAGCCGATGTTGTGCCGGTTGCCCTGATACTTCGTGCCAGGATTGCCGAGACCAACAAACAGCCGCATGACGCGGTATCCCGCGCCTGACCGTTACTTCTTCTTGTCGCCGGCCGGCGCCTTCGCAGCAGCCGGAGCCGCGGCGCCGGCAGCCGGAGCGGCAGCCGCACCAGCGGCGGGCGCAGCACTCGCAGCGGCCTTCTGCTCTTCGTTGTAGCCCGACGGCGGCACGATGGTGACGAGCGTCGCGTCCTCGCGGGTGATCAGCCGCACGTTGGCCGGCAGCTTGATGTTGGTGAGGTGCAGCGAGCCATTGATGTCGAGCGCGCCGACGTCCGCCTCAAGATACTGCGGAATGTTGTCGGCGGGCACTTCGAGATCGACGGTGTGCGTCACGATGTTGACGGTGCCACCACGCTTCACGCCCGGCGCGGTTTCGGCATTCAGCACGTGCAGCGGAACGCTGACGCGGATCTTCGACCCCTGACCCAGCCGCAGGAAGTCGACGTGCAGCGGGAAGTCGCGCACCGGATCGAGGCTGAAGTCGCGTGGAATCACGCGGTGCTTCTTGCCGTCCAGCACGATGTCGTGGATCGTGGTCAGGAAACGGCCAGCCTGCAAGCGCAGGCGCAGTTCCTGGTCGTCCAGCGAGATGGTCAGCGGGGGCTCGTTGTTGCCGTAGATCACGGCCGGAACCCGGCCTGCGCGACGTTCTGCCCGAGCGGCCCCCTTGCCGGCCTTCGGACGAGCGGTCGCCTTCAATTCCTTGACGGTCGCCATCGTGTAAATCCTTGTTTTCTAAAAGTTAAAGGCCGCGAAGCGGCCCCGTTTGCTGTCGTGGCGAGCCTCCAGGGGTGCAGGGGCCACTGACATGCCGGGGCTTTTAGCGCCAAAGCCCCGAAAAGACAAGGAAATGGCCGGACTTTTCTCGCCCGGCTATTGAAGGCACGCCTCTGAGGTGGCTCTAATTCGAGCCGGAGCCGATTTTGGCTTCCAGCGCCGCGATCCGCGCTTTCAGCGCCTCGTTCTCCTCGCGCGCCAGCCGTGCCATTTCCTTCACCGCCTCGAAGTCCTCGCGCTTGACGATGTCGAGATCGCGCAGGATGCGCTCCGCCTGGTTGCGGACAACGGCATCGACCTCGCGCTTGACGCCCTGCGCGGCACCGGCGGCGTCGTTCATCAGGCGGCCGATCTCGTCGAAGAAGCGATTGCTGGTCTGGGTCATCTCAAAATTCTCCCGCGATCCGCGAAGGGATGTTCTGCCATTCACAATGGCGATCACGCGCGTTCACTTCAAGCCTCGCGATCACGGATCGACATCGCGTGCGCCTTGCCACGGTCGGCTTTCCTTGCGATCTTGCCGCACCCACAGTCCTCCCGAGATAAAGAATCCGTCATGATCGACCAGCAGATCGACATCGCGACCAAGGATGGCCGGATGACGACGTTCATCACCCATCCCGAACGCGGCGGTCCGTATCCTGTGGTGCTGTTCTTCATGGATGCGCCGGGCATTCGCGAGGAGTTGCGCGACATGGCGCGCCGGCTCGCCACCGCCGGCTATTACGTGATGCTGCCGAACCTGTACTACCGCTCGGGCGAGATGGAGCTTGGCCCGATTCCCCGCGAGGAGGACGCGCCGCTGCGCAAGAAAATGTTCGATCTGATGTACTCGATCGACATTCCGCGGGTGATGCAGGATACCCGCGCATTGCTGGATTTCGCCGCGACCCAGCCGGCGGCCAGCAAGGGTCCGGCCGGCGCCATGGGCTATTGCATGAGCGGACGCTACGCGATCAACGCCGCCGCCAATTTCCCCGGCCGCATCGCCGCCGCTGCCTCGCTCTACGGCACGCACCTGATGACCGACCAGCCCGACAGCCCGCATGCGGTCGCCAAAAAGGCCAAGGCCGAATTGTATTTCGCCTGCGCTGAGATCGACCGTTGGGCGCCGGTGGAAATGATCGCGCCGCTGCGCGAGGCGCTCGCGGCCGACCGCGTCAGTGCCGAGGTCGAACTCTATCCCGGCACGCATCACGGCTTCGCGTTTCCGGCGCGGCCGGATTATCACAAGGCCGCCGCCGAACGGCATTGGGAACGGCTGCACGTGCTGTTCCGCCGCCACCTGCAATCCTGACCGTCGATGCCTTCGCTCACCATCACTTTTCCCGTTTTCAATCCGGTCGCGATCTCGATCGGGCCGTTCGCCATCCGCTGGTATGCGCTGGCCTATATTGGCGGCATCGTACTCGGCTGGATCTATGCGCGCGCCGTGATCCGCCGTCCGCAACTGTGGGGCGGGCAATCGCCGATCACACTGATTCAGTTGGACGACTTCATCCTGTGGGTGACGCTCGGCATCATCCTCGGCGGCCGCACCGGCTACGTGCTGTTCTACAATCTCGATTTCTTCATGCAGCATCCGGTGAAGATTTTCGAATTGTGGGAAGGCGGCATGTCGTTCCACGGCGGCTTCCTCGGCTGCGTCGTCGCGGTGATGGCGTTCGGCTGGAAGCGCAACGTCTCAATCCTGTCGCTCGGCGACATCACCTGCGCGGTGGGGCCGATCGGGTTGTTCCTCGGGCGCATCGCCAACTTCATCAACAGCGAATTGTGGGGGCGCCCTGCCGACCCCAGCCTGCCATGGGCGATGGTGTTTCCCAACGGCGGACCGCTGCCGCGCCATCCCAGTCAACTCTACGAAGCCGGCCTTGAAGGCCTCGCGCTCTTCGTCATCCTCGCGCTGATGATCCGCGCCGGTGCGTTGAAACGGCCGGGCCTGATCCTCGGCAGTTTCATCACGCTCTATGGCCTTGCACGCATCACCGGCGAATTCTTCCGCGAACCCGATCCGCAACTCGGCTTCCTGTGGGGCGGACTGACCATGGGCATGTTGCTGTCGGTGCCGATGGTGCTGGCCGGCATCGCCATCATCGCAACAGCGCTACGGCGCAAGCCCCAGCAACAAACCACCGCGCGAGGTGCGCCGTGATCGACGGGTCTCCGCTTCACCACGAGATCGCCAAGCTGATCGCCACCGCAGGGCCGATGCCGGTGTGGCGCTATATGCAACTGTGCCTGACGCATCCGCGCTATGGCTACTACATCGCGCACGATCCGCTCGGCCGCGAGGGCGACTTCATCACCGCGCCGGAAGTCAGCCAGATGTTCGGCGAGTTGATCGGACTGTGGGCAGCGTCGGTGTGGCGCGAGATGGGTTCGCCGGCGGCGCTGCACCTGATCGAACTTGGCCCCGGCCGCGGCACCATGATGGCGGACGCACTCCGCGCGCTCCGCGTGCTGCCGCCACTCCATGAAGCTCTCAGCGTTCATCTGGTCGAGATCAATCCGGTGCTGCGCGATCAGCAACGCGAAACGCTTGCCGGCGTCCATAACGCGCACTGGCACAATTCGCTCGATGACGTGCCGCGTGGACCGTCAATCATTCTCGCCAACGAATATATCGACGCGCTGCCGATCCATCAGATGGTAAAGCGCGACGACGGCTGGCACGAGCGCACCGTCGAACTCGATGCCGCTGGCAACTTGGTTTTCGGCGTCGCCCCGGATCCGACGCCACAGTTCGAGGTCTTGCTGCCGCCATTGGTGCGCGCCGCGCCGGTCGGGGCCATCTTCGAATGGCGGCCCGACAGCGAGATCATGGCGCTGGCCAAGCGGTTGCGCGAAACCGGCGGCGCGGCGCTGATTATCGACTACGGCCACGTCCGCAGCGATGCCGGCGACACGCTGCAAGCCATCGCGCGGCACTCGTTCGCCGATCCGTTGCAGAATGCCGGCGAAGCCGACGTCACCGCCCATGTCGATTTCCAGGCGCTGGCCCGCGCGGCTGAAGATGTCGGCGCCTGTGTCCACGGCCCGGTGACGCAAGGCGAATTCCTGCAACGGCTCGGGATCGAGGCGCGCGCCAATTCGTTGATGGCCAAGGCCAGCGAAGAGGTGGCCGAAGGCATCCGGACCGCGAAAGCCCGCCTGATCGGCGGCGGGCGGGGCGGCATGGGCGCGATGTTCAAGGTGCTGGCGATTTCCGATCCATCCTTGCCCATGCTGGTCGGATTCGCCGACGAAGACCCCGGAGCCGCGCCATGATGCTCGCCTCGTCCCTGCTCGCCGCCGTCCCGAACCTCCGCCACGCCTTTTTTACCCGCGAGGGCGGCGTCTCGGACGGCATTTACGCCAGCCTCAACGGCGGCCTCGGCTCGCGCGACAACGCAGAGCATGTCCGCGAAAACCGCGCGCGCATGGCGTCGGTCATGAATGTCGCGCCGGAAAATTTCCTCACCGCCTATCAGGTTCATTCGCCGGACGTCGCCGTCGCCGAAGTTGCATGGGATTCGACCACCCGGCCTCATGCTGACGCCATCGTCACCCGCACGCCGGATCTTGCCATCGGCATCACTACGGCCGATTGCGGGCCGGTGCTGTTCGCCGATCCCAAGGCGGGCGTGATCGGCGCGGCCCATGCCGGCTGGAAAGGCGCGCTGACCGGCGTGCTGGAATCCACCATTGCGGCGATGGAAAAACTCGGCGCCGAACGCAACGGCATCATCGCCGCCATCGGCCCGCTGATCCGGCAGCACAGCTACGAGGTCGGCGCGGAGTTCGTCGAACGCTTCACCGCCACCGATCCCGGTTACGCGACCTTCTTCATCGCCTCCGAGCGCGACGGTCATGCAATGTTCGACCTCGCGGGCTTCATCCGCGCCCGGCTGGAACAGGCCGGCGTGCTGATGATCGACGATCTCGGCAACGACACCTATGCCGACGACCGCTTCTTCAGCTACCGGCGCTCGGTGCATCGCAAGGAACCGGACTACGGCCGGCTGATCCACGCCATCGCATTGTCCAGCGACTGAGTGGCCGCGCGATCAATTTGACGCAAATCGCGCCATGCGCGGGGGTGAATTCACTCACCCTTCGCGGCCTTCGATGGCCTCTGCCCTAGACCTTAACGGATTTTAACGATATCGGTTCTGAGCCCGGCGCCGGTGCGGCGGGCGACCTCGCGAGCCAGGATACCGGTAAATATCCCGATGCCCCTTACCCGCAGCCCCTCCGTCCGCACCCTCTGGCGCACCACGCTGGTGCTCGCGCTGGGCAGCGCTTTGGCGGGTTGCGTCAGCGATGGTCAGGGGCCGGTAGCCTCGCAAGCCACGCCGAGCGGCGCGACGGTGGCATTCGAATCCATCGACGGCCCGCCGCCGCAGGTCTTCGACCGCATGGTCAATATCCTCGACAGCGAATCCCAACTGCGTAACGTCGCCGTCGTCTCCCGCAAGACCCAGGCCGCCTATCGCGTGCGCAGCTACCTGGCGGCGCAGACCATTCGCGGCCAAAGCTCGATCGACTGGGTCTGGGACGTCTACGACCGCGACCAGCGGCGCGCGCTGCGCCTCGCGGGCACTGAGCCGGTGGCCAAGACCGGCGGCGACGCCTGGGCCGCCGCCGACGACGTGACCTTGCGGCGGATCGCACAGGCTGGCTTGAGTGGCCTGAGCGCTGTGACCGGGGGCAGTGCCGTCCCGGTCGAGACGGCGCCCTCCGCCGCCCCGCCTCCATCGCGGGCGAACGGCCCGGCCATCGCGGCGAACGACGCCCCGGGGGCCTCCAGCCGCGGCGCGCTCAGTTTCGCCAGCATGGACGATGGCGCATCAGCACCCCAACACTGATTTAACCCCCGAAAAGCGTTCGTAACGGGTTGCCATCGCCGGGCTCGCCTTGATATCACCACGCCCGTCACCCGCGCGCCGAATGTCCAGGGCGTCAGTTCGATAGGTAGCCGATATGCTCAACGTTGTGTCCACCAAAACCGGGGGGAAAGCGACGATGTCGGCCAAGAACGGGTCCATCAAGCTGGTCGCCGGAAATTCCAATCCCGCGCTGGCGCAGCAGGTTTCCGCCGCCCTCGAGATCCCGCTGACCAAGGCCAGCGTCCGGCGCTTCGCCGACATGGAGATCTTCGTCGAGATTCTGGAAAACGTGCGCGGCTCCGACGTGTTCGTGATCCAGTCGACCTCCTATCCGGCCAACGATCACCTGATGGAGTTGTTGATCATCATCGACGCGCTGCGCCGGGCCTCGGCGCGCCGCATCACCGCGGTGGTTCCCTACTTCGGCTACGCCCGGCAGGACCGCAAGGTCGGCTCGCGCGCACCGATTTCCGCAAAACTCGTCGCCAACCTGATCACCCACGCTGGCGCCGACCGCGTGATGACGCTCGACCTGCACGCCGGGCAGATTCAGGGCTTCTTCGATATTCCGACCGATAACCTCTATGCGTCGCCGGTGATGGTGCGCGACATCCGCGAGAAATTCGACCTCACCAACGTGATGGTGGTGTCGCCCGACGTCGGAGGCGTGGTGCGCGCGCGCGGCCTCGCCAAGCGCATCAACGCGCCGCTTGCCATCATCGACAAACGCCGCGAGCGCGCCGGCGAATCCGAAGTGATGAACGTGATCGGCGACGTCGCCGGCTTCACCTGCATCCTGATCGACGACATCGTCGACTCGGGCGGTACGCTGGTGAACGCGGCCGACGCGCTGCTCGCCAACGGCGCCAAGGAAGTCTACGCCTATCTCACCCACGGCGTGCTCTCGGGTGGCGCCACGGCGCGCGTCGCCAACTCCCGGCTCAAGGAGATGGTGATCACCGACTCGATCCAGCCGACCGACGCGGTGCTCGCGGTGAAGAACATCCGCGTGCTCCCGATCGCGCCGCTGATCGCCGAAGCCATCAGCCGCACCGCCGCGGAAGAATCCGTCTCCAGCCTGTTCGACTGAGCTTTCCGGCCATCAACGTTGTCGTCCCTGCGAAGGCAGGGACAATCAGAACGTTTCACTCTTTGACAGAAACGTTTTCAAACCGTCATTGCCGGGCTTGACCCGGCAATCCATCATCGTCGAAGGATGGATACCCGGATCAAGTCCGGGCATGACGACCGAACTTATGGCATTCCCGCCGCGACCTGTCCGCGCAGCCGCTCCAGCGCATGGAGCGTGTTGGCGCAGGCTTCCGCGACTTCGATGCCCTTGATGGCGAAGTGCTTGCGGAAGAACTCGAAGTGCGTCGCGTGCTCGTGGAATTGCTGCGGCGTCAACACCGCCGAGAACACCGGCACCTCGGTGCGCAGTTGCACGTCCATCAACGCGTTGATGACGGTGCCGGCGACGAAGTCGTGCCGGTAGATGCCGCCGTCGACCACGAGGCCAGCGGCGACGATCGCGGTATAGCGACGCGTCTTCGCCAACAGCTGCGCATGCAGCGGAATCTCGAACGCGCCCGGCACTTCGAACAGATCGACCTGCGACGGCGCGATGCCGCGCACCTCGATCTCCTGCAGGAAGGCAATGCGGCACTCGGCAACAATCTCGCGATGCCAGCACGATTGCACAAAAGCGATGCGCTGCGGCTTGGCGAAGCGGATGGGCTCCGCAGTCACGCCCGGCGGCACGCCGGGAGACGCGGCATCAACGGTGGCGGTTGTGGTAGAAGGGGAGTCTGACAACATCTGATTCATGGCTTTCCTCAGTTTAAGGACCAGAATCAGGGCATACGGACCGCCGGCCACGCGCAAACGCGGCCTTCGGTAACCCGCTCTCTTTCATCCGGACTGTGACCGTCGGCTTCGGAATCGCACCGAATCTGCTGACCCTTCCTCGCCAAAGCGAAGAAGGCGCTCGCGGGCTTAAGGCACGTATACCTTTTAAGGAACGTAGGCCTCTTACCGCCGGTGGGGACTTTCACCCCGCCCTGAGAACTACCGCCCCGATGGGAGCGGCAGCCCGAATATGCCGGACGCCTCCCGCCGCCGCAAGGCATCCGCCATGGGCGGATCGCATGGCACCCACGCCGGGCGTAATGGCTTCGCCGGAGCCCGACCCGAATCCGATACCACCCGCGCCGAGACTCGCATTACGGGAATCCGCCTCACAGACTCGCACGCCGCGAATCCGATTCCGTTTTGTTCTCAACGCCGAACCGTCGCATCGCGATGATCTGTGGACGAACAACGGTTTGCCTGTGGATGGAGTCCGGGTGCCGTTGCGCGGATTCGGCAAATCACATCACTTGATCCTCGCGCACCTGATCGAAGTCATTCCATTCCTTCACGGTTCGCGACATGCAGCGACGCGTCAGGCTCAGTGCCTATTGTCCTGCCGCGTGCGTATCACAACAAACAACAGCAAGGTCGAGACGGCATGTCCCTCCTCGAAGGCACGTTCGATTCCCGAAACAGTCCGCTGGAAGTGATCGAGGAGATCGCCGCCACTCATGACTGGTCGTTCGAGCGTTCGGGCGAAGACGAGATCACCATCGTCACGCAAGGGGCGTGGACTGATTACCAGCTCTCCTTCACCTGGATGAACGAGATCGAGGCGCTGCATCTCGCCTGCACCTTCGACATGAAGATTCCGGCCGCGCGCCGCAACGAAGTGCAGAAGCTGATCGCATCGATCAACGAACAGCTCTGGGTCGGACATTTCGACATTTGGGTGCAGACCGGCACCATCATGTATCGCCAGGCGCTGCTGCTGCCCGATGGACTGACGGCGTCGAGCGCGCAATGCGAGGCGATGCTGTCCGGCGCCATCGGCGCCTGCGAGCGCTACTATCCGGCGCTGCAATTCGTCGTCTGGGCCGGCAAGTCCGCCACCGACGCCATGAGCGCGGCGATGTTCGACACCGAAGGCGAAGCATAAAAGGCGCGTGCCTCGCACGTCGTAATTTCACGTCATTGCGAGCGAAGCGAAGCAATCCAGTCTTACTTCAAGAGTCTGGATTGCTTCGTCGCGTTGCTCCTCGCAATGAGGTTTCAATCCGGCTGTTCCTAGACAGAAAGACGTCAATGGCCGGGATATAGCCGCGCGAAGCGCCGCCGTTCTTCGAATGGCATGTCCGCTTACGACGCTATTTGTGCTAACATCGCACATCCTGATTGAATACGGACCTTTCCATGACTGAATCATCGAATCCGCTCGCGCAGATCAAAGGCACCGTCGTCCTCGCCGGCGCCGGCAAGATGGGCGGCGCGCTGCTCACCGGCTGGCTGGCGCAGGGGCTCGATCCCGCCCGCGTCGCCATCATCGATCCGCATGTGTCGGACGAGATCCGCGCGTTGGCGGCGAAAGGCGTGCGGCTCAATCCGGCGCCATCGAAGATAGGACAAGCCGATGCGCTAGTGCTCGCCGTCAAGCCACAGATGTTTCACGACGCCGCGGCGACGCTGAAGTCGTTCGTGCAGCCTGCGACGCTGGTAGCGTCGATCATGGCCGGCACCACCATCAGCGCAATCCGCGGCGCCTGCGGCGGCAACGTGGTGCGCGCGATGCCGAACACGCCGGCTGCGATCGGCCGCGGCATCACCGTCGCGGTGCCCGACAAGTCGGTCGGCGCCGGCCAACGCGCCATCGCCGATGCGTTGCTCGCCGCCACCGGCAAGATCGAGTGGCTCGACGACGAAGCGCTGATGGACGCGGTGACGGCGGTGTCCGGCTCGGGCCCGGCTTACGTGTTTCTGCTGGCGGAAGAACTGGCGCGCGCCGGCGTCGCGGCTGGATTACCCGCAGGACTCGCGGCAAAGCTCGCTCGCGAAACCGTCGCCGGCTCGGGCGAACTGCTCTACCGCTCCGATCTCGACGCCGCGACGTTGCGTCAGAACGTCACCTCCCCCGGCGGCACAACAGCGGCAGCGCTCGGCGTGCTGATGGGCGACGACGGATTCCAGCCGCTGCTGGAACGTGCAGTCGCGGCCGCGACCAAGCGTTCGAAGGAATTGGCGAAGTAGTCACCAAGACGTTTGACGGGACATTGGACGGCCATGCTTCCCCTTTCGTCATGCCCGGGACAAGCCCGGGCATGACGGCGGATAGGATTTTTGCGCGCCCCTACACCGGAATCCGCACCGTGGCGCGGAGGCCGCCCATGGGGCTGTCGCCGAGGGTGACGTCGCCACCGTGCGAGCGCGCGATGTCGCGGGTGATGGCGAGGCCGAGGCCGCTGCCGCCCTGGTCCTGATTGCGGGCGTCGTCGAGCCGCAGGAACGGCTTGAATACGTCTTCCCTCATGCTTTGCGGGATGCCCGGCCCGTCATCGTCCACCGTGATCGTCAGCCAACGATGATCGCGATGGCCCGAAATCGCGATTGTCTTCGCATAGCGCGATGCGTTCGACACCAGATTGCCGAGGCAGCGCTTGAACGCCGCCGGCTTCACCGTCACCACCGGCAATCCCTGGAACGCCACCGTCGCGGAATGGCCGTTGCGTTCGGCGTCACCGCGCAACTCCTCGAGCGTCGCGGAAATGTCAGTCGGTCGCGCGCGTTCGTCGCCGTCGCCGCGCGCGAAGGCGAGATAGCCTTCCAGCATTCCCGACATCTCGTCGACGTCCTTGCGCATCCCCTCAAGCTCGGGATTGTCGCCAATCAGTTCGAGTTCGAGCTTGAAGCGTGTCAGGATGGTGCGCAGATCGTGACTGACGCCGGCGAGCATCGCGGTGCGCTGCTCCATCGCGCGTTCGATGCGGGTTTTCATTTCGATGAAGGCATGCGCCGCGCGCCGCACCTCGAGCGCGCCGCGCGGCCGGAAGTTCGGCGCCTCGCGGCCCTTGCCGAAACTCTCGGCGGCATCCGCCAGCCGCACAATGGGCCGGATCTGGTTGCGCAAAAACAGCACCGCGACGATCAGCAGCACCGACGAGGTGCTGAACATCCAGAGGAAGAATATCTCCGAGTTCGAGGCATAGGCGGCGCTGCGCTGCGCGAAGACCCGCATCACCGAGTCATCGAGTTGGATGCGGATTTCCACCAGCGACGAGCGCCCGACGGTGTCGATCCAGAACGGTCGTGAAATCTGCCGGCCGATCTGCGCCGACAGCGATTGATCGAGCAGCGAGAAGAACGGCTTCGGCCCCGGCTGCGGCATGTCGCCGGGCGGCAGGAAATCGACCACGAGACCGAGCCGTTGCTGCGCGACGCGCCGGAGCAGCGTGTGGTCCTTGTCCTGCGGATAACCTTTGTAGATGTCGATCAGCGCGGCGATGTCCTGCACCACGGTCGCCGACAGCCGCCGCGTCACCGTGTTCCAGTGCCGCTCCATGAACACGAAGGCGACCACCGATTGCAGCACCACCATCGGCACGATCATGATCAACAGCGCGCGGGCGTAGAGGCCCTTCGGCATCCAGCTCTTGAACGAGTTGCCGAGCCGCGCATTGAAGGTCGAGGCGCGCTGCGCGGCGCTGCGGATCAGCGTCAGGCCGGCATCGAGCGTGCTCATCGGGCAAAGCTCACGACAAAACTCACGGCGAGGCGACCAGACGATAGCCGACGCCGCGCACCGCTTGCAGGAACAACGGATTGGCGGGATCGCGCTCGATCTTGCGCCGCAGCCGGTTGATCTGCACATCGACCGCTCGTTCATTCACGGTGCCGCCCGGCCCGGTGAGATCGCTGCGCGCCACCGTTTCACCCGGGATCGCGGCAAGGATGCGCAGCATCTCGCGCTCGCGGTCGGTCAGGTGAATGACAGTCTCGCCCTCGCGCAATTCACCGCGATCGAGATAATAGACGAACGGCCCGAACCGCACCGATTCCACTTTCGCCACCGGCGCGGGCGTCGCGCGCTTGAGAATGTTGCCGATCCGCAGCAGGAGTTCGCGCGGCTCGAATGGTTTCGCGACGTAATCGTCGGCACCGATCTGCAAGCCCTCGATACGGCTTTCGGCCTCGTGGCGCGCGGTCAGCATCACGATCGGCACGGTGGACGTGGTGCGGATAAAGCGCGCCAGTTCGAAACCGGTTTCGCCCGGCATCATCACGTCGAGGATCAAGAGGTCGAAATGCAGTCCCTGCAACTTGGCGCGCGCGTCGGCGGCGCTCATCGCCGTGGTGACGCGATAGCCTTCCCCGGCCAGGAAGCGCGACAGCAGATCGCGGATGCGGCGGTCGTCATCGACCAGCAGCAGATGAGGGGCATCGTCGGCGGGTTGGATCGGCGGTCGCGCCATGGTTGAAACCGTTGTCATGTGTCCCGCGTCTCGGGACGATGATGATCCAGCAGGCTCTCAAGCACCTTGTCCGATTCCTCCCGGTCGATCATGCCGCGCAGAAACTGACTGACGGCGGCAGCGTCCGACGCACTCAGGCCGCGCATCGCCCGCGTGATGCGGTCGGTCTGCAAGCCGGCCAGCCTGGCGATCAGCGTCTCGCCCTTGGCGGTGGCAAACAACAGACGCTGCCGCCGATCCTGATCGCCAGCCCGCTGCACGATATACCCTTCCTCGAGCAATTGCTTGAGGACCCGGCCCAGCGACTGCTTGGTAATCCGAAGTACCCCGAGAAGATCGGCGACAGTGAGGCCGGGATAGCGATGCACGAAGTGCACAACGCGGTGATGGGCGCGGCCGAAGCCGAACGCTTCCAGCACATGATCGGCGTCGCCGACAAAATCGCGATAGGCGAAGAACAGCAGTTCGATGATGTCCCAGCGCAGCGGCGGGCCCCCGCCCGCCGGCGCGGCATCGTCCTCCGGCCGGGCATCCCCGGCTGCGGCGGTCGCTTCGGCCTTCGCAAAATTTATGTCAGCCATATTGACGTATCTTGGTCTCAATGTTACAAAAAGGACGATGGTGACGAAATATTAGATCGTTTTCGCCCCATTCCTGGTTCTAAGTTTGCGTGGGCTCTCGATCCCCGCCGACGACAGGTCCACAATTTCTATTCCGCCCGACTGTCGGCCAACCGACCGGCAGACATAAAACATACTGGAGTTCGCCTGTTCCGCAAAAGTTGAAAGCCGCATTGCGGATGGAATGGGCATAAAGTTGACGACAATCCGACCAGGCGCCTTGGCGCACGTCGCTAGATCCGGGAGATGATCCATGGGAGTTTCGTTCGACAAGGCCGATGGTTCGCTCTGGTTGAAGTTCGACGTCCAGCCGAAGGCCGATCCGACATCCGATGCCGACCGCACCGCCAAGCTCAAGGATCCGGGCTTCGGCCGGGTGTTCACCGATCACATGGCGATCGTCCGCTACAGCGCGGACAAGGGCTGGCACAATGCGCGCGTCGAATCCCGCGCCAACTTCCCGCTCGATCCGGCGACCGCGGTGCTGCACTACGCGCAGGAAATCTTCGAGGGACTGAAGGCCTATCGGCGCGACGACGGCGGCATCAACCTGTTCCGCCCCGACGCCAACGCGAAACGCTTCCGCAACTCCGCCGACCGCATGGCGATGGCGCCGGTGCCGGAGGCGGTGTTCATCGAGGCGGTCGAGCAACTCGTCCACATCGACCGCGAATGGATTCCCGGCGGCGAAGGCAGCCTCTATATCCGCCCCTTCATGATCGCCAGCGAGGTGTTCCTTGGCGTCAAGCCGTCGGCGGAATACATCTTCGCGGTGATCGCCTCGCCGGTCGGCTCCTATTTCAAGGGCGGCCCCGCGCCGGTCTCGATCTGGGTGTCGGAGAACTATACGCGCGCTGCGGTCGGCGGCACCGGCGCCGTCAAGTGCGGCGGCAACTACGCCGCATCCTTGCGCGCGCAGGCCGAAGCCATCGAGCGCGGTTGTGATCAGGTGGTTTTCCTTGACGCGGTCGAGCACCGCTACATCGAGGAACTCGGTGGCATGAACGTGTTCTTCGTGTTCGAGGACGGCTCGCTGCTGACGCCGCCGCTCGGCACCATCCTGCCCGGCATCACCCGCGACTCGATCATCGGGCTGGCGAAGGAAGCCGGCACGCCGGTGCGCGAGGAAGCCTATTCGATCGACCAATGGCGCGCCGATGCTGCCAGCGGCAAGCTGAAGGAAGCCTTCGCCTGCGGTACAGCGGCGGTGATCTCACCGATCGGCAAGGTGTGCTCGGCAAAAGGCGACTTCACCATCAACGGCGGCGCGGCAGGCCCGGTGGCGATGGGGCTGCGCAAGAAGCTGGTCGACATCCAGTACGGCCGCGCCGCCGACACGCACAACTGGATCAAGAAGGTCCTGTAAGCGGCGGCCGAGCATGATCCCGAAAAGTGGAAACCGGTTTTCGGACCAGATCATGCTCCACTAAAATTCGTTCGCTCCCTCCGTAACCAACGATCGCATCGTTTCATTCAGCGCGGGACCACCCGTCCAGCGAACGGGTCGGTGCGCGCCTTTTGCTGGATGCATTTTCGTCAACACGCACCGGAGACATCACATGGGCGTTTCATTCGATAATATCGACGGCGTGATCTGGTACGATGGCAAGCTGGTGCCGTGGCATGACGCGAACGTCCACCTCCTCACCCACGGACTGCACTATGCAAGCTGCGTGTTCGAAGGTGGGCGCGCCTATGGCGGCGAGGTGTTCTGCAGCACCGCGCATTCCGAGCGGCTGAAAAATTCTGCGCGCATCCTCGATTTCGAGATTCCGTATTCGGTGGCTGAAATCGATGCTGCGAAGAAGCTCGTGCTCGACAGCAACAAACTCACCGACGCTTATCTGCGCCCAATCGCCTGGCGCGGCTCGGAGATGATGGGCGTGTCGGCGCCGTCGAACACCATCCACCTCGCCATCGCGTGCTGGACCTGGCCGAGCTATTTCGATCCAGCGGAACGGCTGAAAGGCATCCGTGTCGCGCTGGCGGAGTATCGCCGGCCCGATCCGCGCACCATTCCGGCGCTGGCGAAGGCGTCGGGGCTCTACATGATCTGTACCATTTCCAAGCGCAAGGCGGAGCGCGCCGGTTATGCCGACGCGATGATGCTAGATTGGGAAGGTCGCGTCGCCGAATGCACCGGCGCCAATATCTTCTTCGTGAAGGACGGCCAGTTGCACACGCCGATCGCCGATTGCTTCCTCGCCGGCATCACTCGCGCCACCGTGATCGATCTCGCGAAACGACGCGGCATCGCGGTGATCGAACACCGCATCATGCCGGAGGAATTGTCGAGCTTCGACGAATGCTTCCTCACCGGCTCGGCCGCCGAAGTGACGCCGGTGGCGGAGATCGCGCACTGGCGCTTCACGCCGGGCGCCCTCACCCTGCAACTGATGCAGGACTACGCCGCCGAAGTGCGGCTGAAGCAGGCGGCGGCGTAAACCGGAGATCGATTCATCTCCAAACGCCCTGCCGTCATTGCCGGACTTGATCCGGCAATCCGTCGCCTTCGAAAAATGATGGATGCGCGGGTCAAGCCCGCGCATGACGTTTGAGTGAATCGTCCAGCACTTCGGTAGGTCAGCCCGTTGGCACCAGCCTTAATCTATCGCGCCGCATCCAGCGGCGGATCATCAGACAGGCGACGACGGCAAGCCCCGACGCCAGGCCGACCCAGATGCCGACGCCGCCGTAGCCGAACTTGAACGCGAACAGCAGGCTCAGCGGCATGCCGCAGCCCCAATAGCCGAACGCGGCATAGAGCATCGGCACGCGGGTATCCTGCAGGCCGCGCAGCATGCCGGCGCCGACCACCTGCGCGCCATCGGCGAGCTGGAAGATCGCCGCCCACAGCAGGAACAGCGCCGCCATCTCCGCGACCGGCGCATTGGCCGGGTCGGTGACGTCGATGAAGGCGCCGATCAGCACCTTTGGAAACGTCATCAGCACGAAACTCATCGTCGCCATGAACACCATCGCCATCGCGAAGGCGGTCCAGCCGGCGCGGGTGATGTCATCGCGAAGGCCGGCGCCGTGAGCGAGTCCAACGCGCACCGTCGCCGCCTGTCCTAGTCCCATCGGCACCATGAAAGAGGCCGCTGCGATCTGGATCGCGATGGAGTGCGCGGCAATCGCCGCCGTGCCGAACTGCCCCATGATGAACACCGCCGCATTGAACAGCGTGATCTCGAGCGCCATGGTCGCGCCGATCGGCAGGCCCAGCCGCCACAGCGTGACGAAGCGCGGCCAATCCGGCCGCCACCAGCGCCCGAACAGATGGAAGCGCCGGAACTGGCGATCGGCCAGCACCACGACAACGAGGCCGAGGAACATGAAGCTGTTCGACAGCATGGTCGCCAGCCCGGAGCCGCGCAGCCCGAGCGCCGGCAGACCGAGATGCCCGAACACCAGCGCCCAGTTGGCGACGATGTTGAACAGGATCGCCGCCACCGTCACCACCATCGCCCAGATCGGCCGCTCCAGCGCGGTGACGAACGAGCGCAAGATGATGAAGCCGAGCGCGGGCAGAAAGCCCCATTGCAGTTCGTGCATGAAGCGATGCGCATCGGCCGCGAGTTGCGGCTCCTGCCCGAGCGCCAGCAACACCTTGTCGGTGTGCCACAACAGAACCCACGCCGGGATCGCGACGATGACGGCGGACCACATCCCCTGGCGGAAGGTGCGCCGCACGTCGCGCACGACGCGATATCCGCGGCCGATCGCTTCCGCCATCATCGGCGAGGTTGCGGTGACGAGGCCGATCGCGAAGATCAGGATGGCGAAATAGAGATTGACGCCGAGGGTGGCTGCGGCGAGTGCCGATGGACCGAGACGGCCGACGACGATCACGTCGGTCGTGGTCAGCGCGATCTGCGCAAGATTGGTGAGCACCATCGGCCAGCCAAGCGCCAGCATCGCCCGGAATTCTCCGAGCCAGGCGTCGCGCGTGAACGCGTTCTGGCGGGCAACGAAAAGCATGGCGATACGATCATCAAGGCGGCAGCGTGGTTGATATGACAGTGCGAAAGCACGATGCGAAAGACAGCGAAAGACAATGAAACCCCCGGCGGCACCGCCGGAGGCTCGCATCTGTCGTTCGCTGGATGGGCTTTATTTAGGCGCGCGCCGGCGATTTGGCCAGAGCCCGCGACGCAGAGCCACCATGCTTGCGGCAAAGTGAGGCCGATCAGCCCCTCAAGCGAGCGTCGCAAGCGTTGCGGCGTCGATCCAGAACACTTCGCCTTCGGAATCCTCGGTGTCGAGCCAGAGCATCGGCAATTCGGGATAGGCCGTTTCCAACGCCTCGCGACAGCGGCCGATCTCGCACAGCAGGCCGCCATGCGGCGTCAGGTGCCACGCGGCTTCGCGTAGGATGCGATGCACGATGGCGAGGCCGTCGTCGCCGCCGTCGAACGCCATCTTCGGCTCATGGCGGCACTCGCGTGGCAGATCCGCCATGCCCTGCGCGTCGACATAAGGCGGATTGCTGATGATGAGATCGTAGCGCGCATCGCCCAGCGGCGCGAACAGATCGCCGTTGTGGAGCGCGATGCGATCCGTCAGCCCATAGTCGGCGACGTTCTTCGCCGCCACTTTCAGCGCGTCCTTCGACAGATCGACGGCATCGATATGCGCGTTGGGGAAATGCCGGCTCGCCAGAATCGCAAGGCAGCCCGAGCCGGTGCAAAGGTCGAGCACGTTTTCCACCGCGCCGAGATCGTCGATCAACGCGCCGCCGTCCATCTCGTCCGATCCGGAGAAATGCGAATCCAGCAATTCGCCGATGAACGAGCGCGGCACGATGACCCGCTCGTCGACGTAGAACGGCAGGCCACGCATGTAGATCTTGTTGACCAGATAGGCTGTCGGCTTGCGGGTCGTGACCCGCGCCTCGATCAGGTCGAGCAGCTTCGCGCTCTCGGTAGCGGTGACGCGCGCCGCCGCGAACATCTCAAGCTGGTCGGGATGCAAATGCAGCGTCTCACAGACCAAGAACGCCGCTTCCGCCACTGGATCCGTGGTGCCGTGCGCGAACACCAGTTCGGCCTCGATGAAACGGCTCACCGCGTAGCGCACGAAATCCAGCAAGGTCAGCAATTCGCCGCGCGCGGGCCGGACGATGCTGGCAGCCTTCGCCACACGAGGCGGCGCGGTTTTCTTCGCCGCGGCGTGTGTTTCTTTGGAGCGCGTTTGTTTGGAGAGTGTCTTCTTCGCCATCAGGATTTGGTCCAGCGCGCGGCCGCTACATCGTCATGCGCGGCGGCATCGACCCAGTTCGTGCCGCCGGCCGCGCGATCCTCGCGCTTCCAGAACGGCGCGCGCGTCTTCAGGTAGTCCATCAGAAACTCCGCCGCCTCGAACGCCGCCTGCCGATGCGACGAGGCGGTGACGACGAGCACGATGTTCTCGCCCGGTACGATGCGGCCATAGCGATGGATGACGGTGACGCCGAGCAGCGGCCAACGCGCCTGCGCCTCCTCGACATGGCGACCGATCTCGGCCTCGGCCATGCCGGGATAGTGTTCGAGCGTCAGCGCATCGATGGCATCGCCGTCAGTGCCGCCGCGGCAGACGCCGCTGAACGACACCACCGCACCGACATCGGTGCGGCCGGCGGTCATCGCGGCGACCTCGCGCGCGGTGTCGAAATCGGCCTCTTGCAGGCGGATGGTAACGGGAGTGGTCATGGGATTACGATACTAGACGATCCGTGTCCCGGGCGCGATGCGGCATTCTTCATGCCGCTTCGCAGAACCGGGACCATTTCGGACAATGCCGTTGGCGCGGTCCCGGTTCTGCGGTGCAGCGTTGCACGCTGCGCCGCGCCCGGGACACCACGACACGGTGGCGAGTTCAAAAATGGCGCGTTCTGATTCTGTCTCAACCCGTCGCACCCTAGCCGCCGGTCATCGGCGGGAAGAACGCGATCTCGCGCGCGCCGGCGATGGCGGTCTCCGGCGGCACATGAGCGTGATCGATGGCGGCGCGGATCACGCGCGGCGTCTCGAACGCATGGGCATAGGTCTCGCCGCGCCCGGCCAGCCAGCCGATCAGGTCGCCCACCGTGCGGACCTCGGCCGGCGGCTCGACGGTTTCTTCCGCCTTGCCGATGCGCTCGCGCACCCATGCGAAATAGACCACCTTCATGAATCGGCCTCGATGAGGTGATGGATGCCGGCGCGGAAATAATCCCAGCCGGTGTAGATGGTGAGGATCGCCGACAGCCAGAGCAGCAACAGGCCGATCTGGGTGACGAACGGAAACACCCGGTCGCCCGCCTCGCCTGCCAGCAGGAAGCCGATCGCCACCAGTTGCCCGGTGGTCTTCCACTTGGCGAGCTTGGTCACCGGCACGCTGACGCGGAGCGCCGCGAGATATTCGCGCAGGCCCGATACGAGGATTTCACGGCACAGGATGACGATGGCGGCCCACAAGGTCCAGCCGTGGATGATACCGTCCGCCGCCAGCATCAGCAGGCAGGAGGCGACCAGCAACTTGTCGGCGATCGGATCGAGCATCCGGCCGAGCGCCGATTGCTGGTCCCAGATGCGAGCGTAGTAGCCGTCGAGGAAATCGGTGACCGCGGCCGCGATGAACACCGCCAGCGCGACCCAGCGCAGCCACAGCGGCCCTTCGAGGATGGACTGGGCATAAACGCAGCCGACCACGACCGGAATCGCCGCGATCCGGGCGCAGGTCAGGATGTTCGGGATCGATAACCCGTTCCGCGCGGAGCCTCTGGTGGTCGCTGTGTCCATCCGTTCTACCAATACCGCCGTCGCTTGAAGGTCAACTATCCCCGACCTCAATTTCGCGCGTCAGCCCGGTTGCGCGTGGAAAAACTCAAAAATCCGGCGGGCGCTTTCGGCGCTGATCCCCGGCACCTTGCCGAGATCGGCGATCGAGGCCCGTTCGATTTCCTTCAGCGTGCCGAAGTGATGCAGCAGCGCCCGCTTGCGCGACGGGCCGATGCCGGGAATTTCCTGCAACCCGGCCTCGCGGAGGTCCTTCTTGCGTAATTTGCGGTGCGAGCCGATCACGAAACGGTGCGCCTCGTCGCGCAGCCGCTGGATGAAATAGAGAACCGGGTCGCGCGGTTCCAGCTTCAACGGCTCGCGGCCCGCCATGAACAGGGTTTCGCGGCCGGCGTCGCGATCCGGTCCCTTCGCCACCGCCATCAGCGACACCTGCGTCAATCCAAGCTCGTCGAACACCGCCTGCGCGGCATTGAGTTGGCCGCGCCCACCATCGATGATGACGAGGTCCGGCCACTGCTGCGGCGTGTCGTCACTGGCCTCGGTTGGCTTATCCGGCTCAGGCCCCTGCGTCAGCAGCCGCTTGAAGCGCCGCTCCAGCACCTCGCGCATCATGGCGTAGTCGTCGCCCGGCGTCAGGCTCTCGGAGCGGATATTGAACTTGCGATACTGGTTCTTCAGAAAGCCGTCCGGCCCGGCGACGATCATCGCGCCGACCGCATTGGTGCCCTGGATGTGGCTGTTGTCGTAGACCTCGACGCGGTTCGGCACCTTCGGCAGCGCGAGGACGGTGGCGAGCCCCTGCAACAGCCGCGCTTGTGTCGCGGTGTCGGCGAGCTTGCGGCCGAGCGCCTCGCGCGCATTGGTCAATGCATGGGCGACGAGGTCCTTCTTCTCGCCACGCTGCGGCGTCGTCACCTCGACCTTGAAGCCCGCCTTGACGGCGAGCGCACTGGCCAACAACTCGCGCTCCTCAATGGCGTGCGAGAGCAGCACCAGTTTCGGCGGCGGCTTGTCGTCATAGAACTGCGCGAGGAACGAGCCGAGCACCTCCTCGCAGGTGAAGGACTTCTCCGCGCGCGGGAAATAAGCGCGGTTGCCCCAGTTCTGCCCGGTGCGGAAGAAGAACACCTCGATGCAGAAGTAACCGCCTTCCTGATGCACGGCGAACACGTCGGCTTCCTCGACGGTGCGCGGGTTGATGCCCTGCGTCGACTGGATCGCCGACAGTGCGGCGAGACGGTCGCGATAGATCGCCGCGCGCTCGAAGGCGAGATCCTCCGACGCCTTCTCCATCTCGCGCGCGAGGTCTTCCTTCACCGCGCGCGATCGGCCGGAGAGGAAGTCGGTCGCCTCGCGTACCAGCGCGGTATAGCCGGGGAAATCGATCTCGCCGGTGCACGGCGCGGCACAGCGGCGGATTTGATACAGCAGGCACGGCCGCGTCCGGCTTTCGAAAAAGGAATCGGTGCAGGAGCGCACCAGGAACGCGCGTTGCAAGGCGGTGATGGTCCGGTTCACCGCGCCGACCGAGGCGAACGGCCCGAAATAACGCCCCGGCCGGGTCTGCGCGCCGCGATGCTTGAGTATCTGCGGCGCCCAGTGGTCGCCGGTGATCAGGATATAGGGGAACGATTTGTCGTCGCGCAGCAGCACGTTGAAGCGCGGCCGGAGCTGCTTGATGAGGTTGGCCTCCAGCAGCAGCGCCTCGGTCTCCGTGGCGGTCGAGACGATCTCCACCATCACCGTCGCGGCGATCATGCGCGCGATGCGGGCGACATGGCCGGTCGGCCGGGCATAGGACGATAGCCGCTTGCGAACGTTCTTGGCCTTGCCGACGTAGAGCACATCGTTGGCCGCGTTCAGCATCCGGTAGACGCCGGGCGAGGTTGGCGCGAGGCGCACCGCGCGTTCGATCGCCGCTCGCCCGATCGCGAACGGCCCTTCCGCCACCACCTCGGAACCTTCGTCAATGGTCTCCGGGAGCTGTTCCTCGTCGTCCTCGCCGTTGCCGGCAGCGCTCGCGGGATCGATGTCCTGCGTCGCCGGGTCGAGGCCGGGCGCGGCCGGTGCGTCGTCTGGGGCAGTTCCCGGCTGCGGTTGCCCGTCGCGGAGTTTCGGAGTTTTCGGGGAATCGGTCGCCATTGGTCCAAATTAAGCGTTGCACGCGCAGCCCGCCAGCGGCGGCGGCGATCCGGCCCGGTAACACTCCGTTAACGACGATCCGCCACGCGCGGGGCGCGTTAAGAACCGATTAACGTCGGACTCTCGATAAATCTTAGCGAGTTTGTTGCGAATTCCGTAACCGTAACGGGTGCCTCGCGCCCGGACAGCTACGGCGAGAGTACCGAGGAGCGTTCGATGATCAGGGCAACGGGGGCCGCCGCCGCAATTGTGATTGCAACTTGCGCTATGACCATGTCCTCGCAGGCCGCCGACTGGTCCTATGGCGCGCGCGGTCCCTACACCGTCAACCAGCCGCTCAACGCCTATAGCTGGGCCGGCCCCTATCTCGGCGGCAACCTCGGCTACAACTGGGGTTCGGTGTCCAACAACCCGACCCGCCCGTCCGGATTCATGGGCGGCGTCCAGATCGGCTACAATGTGCAGTCGGGCCCGCTGGTGATCGGCCTCGAGGGCGATCTGCAACTCAACGGCGCGGACAACCGCTTTGCCGGCTGGAAGTTCAGCAATCCATGGTTCGGCACCGTGCGCGGCCGGGTCGGCTACGCCATGAACAACATCCTGATCTACGGCACTGGCGGTCTCGCCTTCGGCACGCTGAGCGGCGAGACGGCCACCCAGCGCGAAAGCCACACCTCGGCCGGCTGGACCGTCGGCGTCGGCGCCGAATTCGGCCTGACCCAGAATGTCAGCGCCAAGGTCGAATACCTCTATGTCGACCTGTCGAGCAGCCGCTTCGGCATCACCGGCATGCCCAACGCCTATTCGTCGGGCCTGCTGCGCGTCGGCCTGAATTACCGTTTCTGATCGAAGCAAAAAGACTTCGAGTGACCAACTCCCGGCCCTTTGTGGCCGGGATTTTTTTTACCCGCTACACTGGTGATCATGTGACTGGTCATGCCCGGGCTTGTCCTGGGCATCCACGTCTTTCTTTATGAGAGCGGTGAAGACGTGGATGTCCGGAATAAATCCGGCCATGACGATGGCGGGTTCAACGCCCATTGCTTTATCGCCGCCATCAAGCGGGCGTGTCGTTGCAACAACCATGCGAGGGCCGATTACGGCTTCGCAACCTCAAGCCGGAAACGCCCCGCGCCGCCCTGCCCGAGCGGCTTCTGCAATTCCGGCAGCACGGTCCTGAGTTCGGTCGCCAGCGTCCACGGCGGATTGACGATCAGGAGCCCGCTCGAAACCAGCCCCTGCCCTTCGACGGCCGGCGCGACGCTGAATTCCAGCCGCAGGCATTTGTCGGTCGCGCCTTTCGCGGCCGAGGCCGCCGCGACCTGCCGCGCCAGTGTGTCCGTGGCGCGGCGGTTCTTCACCGGATACCACAGCATGTAGATGCCGGTCGGCCACTTCGCGAAGGTTTCGGCGAACGCCCGCGCCAATCGCTCGAATTCATCCGGTTGCTCGAACGGCGGATCGATCAGCACCACGCCGCGCCGTTCGTTCGGCGGCACGAAGGCGGGTAGCGCCGTCCAGCCATCGAGATCCACCACCCGCGCCTGCTCGTCGCGGCGCAGCGCGTCGATCAACTGCTTGCGCGGCCCGGGCGCGACCTCGCAGGCCACCATGCGATCCTGCGGCCGCAGCAGGGCGCGCGCGATCAGCGGCGAGCCGGGATAGGCTTCCAGCTTGCCCGGCGGATTGAAGGCGCGGACGATATCGAGATACGGCGCGATCAGTTCGCCCGCCTCTTGCGAAAACCGCGCCGCCATCACCCGCGCGATGCCGGTGAGCCATTCGCCGCCGCGCGTCGCCTCCTCGCCGGTGAGATCATAGCGGCCGGCGCCGGCGTGGCTGTCGATGACGCGGAACGCCGCCGGCTTCTCGTGCAGATAGGTCAGGATGCGAACCAGCACGAGATGCTTGATGACATCGGCGAAATTGCCGGCATGGAAGGCGTGGCGATAATTCATGCCGCACTTGTGACGGCATCGCGCGGCGAAAGCAACCTGATCCCGCAGGGGGAGAACGGCCTTACAGCGCCGCCATAATCGGCTACAACGGGACATCATGCGCTTCAGCTTCATCCACGCCGCCGACCTGCATATCGACAGCCCGCTCGCCGGCCTCGGCCTGAAGGACAAGGCGGTGGCCGAGCGGTTCGCGCGCGCCGGCCGCCGCGCGGTCGAGGCGCTGGTTAAGGAAACCATCGCCAGCGAGGCGGCGTTCCTGATCATCGCCGGCGACGTGTTCGACGGCGACTGGAAGGACGTCGGCACCGGGCTGTTCTTCGTCCGCGCCATCGGCGCGCTACACCGCGCCGGCATTCCGGTCTATATCGTCAAGGGCAATCACGACGCCGAAAGCGTGATGTCGCGCGACCTGCCCTATCCCGACACGGTGCGTGTGTTCCCGTCGAACAAGGCCGCGACGCTGGAACTCGACGCGCAGCGCGTCGCGCTGCACGGCCGCAGCTTCCCGCACCGGCTGACCGGCGATTTCGTCCGGACCTATCCGGCGCGGCGCGACGGTTGGCTCAACATCGGCGTGCTTCATACTTCGCTCGACGGGCGCCCCGGCCACGAGGGTTACGCGCCCTGCTCGGTCGATGACCTGAAACGCTTCGGCTACGACTATTGGGCGCTGGGCCACATCCACGCCGCCGAGATCGTCAGCCGCGATCCGTGGATCGTATTCCCCGGTAATCTTCAGGGCCGCAGCGTCCGTGAAACCGGCGCCAAGGGCGCGATGCGCGTCACCGTGGAGGACGGCCGCATCGTCGAGGTGACGCCGCTGGTGCTCGACGGCGCGCGCTGGGCGCATCTCGAGATCGACGTCAGCACCATCGACGACGAAGCCGATATTGTCGCCCGCATCGACGCGGCGTTGATCGCAGCGCACGGCGAGGCCGAGACCCGCCCGCTCGCAGCGCGTGTGACGTTGCACGGCGCGACGCCGCTGCATAACCGGCTGATCGCGCGGCGCGAGGCCTTGCAGGACGATCTGCGCGCCGGCGGCTTTCGCATTGCTGAGGATTGCTGGATCGAACAGCTCAAGATCAAGACCACCGCGCCGCAAAGCGCGGCGCTGCCTTCGCCAGATGCAGAAGCGCTCGACATCGACGCCATGCTGCGCGAAGCCGCAGCCGATCCGGATTTCGGCGCAACGCTGGAACAATTGATCAAGGACGTCGAAGGCAAGCTGCCGACGGAATTGCGCGAAGAGCTTCGCAAGAGCGATGCGCTCGCCGCGCTCAGCGACGATGCCCGCGCGCTGTTGGCCGGAGCGCTGTCGTGAAAGTCACACAGCTTGCCCTCGAGCGCTACGGCGCCTTCACCGACCGCGTGCTGACCTTCGATCCCGACGCCGCGCTGCATATCGTTCATGGCGCCAACGAGACCGGCAAGACCTCGGCGTTGTCGGCGATCGGCGATCTCTTGTTCGGCTTCGGCGCGCGCACCACCTACAACTTCAAGCACGACAACAACGCCCTGCGCATCGGCGGGCTGTTGCAGCATTCCGACGGACGGCAGCTCGCAATCCGCCGTCGCAAGGGCACCAAGAACACGCTGCTCGACGCATCCGATCAGGCGCTGCCGGACGATACGCTGGCGCCGTGGCTCGGCGGCATCGCGCGCGACACTTTCGATCGCGAATTCGGCCTGACCGCGGAAGCGCTGCGGCGCGGCGGCGACGATCTGCTCAAGGCCGGCGGGCGGCTCGCCGAAACGCTGGCCGCGAGTTCAGCGGGCCTCAGTGCGCTGACGCAACTCAAGGAGCGCCTGCAAAGCGAAGCCGATGCATTGTTCACGCCGCGCCGCGCCGGCGGCAAGGCGTTCTACATCACGGCCGACCGCCGCGACGACGCCGACCGCGCCCTGCGCGACAGCATCGTCACCCGCGACGCCTTGCAGCAATCCGAAGACGCGGTGCGCGACGCTGAAGCGCAACTCGCAACACTGAACAAGGCTCACGGCGACAGCGGCAAGGTGATGGCACGCTGGCAACGCACCTTGCGGGTCCGCTCGAAACTGACGCGGCTCGACCAGATCGCCAACGAAGTCGCCGCGCTTGCCGATCTGCCCGATGTGGCGCCGACGACACTCACCGGATGGCGCGAGGCGCTGTCGGTCGAAGCCGAGATCACGCGCGAATTGGCGAAGCTCGATGCCGCCGATACCGCGGATGCAGCGGAAATCGCGACGCTGGCAATCGACGAAACATTGCTTGCGCAAGCTCCCGCCATCGAAGCCCTGCGCGACCGCATGGGCGCGATCCGCAAGGACTTTGACGACCTGCCACGTCGGCGACAGGCGCGCGATACGGCGCAGGCCGCGCTCGACGACAGCGCGCGGCAGCTGATGCTGTCATCCCATGCCGCGCTTCTGGAAAAGCTGCCCGCCGATGCCGCGCTGGCGCAGGCACGCGACATGATCGCGCGGCGCAAGCAAGCCGAACAGGCGATCGCGGACGCCGAGACACGCCATGCGCGGTTGCAACGCGAGCTTGACGATTTCGCCGCCGAACACACCGACGCGCCTGCCGTCGTCGATCCCGAACAATTGCGGCAACGTTTCGAGGCGTTGGGCGACATCGCCGCTCAGGCGGATCGCCTGCGCCGTGAAACGTCGACGCTGGAGATCGAAACCAATGCGCTTGCATCTGCTGTTCGCGCACTCGATCCGGCGCCCGGTTCGCTGGAGATCCTGCGCACGCTGGCGCTGCCGGACAATGTGTTGATCGGCCAGTTCGCACGGGATATCGCGCAACACAACGACACCGCAATGCAGCTCAAGACGTCACTCGCCGCACTTGATAGCACCATTGCCGCAACCAAAGCCGAACTGACACAACTTGCCGGCTTCGGCGCCATGCCGGGTCACGGCGATCTCACCGAAGCCCGGCGACAGCGCGACCATCGTTTCACAAGATTGCGGGAAGCGCTTGACGGCGAACGCGCGGTCCGCGACGAAAGGTTTGCCGAAGCTGTTCAATCGTCGCAAGACGTCGACACCATCACCGATCTGTTGCTGAGCGACAGCCAGCGCGCCACCCGCCGCGAGGACGCCGAGCGGCGACTGACGGCACAGTTCAGCGAACGCGAACGCATCGCGGCCTCATTGGCCGACGCACAGGCGCAACGCGCTGCCCGCGAACAAGGCTGGGCGCAAGCCTGGGCTGCTGCCGGGCTCACGCCGCGCAGCCCCGCCGAGATGCAGCGCTGGCGTGACCGTTTCGATGATATCCTGCAACGCCTCGGCAAACTCGATGCGCAGCGCGTCGACATCGCCGCGCTGGTCACCAGCCTCGATGCGGGCAAAGCCGCGACGATTGCGTTCCTCGAAAGCGCCGGCCGCACGCCGGACCGGACACTGGCCGCTGACATTCTCTATCGCGAGGCCAGAACCCGGCTCGACGAATTGCGGACGGCATGGAGCGACGCCAAAACGCGCGCGATCAGCCGGCAACGCATCGAACGCGACCTGCGTGACGCCGACGCCGCACGCGCAGCAGCGCGCGATGCGCTCACCGCCTTGATGCAAGTGTGGCCCGGCGCCATGGCCGGCATCGCCCTTGTGGGGATGGCGACGCCGGTTGAGGCCGAAGCAACGCTCGCGATCTGGCAAAACGTCGCGGTGCCGAAAGCGAGCTTCGAGCGCGAGAGCCGCAGCGTATCGACCATGGAAGCCGATATCGCCGCCTTCGAACGTGACGTGCACGACATCGCCGTGCGGATCGCACCGCGTCTCGAAGCCGACACCACGATGGAAACGCTAGCGCACCTGTGGCGCCAACTCGATGCGACGCGCCGTGCCAGCGACATACGCAAACGGCTGGACGAAGCCAGCACGCAGCGCGCCATGACGCGACAGGCGTTGGTAGCGAAGCGCGCGGCAAACGCTCTACTGCTCGATCACGCCCGCGAAGCCTTGCAGTGCGCCGATCCCGATGCGCTTACCGCCGCGCTCGACCGCCTCATAATGCGCCAACTCCTGGAGAGCGAACGCACCGCGCTGCGCCATGACCTGCACGAAACCGGCGACGGGCTCGATGAAGCGGCATTGCGTGCAGAGCGCGCGGGTCTCGATCTCGATGTGCTGCCTGCCGAGATTGAGCGCGAGCGGCTCCGGCAGGCGCAACTGCTAAAGGATATCGCGACTGCCTCTGCCACGCTTCAGCAAAAGCAGACCGCGCACGACACCCTGCTGCAAGGCCGCGACGCCAACGCCGCCGCCAGCGAACGCGCACAGGCCAGCGCCGAATTGCTCTCGATCGCCGAAAGCTGGCTGCTGCGCGCCGCCGCCGCGCGGCTTGCGGGCCGCGCCATCGAACGCCATCGCGCCCGAATGCAGGACCCGATGATCGCGCGCGCCGGCGAACTGTTCGCGGCGGCGTCCGATTCGGCATTTAACGGCCTCGTCATCGACTATGGCGAGGACGACCAGCCCGAACTGAAAGCACGCCGGATCAACGACGAACGGGTTGGCATCGCCGGATTGAGCGAGGGCACGCGCGATCAGCTTTTCCTCGCGCTGCGCCTGGCATTGCTGGAGCGCGGCACCGCCGAGCCGATACCGTTCATCGGCGACGATCTGCTCACCAGTTTCGACGAGGCCCGCACCTTGGCGACGCTACGGCTGCTCGCGGCCGGCGGCGCGCACCGCCAGATCATCTTGTTCACGCACCATCGCCATGTGGTCGAACTGGCGCGAACAATGAGCGATTACAGGATCGATTGCGTGGCGTTGTAGGGGATCGCCCACAGCGTCATTGCGCGGAGCGTGAGCGACGAAGCAATCCAGAACTTAAAAGGGAAGACTGGATTGCTTCGCTCCGCTCGCAATGACGATTGATTTCACATCAGCCTCAACCCCTTGAGGCTGGCGTGGCCGTTCTTGCCGACGATGATGTGATCGTGCACCGAGATGCCGAGCGGGTTGGCGATGCCGATGATCGACTTGGTCATCTGAATGTCGGCCGTCGACGGTGTCGGATCGCCGGACGGATGATTGTGCATCAAGCGGCGAGATGAGAAAAATGTATTATATTTCAGTAAGTTATCTCGCCAGCGGAGTGAACTGGTGCCGGTAACTGGTATCTGTAACTTGCGACGTCTCATGCCAATCCCGGCCTAACCTGCACGCTCCCGCGAGCGCTCGGAATCTCATGTTCATGCACGGATTCCGCACCGGTCAAGCCTCATCGCAGTGAGCATAGATCGGAACAAGCGCTGACCTTGACCGATGATGTGCAAACCGCATCTGTCATGCAATCGAGGCCAGCGTTCTCGATTCAATCCGCTTGACCCTCGATGCCATCGGCGTCGAAGGGTGCAATTGACATGCGCCTACAAGAAATCAGATTTGAACGATCCCATCGGTCCAGCTCCTCAATCGGATATAAGACAGCTTTGCCGATCTTGATGAATGAGGGGCCGATCCTTTTGGATCGCCAATTGCTCAGCGTACCCTCGCTGATCTGGTTGCGGTAACGTTCGACGACCTCTTCGAGAGTCAAATAAGCAGGGACAGACACAGATTTCCAAAGCTCCAGTGATAATGCGTGCAACAGCCTGTTGCACAAAACGGGATGAGATCACGTAGCGCGCTCGAGGCTCGCGGACCCTCGCGGTGCGTCCGCGAGCCCGATCGGCACTTACGCCTTGCCGTGAGTGGTCCGGTGCCGAGGCGCAGCCGGGCGGACCGTTCTGCTATTCGGGTCGGATGTTGAGCTCGCTGTACCTTGGTCCGCCCATTGCTGAAGATCGGCGAGCGCATAGACAACCCGGCCGCCGAGTTTGCGATAGATCGGACCGGTTCCATAGGTGCGATGCTTCTCGAGCGTTCGTGGCGATAGCCCTAGAAACAGTGCGGCCTCGTTCGTATGGATGTAGCGCGGTGGAATGTGAGATGGCTGCATATCGATATCTCCTTTGTTAATGGCGCGCGCAAACCAGTTCTACGATTTCGGGAGAAAGGGCTGTCCGCTGGTGGCGCAGAGCACTTGGCCTATAAGAAGACGGTAGAGGATTTCGCTATTCCCCCGTCTTGCCCAAACAGGATCGGCCGAAGCCAGAGATCATGGCGTTGAGCGCGTGCCTGCCCTTCCGAGAAGAGGAAGCAAGAATTCCAACGCGCAGAAGGAGGGGGCGGTGTACCACCAAGCAAATCGGGTGAAACTAAAGTGCCTGGAGCAGCTACGCCGCGCATTAGCTGTTCCGTCACCTCTTCAATAGAGCTAAAAGGCTAGAACCATAGGAGGCAGACTTTCCCCTTCTTCAATAAAAGTGATTTTGCAGGCGTCCCAAGCCAGCGCTCCACTCGGCCCATCAAGGAATTTGAAGCGGCCCTTGATCGAGCAGTTGGAGAACTGGTGAGATCCGATGGCGCATGCGGCGTCGATCTATGGTCGGCGCTCGCCAACGTTCGCTGGCACGGATCGAATGGAGCAGTTGTTTCCTACTCTTTTCGAGAAGCAGCCAGCCTTGTCGCCTGGATACGTGAAGAGGGCGGCTATATCCCGTGGTATTGCAGCGGACCTCCGGGCGAAGTGGCGCCGTGGATCGGTGAAGCGATGGCCGCTGAGGGGTGGAGCTGGACCGCTTCTGACTAATCACGCACTTCGCTGCGAGGAGCCTTCCGCGCTAAGATCGGGTGCCCAGCTCGTCAGGTGTCAATACTCGAGGTCCGGCGTGGACGTTCGCTTGCGCGCGGGACGCGCTTGGGAGCTCGAGGTGATTTTCGCGACGCTGCGGCTGCTTACCAACAGGTTGTCGCCGACGACCCGAGAGTTGGCGTGAAGCGCCGCCTGGATCAGATCCGGAAGATGCTCGCACGCTAACACAAATTCTCTTGGCTTGGATCGTTGGAGTATGAAATCCCGATTGTCAGCCTTGGGCCAATTCGCCTAGAGCGCCGGGAAGTCGGTTTCTAGTCCCATTTTCTGAGCCAAGTGGCTGGAGAGACACTCGAAAGTTGCAAGTGACCTGGCCTATAATTGTCCAGGACGTGTACGAGGGGGCAGTCGTGGTGCAGGAGGGATTGGCCGAAAAGGCCCGGTGGCTACGCGACCTGGCACGCTTTCTGCCGCTCCGCAGCCAATTTGTCCTCTCCGGCAACACCCGGGATCTCCAGATCCTCGAAGTCGCCCCCGGACAGGCCACAGCCGCCCCGATGTCTAGGGTCCTACCCGATGCGCTCCGGGAAGCCGGCTACACCCGCATCGCAAGCTTCGATCTTCTGAATGGCTTTCGAGCAATCGAGCCGTCCGACAGCAGCTTCCTCACCCAGCTCGGCCTGACCGCCCCAAACGGGGCCGCCGCCGGCGGTATTGACCTTTTGTCCGCAACGATCGAGCGGCATGTCGCATCGGATGGAACGCCTGCGGCGCTCATCGTCGATTTCGCCTCGCGGCTGATTGTCCGGAACGAGGCCCTGGCTCCGGCCGAACATCAGCTCTTTTCCCGCGCCTCGATCCTGTCGCACAGCGCGCGGGCGAGACCTGCCGGCGAGCGGCGCCAACCCTTTTACAACACGATCGTGTGGATCGTGGACAAGGAAGGCGACCTGCCCGACTGGTTTCTCGTCGGCAACCCCAAGGTCCGGCACATCCCGATCGGGCGCCCCGACCACATCGCGAGGCGCGCGATGATCCGCTCGCTGGTGCGCGGCCTTCCTGGCGCCCAGGATGCGACCCAACCCGAACTGGACAAGTGCATCCAGGGCTTTGTCGACGAAACGGAGGGGCTGCTGCTGCTCGATGTCAGCGCCGTGGCGCAACTTGCACGAAGCGAGGCCGTAACCTTCGACCGGATCTCGGATGCGGTGCGGCGTTTCAAGGTCGGCGTCACAGAAGATCCCTGGCGCAAGATCAGCCGCGACAAGATCCGCACGGCGGACGAGTTCGTGAGAAGGAGGGTCAAAGGTCAGAGCCACGCGGTCACGCACATGCTGGACATCGTCAAGCGCGCGGTCACCGGCATCGGACAATCCCCGCGGGGTGGCCGACCGAGAGGAGTCGCATTCCTGGCCGGTCCCACGGGCGTCGGAAAGACCGAGCTTGCCAAGACGATCACGAGCCTGCTGTTCGGAGACGAAACCGCCTATATCCGGTTCGATATGTCCGAGTTCAGCGCCGAGCATTCCGACCAACGGCTGATCGGAGCTCCGCCCGGGTACGTCGGATATGATGTGGGTGGCGAGCTGACGAACGCGATCCGCGAAAAGCCATTCAGTGTCGTTCTCTTCGACGAAATCGAGAAAGCTCACCCGAGGATTCTCGACAAGTTCCTGCAGGTCCTTGATGACGGCGTTCTCACGTCGGGACGAGGCGATCGCGTTTATTTCTCCGAGGCCTTCATTGTCTTCACGTCTAACTTGGGAATTTACGTCACAGACCCCTCGGGAGGGCGGATACCCAATGTGACTCCGGAAGAGACGTTCGAAAGCGTCAAGACGAAGGTCAGGAGTGAGATCGAGAAACATTTCAAGCAGGTTCTCAACCGCCCCGAGATTCTCAACCGCATTGGTGAAAACATAATCGTCTTCGATTTCATTCGGCCGCAGGTGGCGAACGAGATCTTCGATCAGATGGTCGATGCCCTTCTGACGGACGTCCGATCCCTCGGGTATGACGTCAGCCTCGCGAAGAGTGCCAGCGACACGCTGCGCGGCCTGTGTCTTGCGGACCTATCCAATGGCGGACGCGGAATCCGCAACCAGGTGGAGACGCATCTCGTCAATCCATTGTCGCGCGCTCTGTTCGACGGCGGTGCGCAGGCGGGTTGCCACTACCTGATTACGGAGATTAGCGCCGGTTCGTCGACCACCATCCGCCTCGAAAGCGAGGCATCGACGTGAGCACCGGAATTGATCTCTCGCGCATCCATTTTCCAGTGACCACCCTCGGTCCGGGCCACCGGATCGGAATCTGGTTTCAGGGCTGCTCCCTACGTTGTCCCGGATGCATCTCCATGGACACATGGGCACACGGGCGCGGGACAACCACCGTCGATGAAGTGATCCAATCGATTTCCGTATGGAGTGCCATTGCAGACGGCGTCACTATTTCGGGGGGCGAGCCATTCGATCAACCCGAGGCGCTCTTCGAACTCACCGCAAGGATCAGAGAGCTTATGGAAACGGACATTCTTGTCTTCACGGGATACGAGTGGAATGTGGTTTCCGACCAGGTCGCTTGCTCGCCCGGGCTGATCGACGCGCTCGTCAGCGGCCCCTTTGTCAGGGAGGAAAAGCAGACATTTGTGCTCCGCGGCAGCGACAATCAGGAGCTTCATCTTCTGACCTCTTTGGGCAAGGCACGGTTTGCAAGCTTCAATCGCAGGCTGAATGCCACAGACCGGACTCTGGACGTGATGTTCGATGAGAGCGGTGACGTCTGGTTCGCTGGGATTCCGATTCGAGGAGACTTTGGCCGGCTTCAGCGCTTCCTTGAAAGCGCCGGCGCCACCCTCAGCACCTCGGAAGACAAACGCATTGCATCGCCGACGATACACATCAAATGATCCGACATTGCCCGAACTGCGACACCGATCGGCCTCTCACCGAACTTTTCTGCGAAGGCGTCATTGACGGCCACCATTGTGGGTGGGATCTTTCCAATGTCGACATCACAGAGCGCGCTGCGTCCAGGCCACCTCCGCCTGCACCGCCCCCGCCCCTCGAAACCCCGATTTGTCGCAACGGTCATCCGGTCTTTCCGGGAGACATCATATGCGGGACGTGCGGCGAGCCGATCGACCCACCAAAAGTCCAGCCACCACCGACCCTTCCCGAGCCGCAACCGCCAGCTCCAGAAACCATCGTCGAAGGTTGGCGGCTTCTGGACAGGATGCCGTCATCGAGCCTTGTTCGCGAGCGTTTCGCTTCTATGCGCGATGCCGACGGTCAACGTGGAGTGCTGACGCTCTACGCTCCCGGGTCTGAGCCCGATCAAGCTGTGTACGACGCCCTGCAAAGGCTTCCCCGCGATCACGTACCCGAAATCTTCGTCCATGGCCGCTGGTGTGACCGGGCCTACGAGGTCTGCGAGGAATTCACAGGCGGCTCCCTAGCCGATTTTGCAATTGATCCCGCCGATCAGAGCGCGATCAGAACTCTGATCCGGGAGTTGGCCGATTCCCTTCACGCTCTGGCGGAAACGGGACTACGTCACCGCGATTTGCGTCCGTCTGTCGTCTTCGTCAGATCAGGCGATCCACTGGATCTCGTCATTGGCGGCTTCGGCTCGGCGCGGCTGTCCGAATTTGATCTCGACATCGTCTCGCCCCTGGAGACGACACGTTATATGGCTCCCGAAGCAATCGCCGGCGGGGTTGCCCCAGCTTCTGACTGGTGGAGCATGGGAATGATCGTGCTTGAGAAGATAACGAAAGGAGCATGCTTCGATGGGGTTAACGAACACGCCTTCTTGATTCATGTCCTGACGAGCGGCGTGCCACTTCCCGACGATCTTGACCCCTCATTGAATCTACTGCTGCGTGGGCTCCTCGCGCGTGATCGCCGCCGCCGATGGCAATGGAAGGAAGTTCAGGCTTGGCTCGCAGGCGAACCGGTTTCGGCTCCCGATATGGAGACATCCGGCGACACCGAGGGCCGCACCTTCATTTCGCTGGGTGGTCGGCAGTACCGCGCTCCGCATGCGTTTGCCTTTGCAGCAGCCGAAGCAAAGAACTGGGATGAGGCGCGAAATCTGGCCAGTCGAGGTGCGATTGCGACCTGGGCGAGCGATGCAGGGTTCGATCCTAAGATCGCGGCCGCACTGCGTCAGCTCCTGAAAACAGAGAACCTCTCCGACGACCTGAAACTTTCCGTTTCCCTGAAGACCTTGAATCCGGCGATGCCGCTGATTGTCCGCGGCAACATCGTGACGCCCAGTTGGCTCCTCGACCATCCGACGGACGGATATGCGCTCATCACCGGTCCAGTGCCAGATCTCCTTCACCGCATCGATCCCGAGGATTCGCTCTGGCGACTGAAGGCACGCGCCGAGACCGTTCACAAACGTCTTGATCAGCTTGAAATCGCAGTCGACGAGGAAGCGCTTCGGGTTCATCTTCTGTCGACCTCGACTGCCCGGATGGCGGCGCTTTGGGAGGAAAAGCGCAAGCTGTTTCCCGATACGGATCATGCCGGTTTGATGTCGCTGATTGAACGACGGCAGACGGCTGAGGAAGATCTGCTTATTCTTCTCGCCGCCTCCTCCAGCCAGTTCCGGTCGGCGGCGGAGATCATCGAAGAAGCCGCGAAGGAATCTTCCGATTCAGGGATACGGTTCTCACCCAAGGACGCGGCCGCCCAGCTCGCGCGGCCACGTCGGGAGATTTACCAAACGATCGATGAGCGCATCGAAAATTTCGCTAGGTGCGGAATACCGGTCGTGGACGAATGGGCCGACCAATTCCGGCTGGACCGACGAATGCCGCTCGGTCGGGCTCTGGCGGTTCTGTCCGTGCCCGCGCACCTCTGGCAACCGCTTCCGAGGCAAAGCTATGTCTCACGGATTCTCGAATTCTTTGCCAAGCGTATTTCCGGTGGCGTGCTGCGGGGGCCGCTCACGCGCATGCTAATCGGTAAGTCGGCGCGCATCGACCTGATGGAATTGAACACCTCACGGCGTCCGGCGGCGGAAATCCTTGATGATCTGCTCGCGCGGACCGGACGCAACGTGAACATCGATCCGGCAGCATTCTCAGAGAAGGACGGCCTTGAAAGGAGGCTGCGCTCACTTCATTCCCATGCTCTGCTCTACAAACGCGATACGGGCATTGATGGGCTCTACATGGGATTTCCGTTTCTTCTCATGCGCGATGGCAGACCCAATACCAAGCCGCGGATCGCGCCGGTACTGCTTTGGCCGGTGCGTGTCATTCCCGAAGTCGGCAATCGCGGACATATCACGCTTGGATACGGGCGCGAGAAAAGTTCTGAGGTCGACGCCGAGCGCGTCATCCTCAACCCAGCGCTCGATGGCATTGTGGGAATTGAGCAGGCCAAGCAGTGGGAAGAAGCGGCAAAAGAGCTGCTGACACGAGCGACGCTATCGGTCCAGGACATCATGGACGCGTTCAGTTCGCTCGCGACGCCTGCCGGCGACGAACTTACCGCGCTGCCTGGAAAGGACGTCAAGGTCGTAGGGCATGAGCGCCGGCTCGTTCCTTCGGCGGTTCTCTTTCATCTTGCCTTCATGGGCCAGGCCGTAGTGACGGACCTCGACTTCCTGCGAAAGCTGCCGCCGAAGGGAACGGCGTTGGAAGCGGCGCTGCGCCTCAATGAGCAGGAAGACCATGCCGGCACCACCACTCCGCAGCCGATACGCGAATTGGACAGATACTTTACGGCGGATAGCGACCCATCCCAAGAGGATGCGGTTATCGAAGCCCGCCAACCACCGGGGCTGGTCGTTGAGGGACCTCCTGGAACCGGGAAAAGCCAGACAATCGTCAACATGGTCGCAGATGCCATCGGGACCGGCAAATCGCTCCTGATCGTTTGCCAGAAGCAAGCCGCCCTCGAAGTCGTCCGAAAACGATTGGACAAAGAGCGCCTGACGGAGCGCTTTGTCATGATCACGGACGTCAATCGTGATCGGGAGGCAATCATCAACTCGATACGCTCCCAGGTGGAGACTCTCCATCTTCGCCAGTCGGGGTCTGTCCCGACCTGGAAACGCGATCGTGAGCGGCTCGCCGTGCGGATCGAGTCTTTGGAATCCGAGCTCGATCGTCGTCAGGCCGCGCTGCACGCCGTGGACGAGCGGACCGGGCTATCGTATCGCGCTCTGCTCGCCGAACTGCTTGCGATCGAGGCAAATCACCCGAAACCGATCGAAACACCTTCGCTGCGGCCGCTCTTGGCGAAGCTTCATCCAGCGGATGTCGCCAGCATTGAGGAAAGTTGCGGACCGCTAGCCAAGCATTGGTTGCCCTCAAAGTTCGAGGGCAGTCCGCTTTCCGTCCTAAAACCGTTCAATCCGGATCGGGGCACCATTGAAGCCTTTATCAGTGCGTTGCGCGCTTTCGCCGAGGTCGATACGCGACGCGACCAGACCGATGCCGAAACTTCGGACTGCCTGAACGCGGACCCGGTCGCTCTTCGGACATGGTTGCTGGACGCCGACAGACTCCGATCGGTCGGGGCGCTTGCCACGTACCTCGGGTACTGGCTGCCGTTGTTTCGGCGTTCCGAAGGCGAGACGTCTGCCGGGGTCGCGATCATCCGTGAGCTTCACGAGATCAACGACGAACTCACTTCTCTGGACACGACGGCGTACATCAAGGATTTCTCATCTAGATTGATCGCGGTCGACGAAAGTGAATTGCGGACGATCGTCACGCTCGGAGCGAGGTTTACGAAACCGCCAACCCCGCTCAGCCGAATCAATCCATGGCGATGGTCGGGGAAAAGACGTCTGGCAAGGACGCTATTATCCTTGCAACTCCCGAAAAAGGAAGATGCGATCACCGCGCTCTTTCGAGCGGCAAAGCTCGAGCTCGCGCTGCGCGCGCCGCGGACGCGTCTTGGCGAGCACTTCATGACCCTGTTTGCGCGCTCGCCCGACGCCAGCCTTTCCCCGGCAGAACTCGCAGAACTGGCCGCTCATCTGCGTTCGTTGCTCGGCAACGTCCACGAGCTTGTCGTGATTGTCGATGCTTGCCCCGACCGAGCGGCACTTGACCAGGCAGTCATGACCCAGCAGGCGGAAGAAGTGGATAAGTTCTTCGTCAGGGTGGATGGGACGCTACGCCGGCACGACGGTAGGGAGCAGAGCCTTGCCGCGCTCGCTCTGCTCAATTCCTATTTCGACGAGCCCTGGCTCGGGTTGATACGCTCGGCGATCGAGACCGGGCGCTCCAATAGAGCTGCCATCATGCAGATCGTAGACGCATTACCCATGATTTCGAGTTATCAGGAGTACCGGCTGAGGTCGGCGCGCTTGGGTGAAACCGAGCGCGCAATTTTCGCCCTTTTGCGCTCGCAGGAAGCCGATCTCCTGACGCGCGACCCTGTGGAACTGGACGCAACGATCCGTGCCACCATCGGCCGCGAAGCCCGACTGGCGTGGAAGGCGGCGCAGGAGTCGGCTAACCCCGATGTCCTTTTCGACGGCGAGGAGATCGAAGGCAAGGTCATCGCTCTCGCCGAAGCGGATAGGCAAATCCGAAGTTGCAACCGGGAACTCCTTGTTCACGGCATCGAAACTGCGCGGGTCGGTGGCACAACCAAATGGAGCGAAATCACGCGCCTGCGGGGCCCGCGGGCCCTCAGGCTCCGCGAATTCATAGAGCGCGCCGTTCCGCTCGGTCTGTTCGCTATCCGACCTATCTGGTTGATGACGCCCGACGTGGCAAGTCGCGTGCTGCAGCCACGTGCTGCTTTTTTCGATACCGTCATCTTCGACGAAGCTTCGCAAATGCCCGTCGAATATGCCCTCCCGTCGCTCTTCCGGAGCAAGCTCATGATCGTGAGCGGCGACGAGAAGCAGATGCCCCCGACATCCTTCTTCGCAAGCAAGGTGGAGAACGACGAAGCCGCTATCTTCGACGGCGAGGAACCCGAGGAGGGAGCCACCGAAGAGGAGCGCGAAGTGTTCGCTGAAACGTGGAACCGGCGCGAGATCAAGGATTGCCCCGATCTCCTTCAGTTGGCTCGTGCGGTTCTGCCGAAGCGAACGCTCCAGGTGCATTACCGGTCGAAATATCGCGAGCTGATCTCATTTTCGAACGCCTCGTTCTACGCGAACGGCCTCAGCGTACCGGTTCGCCATCCCGAAGAGACGATCCGAAAGGTTAAGCCAATCGAAGTCATCCGGTCGGATGGTGTCTACAAGACGCAGACTAACGAAAAGGAAGCTGCCGATGTGGTCGAATATCTCTCCGATCTCTGGCAGAACGAAGCGCCGCCGTCCGTCGGCGTGGTCACATTCAACCGCAAGCAAGCCGATGCCATCGAGGATGCTCTCGAAGAGAGGGCAGAAACCAATCGAGCGTTCCGCGACGCACTGATACGTGAACGAGAACGTATCGAGGACGGCGAGGATATGGGTTTCTTCGTCAAGAACGTGGAAAACGTACAAGGCGACGAGCGGGACGTCATTGTCTTCTCCACCACGTTCGGACGCACCGAGCAAGGCACGTTCCGCAAGAACTTTGGTGCTCTCGGTCATGTAGGAGGCGAACGGCGGCTGAACGTCGCGGTAACGCGCGCTAGGGAAAAGGTTGTTATCGTCACCTCGATGCCCGTATCCGAGATATCGGATCTATTGACGCGACGCAGCGCGCCACGAGTTCCGCGCGACTATCTGCAGGGCTATCTGGAATACGCCAGAATGGTCTCCGACGGACTTTCAGAATCGAGCAAGACGCTGCTCCAGCGTCTTGTGACCGAGAAGCATGTAGGCGCCGACTACCATCATCATGATGAGGATGGGTTCACTAGGTCGGTCGAGGATTTTTTGGAGACCCAGGGATGGAAGCCGACGCGGGCCCGGGATAACGGCGCGTTCAGCCTCGACTTCGCGATCAAGAGCCCGCACACCGGCCTGTATGCAATCGGTGTGGAATGCGACGCGCCACGACACCGTCTGCTCGCGAAGGCGCGCGCTCGCGAGATCTGGCGACCGAAGGTGCTGTCGAAGGCTGTGCCCCACGTACACAGAGTCTCTTCATATGCGTGGATTCATTCGGGAGAAGCCGAGCGCTCCCGTCTCAGGACAGCCGTGGAGAATGCCCTTCGTAACGGAGGAGGGTTTTAATGAGTGGCCCAAAGGCGTTCAGAATAGTCACCCGCGCAGAAGTCATCGCGATCTGTCGGCGCGATCTCGCGCGACTGGAGGCCACAATCGAGAACTGGTCTTCGGCTTGCGGGCGCAACGGAACCTTCGAACAGCAGGACATAGACAAGGTGATGGCTCGCAGGGACGAGCTTCGCCGCCTGCTTGACGCCGATCGTTTCGTCGACTTGCAAAAGCAGGTCGCTGCCGAGATCTCGTATTTGAACGGCGACATTGAACGTCGTGCCGAGAAAGCAGCGCAAGCCGAGACCCGAGCACGGCAGGATCTGCGACGAGCCAGAGGAGCGGCACAAGCGGTGATCGCAAAGCTGCAAGAGTCGGGGATACGGATTCCCAGTGATCTCCAAGTAGAACTCAAATCGGCCTCACGTGACCACCTTGATGCGGCAGTCTCGAAAGCAATCCGGCTACTACAGCCCACCGACTTACCACAAGGCGTTACAGACCGGCAGCGCGAGCTAGCCCAGCGTTTAGGTGCCGGCGAGCATCCCGCTACGCTCGCCGATTGGTTGTCCAAGTACGCTCAAGACAACGGCGATCCGGTCTTGTTGAAGGTCGACAAACTTCTCGGCGAGTTGAAGAGTCTGGGCGTGGATCCGAGCCCTTTCTCGGCTCGCATCGCCGCCTTGGAAGCGGAAGCTCCAGCGCGGCAGGCACTGGTCGCTGACAGTTTGCTCCTGGACCTGACGTCAACGGTGAAGATAGCCCGCGAGCGCCAGCGGATCGCAGCGGAGCTACGCGAGCGGCAGGCTGAGCTCTCGCAGATGAGTTCACTGGACGCGGTGGCCTTGTCGGCCGAAATTGAGCGGGCGCTTGCTGGGGAGCTCGGTACAGCGGCAGAACTCATCAAGCGCGCGGATGTGTTAATCGAGGTAGAGGTCCGCGCCATCGCAGCGGAAGCGCGCCGAGCGGCGGTGCTCGAAGGACTCGCGAGCCTTGGCTATGAGGTCTCTGAGGGAATGGCTACCGCATGGGTCAAAGACGGACGGATCGTTCTGCGGAAGGCAGCCAACCCTGGCTACGGGGTCGAACTGTCGGGCGGCGCGCAATCCGACCTTCTTCAGGTCAGGGCGATCGGGATCGGAGATCCGGCAGAAGCCCGCGATCCTCTTCGCGACCGAGACATGGAAACGATTTGGTGCGGCGAGTTCGAACGCTTGCAGGCTTTGGTCGCCAAACGCGGTGGAAACCTGTCGATTGAAACTGCCCACCCTGCTGGCCAGTATCCGCTGAAGATCATACGTGGCGCGCGCCCGGTCGCCGAAGAGGACACCGAACGTCAGCTTCGTTCGCTTCCGCGTTGAGGATGGTCTGACGGAAGCCATCGTGATGCAAATAACTGCTTCATTCGATCCATGCCATCGAATGTTGGCGAGCGCCGACCAGAGATCGATGCCGCATGCGGCATCGGCTCTCAGGCAGTTCTCCAACTATTCGATCAATGGCCACTTCAAACTCCTTGGTGGGTCGAGTGGAGCGCTTACGCCGGCTTCCTATGGCTCTCGTCGCCACCCCTCAACAACGGCGGCTCATCAACCTCTTCATCGAGCTGTAACCACTTTTGCATCGGGGAAAGCTGAACTCGTTTCCTGCTCCGACTCGAGCCCAGTCACGGGCGACCAATCGTGGCATACGAAGCGCGTGGGGTAGCTTATTGGCGCTTCGTCGGTCGGGCCCGCAGCTCGTCGTCGACGATCGACTGTACGACCGACAGCTCCATCTTCGCTCTGGTCGAGAGCCGCGCAACTTCGGCGGCAACCTTGGCCCAGTGAAGGAAGCCTGCTCGATCCCCTGCGGCACGAGCACGAGCCGCGAGGCGTTGAGCAACATAGTAAGCCTCATCTTCGTCGTTCTGGATCAATCTTCGTGCGTCGGTCTGCCAAAGCAGCCGAAGCGTTCGTCTGTGTTCTATCCAGTGACGAATGGCCCCAATCATTGCTGTTATTGGTCCGCCTTGGAATTGGACAATGTAGGTCCCATCTGATGGCCTCGGTCCATTTCCCGCACCTGACGCTGGGATGCCTCAACTTAAACAGAGCTTCCACCGTCGGCCAGTCACGAGTCTTATGCAAGCCAAGCTCACCGCATGGATACAACTCGGGCGGTCCGTCATGCCTCCATCGGCGCGGCCAACCGTAAGGCGTTTGAGCAAGACAAACAGGATTGCCCGTCGGCTGTGGATGAATAAGCTACGGGCCGATTAAAGCTGATCGGGCTGATACGCCACTTGGGTGACGACTTTCGACGCATCACGCCGGCTCTGATATTTCCCGATCAGCGAACCATTCGGACCGTCGACAGTCTTTACGCGGTAGAGATGCCACATCTTGTCTTTTGTCGGCGAGAGCCGATACAGCCGCCCATTCGTGCGGCAATGCCAGTCGGGCGATTTCGCTAGCTGTGTCCACTTGCAGTCCGCGCCGGACAGAAGCCGCTGTTCCTGGGCGATCCGTTCCCGTTGGCGCGACTGCTCATATTGTTCTTTTTGCTCGGCTCTAAGTCGCTCTTCTTCCCCTTCGACGTGATCGCGCAAGAGCCCGATGATAGCTGGCATTTCGGTTCCCTTGGCTTTTTCACGTTCATAAATCGCTAGGCAGCTCAGCTGCAGCTCCTCTTTGGGGTAGGAGAAATAGTCTTCGTCTTCGAAAGCCCGCATACGCTGGGTGACGTCCGTCGTTGTCAGCGTCGGTCCAGGCAGCCCATTCAGAAAGTCGCGCAGATCGTCGAATGGAATCCAGCAACCTACGGCCGATTTTACGAGCTTCTCCCGCTGCTCATCCCATTTGAGCCAGACTGAGTTGCGGCCGTCGACGACGCGCATGATCTCGTTCGCGAGCACGATAATCGCATGCGGGTCCCGGATGTGGCGCAAGGAGGGGCTTCGCACATAGTTGAAGAGGAGATGCTTGATAGCCTGCAACCTGTCGTCTTCTGGCATCTCATCCCCTTTGGCTGTCCGGCTCCGCCCCTGGCTTTTCTGCGGCCGTCCCATCCTCAGCGATTTGAAGGCGGCCTATCGGATCGATCTGGTCTGCGACTCTCAGCGCCCAGCTCACCCATTCTGCGGTGGGGCTTTCCTGGGCATTGTCTGGGCCGAAGGCCGCTATCGCGGCGTTGACAAATGCGCGAATATCCTGGGCGGCTCGATGATCGGCTGCCATTCGGAGCAACATTTTGCGTTGCTCCGCTTCCGCCTTGATGGCCTTCTCGCGCGCAAGTCGATCTGCCTCACCACGTTGTTCAACCAGCCTACGCTCCATCTCGGCACGACGTCGGCATGCGTTCTCGTAGACGGTGTGGGCGTTGGCGCGGTACTGAACCTCGCCGGCCACGATCAGCTTCAAAATGATTTCTCTGAGGCGATCTTCGATGCGACCGCTGTCATCATCTGCCCAGGAATCGCCGGTGGCTGGGATTTCCAGTCGCAGGGTTTCGTAAGCTTCGTGCGGTGTCTGGATTCGTCCGTTGGCTTGCGTCCTGGCCCTGGGGTGGTCGAGAGTGAACGAGATCTTCTGACTGCCCACTGTCACACCGACATTACGGGCCTGTTCGCCAAGCGAAGGCTGGTGGCCGGCCTTGGTCAGGGCAAGGAATAGGTTGTTCAGGATCCGCAGCCGTCTCCGTTCGAATGGACTATCGAAAAGGGGTTCACTGTAACGGAGCCTGTACGGAGCATCGCTGGGTTTCAGACGACGCAAAGCATCTTCGTCGAGGAGATGGCGGATCAAACTATGGGCTGATCCAAGGTCGCGCACGAAGCGAACCTTTCCGAGTGACTGGTCGACTCTGGCGGTGACAGCTTCGATAGGTTCTGCGAACGTGGGTTCAGTCGGCGGCGGCGCGGCAAGTTCGGCTTCAGGATTCCGAGGCCATGGATATGGGCGCGGACCGGCTCCGATCGTCACGTCTGGCGCCATTCCCGGTGACCGTGGCGGCAGTTTTTGACGGACGACTTTCTTGTTTGCGCGGAGTTTTGCCCAATAGCCGCGTTCCGGTACGGGAATGTCGGCCTTGGCGCAGCACTTTTTCAGCCACACGTCGGAGACGCCCATGCGCTGAGCGATCGTGCGCACAGGCTCTGTCCAGACAAGATCGTAAAGTGCCTCACGAGAAATGGTGGTCAATCCAATCCTCTGGGTCAGTTCGACTCCACCGTAATCATTGAGTGTTGCGAAGACGCGACGCCCTCGGCCTGCCTTTGGTATTCAATGGTACGGATGGATGGAGTGGGGCGGTCGCTGTATAGATGTCGGAGTGGGAAAGCGGTGATGGCGTGATGAACGGACCCGATGAAATTCCCGACCGGGCTCGCTTGGAGCTCCAGGAGGACAGTCTTGCCGTGGTCGAGCTGTCAGCTCGAGATAGCGCCACGTTTGTGAGTGCTCTCCTCGATCCGAAGCCGGCAAACGCGCGCTTGCAGGACACCGTTCGTCGTTACCGCGCGATTAGAGGGATATGAGGAGCGAGGGCGCCAGGGCGGCTATACGCTAAAGCGTATTTAGACGCTTTATACGCCATAAAGTATATCAATTTTATCGCTCTCAGCGTATATTGACATTTATCCTCTATAGCGTATATAGCGTGCCCAGAGAGGTACGCCGTGGACCAGATCGCCCGAACGCCTAAGCAAATTGGAGATGCCATCCGCCGGCAGCGCCGCAAGATCGGCCTGAACCAGACCAGCATCGGGGACAAGACAAAGCTACGGCAGGCAACGATCTCGGCCGTCGAGAGTGGCGCGCCCGGGACACAGCTCGGGACGCTTTGCGACATTCTCGCAGCGCTCGACCTCGAGTTCGTTATCCGTCCCAGGACGAAGGCAAAGCCGGCCGAGATCGAGGACATCTTTTGATGGCCCGCCCGCGGCGGCACATCCCGCTCAATGTCTTTCTGAACGGCCGTCTCGTCGGGCGCCTGAACAGGCAATCCAGCGGCGCAATCGATTTTCAGTACGATCCGTCCTGGCTTGTCTGGGAGCATGCGCTGCCCGTGTCGCTATCTTTGCCTCTGCGTGAGGATCGCTATATCGGTGCGCCTGTTATCGCCGTCTTCGACAATCTCCTACCCGACAGCGCGCCCATCCGCCGTCGCATGGCGGAGCGGGTCCACGCTCAAGGCATAGACGCTTACGACCTACTTGCCGCTGTCGGACGGGACTGCGTCGGCGCATTGCAATTCCTGCCAGACGGCGTCGAACCCGGCGCCGTCGGCGCTGTCGATGGTAGGCCCATCGACGACAAGGAGGTCGCCCGGCTTCTCGGCGATCTTGCATCGGCTCCCCTCGGGCTCGGCGAGGACGAGGACTTTCGGATCTCGATCGCGGGCGCTCAGGAAAAGACCGCGCTCCTGTTTTGGAAAGGGCGTTGGTACAAGCCACTGGCAACCACGGCCACGACGCATATCCTCAAACCGCAGATTGGCCGACTACCGAACGGCATCGATCTTTCCTACAGCGTCGAGAACGAGTTTTTCTGCCTCAAGCTGACAGCCGCCCTTGGACTTCCGAGCGCCGCCGTCGCGATCGAGGAATTTCAGGGCAACCGCGTGCTCGTGGTCGAGCGGTTCGATCGCCGCTGGACCAGCGACAATCGTCTCCTGCGGCTGCCCCAGGAGGATTGCTGCCAGGCTTTGTCCGTACCGCCGTCGCAGAAATACGAAGCTGATGGCGGGCCCGGCATTCCAGCTATCCTCAATCTGATGAAGGGAAGCGACCAGCCGGAGGCAGATCAAACGACGTTCCTGAAGGCCGTGATTGCCTTCTGGCTTCTCGGCGCCACGGATGGGCACGCCAAGAATTTCAGCGTCTTTCTCTCTCCCGGGGGCCGCTTCCGCATGACCCCGCTCTACGATGTGATCTCGGCGCAGCCTAGCCTCGACGCAGGCCAGATCAAGCGTAACAAGATGAAGCTGGCCATGGCGGTCGGTGACAGCCGTCACTACGTCGTCGACGGCGTCATGCCTCGCCATTTTGTCCAGACCGCCGCCAAGGCAGGGATTGGAGCGGGACTGGTGACCGCGATCTTCGATGAGCTGCGCGCACAGGCGCCGGCGGCGGTCGAACGGGTCACCGCGTCGCTCCCGAAGGCATTTCCTGCCGAAGTCGCTGACAGCATCAGCAATGGGGTCAAGGCTCGTCTGCGCAGATTGGAAAATGTGTGATGCCAAAGGTCCAACTCGCTAGTCGGAGCAGGAGAGCGTCGCTGCCCCGAACCACGATGGATCAGCGGGCTTGACCATGGTCCGCCTCTTCGTCGCTGTTACGGACAAATCCTGGTTTGACCAGTTGAGCGTGTCCGCTCCACACGACGAAGTTAATTTCTGGCAACCCAGCGGCACTACACAGTTTCGGGCGCTCCAACCGGGCGAACTGTTCCTCTTCAAACTGCATGCGCCAAACAACTTCATCGTTGGCGGCGGCATTTTCGGCCACGCGTCGATCGCCCCTCTGTCCCTGGCGTGGGAAGCCTTCGGCTTGAAGAACGGCGTTTCCAGCCGCGCCGAGATGCGAGCACGAATTGCGAGTTATCGTCGCGATCCGATCGCTTTGGACGACCGACAGGATCCCGTCATTGGCTGCCGAATTCTGACCCAGCCATTCTTCTGGGCGAGGGACCTCTGGCTGCCTGTTCCAGAGAGCTGGTCGCCAAACATCGTGACCGGCAAGGGGTTCAGCACTGAAGAAAAGGATGGCCAATATCTGTGGTCCGCGGTCATGGATCGATTGAGTTCGGTTCCCGAGATTTTAAATGCAGAGCCGCTTCTGACCGAACGCTATGGCAAGCCGACATTGATCACGCCGCGATTGGGCCAGGGAGCATTCCGGCTGACGATCACTGATAGCTACGAACGTCGCTGTGCCGTCTCCGGCGAAAGGACTCTGCCAATTCTGGATGCGGCTCACATCCGCGCATTCGAGTCTGGTGGAGAGCACACACCCTCGAACGGCTTGCTCCTGCGCACCGACATCCATCGGCTCTTTGACCTGGGATATGTCACCGTTTCTCCGGAAGGTCGGTTTGAGGTCAGCAGCCGCCTGAGAGCTGATTTCGATAACGGTCGTCATTACTATGATCTACAGGGGACGCCTGTCCGTCCACCACGATACAAAACCGCCATGCCATCCGCGGAAGCTCTGGCTTGGCATCGAGAGCATCGTTATCTGGGATGAGTGCTTCCTCCGCGATCTATCACTTGTTACCGATCGGATTGCCCGATGAGTGACGATCCTTGCGCCAGAGCGAAGATACGGCCTGCGACTCGTCCGGCAACGTCTTCATCAAGCGACGTTCCGCGAGGCGATTCTGGCCGCCTATGGGAGCAAGTGCGCGATAACCGGGCTGCCTGAGGCGCGGCTGCTCGACGCGGCTCACATCATGCCGGACAAAGACGAAGAACTCGGCCAGCCGGTTGTTCAAAACGCTCTTCCACTATCGAAGATTCATCACGCAGCGTTCGACGCAAACCTGATCGGCATCGATCCAGACTATCGAATCCATGTGAGCGAAGAACTGCTTTCAATGAACGACGGGCCAATGTTCGAGTACGGACTCAAGGCTATGGCAGGGCGGCTCATCAAGTTTCCGACGCGCGCCAAAGATTATCCAGACCGAGATCGCCTCGCCGAGAGGTTTTCAGAATTTATCTCATTTGGACCGTGACAAGGGCTCCATCGGGAAATTCGCTGGGTTCGCGAATACTAGGTTAGATTGTTCCAAGGCCCGCTCTGCACGGACACGATGGAGAAGACCGGGAAGGCGCGTGCACGCGGAGTAATCGAAGGACAAAACGAGACATTCGCCCTGAGGGATCTTCACCGACAAGCCGAGACGCGTTGCTGCTCGGAGGGGGTGGCGAGTTGAGGCCGGTCCGGCCGGACCCGCCGTGTTCACGTAGCTAACGAAGGGCTGGACATGCATATTTTCCTCGACGAGAGCGGAAGCTTCGTTGGCTTCCAAAAAGGCTCCATCGGCGTTGTTGGCGCATTGGTCGTCCCGGATGGGAACCTGTCGCGCCTTCGCCGAAAGTTCACCAGGATACGACCCAGCCTTCTAAAGGAAGGCAATGAAGTGAAAGGTAGACTTCTCAGAGAGTACGAAGTGAACCGGGTTGTGCGCCTTCTTGCGACCCGCGACGCCCTCTTTGAGGTCACGGCTCTGGATCTTGGGCTGCATACCGAAGAAGGCGTGCTCGCGTACAGGCAGAAGCTGGCCGCCGAAACACGAGCCAAGCTCCCCGCATTTCCGGAAGTATTGCGAGGAAGGGTCGGCGAAGCGGTGGACTACCTAGACACGATGACGCCACAGCTCTTTCTACAGGCGCTGACCACGTTCGAACTCATTCATCGTGTCATCAGTCACGCCATCTTGTATTTTAGCCAGCGGAGACCGTACGAGCTTTCATCGTTCACATGGATGGTAGACGGGAAGGATCGTTCGACGGTTACCAACTGGGAGAATTGGCTAAAGTTCTATGCGCAAGGCGCTCTCATCAGCCTCTCGCAACGCAATCCTGTACCGATGCCGAATCCGGGTACGCCATATCTCTTCAACTATACATTCCTCGATGCATTCAAGACCAAGCAACCGACCGGCGACAAAAGTTTGGACACGGGTCTGCTCCTGCGCAGTTTCAGCTTTGAGTCCGATCCCGACATGGGATTGGAACTCGTGGACGTTCTCACAAACGCGATTCGGCGGCTGCTGGGAGGCAGGCTTCAGCGTGACGGCTGGGCTAACCTCCACCGTCTAATGATTCACCGGGCCGACGAGGCGTACATCAAATTCGTACTGCTTGGTCCCGGACCGAACGTCGTCCGCAAAGCTGACTATGCAGCCGTTGTGAACGAAGGCTTTCTGAAGGGCGGAAGGCCAATGTTCACTCGACGGAACGAAGGATGCGAACAGAAGACTTAGGTTGCTTGGGAAGCGCCGCGTGCGAAAGTCGATCCACCAAGCCAACACGTTCGTCGAGATGCCCCATCGTCTTGGTCGCCCGGGCGCCTCGCTTCAGTGAGTCTTGAAGTCGTTGTAGGGGGTCCCCAAAACGACGGAGCAATAAATTTCGAGAAGGGCCTGACAGTTCTGATCCCTTTCCTCGACAAACCGGTACTCCATGCGCCGAATACGCGCTTTGGCTTCCGCGAATGCATCACGAAATTCCGGCAAGTCCATCAGCGCCTTTCGGCTGTTTTCGTCCTGCTTTCAAGAACGGATGGCACGGCCTGTCGCTCCGCGCGCGAGCTGGAAGGCGAACGCCGCTTGCCGGTCAGTAGCACCAGGACGGCAGTGACGGCCATATCTGCCGCGAAGATCGTTTGAACGCCCAACATAAAGGTGTCTATCGTTCTCGGTGAATAGATACACGCCGCATTCGGGTATGTCGCGTGGCAAGGCACCATTTGTCAGCGGCGGTGCCAGTAATTCGACGAGCTTAGGCGCAAGCGTTTCGACGAGCGCGGCGAATTTCTTATCCATGGCGGCCACCGAAATCAGATGAGAGGGAGCGGTGCGATTCTGGAGCTGCGTCATCGCGGAGATATTGCATCTGATGGAATTCGAAGTCAGAGCGGCTCTCGGCCCGGCACTTTTCCTCGACAATCTTCATGATCTTGAGCTTGTCGTCGCTCGTCGTGCGTGTGCCGAAGATGATCTCGCTCAAATCGGAGATACGCGCAGCCTGGTCGGGCGACAGTTTTTGCCGCACGACCTTCTTGTCTGCGCGGAGTTTTGCCCAATAACTCCGGTCCGGTGCGGGAATGTCAGCTTTTCCGAATGGTAACGGCCGCCACGCACGTATGATGCCGGACCTGCTGATCGAGAAGCTTGTCGGCAGCGCTTTCACGTGGGGAAACTGCACCATTCACAAGACGGCGCGCTGTGCGACGCTTATATCGCCGCCCTGCAGCCGGCCGATCCATGACTACGGGTCGCTGATGGCGTTCGTGCGGCCGTAGATGGGAAGACGCGGAGTCTAACCGCTCGAGCGCAGGCGGGCGTAGGTGGACTTGATGAGTTGATCCAGCGCGGTTGCCGCCTCTTTGTTGAGGTTCGGATCATCACGCAGGATCGTCGAAATCTGTGCCAGCGGGCTGGCGCCGCCAAAGCCCTTGACTGGGATTCCCATAAACCTGTCGGCGGACAGGCCCATCCAATGGGTGAGGGCCGTGAGGCTATCCACGTCCGGACGCTTGCCTTGGGCCAGCCTGGAGAGCGTGGACGCGCTGACGCCCGACTGAGCCGACACGTCCTTCCAGTTCAGCCCCCGCGCGATGCGCTCGCCTTCCAGCGCCGCATGCAGGGCTTCCACGTCAAACTGGGCCGGCTCTTCTTTTTTCGATTTCACTCTTGCAATTCTCCGTCACAAGTGCAATATTCGATTTCAAGATAGCAATCGAGCGTCATTCTCGCAAGGAGAATTTGCATGGCGAAAGACAAAGAAGACCAGGGGCGCAAGCCCGACGATGACCGTGACGACGGCCCCGGCAGTGGCAACCACGGTGGCGGTCACGACGGGGATCATGGTGGTGGTCCGGGCCATGACGGTGATGACCACGGTCCAGGTGGCGACGATCACGGCCACGACAAGACCATCGTCATCTTCGTCAACGAGAAGCCGGTGAAGGTGGAGAAGGAACAGATGACGGGCCTGGCCATCAAGCAGGCGGCGATCGCCCAGGGCGTCCAGATTCAACTGGACTTCGTCCTCAGCATCGAGCGCGGCGGCGGCCGGACCGAACTGATCGGCGACGGCGACACGGTCAAGGTCAAGAAGGGCGACCGGTTCCTCGCCATTCCGAACGACGACAACTCATGACTCAGATCCAGCCGCAGATCGAAAAGGCCATCGAAGAGATTCGGTCGTCCTTTCCGGACTGCCGGATCGAGGCCGAACCGGATGGTGCCGGCGGCGCGCACGTACTTGTGCACGACGTGCCGCTTGGCCCCCCTTATGCGCAGGCGAAAATCTGGGTCGGGTTTCAGATCACGTTCCAGTACCCGTACGCCGACGTGTATCCGCATTTCACCGTTCATGATCTCGCGCGCACGGATGGCAAGCCCCTGGGGGAGGGCATCGGCAATGGCGCGAACTTCCGCGGCAAGCCGGCGGTCCAACTGTCGCGCCGCTCGAACAAGCTCAACCCGGCGACGGACACCGCGGCGCTGAAACTCCTGAAAGTGATGCAATGGCTCCGAACGCACCTGTAAGGCCGTGGCGGCTGACGATTCCTGAAGAGATGCATGCGCAGCTTATGCGGCATCTCTTCCCCGGCGACGGCGACGAACACGGCGCCATCATCCTGGCCGGTATCTGTGAATCCGACCGTGGCCTGCGCCTCGTTGCGCGCGAATTGCATCTGGCCAAGGACGGCGTGGACTATGTGCCCGGCAAGTACGGCTACCGGATGCTGAAGGCCCAGTTCATCCAGAGCCGCATCCTGCGCGCCCGCGATTCCAAACTCGCCTATCTCGCGATCCACAATCACGGCGGTTCAACATCGGTCGGCTTCTCGTCTGACGATTTCGCTTCGCACGAACGCGGCTATCCGGCGCTGCTCGATATCTCGCGCGGGATGCCGGTCGGTGCCCTTGTGTTCGCGAGCCAGGCGGTCGCGGGTGATCTGTGGTTTGCCGGCAACAAGCGCGTGGAACTGGCCGAAGCGCATGTGGTGGGACCCCGCCGGCAATTCCTGTATCCGCAGCCTCCGAAGCGGAGGACAGCCGCAGCGGCTTACGACCGCCAGAGCCGTCTCTTCGGCGATGCCGGGCAAAACATCCTGGCGGGCGCGCGGGTCGGCATCATCGGCCTTGGGGGCGCCGGCTCGATCCTCGCCGAATTGCTTGCGCGGCTCGGCGTCGGCGAGTTTGTGCTGGCCGATCCGGACAAGGCGGAACTGTCCAACCTGCCGCGCCTGATCGCCGCCGATGTGAACGACGTGGGACCGTGGTGGATTCCCGCCTTTCTGCGCGAACGCTTCCGTCGCTTCAAGGTTGGCATGGCGGCGCGCAACATCCGGCGCGCAAACCGCCATGCCAAGGTAACGGCGCTGCCGCGCGACTTCCTGGATGCCGATGTCGCGGAACGCTTCAAGGACTGCGATTACCTGTTCCTCGCCGCCGACACGATGAGCGCGCGTCTGCTGTTCAACGCCATCGTCAACCAGTACGGCGTCCCCGGCGTGCAGGTCGGCGCGAAAGTGCCGGTGAGCGCATCCGGTGAAATCGGCGATGTATTCTGTGTCTCGCGCAATGTCCGGCAGGGGCGTGGCTGCCTGTGGTGCAATGGACTCATCAACGCATCGCGGCTGCAGGACGAAGCGGTGCCGGCCTCTGCGAAGAAGGGATACGCCTATGTGGACGATCCCGGCGTCGCGGCGCCGAGCGTTGTGACCATGAACGCCGTCGCCTGCGCGCATGCGGCTGATGATTTCCTGTTCCACATGACGGGCCTCAAATACGAGACCGCGGAAACAGGCTGGTTCCGGTGGAACGCGCGCAAGGGCAGCGCGAGCTACGACATGCCGCGAAAGGATGCCGCTTGCCTTGAATGCTCGGAGATTGATGCGAGCCGGCTTGGACGCGGCGATTTCCATCCCTTGCCGACGCGACCCCGCAGTTAGGGCCCGGTCTTTTCCCGGCAATTGTAGAGCGTGTCGTCCTTGATGTCGGTGACGGTCTCTTTGTCGGCATCAACATCGGTCTGGATCAGCACCCCCGGGAGATGCAGCGCCAGCAGGCCGGCGTAGTCGCGACCGGTCGAGGTCGCGTCCAGAATGGTGTGGCCGTACATGCGCCGCATGCCCGGAGAGGACTGGTTGTAAGACCCGACAGTCGAGATTTCCGTGACCCAGGTAAAATGGGGCAGATGCATCCGCGCCAGCACATCCTTCAGATCGTGGCAGGCGCTGCCCTGCGCGATGTGCTTTCGGTATCCCGACGCAGAGGTGAGATATGTCCGCAGGACGATCTCCTGCTTCTTGTGCGCTTCGATCAACTCGTCGAGCAGTCGGTCATTCACCGGCGCACCTTGCGCCGCGAGCTTTTGACGGATCGAAGGCATGTTGATGAGTGCGGCATTCAACCGGCCAAGCGCCGTGCGTTGGGCCGATCGGGCGGTGGCGAAGACGCGCATCGGCATCAGCACCACTGCGAAGACCGCGTGGTCCTCGACATTGAGGTGCGTTGGCGTTGGAGAGGCGAACGAGTGCTTGATGAGCTGGTTCGGGTCCAGGTTATACGCCGTGGCCGAGTCCTCGGTTCTCGGCAAAAGCATGTAGGGGCCGGCCTGATCATCGTGCACGATGTAGGCGGGTACATAATCGGCGAGTTGATTGCCTGGGGTCTTTTGTTCGCCGAACACACGCCCGACCACGGTAACCGCGTGCCCGAGCGCGTTGCCCTCCCGCAAACCCACAATGACCGGAAGGCCGGAATCCACATAGGGCAGAATTTCCGCCGCAATGCTCTTTCCTGATCCTTCGATGCACAGCGGCTGAAAGCCCATCTCGTGGATGGCGTGGATCATGTGATCCGCTGTCAGGAATTCCGAGCCCGCAGGCAGGGTGGTTGCCTCATACGCTGTCGTCGGCGCGGCCATGCGCGTGATGTCGGCGACGGACAGCCAATTGTATTTGTGGCGCTGATGCATATGGCGCGCGCCAATCCAGATCGCGACCTGCGCGCAGGCGCCGACACGCGAATCTTGCTGCATGAAGCAGGCTGACGAAACATCCAGTTCCGCGCCCAGCAGATTGGCACGGACATAGGCCCGGCAGGTGACGACCGACTCCAGACCGACGCCGGTCGGCCCGGCCTGTTTCAAGGCCGTCCGGCCAATCCCTGCGCCCGGCAGCGGCCTGATTACACAGAAGCCGAGATAGCTGCGCTTGGAGGTGTTCTGCAGGGCCTCGACCCGCTCGGACCACGTGGGGCGAGTGAGGATCGCGTTTACATCTTCGCTGAAGAAGTGCACGCGCTTGCAGTGGCGGCCGTAGGTGCGAAACGTCTGCGCGTAGAAGCGCCGGTAATCCGCGGAATAGTCGCGATCAATATATCGGGTCTCAGTGAGGTAGGACTTCGCGCCGATCGTGATGAGATGGCGAATGATGCTGTGAACCAGGCGTTGATTGTCGCCCGCGTCGAGAACCTCCGCGAGGCCGGCCCAGTCTTCGTCAGTCTCCAGATTTCCTACTGCGTAGTCCAGGGTCATAGGCAAGCAATCTCGTTCGCACGTAACGCATTGGTCTTCAGACTTCCTATTCGGGAAAAGGAATCAGGCGCTATCTTAGCGCAAATTTCTTGACGTCCTGAGCCGCCTTCACCGCCTCTTCCTGCATCCGCTCGATATCGCGGATGGTTTCGTCGTCGCTGCGCAACGTGAACCCGATAGACTCGGCGCTCAGTTCGACACGCTGACGAGCTGGCGGAACGTTGGTGGGCGCGGCGGGTGCTACTTTATCTTTCACGACCGTGTCAGGTGGCTTGGGTTGGCAGGGGACCGGCGGGCCACACACGAGAGGCTGAAGAGCCACGGATCAGCACACGAATCCACCCGATTACTAAGCCTTTTCGCGCGGGGGCGTCAATTGAAGATCGCGCGGTCGCGACAGCCATCCCCCAGCACACGGTGCCAACGAGCGCAGTTGCCGCTTCGTTCCATGACCGGACGCGCCGGACGACATCTGTGCAAATGGAGGTTGGCGTCCTCCAACCTGCTGAATTCGTGCGATAATTCACGGAGCGATAATGTTGATTACAGGAATTATTGACCATGCCGCGCCTGCATGTGGCGCTGCAGACGGTAGAGAGCCTCATCAAGCGCCGCGCGGGCCGTTGCGACACGAGGATCGCGACTGGTGATCCAAAGACCCTCAGGGTCGAGCCAGGCCTTGAAGGTGTCGGACAGGATTTCGGCGGCGCCGCTGTCCTCGGCCAGATCGAAAACCCGCTCGCAACGATCAAAGCGCGTGGCGATCTCCGGATGATCGCTACTCCTGCGTCCGCGGTGCGCTTCGAAGAGCGCAACCCAAATCAGGCCGATGCTCATGCGCAGGGCAAGAGCTTCCAACTCCAACTCCACCTTCGAAGGCCGCGCACCCGGCGCCCGGCTCTCGTCTTTCTTGCGGTCGCCGCGAAGCCATCGAGACGCCTGTCCATCCGCCGCGAACTCATCCTCATTCATGCGATCGGTCGTATCGATCTCCTGATGCTTGAGCGCGATATGAGCGAGCTCGTCGTATTATCTAGCCGAGCGCCCCAACAAAGATCGTCGTTACAGACTCGTTCTCCGACTCGGACGGCGGCGCGACGTCAGGCACCGGAAGCTTGTCCGACCAACGCCCGAGCGGCGCCTTGGTCAGCTCCTGCGAAATGCGAAAGGCAAGCAAACCGTGCTTGAGCGGCTCGTCAATTTGTAGCTTCTCGACCCCTTGCCGCCGTTCGTTGAAAAGCCGCTGCGCAACCCCGATACAGCCAAAACAGCAGAACCAGAGACTGCAAGCGCATCCCATGTGATGCGAACGGGACCTTCCGGCACGATTGCTTCGAAGACCGTCCGGGCGGCATTGAGGCGTGTGCCTCTGATCTCTTCGGCATCCGTGATCAGGAGCTGGATCGGCGTTTCACATCCGGCTTCGGTCACGATCCCCGCGAAGATATCACGAATAGTCGGCTCGAAGGCTTTGAAGTGGCTTTGGGCCGTGCTGGTCATACCCGATCCTGTCCTAGCGCAGAGTAACGATGCCAGCGTAAATCGGCTGGGCGAGCCGGTCATGGTGGAATTACAGAACGCACATGCGGACGGCTGATCGCGCGCCGGGGCCAGCATCATGACGTCGCCGCGCCACAACGTAAGAATGATGGTCAGGGACCGAAGGTGAAAATGGATTTGAAGCCGGATTGTTGTGCATTAGGCTATCGCTTCGCGCACCGCGTTGAATTTGCGTCGGATTTGCAAGCGCCTGTAACAGCGGGGGACGTGGACTGGGGACTGTTAGTAGTGATCGTTTGTGATCGTCACGTCGTCTCACTAACGTTCGTGCAACGTGCCTCTCGATCACGCGCGGTCACGAACGCAAGTCCGCTTTAGCCGCAACAGCAATGGTCCTTGCTCTCGTCGAACAAGTTCAGAGTGCGCCTTCACCGCTATTCGATAGGCTCGTCTGCGGCGCGATCCGCAATGAGGTCGCCCGCCAACTCCGAAAGCCAAGGCGACACGTCCTCAATCTGCACTGCGCTTGCGTGAGCGGCATAATACTCCCGCACAGTACGGTATCGGTCGCCAAAACGCTCCGCGAAGAACTTCTGAAGCTTATCATCGCGACTGAGCACGCTGGAGAGGGCCCGGCCGCCCTGAAAGAACCTTAGCGCATGCTCGACACCTAGCAGGTATAGATGTTTTCGCTTTGGTGTTGGATGCTCGGCCAAAAGCACATAATCCTTGAACACCGAGTTCTGTCGGATCGATTCCGCTCCTCCTCGCCATCGGATGAATTTGAATTCCCCCACGCGCAGGTTGGTCTCCAGATCGAACTCCCGCCCCGTATTACCCGCCCCCAACGAGAGCGAGTCAATGCGCTCGCCAGGTTGTAGAATGTGTGGAAGGCAGAGCAGAATACCGAGCGCGTGGATGGTAACGTTGATCTGCCCCGCCAAACGTTTCATCTCGGCCGCCGCGGCGAGCACCTCGCGGCCCGCGCCGGCACCTTCAACAAAAGTCGCGCAGTCTCCGGCGGTGATCCCGTGAACCGCAGTCTCAATCCTGGACAGCGTTTGCGTCAGATCAGGCCCAGTAAACCGCATGAGAAGATTGACGATATCCGTTGGCTTTGCTCTCACTCCCCCTCCAAACAACTCTTAGGCAATTTCTCTGCACGAACGATGCTGGGATCGTCGCCCCGTTGCATGCTTTAAGCGCCCATTTGTCCGTCTCGTTGGAGCAAGCGCATCAGAACAGCGTTCGCATGAATGACAAGAGCTGGCCTTGATGCGGCAATTTCGTTTCCCGAGGCTCCGTGCCCATTTCAGTCGTTGCCGTAGTCGGGCTCGTATTCCATCTCGCGTTCCTGCTGATCCCCATGAATGTAGTTCAAGCCGGCCGCGTCGATCTCGTCGCTTCCCACGAGGGTCAACTCGCGCGTCGGGCATCGAAACTCCTCGCCAACGAATTCCCGATTGACGATTTCCCAGATGGCGTATTCGTCGCGCTCTTCGCTAATGTCTTCGCCAGTCTGGTCGCCGGTCATGAAGGAGCGGCATTTGCAGGCCGGGCAACTCTCCGTCCAGATCTCGTCGTATCGGCCCTTGAAGAGGGCCGTCTGATGCTGGGGCTCGCGAAGTTCGGCCTCAGCCGCTAGGCGCTCACGTTCGGCCTTCTTCAGCGCCTCAAACTGCTCCCGGGCGGCTTGGACACGAAGTTTGACGGCTGACTCCAGCGCCTTAACCGCCTCATCGAGCAATTGGCGGGGAGCGGCCGCGTCGGAAGCGCCCAGCCATTGTTCCAGTGACGATCCCATCTGGTGGAGGATTGTGTCACAGGCGTGCCAGTAGCGTGCTTCCCATGCATCCAGCTTCATGGTCTTGAACGGTAGGTCGGCCGAGTGGAGCTCGGCATTGCGGCGCTCGGCGATATCTTGACAAAACTTCTGGACGGTCTTGTCGAACCGCTGAACCAGATGGGCCAGACGCTCGAATAAGGTCTTGGCTGTGATGGTCTTCACGTCGGTCGTAACGTTGATGCCGGCGGCGACAAACATTGACTGCCAATGGGTCGGGTCGACCACCAGGCTCGGATGCTTGCGTGCGAGGGCGGCCTTGCCGAGCAGTTCGAGCGCGAGCGAAGACCAGAGCTGATATTCGTCAAGGTCACCGTGGGCCTTTCTGGCCAGCGCACGGCCGATGTAGACCTTTGACTTCGCATGAAGGGCGTCGCCACTGATAGCGATGAAGACGTTCTCAGGCATCGATGAGTATCCTCGCAAGGCGGCGTCCGGAACTTTGGTCCGACGGTGCACGCCCGTGAAGGGCGCGCCAGTTGTCAATGATCAGGATGTCGCCACGGCGCCACTGATAGATTTCTGGCGCGCCTGCGCCTAGTCGACGCTTTATAATGCCGAGGGCGGCGCGGCCGCGTCCGTCGACAGCTTCGAGGCAGCCGGGATCGTAGCGAAGAAAGGCGTGGTCGGGCGACAAGAGCGTAGAGTAGAATGATCGCCGACCAGTGCGCACGAGGATCGGTGCGGCCTCAAGAAGGTGAAGCTCATCCGATGAGAAACCGAGCGTTCGCCAATCGAGTAGCATAGTGGACGCGCCGGGCGACCCGGAGTCGAGACATCCAAGCAAGAGATATCGACATGGACGCGGTCGATGACTGAGTTCGACATGAAATGGCAGGGCCTGCAAGCCGAATTGCGCGCTGAGCGACCGCGGATGGGCCTCGTGAAGCGCCTGAGGCCGGATCACCTCCTCTAATGCGCCGGCTCGGCCCTTGACGCGCGTGCCGAGAATGTCCCCGACCCGGCCGAGCTCGCTGATAACAGACTCCGTGTCGTCGCCGGCCGCGCCGTGCCTGACCCAGCCGCGCTGGACCAGCGCGGTCAAGAGGGCCGGCGAAGGAGCGCTCAACTTGTCGAACATCGCCATATCCGCGAAACACGGCTGAAGCTTTACGATAGCACGCACAGTGTGATCGAGAATAGTTCTTGCAGAAATTACAATCTTGACGATAGTTGGCGTGACGGGCTGAAATTCTTCGGGGGCGAGGATGGGCCGGCACGACGACAGCGATGGGCCTTCGGAAGGCGTCAGTCGCCGCACCTTTCTTGGCTATGCGGCAGCATTGTCATTCAGTACAAATGCCGGATTGCGATCCGGTGTGGCGCTGGCCCAACAGCTGCAACTTGACCGGACTTGGCCCAAATACATTCTACGCCGGCCCCGCGACGAGCTTTTCCTGAAGCTCACGGCGATTGGATACCGGGAAGCTCGTGCGGCCGGATCAAGATGGCTCGCGCCACTCGATAACGTCAAAGATAGATATTTCGTTTTTGAGTTTGCTCCTCAGCACTTCGCTGAAATAGCTATCGCAACTGACAAGGTAATCCCCCTCGTATTCGACGAGAGCAAACTCGCCGGAATTCGGCTTACTCCAAGCGCGCCCAGCGAAGTCGTCTTCAAAATAAAATCGCGTCGACGGATACCGTTGAACCTCGATACCTTGCTCGCATGGCACGAATACGACCTTGTGCTGCCGGACTTAGCCAAATTAGGCGCAAACTACGATCTAGAAATCGCGCGCACACGCTCACCGCCAGTCACGCGAATAGAGATTCCGTGGGGTATCGAGCTTAGTCCGGCAGCAGACACCATCCCTTCCAGCTTTGCTTTTGATGACCCAATCAAGATGCGGAGCACAGGGTCGTGGACTGAGTTGTGGAGCACCTCGCTCAAACGAAAAGGCGCCAAAGCTTCAGAAGCCATTTCGTTGGAGGTTCTGAGCGTACGAGGATTCGACAAGAAGAGCCTAGAAGGCACCCCGGCCGATGGAACCCTAGTTGTTACATATGGCGACCGACCCGGGCTTAATTTTCCACCGCGCCCGACGCCTCTGAGCAACTACAGCCGAATTGACATTGCCACCAGCCTGTCCCGCCGCTTTCCCTACACTGGAAAAATCACCCCGCTTACCGACACGGGCGTGGTGAAATACGAGTCTGATGATGCAGCCCAAAGCGGGTGCATCGCCGCATGCTTTGCTCCGGGACGTTCGATATCGGCGAGCCAAATGCGCTTAAGCGCTCGCGGTGGCTGGCTGCAGCTCGAAGGAAAGTGGGATCCATTTCCGGGATGCGCGCTATCGGGTTGGGTGCATTCAACGAGCTTGGGTCGAGACCATCATGTCGAAGTCATTAGTGAAGGGTTCCTCTATCCCTTTGGGACACCCTGCGAGCTTGTCCTCTTGTCAGAGCGAGTCTTTGGACGAGACAAGAACGGTCACTTTGTCGCTCCGCTAGTCCAGCAAGCCTTTCTGCAAATACTGCAGCCGAACTCAATCTCGGTCGGTCACGTCGAGACGCCTTTCACGGCCATATCCGTAACGACACCACGATCACCCCCACTGGACTTGCCTCCCGGCGGCGACCCCGAGACATATCGTCACTACGACTTCTTCCTGCCAATGGTCGGCGGTGTTCCATTCCCGTTCGAGCATGTAGGTACGGATTGGGACGGCAACAAGCACGGCGCTTCGATGCCGATGTTCTACGTCAGCACCAAGGCGCGGGCTCCCAATGGTCTCATTTGGGAGCCAGGTTCATTGTGGAACCCGTCTCACCAGAATCTGGTCTGCCCGACACCGCCCGTCGCGCAAGGCGATCAGCAGCACGCAATTGACCCGACAGCCGACGGCTTGCGTATCGTTGACAAGTACTGGGCGCTCGAGCCCGGACGGTTTGCCAAGTATGGAGGAGCGTCGATCGCGTTGGCTGCTTCGCGAGCAAAGGGGCGGACGGCCCAGCGCATAGATTGGATCGAATGGACCAGGGGGAATCTCCCAGATCTCTTACCATCCGTTGTAAGTGTGCCGTTCAGGCCTCGTGCGCGAACGATGCGAGCCCGCATCCAAAGCATGGACCAGATTTCTGGAGAGCCATCCAATTCGATCATCACGTATCGAGATGTGCGGTTCACCTACTCTGCCATTCTCGATCCAGAACCAACTACTCCACCGTCGGAATATTTCTTCAATGTAAGCGCTCAATCGAACGACCCTGAAGCACCTTACGTGTTCATGCTGGACACGCGTGGTCTGGTTAACGAGGCAGGGAGCGTTTCTCCTCGAACGGCGGCGCAAGTCGCTCAGGATGTCAGGGAAGCCTATTTCGGCGTATCGCAAAACCCCAGTCCGATTCCTGACAGTCTTTTCGCGGGCGTCGACAATGAAGTCAGGTTTGGTCGTTCGTCGTCATCGGAAGGAATCGGCGGGCTGTCGGTGCCCGATACGCATCTCAGCGTGATCAATCGGCAGTATGGAACAGTTGGAGACGCGACCTTTAATGACCGACGGTGGCCCGGTTACATAGGCCCGCTCAAAGCGCGCATTCAGCAGACGCATCGTCTCGACTACGCTGCATTCGCCCGCCAAAGCAGACCCCAGCATGACGTTCAGCCCTTCGATACATCGCGAACCCAAACCGACCGGGATGCAGTTGCTGCGGCCGCGCGTTTACTCATGGGTACGACCGCGCCGCTTGTGTCCTTCGCCGCGCGCGACGCAGCAAGCGTAACGCCCGGCCTCAAGCTCGGCGATCTCTTTGGCATTGATGCGCAAGTTATCCCAGGGCTCAGCTTCAAGGATATTTTCCAGGATGTGGCACTCGGCCTCTCCTCCGATCGTCCATCCGGCGAGCGCGCGGCCACGCCTTTGGTGTGGAAGGTGCGAACCTCGGGTATCGAGTGGCTTGCCGACATTTTGAACGGCATCGTTTCAACGTCGATACCCGATCTGATCACAACGCTAAGGCAGGACGCGCTCACCTCGTTGCCTGGAGAGCAACCCCTTTCACTCGGCGTTGAGGCCTCGCTTCAATGGTCCAATGACGTATTCAAGCGCGTGACAGTCGGCCCCGCAGAGTTCATTCCGACAGACGGGAAGACACGGATTACGATCGACGCCAAGGCGCGCATCGATCTCGGAGAAGTCGCTATTCCTGCCGGCGGGTCGGGTTTTTCCTTCTCCCCAGGAAAGCCACGTGTGTCCGCACGTGCGCAAATGCTCGACTTTGCGGTAGTCATCTTCAGTGCGATGAAGATAAGCTTTTCGAACCTTATATTTGAGGTTTTCGAGGACGGGCATAAAGACTTTCAAGTACAGATCGCATCGGTCGATCTCCTTCCGCCTCTCGATTTCCTAAGCCAGCTTGCAAAGATCTTTGGTGGTCTTGGCGATAACAGCGTTCACATTGTACCTACGCCGCAGCAAATCAAAGTCTGGCAGACACTACAGTTTCCAGCAGAAGGTTCCGGTCCACTGTTCATAGGACCGGCCCAAGTATCGAACCTTGCGCTTGGCTGGTCCGTGACCATACCGCTTGCGGGGCGTGATGTCCTAGCTGTCGGCTTTTCGGTTTCGTCGCGTGAAAAGCCACTCACGATTTATGTGCCGCCTTGGTACGGCGGCAAAGCTTACGCTCTCTTGGAGCTTACGACGAAAGGATGTCGGCTCGTCGAAATAAGCATGGAGTACGGCGCGCTTGTGCCGATCACGTGGGGTATCGCCACCGGTCAGGCCTCATTGACTGCTGGCATTTTTTACATGCTGGAGCGCAACGATCCGGCAAACAGTGCCACTGTGGTCCTAAGAGCTTTCGTGAAAGCAGCGGCTGATCTCTCCGTTGCTGGCATCATACAATTTTGCGGCCTCATCTATATTGCGCTGTCACGAATTTCCTCGTCGACGCAAAAAATTATTCAAGGCGTGGCGACGGTTTCGGTATCAATCAAGATCGGCTTTGTTCGAATCTCGTATTCGTTTTCAGCTGTCCACGAGGAAGTGTCCAGTGACAGCGAGGCCTTCGTCGCAAACGCAGCGGCCGCACAGGTAACCTTCGCAGCCGGTGTTCCCCGCGTAATGGGAACGTACTCCAGCATCGGGAGCGGAGTTCCCTCGAGCGACGGGTTGCCCTTCGGTCCGTCATTCAAGCGTGACCGTCGGCGGGCATTCGAGCGTGTTCTTGCCGGGTATCAGTGAAGAGCTCACCATGTCGGTCACATACAAGCTGATTCCGCTGCCTCTGCATGCAACAAATACACAGGCATCGCCGAAAACTTTCGATGTTCGTATCATATCAAGCCTGGAGTTTTCGGCAGGTGTGGTGACAACGGGCGAGATCGCTGCGGCGGTCGCCGGTCACCCCGTCCTCGGTCAACCGGTCAATCAACCAATCGAAGCTCTTGCCGTAGAATTCGGTACATGGGCCAACGCAGGCCGCCCCTTGACCGGGATCGCGGGTATCGGTGTGACCCTTACTTATTCCGGGGCGAAGGAATTAACCGCATTGCGCGACACATTGCGGAATTATCTGGTTCGGCAGACCAATGTTGCGGTTAGCGCGGTCCTCCACGATAGCCGCTTCGACGCCTTGCTGGAAAATCAGTTCGTTGACGTCGCTCAAGTGCATGACGACCTATTTCTTGTGCAGGCAGATTTTCAAGCTCGTGCCGCCGAGAACTTCGGCTTGGGAGCCGACTTCGTCGCCAGGAAGTTTTCGTCGGACCACCAATCTTACGACAAGGCGAAGTGGCTCAATGCTTATGTCACGGCTTCCGTATTAGAAGCCATATTCAACAGCTCGAATGCGGTCGAGAGCTTTTCCGATGACACAGAGGTGAGGTCGGCTGTTCGGAGGCTCAGGTTAGGTGTTGCAAAGATACAGGGCCGCATGGAGGATACTTCTTCCCTCGCCAGCTATTTGGGTTCTACGGCTCTTCGCACCAGCACTTCGGCGGGCGACACTACTGTTTCGGTCGCCGATCCCAATGTGGCGGTCCATGCAGCATTCAAGAACTCTCTGATAAGCGAACAATGTGGGTTCGTGACCAAATGGCGAGCCAATGCGGACCAGCCAATCATTGGCGACCATGTACTCCTTGTGCAGTCCACATCGTTTGCCGGTGCGGCGGATCAAATTGTGCTCCATCCCACGGCTTTTCGTCGACTTAGCCACACTCATCCACTCTCTTTTTCTGACATCGCCCAAGCCGGACAGCAGGTAAGAACAACGAATGCAGCTCTTGCATATCTGAACGATGCGAGCGGTCAGCCGCGATACAGGGCGACAGCTATTAATGCCGAAACCGCTGTTGTACAGAACACAATCCTCCAATTTAACAACTCTATTTCCAACGCTGTTGCCGCCAATTGGCAGGCTGGTGAGGATTTCGCGGACCCGCGCGATGATCGTCCGCCACAGTTATTGATGGACGAATACCACGGCGCAAATGAGCTTGAGTGTTCGGGACTGACGATCTCAGCGCCCACGTCTGATCTCATTACGCCATCGCCGTTGGGAGCTTCCAATCGGGAGACGCTTTGGCCCTGCATGTTCCTTGAGGATTTCTGGATCGGTTACCGGCTGGACCTTTCGGATAGTCCGCAGCACGCTCTTCGGAGCGTCCATCAGCAAACTCAAGAGATCACGGTTCTCGCAACAGGAAGCAAGTTTCACGGAGCCGCCGAGGACTTTTTTGCCAAGGAGCAGCCGACGCAGTCCCCGGCGACCAATAGCACAGAAATTGCTCGCTACATCGGAATGAGTTCTGCTCAAGCGCGCGACTTTCAAAGATTCCTCGGAACATACAAGGAGCCTTCCCGTCTTCCGCAGACACCCTTCGAAGTAAAGGTGACGGGTTATTCCGGAGCGACCCCTCTGCTATTCGGCCACGATTATCGCTACCGGCTCCGTAACGTGTTTGTCGGAGGAATAAGTCTTGCTCCAGAAGAAGCAGACGCACTGTCATCATTGAGCGGCTACGTCCAGAATGTCCCGTTCTATCGCGCGCGATCGTACCGTGCCGGTGAGCTGATCTCCAACTCTTTCGACAAAGCGGATAGTGCCAAACGTTCGATTTTTTTGACTGCGGAATCGCCAAGGGCCCACGTGTGGATCGTGCCTACGCCAGTTGACATGGATACGGCCCGGTATCACGGCATTTTCCTGAGGAAAAAGAGCGAAGAACAGAGACATTCTCGCCGCGCTTTCATTCAGGACATTCACAAACACTTCCGCGGTCGCCCGACCAACCTCCAATACTTCTTCGATCCGGATGTGGCCGAGATATCGATACGCGTGGTTGTATTGAACGGCGATCCGGATGATGTCGCGCACGCGTTTACATTCCATCACGGCGCGTATTGCGAGCTGGTAAGACACTTGCGCTTGCCGCCGGTTGAGGTTCGATACGGTCAGAATGGTAAGTGGGAGAGTTTCCAGCCGATCGAAATCATCCTTTCGGCCAGCTCCGATCGCCATCCGCGCATTGTGAAGCAAGGCAGAAGGGTCACCATAAAGGTACCCCCCTCTGCTGATATGGAGATTTCATTTCTTCCGACGGTTGCTGATTCGGAGCTTCGCCGGACGGCGGCATATGCGGCATCCTCCGCACAAGCGCGATTCCGTACCCGAGCTCGGTTCATATCTGGCGGGAGTCCGGTGCCGGCAATGGCAGAGCAGAGGTTGCGCGTTTTTCATTGCCAAAAGGCGCCATCTGCGACCCCCTTTTTTGGGGGATGGTCCGCCGGCTATTCGACTGATCAAGGCCCGGTTTTTGTGGCAGATCGGGCGCCGCTGAAAGAAACGAGCGAGCTGCGCGGATACATTCAGGTGGATGCTGCGTCGTCCGGTCAATTGCGCTTGGAGGCGACTTGGACTGATATTGATGATAACCCGCGACATGATCGTGCGGTCTCAGTTCCCGGCACGGCGGCGACGGTCCCGAGGAGCATTGTTTTCGACAAGCTGACCCCTCCTTCAGGTGCCAGCGAAGCGAGGGCAGCGCTGAGCGGAGTAGGCCTATTTGCCGCAGCTGCGAACCTCACCAACGCGTTTGGCGTCCAATGCGCTGAAAACAAAGTCTTTCTTGGAGCGCCGCCGGACCAAGCGTCGCCGCAAGCTGGACGACCTTGCATATTGAACTTCGCAGATAGTCGCCGCAAACAGGCGTCTGTTACTGCCGTATCAGTGGGCAGATACAAAAGCCATTTCAAGTCTGCTCCTGTTGCAAGATTTGAGAGGCGATCCGAGCGCATTCTGGTCGATGTGCCAGCATCGATGCGGCTACCGGCGCCTAATATCAGTCACGTGGTTCCCTTATCGCGTGAAATCAAAAAGAACGAATCAACCGTGAGCACGACGCAACGCCGGTACGCGATGCGAATTTATGTCCGACGACCTTGGTTCCTTTCCGGCCCCGGCGAGCGGCTAGCTATTGCGTGTCACGCTGGGACTGCTACCCAAACTCCGGTTGCGAGTCTCGACAAATTTGTGACTCAGTGGGGTGAAGATCCAATCGAACGCCCACGGCGGGACGTGACCAGAAACGCCCCACGTGCATCAGACTTTCGGCGTCCGGATCATTTGATCGATTCGGCGCTGGATGGGACATTCTACCCGAAGCGCAGTATCGAAGGTACCGCGGAAGTCGTTTATCGCGACAACCTGACAATTGCCGGCGCCGACTTGCAGCAACGAACTCTCTCGGTTGCGAGCTTCGGGCTACGACGCGACTTGTCAACGGACCTCTGGTTCTGCGACGTCAGTGTGACCGGAGAATTTACCGGATGGTGTGGTCTTGCTCTCTATCGCCACCAACCGCATTCGCATGATGACTTTCAGCTCTCCGAAGTCCCCGCTTGGGTCTATGGAGCAGTCTTGCATGGGGAGCAGATTGCTTGGATTCGGCGCGAAGGTAAGCTGCGCGTCACAGTCGGCCCCGTCTTTGACGCCGACGTTTCCTTTGAACTTGATCCCATTGACTACGATCGCGGAATTAGCAGAAACCTTGTTGGTCCAAGCGTCACGCGCGTCCCGCTTCAAAGATTTACAGTGAACGGTCAGGACTTCCTGGAGGCGACTGTTCACACGACAAACAAGTGGAGTTTGGTCAAGCGCCGATTTGGTAGCGAAGTAGCGTCGCTTCCGTTGTCAGAGGACGTGTAGTCATGGGTACACATCCTCGAATCTTGGCGATGACTGCAGCTCTGCTTGGCCTCTCTCTCATAGGTGTAGTGGAGTGCAAAGCAGTCTGTTTCGAGCCACTGCCTCTCAACGACTTGGCGTCACGTGATCCTGCGAAGTTCAAAGACTTGAGGGATTGGGTGCCGCCGGCCACTTCAAAGGCGAGGGAAGTGAAAGACTTTCTGTCGCCAGCTGTCGATGAGCATGTAAAAGTCAAAGAAATCGTGAACATTGATTTCTACTACGTGACCTTTAAGGCCCCATCGAGCAAGACTCTGAAGGAGGTCTTTAAGGATATCCGTCTTCAGTTTGATAGTTTTGCACGAGGACAAGACGGCGAATTCGACTTCCTTCCTTACGGCAAGTTTTTCGAGTTAAGCGCTTACGCTCTAGCCAACAAGAAAAAATGGGAAAGTGACGACCCCGTCGGCGCACTGATGTCATTCAAGTTGGATACCCAGTTTCCCCACGCCAAATGGTACACCTTGGCCGGCGGCGCTCGCTTGGTGCAAAAGATGTTTTACCCGTGGGGGGATGTTCAAGCGACATGCGCCTCGCCAACAGATTTCATCTTCTCAACCGTTAAGTCAGTTCGAGGCTGGAGCCACCCCGTGGCCGGAAATCGAGGCTTTGGTCTCCGAGACGCCGGCAGCGGGAATTGGATGTTTTACTCGAAGGCTGTCGATCGGGAATCGACTTCTGTCTTCAATAAGATGCCCGGGAAAGGAGTGTTCTGCTACGGGCATCTCTTTTGGCTGGAGTTCTATGCCAACATGAGAGACTACCTCAATAAGAATGGAATGGCAGTCCAAAAAGTAGCTTACGAGAACCACGGAACGGTTCGGTGGCCGTTTGGCTCCGGATCGCCGCCCGAGCAACCTCCGTGCCAATGACTCGCGTCTGGCGGGGCAACATCCGGCGCCGACGTCTTATAATGGCCCTTGTGCGGCCAAATCAGCAGGGCAGCTCCGCGCTATGTGTCATTCCCTGAAAAGAGCATCGCGAGTTGCGCATTAGGCTCAATTTCATTGATCTACCGACGTTTTCGACACCCCGCAAACAACAAGATTCTTCTTGTCCCAGGCTTCGAGCTCATCGAGCGGATAAAGAACCGCTTTCCCAATTTTGACGTAGGCAGGGCCAATTCGCATGGCGCGCCAGTTGCGGAGCGTCCCAACCGAAATCTCGCCACGGTAGCGCGCCGACACCTCTTCGCATGTCAGAAATTTCCTTTCGGACACCTGATGCCTCCGTTGTGCGGGCAATCGAAAACAGGCCGCGCTTCTTCGCATTATTGACTTCTCATGTTTTGATGGAAACTCACAGTCGAGCGGCGACGACATATCTTCGGGAGAGCGCGCCAAAACCGTCGAAGACCGACGTTCAGGAGCGAAGTCTAACGATGTGATGAGTAGTAAAAATACTTGCAATTCTCGGCGCGACCTCATGGCCACCAACTTGTCGGTCGCGCAACTGCGCCAATACAAGGCAGGATGTCTGGACGTCGGCTTCGTAAAGAAAGCGACGATGATACATCTCGGGCAGGTGTCGTCGCTTAAAGTGCTTTTCTATCGCGTCGCCGCGGAACGTGTCGTTGAAGCTCCACTGGGCGGGCCAACCGCCGGGGAGCACTTAGCAGGTTGCTGGACGGACGCTAGCGGCGGAATGCGAGCGCCAAAGTGTCAGTCACACCAAACGATTTTTCCTGCTCTGACCCAGAAATGCGACTTGCACCCTTCCCGCAGCCAGACCGAAGGGTGCAGCGAGACGCGGCCGCGGGGATCGACGGATACATCCCACCGCGGTTTTACCTCCTTCAACAGCATCATCTCAAGACGCTGGCCGCAGCCACACGGACACCGCATGCCGACTGACCAGTCATCCCCGTCGTCGCGGGCCAAGACCAGATCCCAGAGCGGCAATTTCTCGGGCAGCATGTCGCTGGCGACGATCTTGAGCGAGCGACGGGGAGTCAGGAACGCGATGAGACGACGCCACCAAAGCGATTTCTTCTTCATGCAACTCTCCGCCTCTGGGTCAAGGCCGGTAGCCCGAGCAGCGGCTCAGCTTCGCCGTCGGACACCGGAAAGCGGTGCCCGTTTTTGAATTGGCTTTCGGCAAACACATCTTCGTCGCCTTCGGCGAGCATAAAGATCGTCCGCGCGCGCCCTTCGTTGGCGAACTCGCGGAAGGGAAACAGCCGCGCGATGAACTCGACGACACAGGCTGAGGCCGCCCGCATATTCAACGTGATGACCCCGGGCGCTTCCTCCGCCATTCCTCGCAGATAGCCGTCCGCAATTTTCCTGGCGAGCGCAAGAGGCGCGGTGCGCGCGAGGTATTCAGCTTCGAGAAGCGGCGCGTCGTAGACTCCGCGATCCATAAGGCTTGAGCCACCCGGATAGACGTAATCTACCCTGCCGTAGACTTCGGCGATGCGGCGGCCGCCACCCGGCAACGGCTCGGTCGGAATCGCAACGCCAACGTCGAACAGAGGCATCGCAAAACAGGCGCTGAGCCGGTCGGCGATATGGCGGCCCTCAGCGGAGTCGACGCTGGAGAAAAGTATGTCGGCCTCGCTCGCCGCCAGGACGGCTTGGCGCGTAGCGACGGAGCCCGACACGCTGATCACTTCGCCATCGGAGCGGTAGCGCCGGATGGCGTCGGCAAACATCTCGACCTTTAGCGTGCCGATGTCGGCGAGCGTTGCGTTCAAGATGCGATTGAGGTTGCGCTCCTCGATCTTGTCAAAATCGATGAGAATGATCTCGCCGACGCCGAGGCGGGCGAGCTGCTCGGCAACAATCGAGCCGGTCCCCGACACGCCGATCACGCAAACGCTGAGACGACTGAGCGACGCGCGCATTTCGCCCGTGAAGGCCATCGCCGGCTTCAACGGGCCTGAGCCGGTCGCCCCATCGTTCCACCATGTTTCGATGTCGGCTCCGGCTTTCATCACGAGGTCAACGGGCGTCGCGCGATCGTCTTCATAGATGCGCGCCCGTATCGCTCCACTCGCGATCATGATCGCCGAACCGGGAGAGCGGTCGGTGCCGTGACGGATCGCGCTCATCAGGACACGATCGCTCTCGTCGTCGACGCTCGAGAAGGCAAAGAGACCGCCCGGATGCGAGTGGACGGCGATCACGGCCTCACCGCGCGCTGACGCGCGGTCGATCGCGGCCTCCACATAGTCGCCCGGCCAAGTGATGAAATCGGACCGGCGCGTACACTCCGCATGAGGGACGCAAATGACTTCCCGTCCTAGCCATTTCGAACGGCGCGTGCCCGTCACCGTGCAGAGCAATAGCGCGGCGGCTTCGAGCCCGTCGCCCGGAAAAAGATGCGCCCGAAGTTCGTCTGCCAGCTTCGCAGGCAGCATCAAGGTTTGACGCCGCTTCATTGCCCGACCTCCCGGTGCAGAGACTCGTCCACGAGCGCGAGATGCGTCGCGAGCGTGTCGCGGGCGGGATCCCATTGGCGGTGTCGCGACCAGCGCTGAAACGGTAAGCCGATGACCGTCTCGATCTGTTGCGTCTGGGGGATCGCTGCGCCCGAGGGAAGCGCGAGCGGCGGATGGCAGTAGAACATGTCGAGCTGAGCACCGGGGTAGCTGACCGGCACCTCGATGCCGATCGTCGCCGCCACGACCTGATACCCTCGCGGCAGCGGATAGTTCCTAATGATCAGCCAGCGGCGGCCGGCATCGACCAGCGTCTCCCAGTCGAAGCCAAGCCGGTCGAGGAGCGCCTCATCCTGCGGCAGCATCGCGAACGCGACGCGGCGCTGCCTGAGCATCTCACCATTGTTGATCTGCCGCGGGGTGAGCCGGAGTTTCTCGATGCCCTTGTGGCGCAAGTCGATAGCAAAGGAGAGATCGACTTCCCGCTTCGGTTCGCCCGCCACCTTGAGGACGATGATCCACGGCGTATAGGGATTGAAGCCGGCCTCCTTGATCGCCTGCCGCACGACAATCTCGGGCTTCCGCGACTCGATGATGACGCCCTGAACGTTCAGCTTCCACACTTCGTGATGGTCGTGGTGGTGGTCATGATGATGTTCGTGTTCCCCGTGGTGATGATGATCGCCGTGGCCCTCATGGTGGTGGCAATGGGGTTCTTCACCTTCGCCCTGCGGCTGGGAGTCGTTCTTGTGATTCATGTTAATCTCCATATCTATCTGTTTTGACGTGGTTTTTCCGGTCCCAATGACCGTCAGCTTTAACTTTGCTACCGTGATGCGTCAGATTTGGACGTACACGCGATGCGCTACGACAAGACACGCAACATCCTGGAATTGGCCCGCGCTCTGGCGAGCAGCGCCGAGGGTCTGACGCTGGACGAGATGTGCCAGATGACGGGCTGCGAACGCCGCACCGTCGAGCGCATGCGCGACACCATCCGCGCGGTGTTTCCGCAGATGGAAGAAATTGCCGATCACCCGAAGAAGCGCTTCCATATCCCGAAGGGGCTCGACGGGTTTTTTCAGGACCCGACGACCGAAGAACTCAGCGATCTCGGCGTCGTTGTCGCCGAGCTGCGCGAGTCGGGAGCGACCGCGCGCGCGGAGTCGCTCGCCAGCCTCGAAAAGAAAATCCGCGCCGCCATGCGGCATGGGCGCCGGAGGGCTACCGAGACCGACGTTGAAGCTTTGCTGCGCGCCGAGCGGATTGCGGTACAGGCGGGACCGCGGCCAACAGAAGACCCGGCGGTCCTGATGCTGCTTCGCCGCGCACTGCTTGAGATGAAGCTCTCACGCTTCATCTATCACGGCGGTTCAAAGCCGGGTACTTCGCGGAATGTGGCTCCTTTCGGCATTATCTTCGGCCGCATGAACTATCTGATCGGTGCGGACGCGGGCACGACCAAGCCGAAGCACTACCGGCTCGACCGGATCGAACAGCTTGAATGCCTCGACGAGGCGGCCTCGCCCCCGGCAGACTTCGACCTCGCGGCCTTCGCCAATACTTCCTTCGCTTATTATGAAGGTGAGCAAGCGAACGTGGTCTTGCATGTGCTGCCGAGCGGCATGGAGGACTTTAAGAACCACCGGTTTCACTCAACTCAGACCGTCGAAGAGCATCCGGAAGGCGGTGTCATCGTGCGCTTCCGCGCAAGCGGCATGCTGGAGCTGGCATGGCACCTTTTCACATGGGGCAACAAGATCGAGATCGTCGAGCCGATCTCCCTGCGCCAACAGATTACCACCGAAATGCGCGCCGCCTTGGCGCATCACGAAGAACCCTTGCGTTTCACTTACGTCCTCGATTCGAAAAAAGCGTCCTAGCCGAAGCCCTACGTCCGATTTTGTCGCACCCCATGTCTATTCTCACCCACCATGCAAACGCTTTCCGCCTCACGCCTCATTGACTACCTCGGCTGCCCACACCAGGCCGCGCTCTGGCTTGCCGGCGTCAAGCCCGCCGAAGACGCGGATGCGACCCTGCAACTCATCCGCGATAAGGGGTTCGAACATGAGGCCGCGGTGCTGGCGCGGCTGGAAGAGCGCTTCGGTGCCGCCGAACGTATTCCTTCGGGTGGCAGTCTCGCCGACCGGACCCGGCTGACGCGAGAAGCAATCGCGCGCGGTGCGAAGCTCATCTATCAGGGTGCGCTGACGAAGGAGGCATGGGTCGGCTATCCCGACTTTCTCTTGCAGAACGGAGATCCGGGCACGTTCGAGCCCGAAGACGCCAAGCTTTCTCGGTCGGCCAAAGGCGAATATATGCTGCAACTCGGGATCTATGCCGAATTGCTGGAGCATATGTTCGGGATTCCCGTCCAGAGTGGCGTGATCCACATCGCCGCAGGCGAACCAGTGCCCTTCGATCTGCGGCGCACGCGATTTATTCTCCGGCGGCTCATGCGCAGCTTTGAGCGTTTCGTCGCCGAAGAGAAGCGCGCCACCAAGCCGCATCCCTGTGCCGCTTGCGCCCAATGCGATCACAAGGCGCGCTGCGAGTCCGAGTGGCGCGAGGCCGACAGCCCGTTCTTCGTGGCCGGCGTTAGCGGCGCGCAGGTCACCAAGCTCGCGGCGTCCGGGGTGACGACGCTCGCGCAGTTGGCGGCGCTCCCGGCGAGCGCCAAGGTCGACGGCATGGGCGCAGAGACGCTGGTGAAATTGTCAGCGCAGGCCCGGCTTCAGGGTGCCGCACGAGCGAGCGGTCAACATGGCTTCGAGCTATTGCCCTACGCGCGCGGGCGCGGCTTCGCGATGCTTCCGGCGCCCGACGACGGCGATCTTTATTTTGACATGGAAAGTGATCCTCTCGCGGGCGAAGGGCTTGAATATCTCTTCGGTGTGTATGGCCGCTTGAACGGCGAACGCGATCTGACCTTCCGCCCGATCTGGGCGCACAATCCCGCCGAGGAAAAGTTGGCGTTCGCAACTCTGATGCGCCTCCTGCTTGAGCAGGTGCGGCGCCATCCCAACGCGCACATCTATCATTACGCCGCCTACGAGACGACTGCCCTCAAGCGCCTCGCCATGCGGTACGCCACGATGGAAGCGGAGCTTGACCAGCTCCTGCGCGAACGTCGTTTCGTCGATCTTTACCGGGTCGTGGTGCAGGCGCTACGCGCCTCGACCGAGAGCTACTCGATCAAGGACCTCGAGGCTCTTTACTGGCGCGAGCGCGGCGGCGAGGTGCAGACGGCGTCCGACAGCATCGTCGAATACGAGCGGTGGTGCCTCACCAAGGACAACACCATTCTCGATTCGATTGCCGCCTACAACAAGGACGACTGCGTTTCGACCGCGCACCTGCATGCGTGGCTTGAGGAGCTGCGCCCGGTCGGCGTCAATCTTGAGATTGTGGACGACACCGCCGCCGAGAAGCGCGACCAGTCGGCCGAGCGCGCCCAGCGCGAAGCCCGCAAGCAGGCCCTTGCGGCGGCAGTACGGGCATCGACGCACGGCGAGGCGCGCGTGCGCGATCTTGTCGCCGAACTGTTGTGGTTTCATCAGCGGTCACAGAAACCCGGATGGTGGGCGCTGTTCGAGCGGCAGGCGTGGTCGGAAGACGAACTGATCGACGATGCTGAAAGCCTCGGCGGTCTTCAGCTCGACACCTCCACGGCGCCGGTGACGGTCAAGCGCTCATTTGATACGACGTATGTCTTTCCGCCGCAGGACACCAAGCTCAAGGTCGGCGACAGACCGAAGATCGCCGAAACGATTGGCAACGCCGGAACAATTGTTGAGATTTCTGCGGAAGAAGGACGCGTCGTGCTCCGCCGAGGTGCAAAAGCTCCGGCCATGCCGGACCGCTTCAGCTTGGTTCCCGCGCCGATTGATTTGCAAGGCGTGCCGGAAGCAGTGTTGGCATTTGCCGATCGCTTCGCCCGCAGCGTAACCCAGGGCGATCAGGCGTTGCTCGATATTTTGACGCGCCGTGCGCCGCGCCTGAGAGGCCGCGCGGCCGGATCGCCGATCCGTGCCGTGGACGAGCCTCTCACCGAGGCCGTGATCCGCGCCGTCGCCGACCTCGACCATAGCTACCTCTTTATTCAAGGACCGCCCGGAACGGGCAAGACCTATACGGCAGCGCAAGCAATCGTCGCGCTGCTCCGCGCCAACAAGCGCATCGGCGTGTCGTCCAACTCGCACAAGGCAATCAACAAACTGCTTGCCGAAGTCGACGAGCGCGCCGCCGAGACGGGATTCCGTTTCCGCGGCGCTAAGAAGGGCAACGACGACAAGCCGGAGACGGAACACACCAGCGCCAACATCGTCACGGTCTTTAATTCAGAGGATGTCACTCCGCAGCACCGTCTTGTCGGCGGCACTGTGTTTCACTTTTGCCGCGACGATCAGCGCGGAGCCTACGACTATCTGTTCATCGATGAGGCGGGACAGGTGTCGCTCGGCAATCTCGCCGCGATGGGAGCCGCCGCTGCCAACATCGTTCTGGTCGGCGACCAGATGCAGCTTCCGCAGCCGGTTCAGGGCGTGCACCCCGGCGAGACCGGCCTCTCAAGCCTTAAGTACCTTCTAGAGGACCGGGCAACCGTAGCGGACGACCGCGGTATCCTTCTAAATGAGAGTCGCCGCCTTCATCCGGGTCTGTGCGGGTTTATTTCCGACGCGATTTACGACGGGCGGCTCGGGGCGCACCCCTCGACCAAGAGCCGCTATCTTCGGCTGCGGTCCGGCGCACACGGCGCACTTCGACCGGCGGGCCTCTCCTTCGTTTCCGTCGCGCATGACGGCTGCACGCAATCCAGCCGGCCCGAGGCGGAAGCAATCGCTGCGCTGGTCCGCGAGTTGCAGACTCACGAGATCGTGCGGGGCGATAAGGTCTCGCCGATGACGCTGAAAGATATTCTCGTCGTGGCACCCTATAACCTGCAAGTGAACCTCCTGAAGCAGCTTCTGCCGGAGGGCGCGCAGGTTGGCACCGTCGACAAGTTTCAAGGACAGGAGGCCGCGGTCGCCATCGTCTCGATGACAACCTCGAAAGGCGTCGAAGCGCCGCGTGGCACGGAATTTCTCTTCAACCCGAACCGCTTCAATGTGGCCGTGAGCCGCGCGCAATGTCTGGCGCTCGTGGTTCACAGCGCCGACCTTCTCGAAGGCGCTTGGACAAAGATCGACGACCTTCACCGCCTGAATCTGTTTGCCCATGCCGAGTCCATCGCGCTGAGTTCACCCGTTGAGCAGTGAGTCATGTTGAGAGCACCTTTCAGTTCCGAGTTCGATCCGTCCGAAGAAGCCGAAGGCAGTATTGATCCGCTTGGATTGCAGCCGGGCTACGAGCGGCTTGCCGATCGGCTATTGCCCGCCGTCACCGTGCGTATGGGTAACCCGCGCTTTGTTACGGCGATGGCGATCGGCGCGCGCGTTTGCGACGAATGGGATACCGATGCTGTTGCCGCCGACGGGATCACGCCTCCCTGGCTCGTCTGGGAATGGTTTGTCGTTGAAGCCTTTGTCCGAACCCAGAATTCGCCCTCCGAAATCCTCGGCGTGCCCGGCATCCTGAAAGTCCGGCAAGCCCTGCGGCATCAACGGCCCGTCTGCGTCAGCGCCTATCTCAAGACACCCTCGGCGTTCGGCTTTACCGGCGTGTTTCGGCGGCTCGCCCAAGGAATCGGAATCATCACGGATGATGGATCGCTCGATGACGACGGCTACGAATTGGTTTCCGCATGGGCAAAGGATCACGGACTCGATGGCTTCCTTGATGCGGCGGCTGGCACTGGGGCTGCGTTTCGCGATCGGCTCCGGCGCGCGGTCGCTCAAGGCATGGAAAAGGGACACACTACTTACCAGCCGGGAGATTTTTGGCGCGATCTCGCGACCCGACTCGACCCGAGAACGCCGGGCCGTCGTGAAAAGAAGGTGCTGATCGACCGCATTTTGTCCCGCGCCGGTGATGTCGAAATGATCGCGCAATTGAAAGACGGGCTGATCGGGCACGGCGGGGTCAACGAACGCGACGAGGAGGCGCCCTTTCTTCGCAAGCTAACTCGCAAAGCACCCGCCGAGCTCGAGCATTTGCTGACCGCGATTGATGCGTATGAGACGTTCGGGCGCGCGATCACCGATGCGTTCGATGCTCTGCGCTATTGCGCGTCGAGTCATGGTGGCCCGCCGGTGGACGCCAAGAATTTCTCCGCATCGAAGACGGTCGGCCCGTCGCTAACGCTCCTCAAGACAGGCCTTACCCGCGTTCGCGCACACCCGACCCTCCTTGAATGGGAGCGTGATGAGAAGGGCGTCGCTCAAGCCGTCGACCGGTTCGAGGACGTGCAAACAGCGAACGATCTCTTCGAGGCGCTCCTCCATCATCACGAGCAGGTTCAGCGCGATAAACCGCCGCACGGGAAGCGTACCTGGTTCGAACGCGGTCCGCACGGGCGGGTCGTCCTTCGTGCCGGTTACACCCTGCGCGAACCGCCCGCCGGCAAGGGCGGTTATGTGCATGAATATCGCGTTCCCACTTTCTCCCGATTCCTCGCCGATCTCGGTGCGCTGCGATGAAGGCGCGGCGGTTATCGGCTTCGGAGCAAACACGCGCGCGCCTGCTCGATTGGTGGGCCGGCGAAGAGGCGTTCGGCCGTCCCATTGGTTGCCTGACAACCAGCTTTACATTCGACGCCGAGCTCTTCGAGGAGCAATGCCTCGCGCGCTTTTTGTCAATCCAAAGCAATCCGAACGAAACGGCGAAAGCTTACCTCATCGAGCGTGAGGAAAAGCTCTCGCAATCTTTCGCCTGCGTGCTGGTCGACGGCACGCACGCCGCTCCCGATCGCAGCCTGCGCTGGCACATGTTGCCCGTCACCCTGCCGGGCGGCGGTGTGTTGCATGCAAAGGTGACGTTGCTGGTTTGGGAGCACTTCGTCCGGATTCTGGTCGGGTCCGCCAACCTCACCGAGCCCGCCTACCGGCGCAATCAGGAGATCATGGCTTCGCTCGATTTCGGCCCCGAGGGCAATCCAGGACCGGAACTGCTGATGGGATGTGTCGCGTTCCTTAATCGCGTGCGCAGCTTCGCTCCCGGCTTTGACCGGTCCGATGCCGGACCGCAGGCAGCATTGGCAGGATTTCTAACGGAGGTTGAGCGACGCGCGCGCGCACTTCCGCCGGCCGATCGCGACGAAGCCGAGTGCGCTCTCATTGGCCTCCTTCCGGGAGGCGATACGGTCGTTCAGCAACTTGCCGCCCGATGGGTTGGACCACGGCCGGATCAGGCGTGGATCGTTAGTCCGTTCTTTGACGAGGACGCCCGCGCTGGATCAACGGCGGCAGAATTCGCGACACTTCTCACGACGCGCGGCGAGCGGTGGCTGCATATTGCCGCGCCGGGAAGAACTCTGCCGGACGGAACCGTGCAGATCGACGCCCCGGCCGCCCTGACGACGCCATCGCATTCATCACTCCGGCATGCGTTCTCGTATGTCGAGCAGCGCCCCGAGATCGACGGCAAGGAGCAAGACCGGCCGCTTCACGCGAAATCCGTCTGGCTGGAGCGTGACGAGCGCGCGTTGTACATGCTCGGATCGAGCAACTTCACGGCGGCGGGGCTCGGGCTACATCCGCGCCACAACATCGAACTGAACCTCGCCTACATCATCCGTGATCGCGGATCGCGCTTCGGCAAACTCTGCGCTCGGTCCTGGCCGGAAGAGAATGAACTCGACGACATCACCGACATCCAGTTTCTCGGCGGATTGCCCGACTCGGCGGACCGCTTGGACGTACCGCCGTTGCCGGCCGCATTCGGTCTCGCCCTCTTTTGCCTCGACGAGCGCGGCGGACGGCTCGAACTGGAAATTGGTGGCGATGCACCGCCGGTCTTCGCGGTGGATTGCAGGGAGCAAGGCGCGCTTCTGGACAGCCAGAGCTGGATCAGTAGCGGAAGTCCCGGCACGGTCGTTATCCCATGGGACTCGAAGCGGTTGCCCAGTTCGCTGGATGTCCGCTGGCAGGATGCCGAAAGGCGTGAATATACCACGCCATGGGTCGTCAATGTCGCCGATATGTCGGCTTTACCGCCTCCTGACGAGCTCGGCAGCCTTTCGCTCGCGGAGCTGATCGAGATCCTGACGTCTGCCCGGCCGCTCCACGAAGTTGTACTTCGCCTCCTTCAACGCCGGGATAGCCAGAAAGCGTCCGGAGCGACCATCGAAATCGATCCGCACAAGAAGGTCGACACGAGCCAGTTCCTCCTGCGCCGTATGCGGCGCGTTGCCCAGGCGCTTGAGGGCATGCGCGAACGCTTGCAGCAACCGGTCAGTTCACTCGAAGCGCTCCGCTGGCGCTTGCGCGGACCGATCGGACCCGTCGCCTTAGCAAAACGCCTCGCTGCCGAAGACCCCGCAGGCGCCGCGTTCATGATTGCTGAAGTGGCCGCAACCCTGCGCAGCGCCGTATGGCGACCGCTGGGGGCGCTACGACCCGCCGCAATCCGCTCCGAGGTCGCCACGATCATGCAGTCGCTGCACGAACTCGCTCGCCAAGCGCCGGCAGCGCCTGGGCTTCGGAACTACGTCACGTCCTCGTTTGAGGAGCTTCTCGCGTGACCTGGCCCGTCGATACCGCCGATCTCGCAGAGCGCCTCGATCTTAGGAACGATCGCGTCAGCGATTCGGACGCGCTGCGCCAGCATCGGACCATCGCCGAGATATTGCGGCGGCTGGGCGATCAGCCAGGCATCGTACTCGCCGACGAAGTTGGGATGGGTAAGACCTTCGTTGCGCTCGGCGTCGCCATGATCGCGGCTCTTGCCAACCGCGGGAAACGGCCTGTCGTCATCATGGTGCCGTCATCCCTTCATGAAAAGTGGCCGCGCGATTTTGCCGTGTTCAAGGAGCGGGTGATCAAACGTCCCGGCGATACGTTGCTTCGCGCCGAACCTGTTGCGTCAGCCCTCGACTTTTTCCGACTCATCGAGAGCGAGGCGAAAAGCCGCCCTCACATTATCTTTCTCAAGCACGGGGCTTTCCATGTGCAGAACATCGATCAGTGGGTTCGCCTCGCACTGATCAAGCGCGCGATCAGCGGCATGCATCTTGGCGAAAAGCGCAGCGCTTTGCCTCGATTTGCTGCGGGGTTGTTGCGAACCAAATCTTCTTACAACGACCCAGAGCTTTTCGCGAAGCTCCTGCGCATAGCGAACCGAGAATGGCGGAACGTCATCAATGACCACTATAGGGACCGCCAACTCACCGAAGCTCCCGTTCCCGAAGCCATTCAAAAGGTACTCGATTCGAGCGACATCGACGTCGTTGGCTTGCGCGATTGCTTGCGTGACCTTCCGGCGCGGGAATCGGCCTCCATTGACGAACGCCTGGAGCGCGCGCGCCATGCGATCAACGACGCGCTCCGGACAATGTGGCCGTCGACGCTGGCGAAGGCGCGTTTTCGCTCGCCGCTCCTGATTCTCGATGAAGCCCATCATCTGAAAAATCCGGCGACCCGTCTGGCGTCCCTCTTCGTAACCGATGACGCGCGCGAGGACGCCGGAACGATCACGGGCGCTCTCGACGGCTCGTTCGAGCGGATGGTGTTCTTAACCGCCACGCCGTTTCAACTCGGGCATCATGAATTGCTCAACGTCATTGGCCGCTTTCGAGGTGTTGCCTGGAAAACGCTGCCCCAAGGCGCGAAAGAGGAGTTTGAAACAGAACTAGCGTCGCTTGGCACTACCCTTGACCGGGCGCAGCACCGCACCGCCGAACTCGACAAGCGATGGTCCTCTCTCCGTTCAGCGGACGTCGCCGGTCCGAACGGCGGTGAGCCATCGGTTGAGGATTGGTGGCGGGATACGACGTCCAATCCGGCAACGCGACCGGAACGCATTCAGATCGTCATGAGGGCCTTCCAGCAAGCGCAAAACGCCATGAAGGAGGCCGAAGCGCCCTTACGCAAGTGGGTTATCAGGCATCTCCGCGATTCGGTGCTCCCAGGCACCAGTGTGCCGCGACGTTCGCGGCAGGTCGGCCGCGCCATCTCTCTGTCGGTCAATGGCTCCGGCGGGCTGCCCGTCGGGGACGAAGCTCTGCTCCCGTTCCTGCTGGCCGCGCGCGCGCAAGCGGTCGTCGTCCGCGAAGGCATACGCGCTGGGCGAGCCACGTTCGCCGAAGGCCTGGCGTCGAGCTACGAAGCGTTTCTGGAGACGCGTCGCCGCGAACCAGTCGGCGAGGACGAGGAGGAGGCAGCAACGGCGGTTGCTTCCGGCAAGCTCGTGAATCGCTACGTCGAGAAGCTGGCCGCTGCGCTTCCCGATGAAGCGGCTTATGCGCAGCATCCAAAGATTGCTCCGCTGATTGAGCGCGTTCTTGATCTCTGGCGGCACCGCGAGAAGGTGGTGGTCTTTTGCCACTACCGCGAGACCGGTCGCGCCATCGTCAGGCATCTCTCCGCTGCTTTGGAAAAGCAGCTTTGGAGCGACGCCGCTCAGAGGTTTGATTTGGGACATGAGCATGTTCGCAAAGCCGTCGTCGATTTTGGCGCGCGCTTCGACACGGACGGCGGCATGCGCCAGCCTCTGGATGATGAATTAACCCGACGCCTTGCGCCTTATTCTGAATTGAACGACGACGAACGAGAGCAGGTTCACGACGTCATCCGCCGCTTCGTTCGGACACCACTATTCGTCGCCCGCTACTTCGATATTCGCGTCCGCTCCGGCAAAGAAACGTTGCAGGCGGCCTTCGACACCGGCGACCTGTCGGGTGTTGCGCTCGGCGAGAAGATCGACAGCTTTCTCAGGTTTATTGCCCGACGGTGCTCGCCACGCGAGCGGCATGACTATCTGGACGCCCTGACCCGAATGCAGCCGGGAATCCGCGGAGAGAGTCAACGCGATACGGACGATGATTTGAGCCAGATGAAGGGCGTCAACGTGATGCCGAACATTCGACTCGCGAACGGACTTGTAAGGCAGGAAACGCGTCAACGACTGATGCTCGCGTTTAATACCCCGTTCTTTCCGGAGGTCCTTGTCGCCTCAAGCGTTCTCGCCGAAGGCGTCGACCTTCACCTAAGCTGCCGCCACGTGATCCATCACGATCTGAGCTGGAACCCCAGCACCTTGGAGCAGCGAACCGGCCGGGTCGATCGGATCGGTGCCATTGCCGAAACTGTCGCTAAGCCAATTGAAGTCTTTCTTCCCTACGTCGGTGGCACCCAGGACGAAAAGCAATTCCGCGTCGTCACGGACCGGGAGCGCTGGTTCCAGGTGTTGATGGGCGCCGACTATCGAACCGATGAAGCTTTTACGGAGAAGGTCGCGGAACGGATACCCTTGCCCCCCGCCGCCGCGAAGGCCCTTGCGTTCGACCTATCCGTCAAATCCGATGCCGATCTTCAAGAATAGCGCATTCTCTGTAGGTCCGGTCGCGCTCTACTCGCGTAGCGACTGCAGCCCTTGTTGAGCCGTTCAAGCCTTCTGCTCCGCGAGTGCGGAAGTAACCTCGCGCAGACCGCAAACAGAGACCAAAACTCATTTGTCTATCGTCTGGCAACTTACCGCCGAACTGTCGAAGCGACAAAGCTCGCTTCTCCGGAATAACCCGCGCCACCTTCCTCGCGTGAGACTTCGGCAGACGTTTCGGAACGCTGGGTTAAATATGTCGCACTCCCGCACTACCAGCACGTTCCACCCTTCCGCATGTAGGTTCGCCTGGTGGCGCTCATCGCGCGCCTGATTGTCCGAAACCTTCGGAAGCCAATATTCCTGCCGCGCCCCGTAGGCGGCGCAGCCCTCTCGTCAATCGTGCCCATGCCAAAGGCACCCGTGAACCAGGATGGCCTTCTTTCGTCCGATCAAGGCAATGTTGGCTTCCCGGAAAAATCCGGCGGTGCAGGCCGTAGCCGGTGAATACGGCTTGCCCCAGCACGCGGCGCACAACGAGCTCTTGGCTTGGTGCCCTTCGCGTGAACCACCCGCATGTTGGCGCTGGGGCGTATAGATCCAGCTCGCCTATTCGAAACTAGCGAACCTCTGATTTTGCTCCCTCATTGACTGGAGAAAGTGCTGAGCCACCGCTCGAAGCTCATTAGCCGGCCGCTGTCGATATTCTGGTGGAGGAGCGAAAGAATCAAAAAACACACTGACTCACTGACCAGGAATGAAAGTCCGTGCCTAAGCATGAGACGGATGCTACGAGGGATAGTTGTGGATCAACCTGCGAGCCACCGGAAAACAGCTATATTTCAATATCTTATTTCTTGTCCGGGATGAAGTGGTGCCGGTAACTGGTATCTGTAACATGCGTCAACTCGTGATAGTCCCGGTGTAATCCGCTCAATACGCCCAGGGCACGGAGACGCGCGTTGAGACACGAACTCCGCACCTCTCGACTCCCATTGTACGCGGGACGGATCAGAACAAGAGCCGATCTTCTGACAATGCACAAACCGCAATTACCCCTGAGTGGCATTTGGAATCCTGCCGCTCTTCGCTCTGGCCAATGCAGGGATCCCGATGGTTGCTGCCAGGTTCGAGCCCACGGTGACGACCGCGATCTTCCTGGTCTTCGTAGCCGGAAAGCCTCTTGGCGTAATCCTTTTCAGCTTCCTTGTCGCGACTCGGTATTCGTCTGAGCGAATTGTCGTAGGGCCTACTGGCGGCAGGGGACCTTCGGACCGGCATCGGTTTCACCATGGCGCTGTTCATTGACGATCTAGCTTTGATGCGGAGCATCCAACTTCGGTCAAACTCGGCGTTCTCTGTGCTTCCGCTATGTCGGCCGTCTTCGGCCTCCTGGCATTGATGTGGCTGACATCTGGCGGCCACGCGAGAGAGCCAGGAAATTGACTGCTCGCTGTTTGCGGTGGCCTGAGCAGTTTCCGATCCTGCGGCAGCGATCAGTCAAGAGTTATACTGTGATGATGATTGGATTTTCGGGACGGCGCGTGTGTCGGCCGGTGTTCTGCGGGCTGCCCGGCGTTCTGAGGACCGCTTTCGCCTCGTGAGGAACGTCCCGCTCGTTACGCTGTCGACAATCCCGGCTCATGCGATGAAATGATTCGGAGACAGAATGCGAATTGCCCAGACCGGCCCTGCGGGGCAATCCGCCAACACTTAAATCGTCGCCGCAGCCTATAGTTTGACCCTGGATTCCCGCGTCCACAGCCGCAGCTTGCGGCAGGATTCGATAAATCAAAGAGATGTTCGGCCTTGCGGATAACCGACATGTCATGGCGGTTTTGCCCGCCAAAAAGAAAACTATGGCGCTCATTGCGCTGTTCGGCGGTCAGGCCGGCACTGCCGTGATCGACCTCGGGACAGATTCGCGCAGCCTCTTCAATCGCGCCATCAACAAGGGCGAGCGGACAGACTGCGCATTCTCTATTCCATTGGATGTCCAGGGTTCGCGTCTTTTAGTAACACGATCAATCCAAGAAATTGCCAACCTAGCAGATGCGAACGGGTTGCTCCCGAACTCGCGTGCAGAAGCAGACGTCCTGTTGCGGTAATGGGCCTCATCGCCGGACCAACTGTTGTTGCACGGCTCGCAGGCGGGCACCGTGATGCGCTTGACCCGCGAGGTGGTTTTGGACGGCAGATAGAGATCTCGCGGAACCACATGATCTGCACTCTTGGCATTGACCGATCCGCAATACGCGCAACAACGTGTCTTTCCTGTCTTGCTCATGGTGTTTAAGAAGTGCCGGCCAAGCCGCGCTGGACGTGTCGTGTCATCGTAAATGGAGGCATTGGTGAGTCGAAAATGTCACACATTATGAAAGGCTGTGAACGCATACAAGAACAAAACTAGAACTGTACAAAAGGTTATGATATAGCAGTTACTTCTCTCACCGGTCAGTTTCCGTTTTTGCCGCGATTCTCCTGTGAGAGCTACAAGGCGGAGCTCACTTGGTTGTTGTCACACAAAAACGAGTCAGCTAGCGTCGATATGTAACACGTAAGGAGTGCTATGCCCCGCCCCCGCGCTGAGAAGCCCCGTTCCGCTGTCGCCAATGTGCGGCTTACCGCAAGCGAGCGGCGTCAGATTGAACGGGTGGCGCACGAACAAGGGCACAAGTCCGTATCGGAATATCTTCGGTCGCTCCTCAGCGCCAACGTCAATCAGCCGCCGCAACCAGTCAAGGCGGCTCCCGATTGGGCAGGCCAGTTTCCAAAGAAGAATATCCGCTCGTTCCACAAAACGTCGTTAGGCGAAGTCATGTGGGGCGACAGCCGGTCCTATCTATTCGGCGCGGCCGAAGGTTCGATCGATCTGATCATGACCAGTCCGCCGTTCGGCCTTGTCCGCAAGAAAAGCTATGGCAACGAGGATGCGGACCAGTATTGCGAATGGTTTCGTCCGTTCGCCGAAGGCTTCAAGCGCGTGCTAAAGGATGACGGGAGCCTTGTGATCGATATCGGCGGCGCTTGGATACCGGGACAGCCTACGCGGAGCCTTTATCATTTCAAGCTGCTGATCATGCTGGTAGAGGAGTTCGGCTTCCATCTCTGCCAAGAGCACTATTGGTGGAATCCCGCGAAGCTTCCAACGCCCGCCGAGTGGGTCAATGTCCGGCGCGTGCGCGTCAAGGATGCCGTGAATTGTGTCTGGTGGCTGTCTAAGACGCCATTCCCAAAAGCAAACAACCGGCGCGTGCTTCAACCCTACAGCAAGTCGATGCGGGACCTTTTGAAGAACGGCTACACGGCCAAGCTGCGACCGTCCGGTCACGATATTTCGGAGAAGTTTCAAACCGACAATGGCGGCTCGGTTCCGCCGAATCTTCTTGCGGTCGCCAATACGGAATCGACCAGCCGCTATCAAGAATATTGCCGGGAAAACAACATTCCGATTCATCCGGCACGCTTCCCGGCTCAACTGCCGGAGTATTTCATCCGTATGCTGACCGAGCCGGGCGATCTCGTGGTGGACCCGTTCGCCGGCTCATGCGTGACGGGTGCGGTCGCCGAAGCCACGAAGCGAAAATGGATTTGCTGCGAGCTTTCCGAAGAATATCTGCAAGGCGCGGTTGCCCGATTTGGCAAGCCGATGATGCCGATAAACAAGGAGAAGACAGTCACCTACGAAATCGCCACACCGTGCTCGCTGGCGATCGATGAGGACGACGTGCCGCTGTTCGCGGATGGTGGCGCCAAGCGCTCAAAGAAATTCAAACGGGCGGAGCCGCGCCGGCGCAAAGCCGCGCTGCCCAAAGAACAAGAGCTTCCTGTTTAATCCCGGCGAAGTCGGCGACACTCGGCACGTCCAGGGGAAGCGCCGACAGCGTCAATCCTGCGAGACCTTGACTCATCACGGCGAGGCTCTTCCCAATCAGTTGCCCCAGATGGTCGCCTTCGGCATAACCACGCGCGTAGCGCACGATTTGACTAACAGCGCTTTTCACGCGGTCGGTCGCGTCTTCCCCTGTCAAATATTTGACCTCAATGATCGCAACAACCGCATGCCTTGCGTGATCAACGACAACGAGGTCAGGCCGATCTCCGCCAGCAGAAATCCCGTAGGCATCGAGGATGTGCCGTTCCATCACCTCGGATGGCTCGGGCTCGGGCGCCTCGTAGAAATCGGTCCGTGATTGCCAATAAATGGCAAAATCGCCGCTGCGTGCGAGGCTGCGTTTTGCATCGCCGATGAGAAGGTTCAACGCGGTCGGCTTTTGTTGCGCCTTGGCGAACGCTTCGGCGGCGCTTAAGCCAACGGCCAGTTCAAAACGTCGCCACGGCTCCAGCGGGCCAAGCAAGGTCTCGCGCAACATGGCCGTGATGGCTTCCGGATCGCCGCTTTCGATCTTGAGCAGGTGGCGATAGGCCTCGGTTGCCATGTGGTAGAGCGCTCGGCGAGAACGGCTTGCCTCGGTAATCGCCGACGCGGTTGGACGTTTATTAAGCACTTTGACACCTGCGATCAGCGCAATACTTTGCAAGCGCCGGCACTGGTCTAGGCGTTGATGGGCCAGATCGATGCTGTCGCGATAACCCGCGCTGTCCAGAGTGACGGCTGAAAACCGGGAGGCAAGCGCCCAGGCCTCCATCAGCACCCAACCGAGAACTTGATTGGGACCCGAGCTATACGAACGCACTGGCTCGCTGCTGACGATGGCCGTATCCAGCCCCGAGACGCGCCGGAGCATGACCGTTTTCGCCGCATTCAGCCGACCGCGAAGAATGCCATCCTCCGTGCGCATCTCGCTACTGAGCACCGATTGAACTTCATGCCGGTGCGCCAAGACATACGAAACGAGATTCGTCACCGGAGACGAGAGCGACCAGTGCAGACGCAGAAGATCGCGGTCCCGCATCATCACAAGCGATGGCTGGTCCACGGAGAGGTCATGCGCAGCCGAGAAATAGCGAAGAAAGATCGCAGCCGCGTGATCGACAACAGACCGATCGAAGGCCGCCTGATCCATCTTAAACGGCTACGCTTTGCAGACGCCGCTTGAGCCGCAAGGCCTCCGAAGCGTCCTCTGCCAATCCAAGTGCCGCAATCACGCCCGCCGCGATGGCTTCCGCTTCATGCTGCAAGATGCCGTCGAGTAGAGGCAGGAAGTAAAGATCAAAAACGTCGAGATGCGCGATCTGCGCGTCGCCTTCCGGCGTGACCAGCAAATCCACGCCCGGTGCCAAACCCTCCAGCGCATTGATCGCATCGATAACGGGAGCGGCGCCGATGAGCCGGACTGCGTTGATGGCGCTCCAGATCAAGGCCAGAGGCGACGTTCCGCCGATGGTGCGGGCTTCCTGGCCCTTCACCTTTTCAAGGTAGTCTTGAATGAACGTCGCTGTGTCCGAGGGAGCGTCAACGTAAATCCACGCGAAGCGCCGGCTGAGCGCATAACTCATCTGGTAGAGCGACGCCTTGTCGATCGAATTGATCGTGGCAATGAGCCGCCATGCCGTGCTCGGCGCGTATTCATGCTCCGCGACATCGGGCTTGGCGGTCGGCAAAATCGTATATTGCGGACTATCGGCATCGCCGGCATCAAGACGGTACGGCAACGTCGTCGATTGGCCCGATAGAACCGTGAACAGCGGGCCGATCACCTTATCGATATCGCAACGGTTCAACTCGTCGATAATAAGCGGCCGGTCGAAGTCGCGAAGCAGCACGCCCGGAAAAAACTTCACGGTGCCGCCTGCCATCGGCTGATAGCCGCCAATAATATCCTGCGAACTCCAGTCCGCTGATCCTGTAATCAGCGTCCAATTCCGGCCATTGAGCACACCCGCGAGCCAGCGCGCGAGCGTTGTTTTGCCAGTGCCGGGCGGCCCATAGAACATCAAATGCTGCTTGCCGGAATTTACGGCGGCCTCGATCTGCCGGTAGACGCTCGGGTCAACGCCGATCAATCCTTCGAACGGCGTAAGCTTTAGGCTCTCGCCAGGTTCAAGGCCGCCTGTGTCGGACTCTTCTTCCAGTTTGGCCTGAGCGGGCGAAGCCGTGTGCCGCGTAGAAGGACCGGCTTGCTGATATGCGCCTTCAATCGCCGCCTTGACCATGTCCTGGTCGGCCTCATCGATAAGGCTGAAAACGTTGATCGGCTCAGCCATGTGCGGCCCTCGCTACATGGATGAGTTTTGCCATTTCATCCGTTGCCTCGCGATAGGTGATTTTTTTCACCGTGCCTTGGATGCTGGCGGAAAAGCTTTCTTCGGGGCTATTGAGACAGAGCAATCCCGCGAACACATACGGCTGAGGCTCGCCCATATAGGTCAGCACGCCGCTTGCCGGATCGAAGTCGTCGAAGGCTTGGCCCGATGAGCCGATCTTGAGACCGTTCGGAAAACAAAACAGCAGTAGCCATTCCCAGGTCTCGATGATTTGAAACGCATCGTCGCCGAGTTTTGCCACGGGCATGATGCGCACGCCGAGCGCGCCGGAATCGCCGCCTTTTGTGTTGGCGAAGCCGATCACACGGGAGCGATGACCGTCGGGAACGGTGGCAGCAAGATCCGGTTTGGTCAGATCAAAATGGAGAATCCATCGCGGCGGCTTGGCCGTGAGGCCGCTGTCTTCGCTCCAGTAGCCCGTCTCAGGGGACACCGCTTGATCTTCACGCAGCCGCTGAATGGTCGTGTCGCGTCCCGATTGGTTCAGCCGCAACCCGCGATCTTTGAGATAGCCATCCAGCCACGAGGCAAAGTTCTTGCGGCTTCCCTCGCGATAGGCCGAGAACCACTGATTCTTGATGTCGGACTGATAGAAGTCGACCTCGTGTGTGCCGCGCTCTTTCTCAAGCACGTGGCGGATGCCGTTGATCGAGCGATCGTAATCCAGAAGCGTACGATTGCGTGCTCGGATGCGCTGGTCCGGCGGCAGCTTACCCTTAAGCCCTTCATAGATTTGCGCACGGTGATCGCGTGACGTGTTGCGCTCGATGTCGTCGGGAAAGAGGAAGTAGAGAAAGACGTTGCGCGCAAGGCGCCGGTCAGAACCTTGCTGCTCATCAAGCCACGCGCCGAAATCCCACGGCGCGTTTTCCCGAATCAGCTGGCGCTGCCGCGTTGCAGGCAAGCTCTTGAACGCGATGACGACGCGCAGAACATATTCAAACTCGGACGGCCGTTGCGTGAGGTAAGCCGTACCCGGATGACCGACGCCGCGCAGATGCGCATCATCGAGGAATTTGGATGCCGGCAACGCCTCGCCCGACCAGGACCAAACCGTCGAGATCGTCTGACGCTTGGTATCGGCCTTCATCGACGTTGGCGAAGGAAACAACAGCAAAAACCAGATCACCTCGGCCGCAAGCTGAATCGCTTGCTTCGGCGCACCCCTCAATTGCTCCGACAATTTGTCGATGAAATCGCGGCTGCTGCCCTCGATGGGGTTATCCGCAAAGCGCTTGAGAACGTCGTTCAGAAGAGGAAGCGTCCAAAGATTCTGATCGGTAAGCAGCGATCCGTCGCGAAGAAAGCAACGTTCTTCCCACGCATCGGCGCCTTCCAGCACGGCTTCGATATCTCGCTCACCTGTCCAACGCGACACGTTCCCCCGCCCGCAAAAGCTGAATCGTGTCAGGACGTTAGCCGAACAGGCCGACCGTCGGCAATCGTCATCGCAGAATACGCTTAAGCCTGGGACGGCTTTCCTGCAACTTGCTGAAATCATTCATATTAAAAATATGCTTGCAAATATTTTGCAAAATATGTTGAAATTTTCTGGTCGATACTATCAAAATTTTGTGCGCGCATATAATTTGGTCGCGGACAGCCTTCCTCGTTGCCGGAGCCTTCATGACGAACGACACGCCCAAACGCGCCAAGTCCAGCGGGAAGCGGGATAAATTCAGGTTGCTCGCTGAGAATCGGACCAACAACGCTCTGGTCGCGATCGGACGCATCGGAAATTTGTCGAACCGCCAGCTCTATGAATTCGAAGACGCGGAAGTTCGAAAAGTCATTAAGGCGCTCAAAGACGCCGTCAGTGAAATTGAAAATCGTTTCTCATCACCCAAAGGGAAGGTCGATGCCCGCTTCAAGCTCTAGTGCCGCGCGCCAAACAAAGCCGGTGAACGCCGATGCCACCGATTTCATCCTGCCCGATGAAATCCCCATGGATCGCGGTCACACCCTCGACCAGCTAACGAGCCGCTTTCGCGGCGTTCGCGATGGTCTTGCCGAGCTGGTGAAGAATGCAAAGGACCAATACTCCCGCCTGGGCGTCGCCGATCGTGATACCCGTCAGGTCATTGTCATCGCCGACACGATCAACCACCGCCTCGGTGTGCTCGATTTCGCAGGAGCACGGGCGAGCGATTTCGAAGGGTGGACGACATGGTCGAGCCGGACGGCGGGCCGCAAGGAGATGTCCGATGATATTGAGGCCGGCCATGGCAACGGCGGCAAGGCTTTCATGGTGCGGGGCGCGGTCGAGTTCGCCTACCTGGAATCATGCTTCGAAGGCCGGCGCACGCGCATGGGCTTCAAGAATGAGCGGCCGTCGGATTTGTACAAGCCGGGCTTTGGCCGGGAAAAGGGCGTGACGCTGAAAGACGTCGCCGAGCCGAATGCCCGTCCGTTTCTCGATCGGTATCTTGCGCAGATGGGCGCGAATTTCCGTCAGCTTCCGCCACACGCACAGGCGGCTTTCGAAAAGCGGCAGGGCTTTACAGGCGTTCTCTTGAGCGGCGTCGCCGACTGGGATGGCCACCGCAAGAACAAGGTTCGCCGGCTCACCGAAGAGTTCATCCCGGAACTGCTCGCCAGCCACGGCCAGGCATCGCTTAGTGTGGAAACATGCGATGTATGGGTCATCGTCGATGGCAAGACGATCGCCGGTCCAATTGCCCCCGTCGCGCTGCCTCCTTATCCCGGCTTCGAAGAGCCGATCGAATATCCCATTCCCGATCTGCTCGTCGATCCCGATACCGGCGATGCGGTCGATATGGTCGCCGGAATGCCGGGCGAGCGCTATCTGCGCCTTCATACGTCGGCGAAGCAGTTGCAATTGTCGGATGAAACGAAGGGCCGCAACGTCATCCGGCTTTGGAATCAGCGCAACAACGTCGCCAACTGGCCGCTTCATTCGCTCGGCGTGCTCATGACCTCCGTGAGCTTCATTTACGGTGAGCTTCGTTGCCCTGCCTTGGTCGGCGACCATCTTGCCGGCGCCGAGCGCGTGCATCTCTCCGATACCCCGCTGGTGCGCGCCTTGAACGAATGGACCCGTGAGAAGGTCGCCGCGCTTGCCGAGGACTTGCACAAGGCCATGGGTGCCGAGAACAAGCCGCGCGACCGCGAGCAGGCGAAATCGGTGTTGAACAGCATCCGCAACCTTATGCGTCGCTATCTCGACCCGGATTCATCCGGCGAAACAGACGACGGTGACCGCGACGGCGGTGCCGCCGGGGACTTGCAGGGCAAGAAAAAGCAAAGAAAGCCCACCTACTACGGCACCCGCGTCGATGAAATTCAGATCGAACCGGGCCGCGACAAGATTGTCCTGGCGCAGGGCACGGCCGTGCCGCTGCGGTTCCGTTGCCTGGAGCATCAAGAGGACGGCACGACCAAGGCGGTAAAAACCGACGAACTCGTACTGCGCTCGCTGCCTTCCGGTCTTGTCACCGCAGACAACGATTTCCGTCTCACCGCCGGTGCGGCCGGCGAAACCCAGTTCTGGCTTGAAACGCAGGACGGCCAGATCGCCTCAAACCATGTCGCATGCGAAATCGTAGAAACGAATGACGTGAGCGTCGTTGTGCCTAGCGAAGTTCTTCTCCAGGGCCAGCGTCTCGCGTTAACCATTACGTTCTCAACGCCAAACGGCCCACGCGACGATTTCCTGATCGACGGTTCGATTGACGAGCCCGGCATGGGCCTGATCGGCCGCCACGGCCGCTTCACCGCCGGTTATAACGAAGGACAGGCGACCGTCCGCATCCGCTTTGGCGCGGCGCCGCACAATTCCCGCGCCACCGTGATCCAAATCGGCGCCGATCGCGTGCCGCCGACCGAGAATGAGGGCGGGCGTGGCAGCGACATCCCGGAAATCCTGCTGTGCGGCGACACCGCGCCGGGCATGGAAGATTTTCCGCCCGAGCAGCGCACGCTTCCCGGCGGCGAGGAATACACCACGATCATCGAGGACCCCCTGTTCCCGAATGTGGTGTGGATCAACACACAGAGTAAGGAATCCATGCGCGTGCGGCGAGCCCGCGGCGGCTCGTCCGGCGTCAGCGGTATCGCGTCGAAGAACTTCGTCCACTTCATCGCGCTCAAATGCTTCGACGTTCTCAAGCGGCTGCACGTGCGCCAGGCCCTGCACGGGCGCACGATCACGGAGTTCGAGTTCATCCAGCTCGCGACCATCGCCGAGATCGAGTGCGCAGATTTCATCGACGCCTCGTGGGAAATCAGTGACGAATTGCTATCGAGGTCGGAGGCGTTCAGTGGCCAAGGAGAATAACCGCTTAACGGCAGCCCAGGAAATACTTATGGGGGCTAGCGATCTCGACCGTGGCGGCAAGAAAGAGTTCAGCGAATGGGATCTGACGGTCGCTACGTGGAAGCGAAATCCCAATCGCTTCGGTGCGCGCGGCTACGAAGAACAATACCCGGACCACAAGCGCGTCATGATGGAGATTATGGGCACGACCAAGAAAGACAATCCAATCCGCCGCGGCTGGATTGAGCGGTCGCGGCCAAATCACTATCGCATGACGGACATCGGCCGCTCGGAGGTTGGTCACCTGAGCGACACCAAGTCGACGACAGAAAAATCGCATCGTTCGCCGCAGCCGATCTACGACGCGGTCGCCACCTTCTATAAGCAGGCGATCTTTCGGAAATACGTAAAGGATCCGGAAGAGCCGAGGATGTGGGTCGGGGCAGCATCCTTTCTTGGGTTAACCAGTAACGACGCCCAACACGTGGAGGATCGCCGCCGCGCGACCCGAACAGCGATCGAGAATGCCCTGTCATGGCTTGACGAGACAAAGGCCGATAGTTTCCGGCGTGGCGTTTCAGGCGGCGACGAAGCGATAAGCAAGAACGACCTGTTGAAGCTTAGGGAATTTCTCGACGTGATCGAAAAGCGCTTCGCCAATCAGATCGAAGCCATACGCAAAACAAAGCGGTGACAGTGCATTCGAGGCCGTCCCAACACATCGGAGACAGTCTCACCAAGGGCTAGATTCCTCGAATTCTATTGACGATTCACCTCCGCCGCCGAATGATGGCGCAGATGACTCGACTTCTCAAACCGCAACTTGGACGACAGATCGAGGGGGCTATCCGCGAAGGCGGATGGACGTCGACCCGTAACAACCCGTCGCCACATCCATTTTATTACAGCCTGCGCCGGGATGCGGAGCGCGAACAGGTCAAGTGCTATATTTGGAATATTACCCCCGGAGGGAAAAACAGGCCGCCGGACGAATACCGCGTGCAGCCGACCGGCATTGCTAAGTTCGAGCCGGAAGCCGGCCGAAAGACACTCGTTCTCGGATGGTGGGACGATGTCGGCGTGTTCGCCGGGTGGGATGTGCGTCAGCATCTCAAGCCGCTGGGCAAATCATCCTCATTCCAAATCAAGGAAGCCGCGCTACGCCAGGCGCTCCTGACCGGGTTTGCCCCTTACGTGAAGGAAAACGGCGAGACCGCTATCGCCTTCCGTCCGGACTTTATGACGACGTATATCCGCCACCTTGAAAGCCTTCATGATAGCGGGACAATTCCGAAGGAGCTTACACTCCTTTCCGAAATGAGCGACGACCCGGATGCGGTCGATGAAGCCGAGATCGATGCCACGGTGGCCGCGCCGAGAAAGCGTGCGCTTGTATCCACATGGAGAGCACTTCGGGATAACGATTTTCGTCGGCGCGTGCTCACCGCATACACGCATCGATGCGCCATGTGCGGCGTCCAGCTCCGGCTGATTGAAGGCGCCCACATTCTTCCGGTTGACGAGCCGGGAAGCACGGATGAGACCTCGAACGGGGTGGCTTTGTGCGTGCTCCACCACCGCGCTTATGACGCAGGGCTGGTCACGTTCGACTCGGTTTTTAAAGTTCATGTCAGTAATTCAAAATGTACCGACCTCACGGCCGCGCACCATGCCGGTGGTCTCAAGCAGTTCAAGGCGGCGCTCAAACCCGTGATGATAACGCCGCCCGATAAGAAAGATCGGCCTGCACCGGCGTCCGTAAAGAAGGCAAATCAACTGCGTGGGTGGAAGTTACCATGATATTGCATCACGCTAGCCATTGAACGTCGTCATATTCGAACACACCACGGGAAGGTGCAAGCCGCTGGTGCTGCAAGGCCTGAAATGCCGGCACGCGACCTTGCCGAACTGGAGCGTTGGCTCGAAACCGATGAAGCGGGAAGTCGTCCTTATCGAACGGCGCGCCTCCAACGCTTGCTCGCGCTATTCGATACGTCGCGTGAAAACGTCATGTTCATGGGCGGAAGTGGTTCATTTCAGGCTTACACGGAGATGCGCCTCGCGTTCATCCACGGGCTTTATTTCTCGACCGTCGTCCTCGCCCTTTCCTGCATCGAGCAGGAATTGGCCGGTGCTCTGTACGCGAGCGGCTCAGACGTCGCCGCCCGCGCTCCACTTGAGCGCCTGGTGGTACAGGCACGTGAAGCAGGCATTCTGGACGAAGAATTGTTCCTCGCCGTAGAGAAGCTACGCGGTGTTAGAAACGCCTACGCGCATTTTCGGCCGCCGCTTCATCCGACCGGCAAAATTATGCGCGCGCTCGATCAAGAAATTCACATGAACGACCTGAGCGAAAGCGACGCCGTCATGGCCCTCGAAGTCACGGCGGCATATCTCTGTCGATAGCCTTGGCGTCAATGCTCCCGCATGCGACTGCGATAACATCGTTTTTACTCGAACAAGCTGCGATCAGATCGGCGTCACCGAGCACGGGGAAGTTTGCGTTGTGCGTGGCAAAGATGAACTGCTGCCGTGACTTTATCCCCCGGATGAGCTTGACGACTGGACTGCCCCTGTTTTCGTAGACAAGCTCGGCCTATCCTACCCCCCAGTCGCAGAATCGCCCTTCAGGCGTGAATTAGAGTGTACTTGAGAGCGTTGGCAGAAAATCACGCTCAATCACTGCCCAAAAATGATGGAACGTGATCAAGCATGCAGATGGGTATCGCGTTGGATTGTTGTGCAACAGGCAATCTATCTACATAAGATATTGATATTGTAGCGAAATTTCTGAGGTTATTCGCCACTGGTGCCGATAAGTGGGATATGTTTCCAATGACCCATCGTGATCGTCACGGCTGCTCACCGGCGCATTCAGTGTGTCGCTTTGATGCACGGCAATTCACTCTATTCTTTTCGTCCCACGCTTCAAGCTCGTCGATCGGGTAGAGGACTGCCTTGCCGATCTTAACAAACGATGGCCCGATTTTCATCGCCCGCCAGTTCCGAAGCGTTCCTACCGAGACGCCATTGCGATAGCGCTCCGAGACTTCTTCAGGTGTCAGAAATTTGCTGTCCAATGTGGCCTCCCCTGATCGACGACATGGTGTCGCTCATCCGATGGTTATCGAGCGCGAGGTGGATTCCTTTGAGTGCAAATGTCACCCCACGTCGCCGTCGGGCTGTCCCATCATCGGTCGCTCACGCTGTTGCACGAGTAACCATGCAGCCCGGAGGTGAAATCAGGGAAGCCTGATTTTATCGGGGTAGGGAACGCGGATAGTCAGGGTTAGATATAGGAGGGTCGGGCTACCGAGCTTGGCTATCCAAGATCACGACTGCATTAGGTCCTTACTCTCCGAAGCCGTAGGTTACAGGTTCGAATCCTGTCGGGTGCGCCATTCCCTTTCGAGTCCACCATCAGGTCATCGCCTTCCCTCGACGCACACCTGTCTTTCCACGGTCGAAGCGGGCGTATCGAAGCGCCAGCGTCGGCAACACCAGCAGGTTGAGCGCCATCGACGTCATGAGTCCGCCCAGAATAACGATCGCCATCGGGCCTTCAATTTCTCGCCCCGGCTCGCCCGCACCAAGCGCGAGCGGAAGCAAACCGAGGCCTGTCACGAGAGAGGTCATGAGGATCGGAACGAGTCGATCCGCCGCACCCTCGATGGCGGTTTCGAGGTCCCACGCGCGGCCTTCGATCGTGACGAGATGTTCGTAGTGCGAAATCATCAGGATGGAATTGCGCAATGTGATGCCGAACAGGGTGACGAAGCCGACCAGCGATCCGAGCGAGAGCAGCCCACTGGTCAAAGCGACTGCAAAGACCCCGCCCACGAACGCGAACGGCAGGTTGATCAGAACCAGAACAAGGTTGCGCCAGTGACCGGTGACAATCGAAAGCAGAAGGACGATGCCGATCCCCGCCAGCAACGCGTTGACGAGCAGATCGCGCTGCGACTGAGCTTGCGCCTCGGCCGCGCCGGCGAACTCCACATGTGCGCCGGGTGGCAACGCGACGTCCTTGGCGATCTTACGCTTGGCGTCACTGACGAAGGACGCGAGATCACGTCCGCTTACGTTCGCGGTCACCGTCTGAACGCGCTGCGCGCTCCGATGCAGGATCTGATATCGGCCGGATGTTTCGTAGACATCGGCTACCTGTTTCAGGAGAACGTAGGCTCCGCCGGACGTCCGTAGAGGGAGATCGCCAATCTGGGTGAGCCGGACGCGGGCCTGTGCGTCGAGGATCACGGTCACATTGAAGACCGCATTGCCTTCGTAGGCCTGCCCGACCACATCGCCCTGATAGGCTGTGCGGATCAGATCGAGCACTTCGACGGCATCGAGTCCCCATCGCTGCAGGTCGGCGGGACGTAGCGTCACGTTGATCTGCGGCATCCCCGGCGGAGATTGTTGCTGGACATCCACCGCGCCAGGAACCTCGCCGAGTTCGCGGGCCACGTCGCGTGCGGCGCTTTCCAGCGAATCGAGATCGGTGCCGTACACATTCACGGCCAGTGCAGCGGTAAAGCCCGATACCGTTTCCTCCACTCGCTCCATCAAATAGGTCTTGAGCGAGAAACTGATGCCGGGGAAGTTGGCAAGGGCCTCCCGCATGCGCGTTTCGGCCACGGTTTGATCGTGACCGGAAAGGCCCGGCTGCAAGTCGACCTCGAACTCACTGTAATGCGGGCCTACGGTATCCACCCCCGCTTCGGCGCGCCCGGCACGCTGTGCGACGCTGCGCACGCCCGGAACCTTTTGTAGAGCTTCCGTGATCAGGCCTCCGATCCGAAGCGACTCGTCGAGCGAGGTGCCCGGGATCGCCGACACGTGCAAGATCAGATGGCCTTCTTTCAGATCGGGCAGGAAAGTCCCGCCAAAAAACGGCAACATGGTTGCGCCCGCGATCGTAAGGGCAACCGCTGTTGCGACGACGAGCCTCGGGAAGCGCTCGATACGCCGGAGCAGTGTCTCATAATAGCCGCGCGACAAGCGGACCACTGGCGGGTCCCGATGCTCTCTTCGGTTCTTTCCGACGAGCAGCAACATCGAAAGCGCGGGTGTAACGGTCAGCGCGACCGCAAGGGAGGCAAGCACCGCAAGGATGTAGGCGATGCCCAAAGGCCCGAACAGACGTCCGCCGACGCCAGAGAGCGTGAGGACTGGAAAGAACACCAGCAAGACAGCGAAGGTCGCGTACACGACGGCGCTGCGGACCTCAAGGATCGCGTCGAGCACGACGCGGCCCTCGGCTCTCGGCTCAGCCAATCGGCGATTCTCGCGCAATCGGCGCACGACGTTCTCGACGCCGATCACCGCATCATCGACCACCTCGCCGATGGCAATGGCGAGCCCGCCGAGCGTCATGGTATTGAGGGTCTCACCCATCCATTGCAGGGCAAGCACCGCCGCGACCAGCGAGAGCGGGATCGCGGTACAGCTGATGATCGAGGTGCGCCAGTCGAACAGGAAGAGGAACAGAATGATGATCACCAGCGCCCCCCCGATCAGCAGGGCGTGCAGCACGTTCTGGGTTGCCGTGTCGATGAAGTTGGCCGGCCGAAACAGGTCGGCATGAAGTTGCACCTTTTCGCGCTCAAGGGCGGGTCGCAGCTCCTGCAGCGCAGCTTCCACCCGTGTTGTGACTTCCCGCGTGTTGGCTCCGTATTGCTGGCTTAACATCAGCACGACGCCAGGCCTGCCATTGATGAGAGCGGCACCGATCGGCGGTTCCGGAGCCACGACGACGTTCGCAACGTCCCCGAGCACGATGCTTGCGCCGCCCTCATGCATCAGAACGGTGCGGGCGACTTGCTCCGGGGTCAACGACTGGCCAAAGGTCTGGAGCGTAATGCGCTGATTGACCGTGTCTACGAAACCGGCGCCCCGCACCCCGGTGGCCTTGCGCGCGGCAGCCAGGACGTCGTTCATGCCAACCCGAAACCGGATCAGATCGTCCGGGCGGACCTGCACCTGGAGGGATCTCACGTCTCTGCCGTAGGTCGAAACCTGCGCGACACCTGGCACGGCCAACAGGCGCCTCGCCACGGTCCAATCCGCGATGGTGCGCAAATCCATCAGCGAGCGCTGGTCGGACGTCAGACCGATGGCGAGGACTGTGCCGGCGGTTGGGGTCAACGGGGTCATCGCGGGAGGCTGGACGCCCTGCGGGAGCCGGGCGGCGACCACCGCGAGGCGCTCGTTGACGAGTTGGCGCGCACGGTAAATGTCGCTGCTGGGGTGGAATACGACGGTGATGACCGACAAGCCCTGAATCGAGGATGAGCGCATACTTTCGACGCCCGCCAACCCGTTGATGGACGTTTCGATCGGCTGGGTGACAAGAATCTCGACTTGCTCCGGGCTCAGCCCGGGCGCTTCCGTCTGGATCGCGACTTGCGGCGGCGCGAATTCGGGAAACACGCCATACTTGGCGCTCGCAAGCGAATACAATCCGTAGCCCAACAGCGCGCACGCCAAAGCGAGCACGATTCCACGGAAGCGAATGGCAAACGAGACCAGAGCTGCCTGGGGCCCCGCGTGGGTACCGAGATCGCCGTTAGTCATTGTCGGCGCTGCCCCGAAGCTCGCTCTTGGCCTCCTCGGAAAGGAGGACCTGCGCGCCACGGGTCACGATTTCCGTGCCGGCTTGAAGGTCCCGCACGACGTAATCGTCGTCGGAAACCGGTTGGTCGGTGTTGATCGGGTGCCGCTTGAATGCCTCGGGGCCGACGCGCAGGTACACCCAGGAGCGCCCCTGCCAGCGCACGATGGCTGTGTCCTCGACGAACACTCCGTCGTATATCTTGCCAGACGGCACATAGACCGTCGTGTTCATTCCTGGCAGCAGACCGCTGTCTCCCTGCGCCGTGAAGTAGTAGCTCACGCCCTGAATGCGCGCGTCCGTCCGCGTTGCCGGCGAGAGGTACTGGAGGTCAATATTGGCCTCGCGCGTGGGCGCCTGGGCGAGAGCCGTCCGAGGAGGACCCGCCAAGGTGACACCGGGCTGTAGCGTCACCTGAACCAGAAACCTTTCGCGTTCGATCAATCGGACAACGGTTGGCGAGCGCTCGATGATTGCCCTGCCGATCAGCGGACCCCATTCTTGTTGCGCCGTCGCCGCCAAGGTCCTCACCTGCGATTCAGCGGCGGTCAGCGCGGCCTGCTCGGTGCGGAACGTTCCCTCAGCGGCTTCGGCATCCTTTCTGGGAAGGGCTGCGGACTGCGTCAGACTCTTCGCGCGCTCGAATGCGCTCTTTGCGACGTCGAACCTTGCCTGCGCCATCTGGAGCTGCGCTTGGGCATTGGCATAACTGTTGGTGAGGTCGGTTACGCGGGCGATATCCAGGACGGCACCGTAGGCACGGAATTGCTCGGGATGGGGTTCCACGATCAACACCGCAGTCTGAAGCCCAATCTGCTTCTGCTGTTCCGGAGAAAGCTTGACCGTTGTCGGGTCGCCACCGGCCAAACCTGACGGCTGAGGTTGAGTGGCGGGCTGAGCCTGCCCGATTTGGACGGCGCCGACCCAAGATGACACGGTCAGCACGAGCAGCGCCGCGCGGAATGCGGTCACAGTGCGCACCTGTTGGCAAGACATATACGGCCAGCCTCGGTTCTTATAGAGCATCTGGACAAATAGAATGTTACGACCGTAACATCTATCGTGGATATTGAATCGGTTCAAGGAGCGACTGTCAGGGGACCGCCCAAGGTTCCCCAAGTCGAGTCAAAAATCATGACAGCAGAACGCAGCCGCGCAAAAAGAGCGCGCCGCCCGGAAATCAAACACGGGCCGCAGACTATCAGGTCGAAATCCGGAAAGGTCCGCCAAGGCGGTTCTCGATCATGGCTGCTTCTGACGTACAAGGTGCCCGCCGAGCCGGCAAAGCGACGCATCGCGTTATGGCGCAAATTGAAAGCGCTGGGGGCCATCTATCTGCAAAATGGCGTGTGCCTGTTACCTAAGATCGACGCACACGAGCGGCGTTTGAAGGTTTTGCAGAATGAGATCTCCGAGATGGATGGCGACGCGGTGCTTCTCGAAACGGTGGGGCTTGACCACGCACAGGAGCAGAAGGTGATCGCTCGATTTTCGGCCGAGCGGGACGAGGCCTATCGCGAATTCATCAGCCGCTGCGACGACTTTGACGGCGAAATAGCGAAGGAGCGCGGAGTTGGAAAGTTCACCTATGCCGAGGTCGAAGAGAACGAAGAGGATCTGACGAAGCTGCGGGCATGGCTCGAGAAAATCGTCCGTCTCGATTTCTACGGCGCTTCCCTCCGCTCCGAAGCTGAGGAACGACTCGCCCGTTGCGCAACCCTGCTGGATGACTATGCGCGCGAAGTGTTCGAGGCGCAGGACGAAAACCGCTCAAGCACCAATTCCGCCTGAAGAAGTAGGCCGCCTTCGGCTGTGTGGGCTTGCTCGACAGCCACGCTCAGCGTGTCTTCAACGCCCACGAAGAGAACCGATGAGATGGACAAGATCACGGAGAAAACCCTGGTCTCCCGAGCGCGGCACGGCATTCCAGCCGGCGTCTGGGCGCTGGGCTTCGTCTCGATGCTCATGGACATCTCCTCGGAGATGATCCACGCGCTGTTGCCCGTCTACATGGTGACGGTGCTCGGGACCTCGACCCTTGCCGTCGGCCTCATCGAGGGCATCGCGGAAGCGACCGCCTCGATCACCAAAGTTTTTTCGGGCGCTCTCAGCGACTGGCTCGGCAAGCGCAAGTTTCTCGCAGCCCTCGGCTACGGGCTTGCCGCCTTCACCAAGCCGATCTTTCCACTCGCCTCCTCGCTTGAGTGGCTCGTCGCCGCGCGCTTTATCGATCGCGTCGGCAAGGGCATCCGCGGCGCGCCGCGCGATGCACTCGTCGCCGACATCGCGCCGCCCGAACTGCGCGGCGCCAGTTTCGGCCTGCGTCAGTCTCTCGATACGGTGGGCGCCTTCATCGGCCCGCTTCTCGCAATTGGGCTGATGTGGCTGACGGCGGACCATTTCCAGACCGTGTTCTGGATCGCCGTCATTCCGGCCTTCCTGTCGGTCGCGCTCATTCTCGTCGCCGTGAAGGAGCCGGAGCGTCCGAAGGAACTGCGCAAAGTCCGTATGCCGCTGCATCGCGCGGAGTTACGCCGCCTGGGTCCGGCCTATTGGTGGATCGTGGCGGTCGCGGCGGTGTTCACGCTCGCCCGCTTCAGCGAAGCCTTTCTCATCCTGCACGCCCAGTCGATCGGCCTGCCGCTGGCGCTCGTCCCGATCGTGCTGGTGCTTATGAGCCTTGCCTATTCGCTCTCGGCCTATCCGATTGGCACTCTCTCCGACCGGATGGACCGGATGACGATCCTGATCCTCGGCATGATCTTGCTCATCCTCGCCGATCTCACACTCGCTTTCGCAACCACCCTTTTGGGTATCGGCATCGGCGTCGTGCTCTGGGGACTGCATATGGGTTTCACCCAGGGGCTTTTCGCGACACTGATCGCCGAAGCCGCTCCTGGCGAGCTTCGAGGCACCGCCTATGGCATGTTCAATCTCGTCACCGGTCTGATGCTGCTGGCCGCCAGCGTGATTGCCGGAACACTCTGGGATGCGATCGGACCGCAGGCGACCTTCCTCGCAGGCGTCGCTTTCGCCGTGCTGACCACGTTGGGTCTGCTGCCCGTTCGCGGCCGGCTGAAAAAGCCTCGCCAAGTCTGAAGGACCACGCACCAACACTTTCACAAGATGCCGACAACGAGATGAGGATTCAGAGTTGCAGCTTTACGATGTCGACGCCGCAGCGACCCGCACCATCAACGGCCTCGCCGGAGCAAGCACCACGATCGACTTCCTGATGATCTCGATCTCGGCGGTCGGCATTCCGCTTCTTGTCCTGGCTGTCGCCGGACAATGGTGGCGAGGTTCGGACAGATCGCATAACAGGCACGTTCTCTTCGCCGCGGGGTTTTCCTTTCTCCTTGGCCTTGCGATTAATCAGATCATCCTGTTGTTCGTCCATCGGCTACGGCCATATGACGGCGGCATCACGCACCTTCTGATCGACCGCAGCGCCGATCCGTCATTCCCCTCCGATCACGCCACCGCGACCTTTGCCATCGCTGCGGCCTTTCTGCTGCACGGCATGCGGCGGCTTGGTCTGTGGTTCCTAGCCGCTGCCGTGCTTGTGACGATTTCCCGCGTCTACGTCGGAACACATTATGTTGGCGACGTTCTCGGCGGGGCCTCGACCGGGATTGTTGCTGCCATGCTGGTCCGCTCACTCTATCGGGAAGGGACGCGAGCCGATCGGATGATCACCAACATTCTTTAGGGTCAGTGTGACAATCCGGGAGCAGAAAACGCCCCAGTTATCTCGGTCGGCGTTGAGCTTGGGGTGATAGAGCTTCGATGATCCGACAATCGGCAACGGTGCCGCAGCGGCATTGATCGATCATACTGTCCAGCTCGCGACGCAATGCGCGCAGGTCAGTGATCTTTCGGTCGACTTCAGCCAAGTGCTCTTTGGCGATGACATCGACGGCCTTGCAAGACCGATCGCGCTGGTCGGCCAAATCGAGCAATGCTCGAATTTGATCGAGCGAAAACCCGAGATCTCGTGATCGCCGGATGAAACTCAGCCGATTTAAGTGCTCTGTGCTGTATGCGCGGTAGTTTCCGGCTGTCCGACCCGGCGCAGCAAGCAGCCCGATCCGTTCATAATAGCGGATGGTCTCGACCTTGGTGTCCGTTCTTTGCCCCAACTCGCCGATCGCCAGATAATTGCCCGTCATGGTGTTGACCCTGTAGTGACTACAGGGTGCATATGGGTGGTCACGTCGGACCTGTCGAGGTGATGCCCATGGCTACTGCCATTCCTTTGAAGTTGCATGTCGAAGGCATGGATTGCGGCGCCTGTGCCATAAAAATCGAGAATGCGATGAAGAGGCTGCCCGGCGTCAGCGATATTGACGTCAACTACGGCCTGCAGTCGCTGTCCCTGGTGCTCGACGAAGACCGCACCTCCAAACAAGCAATTGAAGCCAGGATCAGGGCGCTCGGATACGCGCCTGTCGATCCGTCCGGACCCGCCGCGTCCACGTTCCGCGACGATGGTGGTGATGCGACGGAAAGCGCCTGGTGGTCGTCGCCGAAGGGGCGACTGGTTATCGGCAGCGCCGCCCTGCTGATACTGGCTTTTGGTGTTTCTCATGTCGAACCGGCCTGGTCGAGTTGGGCCTATATCGCCGCCACGTTGGTTGGCCTGGTTCCGATCGGCCGGCGTGCGCTTGCTGGCGCGTTGTCGGGCACGCCGTTCAGTATTGAGATGCTGATGTCGATCGCTGCAATCGGCGCGGTCGCGATCGGCGCGGCGGAAGAGGCGGCTGTCGTCGTATTTCTGTTTGCGGTCGGCGAGTTGTTGGAAGGGATCGCCGCCGGTCGGGCGCGCGCCGGCATCAAGGCGCTGATCGATCTCGTCCCGCGCACGGCACTTCGCCAAAGCGGCTCGAACGTGGAGACGGTTCCGGTCGAAGCTCTCATCATCGGCGACACGGTGATTGTCCGCCCCGGTGATCGTGTTCCCTCGGACGGAACAGTGATCGAGGGCATATCGGAGGTTAATGAGGCACCGGTGACCGGTGAATCTGTTCCGGTCAGCAAGGAGCCTGGATCGACAATTTACGCCGGCAGCATCAATGCCAATGGTGAGTTGCGAGTCGAGATCACGCGGACTGCGGCGGACAACACGATTGCTCGCATCATCCACATGGTCGAGGAGGCGCAGGCCTCGAAGGCGCCGACAGCCCGCTTCATCGACCGCTTCAGCCGCTGGTATACGCCGGCGGCGATTGTCATGTCGGTGCTCGTTGTGCTCGTCCCCCCGCTCATGCTCGGCGCCGACTGGTTCACCTGGGTCTATCGCGGATTGGCGGTGCTGCTGATCGCCTGTCCCTGTGCGCTCGTCATCTCCACTCCAGCCGCCATTGCGTCGGGCTTAGCAAGTGGCGCGCGGCGCGGCCTTCTCGTCAAAGGTGGTGCGGCTCTGGAGACACTCGGCAAGGTCAGAACCGTTGCCTTCGATAAGACCGGCACGCTGACCGTCGGACATCCACAGGTCACAGACATTCTTCCGATCGAAGGCAATGAGGCCGAGACGCTGACGAAAGCGGCCGCCGTCGAGCGTGGTTCCAGCCATCCACTCGGGGTAGCCATCGTCGCCGAGGCTGAAAGGCGGGGTCTCGACATTCCGCAGGCATTCGGTGGCGGGATCGCGACGCCCGGAAAGGCTGTCACGGCCCGGCTCAAATCTGGCTTCGTCTCGGTGGGATCGCCTCGTCATGCGGCCGAGCAGTGCGACATCTCGGATGAGATTAAGAAGCACGTCGAAGGCCTGGAAAGGCAGGGCAAGACAGTCGCTCTCGTCAGCGAAGGCAAGCGTCTCCTCGGACTGATCGCATTGCGCGACGAGCCACGTCCGGATGCCGCCGGCGGTCTTGCCAAGCTGCGCGCGCTTGGCATTCGCCCGATTATGCTGACCGGCGACAATGCTCGTGCCGCCGCTGCGATCGGCGGCGCGCTCGGCCTTGAAGCCCGAGCCGAGCTAATGCCAGACGCCAAGCTTGCCGCGATAGCGGCTTATAAAAGTGAAGGGCCCATCGCCATGGTCGGCGACGGTATCAATGACGCCCCGGCGCTTGCCGCGTCCTCGGTCGGCATCGCCATGGGAGGCGGGACCGACGTTGCGTTGGAGACCGCAGACGCGGCCCTCCTGAAAAACCGTGTCACCGGCGTTGCCGAACTGATCGCGCTTTCGCGCGCGACCCTGTCCAACATCTGGCAGAACATCGCGCTCGCGCTTGGCTTGAAGAGTGTTTTTCTGGTCACCACGCTGGTTGGCGCGACGCCGCTCTGGATGGCTATTCTGGCTGATACCGGGGCAACGGTACTCGTGACCGCGAACGCTTTGCGGCTGCTGCGCCTCGAAGTGAAGACGTAGACATCATGAGATGAATCGGCGCGGGCCGGGCCTGACTGCGCCCCGGCGGCGGTCAGCGTTCCAATTGTCCTTGTCGAGAAAGACAGCAATGGAGGCATGCAGCTCGACCCAGGCGGGGAGCCTCACCCGCAGCCGGGTTAGCAAATCGAATAACGTGTCGAAACGACGCGAATGGTCGTTGGAGCGCCGGCGTGGTGGCCTGCTTCGGCGCCCCATTATGTTGGATGGCCGGCTGCCTCTGTGCCGGTAGGGCCATTGCCGGTATAGCGAGGCGGAAGGCTCACCTCTGGCTTGAGACGTCCGCTATCAGTACCGTCCTCGGTAATAGCGTTCGTCGCATTCAGCAACATAGATGCGTCCGTCAGGGGCGCGGTAGCGGCACATTGGCGGACCGCCTGGACGTGGGTTGGTTGAATCAGCGACGGCCGCTCCGAGCAAGGCGCCGGCGCCAGCGCCGAGGAGCGTACTTCCAGTATTTCCGCCAATGGCCTGACCAAGGAGTGCGCCCGTGGCCCCACCCAGGACGGCGCCAGTAGCGGTGCGCTGCTCCCCATAGGTCTGAGCGCAGCCTGCCAGCACAATCCCGAGCAGGGCAATAAACACTGCCGTCTTCAGATTTGCCATGAATGGAACCTCTACGATGGTCGGGCACGACGGCTACGCTGCCGTGCCCGAGAATGATGAAAGTATCAGATTGTCCGGTGAATACTTGCTTATCGACACATCAATCGTCGTCGTTCCAACGACGATGCCAGCCACCATGCCAACCCCGATCATGTGACCCGCCGTAATAGCCTTTCCCATGTCGGTAGCGGCGCCATCGCCAGTCATCGTCGTTGTCACGATAGTAGCGGTAGGGGCGATCGTAATCCCGACTCCGCCAGCAGCGGCCCCATTCATTACAAACCCAGCGAACCTGATCCACATTGGACGCCGCGGGCAGCGCTGGAGCGACCGGCATCGCATTGGCGGCTGTCATGGCCAGGCCACCCAGAGCCGCAGCAGACGTAACAGCCAGGAACACCTTTCGCATTGAGGACTCCATCGGGTTGCGAAGCGCAGCATAGAGCGTGCCGAATGAACCCTGATTGAATGGATTGCGGTTCGATCGTGGTGAAATGTGGGGAAGCTGAGGCTTTCGATAGCGTCTTCTGCGCCGGCCGAAACATTGGCCATCAGATATTCAGGTCGACCGACAGAGCCAGGTATCAACATGGCATGGACGATCACCCGTTACTGTCCTGGTACGCGCTTTGGCCAAGCGCTCGTCACCATCTTCATGAAATACTTCGATGTCTGGCCTCACGGACGGTTGCTTCGACCAGAAGTGCGAGACACCCAAGGAGAAGGACGGCACCGCCCAAAAGCGGCTCGACATATCCCGCGAGCAGAGCAGCCACGATCGCGACCAGTAGCAGCGTCGCTGTAGCAAGCCTCGCGTCGGCGAGGAACATGCCGAGAAGCTCCTTGGCAACATCGACGAGAATACTCATCGTGCGGTCACCGGGCGCGGGTGGACGCGTCGAAGCGTAGCTGCCGTTGCGAGAGCGACAACCAAGAACAGCGCCGCAAAGGCAATCAGGGCGATGTCGTGACCGGGCCAATCAATGCCCAGGCCCTCGCCTGTCCAGAAAACACCGAAGGCCGACAGCATGACGCCGACACCGAATTTCAAGGTGTTCTCGGGAACCTTCGCCAGCGGTCTGTGAACGGCGACACCCACCGTCAGGACCGCAAGGCAGGCCGCAAGGGCGCCGAATGCGGCGGGCCACAGCAAACCACGAGCCGCACCAACCGCTATGACGATAAAAGCAACCTCAAGTCCTTCGAGCAGCACCGCCTTGAACGCCGTCAAACCTGCGATCCAATCAAGCGAGACCCGCCGCTGATCGGCAGTCTTCGACAATTGAGCCGACTCGGATGTGAAAATGGCTTCCTCATCGTGCAGGGCGATGACGCCGGCCGCCCGCAGGATCGCTTTGCGCAGCCATCCCATGCCGAACAGAAGGAGGAGTACACCGATGACAAGCTGGAGAAGCTGGATCGGGACGCGACCGAGCAACGGGCCAAGAAGCACGACCGCCAGGCCGAGTACGGCGAGAGCCGAAAGCGTGCCGAGGGCTGCAGGTCGCCAACCGCGCAGCGTACCGACCGCCAGGACGATCGTGAACGCCTCCACCACCTCAACGAGTGAGGCGAGGAACGCGGAGCCGATTGCCGGCGCTGCGACACTCCAGGATGCCGCATCCATTCAACACCTCACGGCTTTGTAGTATCTACTACACCATGGTATAATTTTCGTAGTAATTATGACGATTTCAAGGAAGTTGGCCCAAGAAAGTTGACCGACGTGACGATCGCATTTGATGAACGAGTTGCAGACCGTTTCGAGCGGATGAGCCCTGCGGAGCAGCGTGTGATCCGGTTCTTTCAGGAGAATCGAGAGGAAGTGCTGATCGCCTCGGCAGCCGCATTGGCCGCCAAGGCGAAGACCAGCGACGCCACGATTGTGCGGGCAGCAAAGGCGCTTGGCTTTGCCGGGCTCGACGACCTACGCCGCGCCCTCGCCGGCGAGCTGCGCAATTTACTCACTCCGGCCGAGCGGTTGACGCGAACGCTCAACGAGGTCGGCCCAAGCCTTGCCAATGCGTTCGAGATGACGCTCGAAGTTCATATTCGATCGCTCGAAAACCTCCGTCGCACCATCACCGCCGATCAGTTTGAGAAGGCGGTAAGCAACATCACCAAAGCGCGGCGCGTCCTGGTCTTCGGCCTTGGGCCGTCGAGCGCCATGGCAGCCTACTTCGTCATCCAGCTTGGGCGCTTTGGTCTGGACGCCGGGTGCCTGACCAACACCGGCCTGCTTTTCGCCGATGACTTGCGGAAACTGCGCGATGGCGATCTCGTCGTCATCCTGGCCTACGGGCGCGTCTATGCGGAACTGGCAGTTCTCCTCGAGGAAATCCAACGGCGCCGGCTGGCGTCTCTGCTCCTGACGGATACCCTTGCTGGCAGACTGCGGCGCCGCGTCGATCTCGTTCTGCCCGTGGCACGAGGGCGCGCTGATTTGCTGAGCATGCATACGGCCACGCTCGGGCTGATCGAGACGCTTCTGGTCGGGATCGCGGCAACAAGGCCGCGTCAAACGCTCGCCAGCCTGAAAAAATTAAACCAATTGCGCGAAAGACTGGCCGGAAAAGGTGCGCATTTGCCGATGTCAGGCTCGTAAACTCGCTGAAGAATGTGCCTCGTGGTCAGGAGATGTCCGCTCAACAGAATCGGGTGCTGATGATTTCGCTCATTTCCAGCTAATCCAGCGATCCCAGGATTGTTCACCCAGTGTTCGATGGCCGATTGCAGCTTTACGTCCCGCCACGTTATCCATGCATGTCGGCGACGATGCAACGGATCTTCAAAGATATGTTATCGCAGGCGTGTTGGCGCGGTCCGGAGATGAAATGCGTGTTCTGTTGATCGAAGATGACCGCATGATCGGCGACAGTCTGATCGCGGCGCTGAAGCGGGAAGGAATGACGGTCGACTGGGTTCGCACCGGCGCCGATGGTGAGGACGCGCTGGCCAACGGCGGTCACGGGCTCATTCTGCTCGATATCGGCTTGCCTGGCCGATCAGGCGTCGATCTGCTGAAAGATGCACGGCGAGCAGGCAATTCCACACCCGTTCTCATCATCACCGCACGCGATGGCGTCGATGATCGCATCATCGGCCTGGACGTCGGTGCTGACGACTACATCGTTAAGCCGTTCGAAATGCGCGAGCTTCTGGCACGGATGCGGGCGGTGTTGCGTCGCCATGCCGGCGCCGCTCAATCCACCCTGATTGCCGGTGAGGTTACGCTGGACCTTGAGAGTCACGAAGCGACCTATCGTGGGACAACGGCCGTGCTCCCGGCGCGCGAATTCGCGCTGATGCACGCTCTGGCCGAGAGACCCGGCGCAATTTTACCGCGATCGCGCATCGAGGAGCGCATTTATGGTTGGGGTGAGGAGGTGGAGAGCAACGCGATCGACTTCCTCATCCACTCGATACGGAAAAAATTTGACAAAGACGTCGTTCGCAATGTCCGCGGCGCCGGATGGATGATCCCACGGAGCGCACGATGATCTCAATCCGGCGTGCCGCACTCATCTGGATGACGGCAGTCTTGACGGTTGTAGGAGTCGTCGCGTTCATCGCCGCATACGTCATCGCGCAACAGGAAGCCGCCGACTTTCTTGACGGCCAGCTCCGGCAGATCGCCATCAACGTCGGCGACAGCGCGATATTAGCGCCCGCGCCAACTGAGCCACAGGATCCCGAGGATGAGCTTGTTGTAGAGGTGTGGTCCCATACCGGAGCAATTTTGCGCCGAACGCCGAACGCACCTTCGGTTCCGCGTCTGGATGCGGCAGGTTTTGCTACTATCGAGGCCGGGGGAGTATCCTGGCGTGTATATCAGGCGCGAGATGCTAGTCGGACGGTGCAAATCGCACAACAGATGGAGGTTCGTCGGGAAATAGCGGCCTCGGCGGCAATCCAGGCAGGGATCCCAATCCTGATCCTCATTCCGTTGGCCTGGCTGGTCGTCGGGTGGTCCGTCGGGCAATTAACCGGCCGATTGCAGCGCCTCGCCGAAAGTATCGCTGGAAAAAGCCTCGACAGTCGAGCGCCCGTACCAACAGTTAACGTGCCGACCGAAATCATACCGTTGGTCGAGGCGATGAATGGGCTCACCAACCGGCTGCGCGACGCCCTGGACCAACAGAAGCGTTTTGTCGCCGATGCGGCCCATGAGCTTCGCACGCCCTTGACCGCTCTTCAAATTCAAGTCGACAATCTGGATGCACGGCACAATGACGCAGACCCAGCCTCAACCACGATGCTGCGGGATGGCTTGGCGCGCGCGCGCCGATTGGTCGAGCAATTACTCCGTCTTGCGCGTTCTGACGAACCAGAGAACGCCTCGACACGAGAAGTCATCGAGCTCTCGAACGTCGTTACGCAATGCGTCGCCGATGTGATTACGATAGCCGAATCCAAGGGCGTGGATCTTGGCATCGTTCAATCCGAGCCGGTATCGATCATCGGTTCACGCGGCGATCTTGCGCTTCTTTTTGGTAATCTGATCGACAATGCAGTCCGCTATACCGGGAAGGGAGGTGTCGTGAACGTCTCTATTCGGCGGCTGAACGGTAGATTTGTCGTCGAGGTGACGGATACCGGCCCGGGCGTGGCGGAGGCCGATATTCCGCGCCTGTTCGACCGCTTCTTTCGAGCCGCGCCGCTGGACGTTGAAGGTAGCGGTTTAGGTCTAGCAATCGCAGCCTCCGTGGCCAGAAGTCATGGCCTTCAAATCGAGATCATCAACCGCCCGGATCGCCAAGGACTGATCGCGCGCGTATCTGGCGCCGCTTCCTGACACCGCGTAGTTGGCCTATAAGTTCTCGAGTGCCACAGCGTTTTGAGTAACGTTGACTGAGCTCACTGAATCATGTCGCAGCAGCCCTTCTCGCTTCAATAAGCGGGAGATCGAGCCGCCAGTTCCGCTACTGGCGGATTTGCCTCGGTGGACCCGAATAATAATCCGTCGGCAACCGGCATTATTCGAATCCTGGCGTCTGGATCGCATTAGCGCACGATGCGATTTGATCTGGTTCGGCGCTAGTGCTACGGAATCGAGATATCGGCCGTTTGATATTTGTCAGCGATGTACCGCGCCAGTCTCAGCTCCAGTTCACCGTCAGAGCTTGCATCCGGAGGTCGTGGCGTATTTGGTCCCGGCGGAGAGAGGCGGCACGAGCATTGCTGCAACCTTTCGAGATGGTCCCGGATACCCCCAGAGCTGCGTGGTCGCCTGAAATTCCAGGCAATACCCACGACCAATGCGCTGACGGGTCTGTTTCATCCAACTCATGCAGACTGGATCGTCGCGGAAACACAAAGCGGTCCATCCACCACTGACCATAGACGCATCCAGCGTTTCGAGGGGCCGGTTGTAACGCGGGTGATCAGCACTGTAAAAAGCCGTTGCATAAATCAGCCCGTCGTCCCCGCCGACGCGGGATAGAGGTACGCCGAAGGCGGCACGCCAGCGCTGTGTCACGACGGTGGCTGCTTCTTGATAGTAGTTGCGCCCCTCCTTGAAGGGATGCCAGTTCCGGTAAAGCGCATGGAAAGGCGAACCGACCAGAAAAATAAGCAGCAGGGAAAGCACGATCGCGGCAAGGTTCGTTGTACCTACCCGGTCGAGGGGAAAACGTGTGGCGCAGACCGCAACCACGACAGGCATGAACAACGCCTGAAGGTGCCAAATCCCGGGGAGGCTACTTGAAAGCGCGAGAGCGGTCATACCCGCGAGCAGCAAGGTTCCGACGAATATCACGGCAAGCAACCATAGCGATTCATCCAAGTTGGCGAGATCGTGCAGCCATTCGTGCCAGCGGAAGCGGATCATTGCGATCCACGCAATCGTCGGCAAGATCATGAAACCGGCGATTCCGAGGTAAAACTTCGCCACGTCGGATACTGACTCGGAGAACGGAAGTCCCGCATGACCAAGCGCGTATTGGAATGATGGTTCACCATGAGTCCAAAGCCAGTAAACGTGAGGCGCAAGAACCACCAATCCGGTAAGAATCGAAATCCATGGCGCCCTTGAACCGAAGTACTGCGCACGGCGCGGATGACAGAGCGCCGCCAAACAGAAGCCCGCAAGCAAAAACACCGAATAGTATTTACCCAGCATGGCCAGAGCGCCGAGCAGCCCCGCCAGCACTGACCAAAATATATCGCGCTTCTCAAATGAGCGAAGGAATGCGTAGGTTGCCAAAGGCCACGGGGCAAGCAGGACGCTGTTGGCGTTGAAGCGTTGCGCGTGAAAATCATAGGCCGGGAGCAGCAATAGCAAAAGGAGAACAATGAGCCGCTTGTCGCCCCGCACGAACCGCCTTGTGATCAGGTCCACGGACCACAGCGCGACAGCCGCGTTCACCGTTGCCAGAAGCTGGAAGGACCAGTCGGCCTTGGGAAAGATTAACGTCCAGCCGTGGACCACCCAACCCATCAGCGGCGGATGCTTGGCGTTTCCCCAGGCCCAATCTCGACCAACGGACCAGGTTTCCAAAACGTCCGGGTGCAGGCCAGCATTCCAGTACGCCAGCACAAGCGTCACCGTCCAAATCACAACAAAGCCGACCAAGAAGGCAGGAATGGCCCAACCTAGTTCAATTCCATCGAGCCAAAGCATGATATGGCGGCGCCAGGCCACGCCGCAGCGATCCGACGGATACGGGAGCGCTGCGTTGGATTGATGCAGTAAGTTGTTCGGGAGGTCGTTGCGCAAGGGTGCCAACATTGAGGGAGGGGCGACGATGGGTTCAGAGATTTACCGAGACCGTTGCCGGCAGAAGGTCAGATCAATGTTTTTGCGCCCGGCAGAGGCAGCCTTGCATTTGCAAACGACACAGATCGCACGATCGATATTTCAGCGATCGTGGACTCAGTCTGAAGCTGCGCGAGCGGTCAATTCGGACTCCGCGTCAGCTCGATCGCACCGGCCTCGTCGTTCGATGAGAGAGCGGCGGCTCAATCGGATCGAGATCAATGGCAGATTCTGACGCGTGGGTAGACCCATCGGTCTTGATCATCATCCCAATAGGCACGGCCACGAGTCCAATAGCACTCTGATTCCTGCTCCGGCGCGACATAGACCTCGGCAGGCGGATACCCGTCTTCGTAATGTGGTCTCGCTACCGTCGCGCCAAGCAGTGTTCCTGCCGCCAAGCCTCCAATGATTCCAGCTGCTATTCCACCATCGTCTTCGCCAGCGTGCGCCGGGGGCGCAAAGGCAGAGACAAGTGGTAACGTCGCCAAGACGACAGCAATGCGAAGAACCCGTTGCATTTATATTCTCCTATCGTATCGCGACTCGCTCCGGCCTGCCTTCAGTTCATCATTTGTGCCGCCAGCATCGAGCGATAATCGCCTCAACCGATCAATCACTGATGTCCCTCAAAACTTAGCCACGAATTAGTGCAGGGATCTGCCGAACGGTTTTCGGTATGCTTCGCCGACCAGGATTGAGCTGTACGTTCATCGAAGATCTTTGAAGGCTCTTGCAAGAGCGTTGGCGCACGGAGTCATTGCCCAAGTTCTGCGTAAATGGCGATGCGGGTCCATTGCCGGCGAGAGTTCGGATAATTTGTCCGGTTATCCGCAGTCGCGGTGTCTAGAGCATCGGGTTGTCAGTTGGAATCGAAAGCGATTCACAAATCAGACTGAAAATGATTCAAAGTATGCGGAGGTGATTTGCCATGCCGCATCCTTTGTCGAACGACCTTCGTGAACGTGTTGTGGCGCATGTCGAGGCGGGGCATTCCTGTCACCATGCGGCGGAGCACTTCGGAACTTCGGTGTCTTTCGTCGTCAATTTGATGAGGCTCTGGCGGCAGACCGGCCGGGTTGATCCACGGCCTCGCGGCGGCTTCCGGCATGGCAAGCTTGCGCCCCACCGGGACTTTATTCTCGCTGCTGTGGCGGCCCGCGATGACATTACCATGCCTGATCTGGTGAAAGAACTGTCGAAAGCCAAAGGCGTCAAAGCCGACCCGTCGACCCTTTCGAAGTTTCTGATCGCCTACGGGCTCAGCTTCAAAAAAAACTCTTCGGGCCAGCGAACAAGACAGACCTGAACTGGCCAAGGCTCGCACCGCGTGGAGAGACGGCCGCCAGCCCATCATGCGCGAACAGCGTCAACGGCTGGTCTTCATCGATGAAACAGGCACGACAACAAAGATGACGCGCCTGCGCGGACGCTCAACAAAAGGCACAAGGTTGAACAGCAAGGCTCCCTTCGGCCATTGGGGCACGCAGACCTTCGTGGCGGGCCTCAAGTGCGACGGCCTCATCGCCCCCTGGGTCATTGATGCCCCAATGAACCGGGTGATCTTCGAGACCTATGTTGAAACCCAGCTCGCGCCCGCCCTCAAGCCAGGCGACGTCGTCATCCTCGACAACCTCTCCAGCCATAAAAGTGAGCGGGCCGAAAAAGTGATCCGGGCGCAAGGCGCATGGCTCCTGTTCCTGCCGCCCTATAGCCCGGACCTCAATCCCATTGAAATGGCCTTCGCAAAACTCAAGGCCCATCTACGCGCCAGAGCTGTCAGAACCATCGACGATCTTTGGAAGGCCATCGGCAACATCTGCGCCATCTTCACACCGCAAGAGTGCTCAAACTACTTCAATGCCGCTGGATATGGATTCAAATGAGCGCCCGATGCTCTAGGTCCACGATTGTCTCATCGGCGCTTATTTGCGGATGAACGTGCCCGTAGCAACCCCGCTCCAAGGCTGGCGACAGGCGAGCTCTCAAATCCAGCCGCGCAACAAGCGATGGTCATATTCCATCGACCATCCAGCCGAGGCCTCTTACGTTGCGAATGGACGATGCTCCGAGCTTTTTACGAATCGCGTGGATCAGGAATTCGACGGCGTTGCTCTCGATCTTCTCGTTCCAGCCATAGATGTGCCGTTCGAGATCGGTGCGCGACAAGATTGCCCCTGGACGGAGCATGAGAGCCTGTAGAAGAGTGAACTCGCGTGCCGTCAGATACGCCCTGCCGCCACTGTGAACGACTTCGTAGGTTGCCGGGTTCAGGCTTATCACGCCATTGGTCAAGTTCGCCGAACTGCCCTTATCCTGGCGTCGCAAAATAGCTCGCATCCGCGCGAGAAGCTCTCGGATTTCAAAAGGCTTGATGAGGCAGTCGGCGGCGCCGAGATCGAGTGCGTGAATTCGCTCGTCAACCTCGTCACGCGCCGTTACGGCAATGACAGGCAACTGAAAGTTCATCTTCCGGAACTCGCGCAGCACCTCGGCACCGTTCGCGGCTGGCAGTCCCAAGTCGAGTAACGCCAGATCGTAGGCTTTCGCACGCGCGGCTTCGATTGCGGTTTGACCGTCCGTGACCAAATCCACCACATATGTTGCTTCCCTGAGAGCCTGCGTCGCAGGGTCCCAAATCATGCGATCGCCAACCACAAGAATGAGCAAGAAATACTCCGTGCCGACGGTGCGCTGAAACGTCTCTCGGCCAATCGCGAAGCCAACTCAGCTTGTTTCTGCGGCTGCATTTCCGTCGCTGCCAGCGAGAGTCGCGCCGCAGTGTTCAGAAATGATTTCATATAAGCCCATCGGACAATTAGCGGCGCCTTAGCGCCGATGACGTCAAGTTCCTGCTCGATCGCGCAGCGTCTAAGTTTTCCCTAATTCGGCGGAGTTATTCGAGATCGATATTGATGTTCTGAACTGCATCCGGTTCAGGAAGCTTACCGAACCGCTGTCAACGATCTCATCACTGTCGTGAATCGGATATAGCGAACCAAGCTGACGCGACGCGTGGAAACAACGATACCAAATTGAAGGCATCTCTCATGAAAACTGAACTCTCTGAAAGCTTGAGCAAGGTTCCCGCGGTCACCCTCGGGTTCTGGATCATCAAAATTCTTGCGACGACGCTCGGAGAGACCGGCGGCGATGCGCTTACGATGACCGTTTTTCACGCGGACAAGAATGCGCATAACGGCGGATATCTGATCGGCACCGGAATATTCCTGGCCATCTTCATTGCCGCGGTTGCGGCCCAGATCTCCACGAAGAAATTTAACGCCTGGGTCTACTGGATCGCCATTGTGGCCTCGACGACCGTCGGCACGGCCATGGCCGACTTCTTCGATCGGTCCCTGGGGATCGGCTATACTGGCGGCGCTTCGATCCTCTTCTGTCTCGTCCTGTTGTCCCTTGCGATCTGGTATTTCGCCATGGGCTCCGTGGACGTGATGACCGTCGCAACCCCGAAAGTTGAAATTTTCTATTGGGTGACGATCACCTTCTCCCAGACGCTCGGCACTGCCCTCGGCGATTGGCTCGCCGATACCGGCGGGCTCGGCTATCAGGGTGGCGCGCTGGTCTTCGGCGCCGCGCTGGCAGTCACCGCCGCCCTCTATTATTGGACGAACGTATCGCGCGTCTTCTTGTTTTGGGCAGCATTTATCCTGACGCGGCCGCTCGGAGCGACTGTCGGCGATTTCCTCGACAAGCCGATCAGCCACGGTGGTCTTGACTTGAGCAGGCCGCTTGCTTCGGCAATCCTGGCGGCAGTTATCGTTGGTTTGATCCTACTATTGCCTCAGCGCGCCGGCCGGCATCCGGCATGACCATGGACGAAACGATATGCTTCCTCGCACCGAGACAAGATGGGCGTCTGCCGACATTGTGAGGAGAACTTCGGAAAGACGGATGTGGCGGCGGATCAGTTCCGTCGCCCTCGCCACGGGGCTGACGGTCATGTGTCTCGCTCCGGCCATGGCAGGGCCTCCCTATCAATCCGACGATCCGGAGCCGACCGACTATGGTCATTATGAAATCTACACTTTCAACAAGGGCGCTCGTTCAAAGGGCGATCTTGCGGGAGCGAGCGGCATCGACTTCAACTACGGCGCGGCCCCCAACTTGCAACTCACAGCAACGCTGCCCATCGGCTTCGATTTTCCTTCGAACGGGCTGACTGCCTTCGGCCTCAGCAACATCGAACTTGCGGCAAAGTACCGGATCCTCCATCAAGATACATTTGGGTTTGACGTCGCCGTGTTCCCGCGCGTCTTTCTGCCAAGCGGCTCCCGATCGGTTGGCGATCGCCAGGCGTCTGTTCTGTTGCCGATCTGGGTGCAGAAGGACTGGGGCAAATGGTCGGCCTTCGGAGGCGGAGGTTGCCAGATCAGTGCCGCCGGGCGTTCGCATGATTTCTGCCTCTATGGCGGCACCGTGACGCGGCAGATCGCGCCGGCATTGCAACTCGGCATCGAACTTTTTCACCAAACCGCCGACGGGATCGGAAACCCGGCAACAACAAGCCTCGGCATCGGCATGAAATACGATCTGAATGACAATATCCATCTTCTCGGCTACGCCGCGAAAGGTATTCAGAACGCACGGACCACAAATCAGTATTCCTGGTATTCGGCGATTTTATTCACGTTCTGAACCGCCACCCTATCACGGCCAATTCGTACCGGCGGCGGCCGGGCAGCGTTCAGCGACAGACGCTTGCTGCCGATGATCCACGCTAAGTTCCGGCTAAGTTCGTGTGTGCAGGATGGATCGTCATACCCAGAACTATTTTCCAGCTTGCGGGTAGTAAGGGCATCTTCACCTCGATCATGGGGTGACAGCCTGGAGATACCCCGCATCGTGCCGCCAACAGGGGGCAGGTTTCCGATGGATGAGAAGCGCAAATCGACGCGACGCCGTGTTCTGAAAGCTGGCAAAATTGCGTTTAGTGGGGCAGTTGTCGACTGCACTGTTCGCAATCTGTCTGAGACCGGCGCTGCCCTTGATGTCGTCAGCTCGGTGGGGATTCCCGATCACTTCACGCTGATCATTGCGGTTGACCGCGTCCAGAAACCCTGCTGTGTCGCCTGGCGTAAGGCGACACGGATTGGCGTGCATTTTGGTTAGGACAGATTCAACTAGAAAGGCGTGGCGCCAAAACACAACGCCTCGATATTTCATCGAAGGCTGAAAATCTGGCTCACGCGGCGCGCCGACCGTTAGTACGGACGCTATACGCGCCCGCGCATTCCCGAGGTCCCCTCCATGCCGACGATTCTATCGGACGCGCCAGCGAGAAGGATTGACGTTCCAGGCTTCTACTCCTCATCGTCGTCATCTTCATGACCGATGGCGAAGCCGAATGCCCTCGGAAGCGGCTCGTAATAGACCGGCGGGGGTGCGTAGTAGATGCGTGGCCGCTCCACATAAATCTGACCCGGCTCGGCCCAATGATGGCGATAGCGATGCTCGCCCCGCCAATGATGCTCGCGCCATTCATGTCGTCGCCAACCATCGTCGTCGGCATGGGCGGCGGAGACACCGATCGTCGCTGCCAGACAAAGTGAAGCCACCACCACTGGAAAAATGCGCATGATCCGTCTCCGTGTGTTCGATCAAGTTGCAAGATGAGCCAAAGTGATCCCGTTCGGTGACGTAACTACGGCGTCCATCGATAAAATAAATGCGATTCATGGTGAGGTTTCTAAGTTTGTCCTAAGTCTTCCGTGTGGCCAACAAACGCGATGAGGCGACGGTCAAGCGAACAACGTATAGCGCCATGCGAAACAACCCTCATTCGTTCCTAAGTTCAGAGCGCTATCGTTATTCCGGTCGATGACGCGATCACTGCGTCTTGTAGATGCTCGAGAATTGTCGTCGTCGAAAAACTCCAGCCCAACCCCGGCGGGAGATACTGGCAGGCCGCGCGTCTCGCGCCTCGAAGTGTCGACACGCGCGAACAACTATTTTGACCTCTTGGCTCGTAAATCATGATTCCTTCTATCGACAGCTTCCTGCACCAGGCCGCGGACCTTGTCGCGCAGCAGCCGCTACTCGCTATCGGATTCGTTTTTGTTCTGTCGCTGTCCGAGTCGCTTCCGGTCGTCGGCGTTGTGGTGCCGGGCACCGCGACCATTCTGACGATCTCGGCGATGGCAGGCGTTGGACTGATACCGGTTTGGGCGGTTCTCATTTCCGCTTGCCTGGGAGCGATCGCGGGGGATGGCGCAGCGTATTGGCTGGGGCATTCCTATCAGGAGCAGGCGCTGCGAATGTGGCCAATGGCACGCTACCCGGAGGCGATCCGACGCTCGGAGGAATTCTTCGCACGCCATGGCGGTAAATCGATCACGATCGCACGCTTTACCCCCGTCGTAAGAGCATTCGTGCCACTCATCGCCGGAATTTCCGGCATGCCCCCACGACGCTTTTATTTCGCAAATGTAGCCTCCGCGGTCGTGTGGGCGATCTCACACATCGTCCCGGCAGCCGCGGCAGGCGCGTCTTTTGTTGCACTCCACCAGCACGCCGGTGCGATGGGCATGACCCTTCTCGTGCTTGTTGGCCTGGCGGTATTCGCCTTGTGGAAAATACATGCAGGCCTGCGGCCAGAGTGACACTTATTCAATTTGGTCCGAAAGTTTTAGCGTGACCGATATGCACACGCATTCGCCGCCTGGATGGCGCGGGCGAGTCGGGGTGCGATTCGCGCATCCACGGAAAAGACCGTGTGACTGGCGCGCGTTGGAATTTTCTGGCACCTCGGCGGTGCAAGGACATCTCGTTCGACATTCGGATTGATGTCACGGCGCGAATCCATCGTGAATGTATCGAACCGCTTCATGATGCGTCGGTCGCATTCCTCACGAAGGCTCTTTAACAACGCGATAGGCTGGCCGACCGTTGCGATCGCGCGTGCTTCTCCCGAACCCGTCAGTGATGTCCGCTCATTCACTGCTAAGTCACACCCGCTATCGATGGCACGCAAGATTTCATCGGGTTTTATGCAAGCGCGCCAGTGTCGATCGAGACCAGGGGCGACATCGGAGGAAGATCATGCCACACAGTTCAAATGTGCAGGTTCCGACACTGCTGAACAAAGTGCCGGAAGTCACCGTCTATTTCTGGGTCATCAAAATTCTAGCGACGACCGTCGGCGAGACCGCCGCAGACCTGCTTTCCACCCGGCTCGGATTGGGACTCGCGGTCACGTCGTGGATCATGACCGGCGCCTTCATCGCCGCCCTCGTCGTGCAGCTGCGCTCCCGCCGTTACATTCCCACGCCTTACTGGCTCACCGTCGTCCTGATCAGCGTCGTCGGAACGCTGATCTCCGACAATCTCGTCGACGGCATGGGGATCAGCCTCGTCACCACGTCGACCGCGTTCGCGATCATTCTGGCTGCGGTCTTCACGCTCTGGTATCTGAGCGAACGGACGCTCTCCATCCACACGATTGTCACGCGACGGCGCGAATATTTTTACTGGGCCGCGATCCTGTTTACTTTCGCGCTCGGCACCTCGGCTGGCGATCTCATGGCCGAGCGGTTCAACCTCGGTTACGGTCCGGCCGCGATCGCATTCGCCGCGATGATTGCGGCGACCTTTGGCCTCTATCGCTTCGCCCGGATGAACGCGGTGCTCGCGTTCTGGATCGCCTACATCCTGACCCGCCCGCTCGGCGCATCGGTGGGCGACTTCCTCGCCAAGCCGGTCATCGCGGGCGGCCTGGGATGGGGCACGGTTAACACCAGCCTGCTATTCCTCAGCGCCATCCTTGCGTTGGTCGTCTTCCTGACCGTCACGAAGGCTGATCGTATTGAACGGGTGCCGGCTAACGCCCGCGAGAAACTCCCGGCTGAGGCCTGATCGTCGAATCGGGGCTGAAGATCGGCGCCGCTTCAACCCTGCCGCTCATTCGAGCGAAGCAATCAACGGCCCACAAACAAACCGGAGACTCCAATGACACATTCCGCGATCAAGGCCGTCCTGCTTACCGCCGCGATCGGGATTGCCGCCACGTCGGCCGCGCGGGCCGATTGCGAAAGCGATCTCAAGCAGCTTGAGCACGCGTTTACGACGCCGAATCTCGCCGCGCCCGCCAAGACGGCTCTCGACGAGGCGAAGACCAAGGCGGTCGCCGCGCTGAAGAAAGACGACGACAAAACCTGTCATGCGGCGGTCGCCGAAGGGCTGGGCAAGGCGGGCATCAAGATGAAATAGCGCCTGCGCGTTTCGCTGGTTGCACTCTTTCCAAGGTCTCGTTCCATGCTCGACACTCTCAATCGGTCTTGGCTGGAATGGATGGTCGCGTCGCCGGATCTTTCCGGCGGCGCGTTTCTGCTTCCGCTCGTGCTCGCCGAGTGGGCGATTTTCACCGGCCCAGCGGCGCTAATTCTGCTTTGGGTGCTGGGCAACAGGCAGGATCGGCGTGCTGCCGTTGGAGCCTGTCTTAGTGCGCTTCTGGCGCTGGCTTTGGCCGCCGGGATTTCATCCGTCTATTTTCATCCGCGTCCTTTCATGGACGGGCTGGCGCGCAACTATTTGCATCACGCGGCGGACGGCTCGTTTCCGAGCGACCACGCGATCGTTCTCTTTACGCTCGCCTGGTCGCTGCTCCTGACGCCACCGGGTTGGCTGAAGCGCCTTTGGCTGGCGTTGCTGCTGGTTGCCTGCGCCGTCGGCTGGTCGCGCATCTACCTAGGTGCGCACTATCCGCTCGACATCATCGGTGCCGCGGTGCTCGGCCTTGCAACCGCCTATGGCGTCAACCGGTCTTCGTTGAACGGTTTGCGAGACCTCGGTACGGATCTGGCCGAGAAACTTTACAGCCTTCCCCTCGACCTGATCAGCAAACGCAAAAGCTGAGCTGCGCGCTCATTTCGTGCTCATTCTTCGTTGTTAGAGCTTCTGCAACGGCACTGTTGCCTTGCGAAAAAAACAGGAGCTTTCCATGGAAGCCTTGCCACTTACCAGACGGCGCTTGCACGCGTTGGGACTGGCGCTGATCCTCGCACCGGCGATGGGGATCGTCGTCCCAGCCGCAGCGCAAGAGAAAGCCGTCGCGCCGGAAGTCAATCCGCCAGGGGACATTCCTGACAACCAGCAGTTCGTTACTTTCGAGGCGACGCAGGGGGCGGCATTGAAAGTTCCGGAAGGGTGGGCTCGGACAGATACGAAGGAGGGTGCGATCTTTGCGGACAAATATGGCCGCATCGAACTTACCATTCGACCATCGACATCGCCGCTTACGATCGACGTCCTGCGCGCACAGCAGATTGCGGATCTCGAAAGAAGCGGGCGTGCCGTCAAGATCCTGAGGACCGAGCAAGTGAAGCTGCCCGCAGGGGCGGCGATTAAGGTCGTCTACACGTCGAATTCGGATCCGAACCCTGTCACGAACAAACAGATCCGTCTCGAAAGCGAGCGCTTTTACCTGTCGGGGAACGGCAAGCTTGCTGAACTCACATTCTCAGCGCCGGCCGGCGCGGACAATGTCGATCAATGGACATTGATGAGCAAGTCGTTTCGGTGGAAGTAACATGACCCTGCTGGTGGCGGACGACCTGTATCGTTTCTTTCATGTCGGCGAAACCGAAGTGAGGGCTCTGCGCGGCGCCAGTCTTCGCGTCGATCGCGGCGAAACAGTCGCTCTCGTCGGAGCATCTGGGAGCGGCAAATCGACACTGATGGCGTGCATCGCCGGACTCGACGATCCAGACGGCGGACTGGTTATCATCGATGGCGAGCGAATGACACGCCGCGCCGAGGACGAGCGCGCGGCGCTGCGAGGGCGCTGTATCGGTTTCCTTGCGCAGTCGCGCAACCTGTTTGACCATTTGAGTGTTTCCGAAAACATTCGCCTGCAATTGGAACTCGGAGACGCCAAGGACAGCGAAAAGCGGATCGGCGAGCTTTTGAGTCTTGTTGGACTATCGGAGCGTCGCCATGCACGGCCGCAGACCCTGTCGGGTGGTGAGGCGGCACGAGCCGGGCTTGCCGTCGCCCTCGCCAGCGACCCGCCTCTGTTGATGGCAGATGAGCCAACGGCGGAGGTCGATTCGGAAACCGAACGCATGATTCTCGATGTGCTCGAAATGCGGCGCCGCGACGGGGCCGCAGCCGTGATCGCCACGCACAGCCGGGCCATCGCGGCTCATGCGACCCGCATCGTCAGAATCGCGGATGGGCGAAACGTCGCGGTGGACGCGCCTGCGCAGATCGACGACGCTCGCAAAGTCCCCCGATCGATTCGAGCGCAGCGTGACGGCCCGATCCTGGTCGCAGCGCACGACCTTTCTCGCAGTTTTGCGTCCGGCGACCGGAGTTTTATGGCTGTCACGTCCGCCGACTTCAGCATTCGCGCGGGCCAAAGCATAGCATTGGTGGGCCGCTCCGGCAGCGGCAAGTCAACTCTATTGAATCTGGTGGCGGGACTAATCGATGCGGACCAGCCCGGATCGATCAGTTGGCCGGGATTTGACGAATCACGGCCATTGCGACCGCAACAGATCGCCATGGTCTTCCAGGCGCCTTCGCTCATTCCTGCTTTGAGCGTTATCGAGAATGTCCGTCTCCCGCTCGAGCTCGCCGGCAGCAACTCAGTTGATTTTCTCGACCCGATGCAAGTCTTGCATAGCTTGGTAATCGCCGATCTCGCCGAAAAGCTCCCCGATCAGTTGTCCGGCGGGCAAATGCAGCGTGTTGCGATCGCCCGCGCGCTCGTTACACGTCCCAAATTATTGCTGGCCGACGAGCCGACGGGGCAACTCGATCGCGCAACCGCACATGAGGTCGTCGGCGCTCTCTTGAAGGCGGTCGCCGCCATCGGGGCCACGCTTGTTGTGGCCACGCATGATCGGGCTGTCGCTGTCGAGATGGAGGAACAATGGGCCATCGAGCGCGGCCGCCTGGCCGTCAGCCCAAATGAAAGAGATGCGGCATGATTGCGCTCTGGCTGAAGGGCACTGTCACCACGCGCTGGCGTCACTTGCTGGCTGCCGGAGCCGGAGTTGCCTGCGCCACGGCGCTCATTGGCCTGATCGGCGTGTTTGGCATTTCGAGCGCGAGAACAATGACGTCCCGCGCGCTCACCGCCGTACCCGTCGACTGGCAGGTTGCGCTTGTTCCGGGCGTAAACCCGGGGGAACTGATGAAGAAGCTGCGCGACGCCGCGCCGGTTCGCGCGGTCGCGACGGTCGGCTATGCCGACGCCGTTGCGCTGAGTTCCAGGACCGGCGAATCAACCCAAACCACGGGATCGGGCCAGGTTCTTGGTTTGCCGCCGGATTATCAGTCGCTCTTCCCCGGCCAGATTCGACCCCTACTGGGTGCATCCAGCGGTGTGCTGCTCGCTCAGCAGACGGCGGCCAACCTGCACGCGACGGTGGGCAGCACCGTCACTGTGACATCGGTTGGCGCGGCGCCATTCGATGCTACTGTCGCCGGCATCGTCGACCTTCCCAATGCAGATGCGTTGTTTCAGGTGATCGGCCCGCAACGCGGGGCGACCCCCACTGCGCCTCCCGACAATGTCATCGTCCTTCCCGAGGCTATCTGGCAGACGCATTTTGGAGAGGCGGCCCGCCTGGCTGGCGGCGGTGCCCGGCTTCAACTTCACGTCGGTCTCGATCACGCTCGTCTGCCTGCCGCGCCGGATGCCGCATTCGCGGCGACGACCGGTATGGCGAAGAATTTTGAAGTGCGCGCAGCCGGCGAGGCCGTGGTTGGCGACAACGTTTCGGCACGTCTGGACGCTGTGCGACAGGATGCCCTTTTGGCACGCATTCTGCTCCTGTTTCTCGGACTGCCGGGCGCGGCTTTGGCGCTCTTGCTGACGATCTCGGTCGTGCGCGCTGACAGCGTCCGTCGCCGGCACGATTTTGCGCTGCTGTCATTGCGTGGCGCGGGAGCGGCGCAGGTGGTGTCGCTGGTTGCGATCGAAGCAATGGTCGTGTCGTTCCTCGCGGTGTCTTTCGGTGTCGCGGCGTCGATTGCGTTGTCGCGACTCGCTTTGCATGTCGACGTCGGCATCTATGGAGCGGCGGCTTGGCTGAGCGTGACGGCGTTTGCGGCCATTGCCGTATCCGGTCTTGCCGTGATCGGCCCCGTAGTGGCTGACTTGCGCCAGTCGAGCGTCTCGGGCCGGCGGATGTGGCTTCCAATCGAACATGCGGCCGCATGGGAGCGCGGCAAAATTGACATTGTGCTGTTGTTGCTCGCGGCGCTGATCTATTGGCGTTCGGCGTCCACGGGATATCAACTTGTGTTGGCGCCGGAGGGCGTCGCTTCGACAGCAGTTGACTATACCGCCTTTCTTGCGCCGCTTCTGTTTTGGCTCGGCGCCGGCCTCCTGACGATACGGCTCGGCCGCGCGCTGTTGCGGCGCGCGGGCTCCTGGCTGCCAAAGATGCTGTCACCGCTGTCCGGTCGTTTGTCGACGCTGGCCAGTTCCTCCCTTATCAGGCAGCGGAGCAGGCTTGCCTCCGGCATGGCGCTCATCGCGATTGCGGCTTCATTTGCGGTGGCGACGACAGTGTTCAATTCGACCTATCGCACGCAGCAGCTTGTCGACGCCAGGTTGACGACAGGCGCCGACGTGGCAGTGACCGGGACTACGGCGATCCCCGCCGGAGCGGCGTTGAGCCGCATATCGACCATCACCGGTGTCCTCGCAGCGGAGCCGATGCAGCATCGCTTCGCGTATGTCGGCAAGGATCTTCAGGATCTGTTCGGTATCGACCCTGCCAGGATTACGAACGCAACCGATATCGTCGATGGATACTTCTCCAATATTGGCGCTCGCGAGGCGTTGGCGCGGCTTTCGCGACAACCCGATGGTATCCTCGTATCGCAAGAAACGGTGAACGACTTTCAACTCGCGATTGGCGATCTGCTCAATCTGCGCATGCGTGCCGCGGACGGCTCGGAAAAAACTGTCGCATTCCATCTCGTAGGCGTCGTGAAGGAATTTCCAACCGCGCCGCGCGATAGTTTTCTGGTCGCCAACGCTCGCTACGTCGCGGACCAAACCGGTGCAAGCCAGGAGGAAACAGTTCTGATTAGAGCCGACGGTTCTACAGCCGTGTTGGCTCAACGTATCCGGGAAGCGCTGGGGACATCTTCACGACTGAAAGTCACAGACATCTCTCAGGCCACACATCTCATCGGCTCAAGTCTGACGGCTGTCGACATGGCCACGCTCGGTGCAGTGGAACTCGGATTCGCCGCGCTATTCGTAGCAATGGCTACCGGGCTGATTCTCTGGCTTGGTCAATCAGAACGAACGAAATCGAACGCAATTCTGCTCTCGCTCGGTGCCTCACGCCGCGAGGTTCGCTCCTTCATCTGGGGCGAAACGCTGATTGTCGCCGGCATTGGCCTTTCAGCGGGCGCGCTCATCGGCCTTATCGATGCCTGGATGCTCGTGCGGTTGCTGAGCGGGGTATTCGACCCTCCGCCCGATTATCTGAACGTTCCATTGGGTTCCTTGAGCTTCATGTTTGTTGGCGCGATTGCTGCGGTCGCACTGTCCGTCCTCGCGCAAAGTGCCTGGACAAAGGATGGGACAGCTCGAGAGTTGCGGAGCTGAACAAGATCGGAAACCGCAATTGCAAGGAACGAAGTGTGGGCAGGCAGCGCAATGAATTCTGCTCGGAAAATCGAAATTCGTCATCTGCGCTATTTCATAGCGGCGACAGAGCATGGCAGCTTTCGTAAAGCGGCCGATACGCTTTCGATTCAAGAATCCGCGATTAGCCGGCGCATCCGCGACATGGAAGATCTGCTTGGCGCTTCGTTGTTTCAACGGCACAGTGGCGGTGTAGTATTGACGCTCGCTGGCCAGCGCTTCTTGCGCCGAGCGCGCACGGCCCTTCAGCAGATCAACGATGGCACCAGGGAGGTTGCCGCAGTCGGCCGCTCCGACGAAGGACGAATCAGGATCGGTATTTTCTCCTCGCTCGCTTCCGGCTTCCTCGCCGACCTGCTGCGCATATATGACAAAGATCACGCAGGTGTTCTGATCGATTTGATCGACGGCAACCCGCCTGAACATGTAGCTGCCATCCGACAGCTTCGGCTCGACGTCGCGTTTATTACTGGGACATCTGAGTGGTCGGGGTGCCAGACGGAAAATCTTTGGTCTGAGCGGGTCTTTGCAGTTTTACCGGTCGACCACCCGCTAACAGCCAAAAGCCGGCTCGATTGGCCCGATCTCGCCCACGAGTCATTTATCGTCAGTGACGGTGCGCCCGGGCAGGAGATACGCGACTACCTGGTGCAACGGCTGGCCGGTTTCGGCCATCATCCCGATATTCATCTGCAGTTTGTTGGACGTGACAACATGCTCGCGCTCGTAGCGATTGGACGCGGATTGACACTGACCAGCGAAGCCACCACGGTCGTGCGATTTCCCGGTATTGTCTATCGACCGGTTGCAAATGAAATTCTTCCATTTTCTGCAGTGTGGTCGCCGGGAAATGACAATCCCGCCTGTCGACGATTGTTAAGCCTTGCACGATCGATCGCTCAATCGAATAGTCAAGCCGAAATTGGGCGTCCTACTTCGGAACCGCCGCAGAGCGCTTCGCCTTCGTAAAGCCGATCTATCGCAATGCATTTCTCCAGCATCGACCCGATCAGGCGAGCAGATTCTGCGGGTGGCAAAATCAGCGACGTGAACGCTCAACCGAGAGCAAAAATCTAGGTGGATGCCTTCGGAGACCCACTGTTGGATGGACGCATTTCGATGGTGTCGCTCATTCAGACGCTTGCCGGCGTGGAATATCTGAACTTCCGTCATGCGACGAACGCGCTCGGCGTTAGTCTGTCGAGCGTCAGCGCCCGCGTGAATCCTCGACACGTTGCGAAGGAGTTCGGCGCTTTGCTTTCGCGAAACCGCGATCCGTGGCGATGAAGCGCTCCAGCATCGGGACGATCAGCTTTGCGGGTTCGATCGGCGTCCCGCCTTCGGCTAGCAGACGACCGTAGTAAGTGAGATCGCGATGGAGCGCCGCAGGCAGCTCCACCGTCACCCTCACGGGTTTGTCGTCGGCAATGGGGCCGAGCTTCAGCTTGGCCATGTGATTATCCCCTGTATGCTTCGAGCACCAAATCTCGCGTGACGACAATCCTGACCGGGAATCCCGGCCGGATGGTCAGCGTTGGCGCGACATTGAGCTGACGGCGGACGATCTGCTGGCCAGCGTCATTGATGGTGTCCTGCCCGCCGCTACGGATGGCGCGCAGCAGCCGGTTCTCGTCGCTGATGGCGAGTTCGGAGCCGACCGCAAGCAAGGTGGAGAGGCCGGCAGCCTTGGCGAGATCCCACCAGTGGTAATCGACGCCATCTTCAAGCCCGGCATAGCCTTGCGTGTCGGCGCCGGGCTGGCGCTCCAGCACGATGGAGCGACCGTTCGGCATGATGAGGCGGTTCCAGACGAGCAGCACACGGCGCTGCCCGAACTGCACGTTGTTGTCATATTGGCCGATAATGCGGGCGCCCTGCGGCACGAGCAGGATGCGGCCCGTGGGGCTGTCGTAGATGTTCTCGGTCACCTGCGCGGTGATCTGGCCGGGAAGATCGGAACGGATGCCGGTAATGAGCGCGGCCGGAATGACGGCGCCGGCCTGGAGCACGAAGGGCGAGGCTGGCGCCATGACGCGATCCTGTGAGGTCGTGCGGCGATCAACGGGCGCGTTCAGGAATGCGAGTTGCTTGTCCTGTGCCGTCTGCTGACCGGGCAGACTTGACAAGCCCGCCATGTCGAAGCCGGCAAGGCCCGGCGTTGGTGTTCCGGCCGCGGCCGGTGAACCTGCCCGCGACTGGAAGAACACCGTGCTGGTGCGGGCGGCTTCCTCCTCGGCGCGGCGGCGTTGCTCGGCCTCGTCCACGGCGGGCGCCGGAACGACGGGCGATACGACAGGTTGGCCTGCATTCTGTGCGGACAGGATCGGTCGTCCGAGATCGCCCGGCAGCGGCGGCCCGAGAACGGGACCGGTATAGTCGCGCGGCAGGCCAGCGAGACCGTCGGCGGGCTGTCGGTTTCCGGTCGAATACAGCTCCTCGCCCTCCTTGCCGGCATTGCGGGTCTGGAGGGCGTAGATCAGCGATCCGCCGATGCCGACCAACGCGATGGTTGCGACGCTGGCGAGCACCTTGCGCGACAGGCGGGTGACGCGCGGCGGCTCGGCACGAAGACGCATCGGGGTGGCGGCATTGGTTGAGTTGTCGCTCATGATGACGGCCTCCCGTCGGTCCGGATAATGCGGACGGTCTGCTGGCGGCCGCCGCTGCCGAGGCGCAACTCGGCCGCGCCGAACAGGCGGTCGACGATCAGAATGTGTTGATGGATGCGTGTATTGGCGATCTGCGCCTCGCCCTCCGGGCCGATGACGAAGATTGGCGGCATCTCGCCTTGCACGATGCCACGCGGGAACTCGACATAGACGCGGCGGCCGTCGTCATAGACCGCGACCGGCTTCCAGGGTGGATTGTCGCCGGTGAGGCCATAGCGATAGTTGCGCGCGGCGGCGGCCGGAATGACCGGCGTCGCCGGCATGGCCTGCCGCTGGCTGGGGGATTGCGGATAAGCCCAGGCGACGGCGGGCATATAGGGCTTCTGGCCGGAGCGCAGTTCGAGCATGTAGGTGCGCCGGTCGGTAGTGACGACGAGATTGGTGGTGATGTCGGCGCGCGAGGGTTTCACCAGCACATGGACGCGCCGGGTGACGCCGCTGCCGCTCTCGGTGTCGCCGATGATCCACCGCGCGGTATCGCCCGCCGCGATCTGGCCTGCGCCGGTCAGGCTTTCGCCGGGCTCGAGCGCGATGTCGGTGATCTGCCCCGGCGCGGCATAGACTTGGTAGAGCGCGCCATCCGACCATGGATAAATCTGGATGGCGTTGTAATAGCCTTCGCGGCGCGGCTGAACGCGGGCGGCGGCGTTGGCGTTCTCGACGCGGGCTGTCGGGGTGCCTGCGGCGGCGCCTCCGCGTGCAGGCATCCAGGCTGGCGGGACATGCAACGGCTTCGGCCGATCATCGGTGACGACGGCCGGAACGGCGGGCAAAGGCGGCACGCTTGAATCGTAGCTGATCTCCGGCGGCTTGCTGGCGCAGCCCGCAAGTGGGCTTGCGGAAAGCAGCAAAGCCGCGATTGCGGATTTACGGAAAGACGGCGTCCCGCCCTTGCGGATCGTCGGCCCGGTCATTGGCTCATCTCCCGCGACCATGAGATTGCGTTGATGTAGATGCCGAGCGGATTGGCCTTGAGCCGTTCGGCGTCGCGCGGCGGTTGAACCACGATGGTCAGGATCGCGGTCCAGCGCTCGGTCGCAGAAAGCTTTCCGTCCTCGTAGCGACGCTCAGTCCAGGCAACGCGGAAGGAATCCGCCGAAGCGCGGATGACGCTGGAGACTTCCACCGCGATCTGCTGCTTGCCGACCTTGGCGAAGGGGTCGTTGGCGCGGGCATAATCGTTGAGCGCGGCCGCGCCACGATCGGTGGTCCATTCATAGGCGCGCAGCCAGTTCTGCCGGACGATGATCGGATCGGCTGGAATGCTCCTGACCTGTTCGATGAAGCGGGCGAGATGCCAGGCCACTTGCGGATCGGTCGGGCGATAGTCAGCCGTAGCGGCCGCGACGGTTTGCGCCTGGCCGAGATTGTCGACCTGCACCACCCACGGCACGACGGTCCCGCGCGCGGATTGCCAGACGAGCGCGGCAGCGAAGCCGGCCGACAGGATCAACGATCCGAAGGCCATGTATCGCCAGTTCTTCGCCTGCACGCGGGCCGAGCCGATGCGCTCGTCCCAGATTTGGGCAGCGCGCTGGTACGGCGTCTCGGGTTGCGGTGTCTTGCCGTAATGCGCGGCGGGGCGTCTGAAGGGGTTCATGAGCGGTCGCTTTCGGAGAGGTTGACGGAGGAGCCGGAGCCGTGGCTGTCGCCGGAGCGGACGGCATGAGCAGCAGCGCTGACGCCATGGCTCACGGCCTGATGGCGCTTCATGCGCCTGGCCCAATCGGGTGCGCCGCCGCGAGCTGGTGCCGGGCTCTCGGCGGACAATGCGCCAGCGGCCGGGGCTTGCCCGACCGTTCCCATGGTCGAGGCACCGCCTGTCATGACGAATCCGGCTTTCGCGCCATCAGCGTTGCTTGATTTGACGCTCTCTCCGGCGCGGGCGGCGGCACGGCGTAACGGTGATGCGACGGCAGAGCCCGCCGCGCGCGCGACGCCACCGAGGCCGGAGGCCACGCCGGATGCGCCAGACTGCCCGAGAGAACCAAGGGTGTAGGCTGACGAAGCGCTACCTGCGGCCGTGGCGCCACCACGAACGGCTGCCGCCCCGCCCGAGATGGCTGCTGCTCCTCCCTTGGCGGCCAGGCCCGCCGCTCCGGCGGCAGCCACTGCCGCACCCCCGACAGCGAGGCCAGTTCCGATGGCGGCGCCCGCGCCAAGCTGCGGACCGCCGGAGACGAGACCATTGGCGATGCCGGGACCGAAGATGCCGAGACCGAGCAACGACAGCGCGGCCAGCACGATGGCCATCGCCTGATCGACGGTCAACGTCTGCGCGCTGGCGCTCTGCGTGAACTGGCTGAATAGTGTCGAGCCGATGCCGATCATGACGGCGAGCACCAGCACCTTGATGCCGGACGAGATGACGTTGCCGAGCACGCGCTCGGCCATGAAGGCGGTCTTGCCGAACAAGCCGAAGGGGATCAGCACGAAGCCGGCGAGCGTCGAGAGCTTGAACTCGATGAGGGTGACAAAGAGCTGGATCGCCAGAATGAAGAAGGCGAGGATCACCAGCGCCCAGGCGAAGAGCAGGCAGACGATCTGAACCAGGTTCTCGAATACCGAGATCCAGCCCATCAGAGGCGAGATCGCTTCGAGAAGCGGCCGGGCGGCGTCGAGGCCGGTCTGCGCGACCTTGCCGGGACGCATCAGGTCCGCCGCGGTGAACCCCGTACCGCTCGCCTTCAGGCCGAGGCCGGCGAAGCTGTCGAAGACGATCTTGGCGAGGTTATTCCAGTTGGAAATCAGATAGGCGAAGACACCGACGAACAGCGTCTTCTTGACGAGGCGTGCGATGATATCGTCATCGGCGCCCCAACTCCAGAACAGCGCCGCCAGCGTCACGTCGATGACGATCAGCGTGGTGGCGATGAAGCCGACCTCGCCGGACAGCAGCCCGAAGCCGGAGTCGATATAGCGGGTAAAAACCCCGAGGAAATTGTCGATGACGCCGCTCCCCATGCATCACCGCCCTTCCGGGGTGAGAGGCGCGGTGGGCGCCGGCGTCTTTCCGAGGAAGCGGTCGCGGGTCTCGGCCCAGACGCGCAGGCATTCGGCGTCGTGCGCCGCGGCCTGCCCGAGCTGCTGACAGCGGCGCTGCGCGCCGCGCAGCGGATCGGTTGCGGGGTGAAGCTGCGGCATCGGCGAAGATACCGGCGCGTCGCCCTTGCGGGTCAGCTCGATCGCGGTCGCTGTCAAGGCGACCGCGACGAACGTGATTGCGCCGATGCGCGCCAACATCTTGCCGTCCATGACGATGCTCCCTTCTTGCTCTCAGTTGCCGTTGAACATCTGCGCGTTGCCGGGCTGGTAGCCGGAGCCGGGCGTCAGGAAGCGGCGGCGCTGCTCACGGCCCTGTTCGGCGGCAGCCGTGCGCTCGGCTTCGGTCAGCATCTGCGCACGACCATTGGCAGCCCCAACAGCGGTGAGATCGGCAAGCTGCTGGGCGAGAAGCGCGAGGAGCTGGTTGCCTGCCTGCGTCGCCTGCAACGCACCGGTCGCCGACTGGCTCTGGCTGACCAGCGCCGACATCTGCGTGCGGTTGGTGTCGATATTGCTCACGACGCCGGCCTGCACGCGCATGGCGTCCTGCAAACCGCCGACCGTATTCTGCCAGCGCGAGCGCGCGTCGGTGATGAGCTGCTGATCGGTCGCCGACATCGAGACGCTGCCATATTTTTGGCTGAACATCTGGTCGATCTGCTGGACGTTGAAGGCGATGTTCTGCGCTTGGCTTAGAAGCTGCTGAGTGCGCTGGACGTTCTGCTGAAGCTGCTGGAGCGCGGAATACGGCAGGTTCGCCAGATTGCGCCCCTGGTTGATCAGCATCTGCGCCTGATTCTGAAGCGACGTGATCTGATTGGTGATCTGTTCGAGCGAGCGCGCGGCGGTGAGCACGTTCTGCGCATAGTTCGATGGATCGAACACGATCAGCGCGTGCGCGGGTGTTGCGAGCATCGGCGTGAACGCAATGGGTGCTGCGAGCATGGTCGCGGCCATGAGGACGGCGCGCGAACGGGAACGACGGATCATCATTGTTGAAGCTCCTCTTCTGTCAGGGTGATGTGCGTGGAAAAGTTCGAAAGGAGATCGACCGCCCAGCCGGCGTCGCGAGTCTGGAGCCAGGCCGCGAGGAATCCTTCACGGCCATGCTCGGCAAGGAGGTTTGCGATCAGGGTCTGGTCGGATTTGGAGGACGCGGCGCAGAGCGCGAGACCGACTTCGGCGAGGCCCAATTCGAACAGGCGGTTGCCGCGCCGCGACTGGCAGTAATAGTCACGCTTAGGCGTCGCCCGCGCGAGGATTTCGATCTGGCGGTTATTGAGGCCGAAGCGGCGATAGATCGCTGTGATCTGCGGCTCGATCGCGCGCTCGTTCGGCAGCAAAAGCCGTGTCGGGCAACTCTCGATGATCGCGGGTGCAATATTGCTGCCGTCGATGTCCGATAGCGACTGCGTGGCGAAGATGACGCTGGCGTTCTTCTTGCGCAGCGTCTTCAGCCATTCGCGGAGCTGGCCGGCAAAGCCTTCGTCGTCGAGCGCGAGCCAGCCTTCGTCGATGATGAGCAGCGTCGGACGGCCGTCGAGCCGATCGCCGATGCGGTGGAAGAGATAGGCGAGCACGGCGGGGGCCGCGCCGGTCCCGACAAGGCCCTCGATCTCGAACGCCTGCACCGCGGCACGGCCGAGCTGTTCAGCCTCGGCATCGAGCAGCCGGCCATAGGCCCCGCCGACGCAGTAAGGCCGGAGCGCCTGCTTCAAGTCGTTGGACTGAAGCAGGACGCAGAGGCCCGTGATGGTGCGTTCCTCGACCGGCGCTGAGCTAAGCGATGTCAGCGCCGTCCAGAGATATTCTTTCACCTCGGGCGTGATCGCGATGCCTTCGCGCATGAGGATCGCCACGATCCAGTCGGCCGCCCAGGCACGCTCATAGGTGTCGTGAATACGGGCGAGCGGCTGGAGCGAAACGGAGGCGTCGGAGCCTTCAGTCAGGCCGCCGCCGAGATCGTGCCAATCACCGCCCATGGCGAGCGCGGCGGCGCGGATCGAGCCGCCAAAGTCGAAGGCGAAGACCTGGGACCGCTCGTAGCGCCGGAACTGCAAGGCCATGAGCGCGAGCAGCACGGACTTGCCCGCGCCGGTCGGGCCGACGACCAGCATATGGCCGACGTCGCCGACATGAAGGGATAACCGGAACGGGGTTGAGCCTTCGGTCTTGCCGTAAAGCAAGGGGGGCGCGCCGAAATGCTCGTCCCGCTCCGGCCCGGCCCACACGGCAGAGAGTGGGATCATGTGGGCGAGATTGAGCGTCGAGACCGGCGGCTGGCGGACATTGGCGTAGGCATGTCCGGGGAGCGAGCCGAGCCAGGCATCGACGGCATTCACACCTTCGATCATGGCCGTGAAGTCGCGGCCCTGAATGACCTTCTCGACGAGGCGCAGTTTCTCATCGGCAAGACGCGGATCGGCATCCCAGACCGCGATGGTCGCGGTGACGTAAGCCATGCCCGCCACATCCGCGCCGAGTTCCTGCAAGGCCATATCGGCGTCAGCCGCCTTGTTCGACGCATCGGTATCGACCAGCACGGATTGCTCGTTGGTCATTACCTCCTTGAGGATCGCGGCGATTGACTTGCGCTTGGCAAACCACTGCCGTCTGATCTTCGTCAGCAACTTCGTCGCGTCGGTCTTGTCGATCAGGATCGCCCGCGTGGACCAGCGATACGGGAACGCCAACCGGTTCAGATCGTCGAGCAGGCCAGGTGTGGTCGCGGTCGGAAAGCCGGTGATGGTGAGGATGCGAACGTGCTGATCGCCAAGGCGTGGCTCCAGCCCGCCGGTCAGCGACTGATCAGCCAGCAGCGCGTCGAGATAGATCGGCGTCTCGGGAACACGGACGCGATGACGTTTCGTCGAAACGCAGGAATGGAGGTAAGTCAGCGTCTCGCTGTCATCGAGCCAGGCGCATTCCGGCATGAAGCCGTCGAGCAACGCGATAACGCGATCGGTGCGATCGGTGAAAGCGCGCAGAATCTCATGCGGATCGACGCCTGACTTTTCCCGGCCCTCATAGAGCCAGGCTTCGGTACGTGCTGCTTCCTCGGCCGGTGGCAGATAGAGAAAGGTGAGAAAATAGCCCGATACGAAATGGATCCCTTCTTCCTCGAAGTCGGCCTTGCGCTCGGCATCGACCAGGCCGGAGGCTGGATCGGGAAACACGCTATTGGGATAGGTCGCGGCCACATGGCGCTGCGCTTCGACAAAAATGCTCCAGCCCGATCCGAGACGGCGGAAGGCGTTGTTGATGCGGCCGGCGACGGCGACCAACTCGGCAGCGACGGCGGAATCGAGATCAGGGCCGCGAAACTTCGCCGTGCGCTGAAAGCTGCCGTCCTTGTTGAGCACGACGCCGGGAGCGACCAGAGCGACCCAGGGCAGATAGTCGGAGAGACGGCTGGCGGAACGGCGATATTCGGCGAGGTTCATCATGGGGCGCGCTCCTCAGACCGACAGATGACCGGGGATGCGCAGATGGCGGCGGCCGACTTCCACGAAGAGCGGGTCGCGTTTCGCCGCCGACATCGCCGCGAAATGCCCGACGGCCCAAATCAGCAGGCCGACCAGCCAGAGGCGCAGCCCGAGGCCGACGGCCCCGGCGAGCGTCCCGTTCAGGATCGCGATGGAACGCGGCGCGCCGCCGAGCAGGATGTGCTCGGTCAGCGCACGATGGACCGGGACCGAATATCCCGGAACGGCGTCGAGTTGCTCGAAGGCGACCGCCATCAGATGAGCGCCCCGCCGCCGAAGGAGAAGAATGACAGGAAGAAGCTCGACGCGGCGAAGGCGATCGAAAGCCCGAAGACGATCTGGATCAGGCGGCGAAAGCCGCCCGAGGTGTCGCCGAACGCGAGCGCCAGGCCGGTCGCGATGATGATGATGACGGCGACGATCTTGGCGACCGGACCTTCGATCGATTGAAGGATTTTCTGAAGCGGTTGTTCCCACGGCATCGACGAACCGGAGGCGTAAGCGACTGGTGCGAGAATGAGATTGATGGTGGCGACGGCGACAGCCGTCGCGAGCGTGCGGCGGATACGGATGGCTGTACGGATCATGCGGACTCCATGGGGTTCGAGGTGGCAGCGGTGATGTGGTAGTCGCCGTCAGGGCCGAGCCCTTCGACACGGGCGAGTTCGGCAAGCCGGCGCGCGGACCCGCGGCCTGAGAGGACGGCAACGAGGTCGATGGTCTCGGCGATCAGCGCGCGCGGGACAGTGACAACGGCTTCCTGGATGAGCTGTTCGAGCCGGCGCAGCGCTCCGATGCCGGTCCCGGCATGGATCGTGCCGATGCCACCGGGATGGCCGGTGCCCCAGGCTTTCAGAAGGTCGAGGGCTTCCGCGCCGCGCACCTCGCCGATGGGAATGCGATCGGGCCGCAGGCGCAGCGACGACCGCACGAGATCGGAGAGCGTCGCCACGCCATCTTTCGTTTGCAGCGAGACAAGGTTTTCCGCGCGGCATTGCAGCTCGCGCGTGTCCTCGATGATGACGACGCGATCTGCGCTCTTCGCCACTTCGGCCAGCAGCGCGTTGGTCAGCGTGGTCTTGCCGGTCGATGTGCCGCCTGCGACGAGGATGTTGGCGCGCGATGCGACGGCTTCGCGCAACGTCGCGGCCTGATCGGCGGACATGATGCCGGCGGCGACATAATCGTCGAGCGTGAACACCGCGACGGCGGGCTTGCGGATGGCGAAGGCAGGCGCCGCGACAACGGGCGGCAATAACCCTTCGAAGCGTTCACCAGTTTCGGGAAGCTCGGCGGAGACACGCGGACTCCGGGCGTGAACCTCCGCGCCAACGTGATGCGCGACCAGACGCACGATGCGTTCGCCATCGGTCGCCGACAGTTGCTCGCCGGTATCAACCAGCCCTTCGGAGAGACGGTCGATCCAGATGCGCCCGTCCGGGTTCAGCATCACCTCGACGACGGCAGCGTCTTCCAGAAACCGCGCGATGGCCGGACCGAGTGCCGTGCGCAGCATGCGTGCGCCGCGCGCGTGGCGTTCCGAATGTTGATGCACAGCCGCCATATCGCCCCGATTTCCAGCCGGGACTGACAGACGCACCCCCGTGCGGGGCTGATTAAAAGAGCCAGATCTGAGGCTACTTCAACAAGAAAACAGAGGCGTAGTAGTGTAGCGCGCAAATACAGGAGATTGGCGGAATCGAAGGTCCGGGGCGCGCGAGGAGAAAGTCTACCGAAAGGAAGATTCGATGATCGACGAACAGATTCGGCATTGGTGTTGCGCCATTGTTTTTGCCGGCTGCGTCCGTTCGCTGGGGCGGTGATCGAGATCGATTCTTAGCGCGGCATCATGGCCGACGGTGGCAAAAGCAGCGCGGTCATTCCGACACTTCGCTCGGCTCGGCGGCCGGCACATCGTCCGGGATTTCGCGCAGAAAGCTCTGGCCCTTCTGCAATCGCTTGCCGAGTGTCTCCACGAAGCCGTCAAACCGCTCGCGGCCTTTGGCCTGCGCGGCAGCGTGGGCGTCCGGTGGTACGGGCGGGGTGATCGACAGCCAGAAGCGCACATAGAGCGCCAGTGTTTCGGCGGTGACGCCGAGATCGCGCTCCATCCGCTGGACCTGTCGGGACAACCTGTCGAGCCGGCGCGCGAAAGCTGCTTCGCGCGCGTCCGCGTGGTCGGGCGACAGGAACGAACTGACGGCTGCCTCGACGATCGCGGATCGAGGCAATTTCTTTCGATCGGCAAGCTCATTGATGCGCCCGATCAGTTCGACGGGCAAAGTGAGATTGAGACGGTCGCGCATGGTGTCACAACTCCATGCCGTCGGCGGGATCGAGCGAGATCTGGCGGGCGATGCCGGTCATTTGGCGACGAAGCGCCTGGCGCTGGCGCGCGACGTCTTCCGGCTCGTCGTCGAGGATGCGCGTGAACTCCTCGGCGGGACGCATCTCGGTCGTCTCCTTAACGATCGCAACATGGTCGGGAAGCTCGGGTTCGCGGCGCAGGCCCGCATTGGCCTTGTCGGGCTTGTGGGCGGCTACCAGCGCGGGATCGGGCTTTTGCGGCTGGAGCGTCGACCAGCCATCCTTATGACGGGTGCGCTCGGATTTCGTCGGATCGGGGGGCGCAAGCACGCGCTCGCGGAACCGTGCATCCTCGTAATAGCGCGCCTTCTTCGCCCGCACCGGCGGCGTGCCAGCGGCCATGACGATCTCGTCGGTCGGCGGGAGTTGCATGATCTCGCCTGGGGTGAGCAGCGGACGGGCGGTTTCCGAACGCGACACCATCAGGTGGCCGAGCCAGGGCGAGAGCCTGTGCCCGGCATAGTTCTTCATCGCCTTCATCTCGGTTGCGGTGCCCAACGCATCGGAGACGCGCTTGGCGGTCCGTTCGTCATTGGTGGCGAAGCTGACGCGGACATGGCAATTATCGAGGATCGAATTGTTGGCGCCGTAAGCTTTCTCGATCTGGTTGAGCGACTGGGCGATGAGGAAGCTCTTGATGCCGTAGCCGGCCATGAAGGCCAGCGCGCTCTCAAAGAAGTCGAGGCGGCCGAGCGCCGGGAATTCGTCGAGCATCATCAGGATGCGATGCTTGCGCTCCTTGGCGTGCAGGTCCTCGGTGAGGCGCCGACCGATCTGGTTAAGGACGAGGCGGATCAGCGGCTTGGTCCGCGAGATGTCGGACGGCGGCACGACCATGTAGAGCGTGGCGGGCTTTTCGTCGGTCGTGAGGTCCGCGATGCGCCAGTCGCACCGGCTCGTCACCTCCGCCACGACGGGATCGCGATAGAGGCCGAGAAAGGACATAGCGGTCGAGAGCACGCCGGAGCGCTCGTTGTCGGATTTGTTGAAGAGTTCGCGCGCCGTCGAGGCGACAACCGGATGCGGGCCGGCTTCGCCGAGATGCTTCGTCGCCATCATCGCGGAGAGTGTCGCCTCGATCGAGCGTTTCGGATCGGAGAGAAAAGCAGCGACGCCGGCGAGCGTCTTGTTCTCCTCGGCATAGAGGACGTGCAGGATGGCGCCGACGAGAAGGGAGTGGCTGGTCTTTTCCCAATGGTTGCGCTTGTCGAGCGAGCCCTCGGGATCGACCAGGACATCGGCGACGTTCTGCACATCGCGGACTTCCCATTCGCCGCGCCTGACCTCTAGCAAAGGATTATAGGCGGACGATTTCGGATTGGTCGGATCGAACAGCAGCACGCGGCCGTGCCGGGAGCGAAAGCCGGCGGTGAGCTGCCAGTTCTCGCCCTTGATGTCATGGACGATGGCCGAGCCCGGCCAGGTCAGAAGCGAGGGCACCACCAGGCCAACGCCTTTGCCGGAACGCGTCGGCGCGAAACACAGGACATGCTCCGGTCCGTCATGGCGCAGATAATCCTGCTCCAGCCGCCCCAGCACCACGCCGTCGGCGCCGAGCAGCCCCGCCGCGGCCACCTCCTTCTTCTCGGCCCATCGCGCCGAACCGTAGGTCTGGATATTCTTGGCCTCGCGGGCGCGCCAGACCGACATGCCGATGGCGACAGCGATGGCGATGAAGCCGCCGGACGCTGCGATGAAGGCGCCTTCCGTGAAGATGTCCGGCGCATAAGCGTCGTAGAAATACCACCACCAGAAAAAAGCTGGCGGATAGTAGACGGATACGCCGCCGAGTTTGAACCAGGGTGTTCCGAGCTGCGCCTGAAACCCGAGCTGCCAGGCGACATATTGCGTGGCGCCCCAGGTGGTGGCGAGCACGATGAGAGTGACGACGAGAATCTGCCCCCAGAGGATTTTGGTCGCGGACATGGCGGAATCCTTTCTATGATTGTCAGATGCCGAGATCGCGCTTGCGGCCAATCGCCCATTCGATGCCGCCTCCGTCCTTGGCGACGCCGGCGACGTGTTGACCGAGCTTGCGTTCGAGGTCGCGGGACCAGGGGACGAGCTGGAAGCCGAGCCCGTCGTCGATCATCGCGAAGCGGCCAGAAGACAGCGTCAGGCGCTGTCGCACGATGCCGGCGACATGCTCGCCGGTCTGCGCCTTCACATGCGACAGGCCGGTTTCGGCCGCGAGTTTGTCGCCGACGGCATCGAGTTCGCGCCGACGCAGGGTGTTAAGAAGATCGCGCTGCATGACGATGCGCGGGCCGTCCCGGCGCGCCAGTCCCTGATCGGCGAGATGATCGGCCCGCGCATGGATAGCGTCGCGCACCTCCTGCCCGAAGCCTGATTGTGCAAGCGGCATCGCCTCGCGCTCGACAAGGCGATGATCGAGCCAGGTCGCGCCAGACGCCGTCACCTGCGCCTGAAGATCGAGATCGGAGCGCGTCGCGAGCACGAGGGTCGGACGTTCTTCCTCGGGGCCGCCGAAGCGGCGAACCTCGACGATGCCGCCATTGGCCGGAGCGCGCTCAAAGGCGTCGATGTCGCGAAAGCGAACGTGATGCGCGCGCCCGTCGACGCCATCGATGACCGCATAGGCTTCACCGCTCAGTTCGTCGTGCAGCCCGCGATCGACCAGACGGCCGATGATCGGAGCTTCGGCTGCGCCGCCGTCGATTACGAAATCGGAAAAGCCGCGATCCTGGTCGCGCCCGGCGAAGGCGCGGTGCATGGTCTTGATGATGTCGCCGCGGATGGCGAGATCGCGCAGCGTGCGTTCGGCTCCCAGTCCGACCGTCCACTGGCCAGGCTCACCCTCGAACGCGAGATCCATCTTCTCGAGATGCTGGAGGCGGCCGACCATGAGGCGGCGCAGTTCAGGATCGGCGGGACCGCTCTGGTCGGGCCTCAGATCGATGAAGCCGGTTTCGTCGGCGGCGCGCTGAATCTCGCCATCGATGCGGGTCCAGCGCTCAGTAGTGATTTCCTTTTCCAGCGCGTTGCGGATTTCGTGTTCGGGCTTCGGCCCGAGTTCGATGTCGACCAGGTCCATGGCGCGGGAGCGCAGGCCCCGGCTGATATAGTCGCGCGAGATGACGAGATCGGCGCCGGTCTCGTCGACGCCGCGCACCAGGAGATGCACATGGGGATTGTCGGTGTTCCAGTGATCGACAGCGATCCAGTCGAGGCGCGTGCCGAGATCGGCTTCCATCTGCCGGGCGAGGTCGCGGGTGAACGCCTTGAGGTCGGTCATCTCGGTCGCGTCCTCGGGCGAGACGATGAACCGGAAATGATGCCGGTCGTCCTTGCACCGCTCGGCGAAGGCGAGGTCATCGGCGCGATCGATTCCGGCGTCGAACATGACGCCCTTCTCTCCGTCGCGGCTCACGCCCTCGCGCTTGAGGTAGCTGACATGGCTGGTCAGGGGCGCTGAGCGATACGCCTTGCCCTGATGGCGGGCGATGCGCGCCTTGATGACGACGCGGCGCTGCGGGGAGAAGATCCGCGAGCGGCCGAAGACGTTGCGGCCACGCCCGAAGGTCGAGTGGCCAAGGCGCCGGCCTGCCTTGCCTGCCGGCGCTCCGCCGGACGTATGGCCGGCACGCTGCGCAGCGGCGAGCACCTGATTGACGAAGCTCTTTGTCCTCGGCGCGCGCGTCGAACGGACGCGGCCCGGCTTGATGCGGAAGTCGCTGTCGCGCTCGCTCATGGCGGCGCTCCGAACGGCGCGCAAATCGCGCCGTGCATACGAAAGCATTGAAAACGCTCGTAAAATCCGAGCAGCTTGCCCGCGACCGACCGCCATGCCCACGGAAACGCAAGCCATGCCAATGGCTTGCGTTGATCCGGGCATGGGCTTTTACCTTGCCCTCTTCCGGTCGTTTTGCCTGCCTCCACCCTTTCTGCACGCCATGACACGCGGGAACCCGAGACCATGCGACAGATGCCGAACAGGCTCATGGCGTGGTCCTGTCGCCCGAACGCGCGACGAACAGGCCATCAGAACGAGGAGCGACAGCGGAGAGATCGCGCGCAAAGGCTGCATTCGGCGCGGCGGCGGATGATCGCCCGGCCGGCACAGGATCGACGGCCGATCTGCGATCCGGCTGCGCGATGAACAGCGGCGAGCGGGTCCAGGCGAGCGGATCGGCAGCCGCCATCACTGTCCCGCCGGAGCCGATGGCCGACGCGACAGCGGCGACATAGGCGCGGGTCTCAGTGGGCAGAGGGTGGCCGTTCAACGCCTCGTCGTACCGGCCGGGGCCGGCGTTATAGGCCGCGATCCAGCCCGGAGATCCATAGCGGTCGAGCAGTTTGCGGATATAGCCGCTACCCGCGATGATATTGTCACGCACGTTATACGGATCGGCGCCGAGACGATGGCGAGCGCGCAGCTCCGCCCATGTCGCCGGCATGATCTGCATCAGCCCCATCGCGCCCTTCGGCGAGATAGCGCGCGGATCGCCGGCGCTTTCCGCGCGCATGACGGCGCGAATCCAAGTGCCCGGCAAGCGGAAGCGCGTCGCAGCCTCAGTAATGTGAGCGGCATAGGGATCGCTGGCCGAGGCCGATGCGACGGCTAAGCTCTGCGCCTTTGTGACAGCCGGCATGACGTTCGCGACGGCAAGGCCGGAAAGGAGAAGAAGAGCCACACGCCGGGCCGCACGATGCAGCCCGGACACATTCAGATGGCTCCTCAGTGAACGGCGAGCAGGCATCGCTCAATCCTTCTCGCCGCGATCGCGTTGACGCGACCAGTGCAGCGACCAGGTGTTGCCGGCATCGTCGTCACGAAACAGGTTGGCGCGGATCGGCTGCGGCAAAGCCGGATCGTCGATCACCAGCGCGATGTATTCGCCGGCCTTTTCGCCGGTGCGTTTCCAGCCCGCGCCGATCTCCGGGCCGGTGTCTCGGACGCCTGGATCGTGGTCATGGACGCGGTAGTCCGGCGCATTTTCCGCATTCGACGGATCGGCTGGAACGATGACGATGTCGTGGAAAAGCGTGAATGTCTCGATACGCCCGACGATACGGGATTCCTCGCGCGTGAACTGTCCGATTTGCGGCATGATGGTCTCCATGCGGTGGTGTTGGGAAAGCCATCGGCGAGCACCGCTCCCGCCGAAGGAAAGGCGGTCAGCGCGTCGGTGCGCGCCATTGAAAGCGACGGTCGCCGTCCTCGTCGGTCCACAGCGGGACGGCGCGGCCGATGATCTGGTCGGTGGAGGTCAGGCCGAAATAGCGGCCGTCAAGACTGTCGTTGACCTGCCAGTTCATGAGAAAGACTTCGCCGGTCGCGATGCGGCGGCAGCCCTGCCAGACCGGAAGATCGCGGCCAGCGCGATCGCGGTCGAGCGCCACGCCGACATCGACACCATCGACGGTGATGGCGAGGTTCGAGCGGCAAACCGCCTGACCGGACACGGCGAGGATACGCTTCAACAGCGGCACGCCCTTCGGCAGATAGCCGCGCTCGGCGAGGAAGGTGGCGAGTGGTTCCGGTGCATCGACGGCGACAAGATCGGTGACCTCGAATGGTCCCTCGAAGTCGATCGAGTAGAAGCCGATCGGCGCGCTGGCCGATGCGTTCCAGATCAGCTTGATCGGCATCGGCGTGAGGCCGGGATAGCCGACGCCCATGGCCGCGAGCGCCGTCGTGAATATCAAGCCAAAGCGCGTCATGGCTCGACCTTTCGGCGCAGCAGGTAGGCGTGATGCTGGTCTGGCGTGTAGGCGCGAGGTTCCTGGCCGGCGGTCATCCGGTTGTGAACATGCCGCCAGTGGTCCTGCGAGACCGCTGCGGGATCGATGCCGAGACGCTCGATCCCGTCGATCGCCTGCAGCACGCGCTCGACCTTCGGCCAGCTCTCGATCTTGAGCAGGATGTCGCCGCCGGGACGCACGAAGGGCAGCGTCTGGAACGGCTCGCCGCGGCGCACCGCGCGCACGATGTCGACGCGTGAGATAATCGTGCCGTACTCCCCCGCCGCCCAGCGGACGAAGGCGAAGATGCTGTTCGGCGCGAAACCGACGATGCTGCGGCGGCGATCGAGGATCTGTTCGTAATTCTTGCGGCCGAATCTGATCCAGTGCTCGACCTTCTGTTTCTGGAAGGTCAGTTCGACCAATGTCGTGAACGGCGCAGGCCCGTCCGGCAGCGGACGGCTATGCGCGCGATGGACCGCTCTGCCGGTCATGGCTGATCTCCCGCGGTGGGTGGAAATTCGCGCGCGAGCAGCTCGCGCAACATGTCGGTGACGGTGATGCCGCGCCGGAAGGCCACGACCTTGATGCGACCGCGCAGCTCAAGCGTGATGTCGATCGTCAGGCGGGCGGTGAATGCATTGTCGGCGGCCATGCCGGTCGGTTGCGGCTCAGTCGCTCTGATCCAGCTCTCGGGATTGCCCGGCCGGGACGCAAACCGGCGTTTGTCGGTGCGTTCCGTCATGCCGCGCCTCCACCGTGGAACGGCAGCAGGGCAGCGATGCGCGCGCGGGCGCGCTCGGCCATGGCGGCGTCGATCTCGCAGCCGAGATAACGACGGCCGCTGAGCCGGCAGGCTTCACCGGCCGCGCCGGAACCGGCGAACCAATCGCCGACCAGACCGCCTTGCGGACAACTCGTGCGGATCAGGATTTCGAGAAGCGGTGACGGTTTCTCGGTCGGATGGATCGCGCGACCATGACAATTGCGCACGTAGATGACGGAGCGCATGAGCCTTGGGCCGCCGTCATGGCTGAGATAGTGGCCGGCATCGATCTGGCCGGTATGCGGCGGACGTTGCTTGCGTCGCGCGGTGCGCGCCGTTGCATCGGGCGTCGTCTGCACATCATTGTAGATGTCGCGCCACGGCGTCTCGGTTGGATAGAACTGGACGGCCAATTCATGCACACGCTTGAAGCGATCGGCGTGGAAGCTGGAGCCGTTCTGTTTCTCCCAGACGATTTCCTGCGCGATGCGCAAGCCAGCGTCGGCGAAGCGGTCGGCCGTCGCCATGAAGCATCGCAGCGAGCCGAACACCCACAACGAGCCGGTCGGGCGCAGCGCATCGCGAGCGCGCGTGATCCAGCCGTCGACCCGACGGTCCCAGGCGAGCGACGTGTCGCCATAGGGCGGATCGGCGAGGATCAGATCGAACGGGCCATGCGCCGGCATGAGGTGGCGGCAATCGCCGGTGAGGATCGTCATGGTGCGATCTTCCCGATGCGAAGTTGCTCGATCTCGCTGGCGAGCGCGGCGATCTCGCGCGCGGCGGGACCGTCGTCATCGAACTCGAAAGCGAGCCGGCCCGACTGCGCGACGTCGGCGTAGATGACGCGCTGTCCGATCGCCGTGCGCAGCACCGGCGGATCGTGATCGGCCAGCGTCTCGGCCGTCTCGCGGGCGATGACAGTGCGCGCGCCGCAACGGTTGAGGACAAACCGCGCGGCAAGGCCGGGGCGATAGATGCGAGCTTCGTTCAGAAGCGCGAGCATCTCCGCCGAGGCCCAACCGTCGAGCGGAGACGGTTGCGCCGGGATCAGCACCAGGTCGGCTGCGAGCAGCGCCGAACGCATGAGACCTTCGACACGCGGTGGACCGTCGATCACGACATGATCGACGCCGCGTGCCAACTCCGGCGCCTCATGATGCAGGGTGTCGCGCGCAAGGCCAACGACACCGAACAGGCGCGGCAGGCGTTCACGGGCGCGCTGTTGCGACCAATCGAGAGCCGAGCCCTGCGGGTCCGCGTCGATCAGCGTGACCCGTTTCCCCTTCCCGGCCCATTCGCCCGCGAGATGCAGCGCCAGCGTCGTCTTGCCGACACCACCTTTTTGATTGAGGAGCGCCACGATCATGACGCGCCTCCGATCGTGAACTTGCCAGGCCAGTTCACGATTAAAGGAAACCGGGTCTCCGATTTGAGGAGCAAAACAGCGGCGGATTGCCAGCCATTTCCGGCCTTTGCACCATCGCTGCGGAGGTTATCCGCAGGCGTGCAAAAGTGCGGGGGCGTTAGAAAGATTCCGAAGGAATCTAGGTTAGAGAAGTTACGGTCGTCGCAAGCCTTTGAATCACAGCGATGAACCGTCGATTCCGGTCCCCGATAGCACGAGGATCGGGTCCCTGATGGCACGATAGGCGTGGTCCCCGATAGCACGAGTGAATTCACAGCTTGTCCCCAAAGCGCGTTGACGGCTTCCGTCGCGGGCGCGGCGGAGTGAAAAAGTTCGGATCGGTTGCGACGAAGGTGAGCAGTTCGGGACCGCCGACCTGCTGCGTGATGGCAAGCCGGTAGCCAGGCAGAGGCTGGCGGCGGATAATGTCGCGCAGGTCGTAGGCGAAATGCTTCAGCGGCGAGAGGCTGCCGGATTTCCGGTGCAGATGTGCGAAGTCGAAGCTCCAACCGAAGGACTGGCGACCGCCGTGTTTGCGCACGACGCGGTAGAGCCAGCGTTCGAGCCCGCCGGTCAGATCGAAATAGGCGCGGTCGATGGTCAGAACGAGCGCGTCATCGAGAACGGCGCGATAGAACCAGTCCGGCAGGATCAGCTCGACGCCGACAGGGCGACCGTCGCAGTCGGTTCGCTCCTGCCATTCGTTGATCCACGAGAAGCGATGCCGACGGCCTTCCGCCGGTTGGCGGATCGAGGTCGCGATTGTGGTGGATTGGAGCCGGTCGAGCGCGGCCTTCAGACGCTGGTAATCGCGCAGCGATACGCCGCGGCCGACGAAGGTCAGAATCTCGTAAGCGCTGGTCGCCATGAGCCGGGAGGTGCGCAAGCCCGCGTCGCGCGCCTCGACGATCTGGCTCGCGGCCCAGATCAGGATATCCGCATCCCAGATGGTCGCCATGCCGTGATCGGGCACAGCCTCGACACGGATGGTCACATCGCCGGCCTTGAAATCGATCGGCGCGATGCGTTTCGATTTGGCGAGGGAGAAGAACGGATAGGCCATGAGATCCTGCGCGTCTCGTGGCGCGAAGTCGCCGGGGAGCGCCCGGAACAGATCGAGCTGTCCGCGCTCCGAAGGGGACTGGTGTCGCACCGCCATTGAGGAAGCCGGGCGCGGTCAGCGTGCGTATCGTCCTGCGCGCGCTGGCGACGTCGGCGACTGGCGCTTGGCGGGAAGAACCGAACCGCGCGGATCGGAGGTCGAGGTGACGGCGCCGCGATCGGCCCAGGCTTCGAGATCGTCGATGGCATAGACGACGCGGCCGCCGAGCTTCCGGTAAGCCGGGCCGGTTCCGTAGGTCCGGTGCTTTTCCAGTGTCCGGGCGGACAGGCCGAGGAATTCGGCGGCTTCCTTGGTGCGCAGAAAGCGCGGCGGGAGAACGGCGAGTTCGGGTCGCATGGATCGGCCTTTCGTGGTGTTCGCGTGGGCCGCTGGAAATCAGCGGCGGGCGAAGACCACGATGGCGAAGCGAAACAGGTGAGATGGAGTGGGATTTTAGGGGGGCCTGAAATCCCACACCACGTCCGCCGAGCCCCTGGGGCGAGCTAACAGCAAAGATGTGTTCGCGGCGGATGGAAGGAATTTTGTGAGAAGCGTTGCGCTGTTGGCGTTGTACGTCAGCGGTTCGCGAAAGGTGGGCAACGCATCCGCAGGTGTCCTGCGATTCATGCAACGGCGATGTTCGGCGTTCATTGTTGGTCGTTTTCGGGTCGCCTTGTTCGCGAACCCTGGGACCGCCGGTGGCGCAGTAGCGTTCGATAACCTCCAGCGACCATCGCGTGGGCATCGCGCAGCAAGGCCATGACGGCATAGCGGGCCGAGGATGTCTGCCAGTCGTCCCGCTTCATCCGCGGAAGACGGAAGATGATCCGGGCGATCTCCTGTTGGGTGGCGCCATCCCGGAAACCGTCGAACGCTTGCAGCATGTGGCGCATCCGTCTGCGTTTCTGCCGCGTGAGGCGTGTGTCCGGCGGCACAGCGCGGCCGTAGAGCGACGCAAGAAGGCGGTAAATGGACTCTACCCGATCAAATCCTTCCAGATCGATCGGGACCATGGCGACCAAAGGAACCGCAGGCGAATGGCCGGCGGGCAGGATGAGTTGGAGATGCTGATTCTTATTCACCTCGTAGAGGAGAAGCGTTTCGCCGCCCTGTTCGATCGATCGAGCGAAATCGAATGCGGCTCGTGCATCGCGATCCAAAGAGAAGATCGGGGGAGCGGCCGCCAGCACGACTGCGCTGGTGTCGGCATGCGGGAGCCAGAACACCCGCGCCTCGGGAGGGGCCTGCAGTGGATCAAGCGGGAAATCGCAACCCCCACCGCCGCCGGATTTTGTCGGTCAGCGGACGCGGATCAACTGCGACATCAGTCAGTACTTGGAAGTCGTTGTCGTAGGCGTCGTTACGACGGAGCCATTCCCACGCGAGATCGGATGCGGTCAGGTCATCGACGTGCTCGTAGGTCGTCGGTAAACGCCAGCCGGACGGATCTGGTGTCATCGCGATCCTCCCTTGATTCTTGACCTTGTGGGAGAGTCAGGATTCCCGGTTGGGTTGTTCAGCGGAAGTCGGCGCGCCGGCAAAGGGTGATGCCAAAACGGCATCGCGGCGATCACTGCGCCGAGCGGACCAACTCGCGATAGCCATGCTCGGTCATCCACTGCGCGCGGGCGAGATGCGTGTCATGAATCTGGCGGCATCGCGTCGGTTCGCGTGCGGGATCGAGGCCAAAGAGAATCTGGACGGCTTCGCGCCAATCCGCGCCGTCGCGCGAGGAATCGAGCAGGCGCAGATAGAGAACCATATGCTCGCGGTCATAGACTGTGAGAGTTTGGCTGATCGGGGGCTCGTCGAGAAACGGCTGCATCGCGGATTCCATCAGACGACTATATTCGCTCGTAAAGGATTCGTTAACCCTCCTACCGGGCTTTACTGTGGCGAAGGGCGACGGACGATCCCCAGCGACGTGCTTGGAGGATCGCTAGCGCCTTGCTGGTCGATGATCCCGATCATGAAGCAGTAGTACCCCTTCGCCCTTGTCGGTGGAGAGTAGGACGATGCCGGCTGCCTCAAGCGCACGTCGAACCTGATCGCGCGTCGACTCATAGACCTCGAACCCATTCTCGGATTCGAGGCGCTTGAGCGCGGTCAGCGATGTGCGGGCCCTGTCAGCGAGCGTCTCCTGCGTCCACCCCAGCAACGCGCGCGCGGCCCGTGATTGTCGGGCGGTGATCATGCATGATCACCTCCCACCGACGCGAACGCACTTGCTAGAACTACGACTATAATAGTCGTATCTAGTGTCTCCATCCAGCCGAAAGTCACCTTGAGGCGTGGGGCGGGAGTAATCGGCGGGTGACTGATTCGGTCGCAGTCGCCTCGCCGAAGGCGAGGCCGAAATCCCCACCCGGCTCAGGCAAACGGATCGATTTCACCGACGATGGTGTCGGCTTCCCCATCATATTCGGCGGCGGGCATGACGCTCATGGTGCCATCTCCGGCGCGGTAGATGATGATCGTGACCATCAGAGTGGCAGCCAAGCTGAAGGCAAAGGCGTGGGCATCTGCGAGGGACATTTTCGTGGCTCCTGTCTGGAGGCGGGGACCATCCCCGCTCGACAGGCGCCCGACGTGTTTCGGTCGCGGCCGGGGTCATCAGAGAGGCGAAGCCGAACTGACCGCACGCTTCGCGTAGCGGACCCCATGAGGGTTGACCCCACGAGGCCGGGATTGAAACCAGGGTCAGCCTCAAAGAGCGGAGATGGTGCTCGCTGACCGGAGCGGAAATCCTCGTGTTGCTCGCTGCCGCAGCCCTGCCTTCACCCTGATGGTTGCGACACCGTCGAGATGGGGCGCCGCTGGATGTCCGCGGCCGAATATGGTGGGAATGGAGTCGGGCGGTTTTTCGCCTGAGCCGGCTGGGGCTTCGGCTCCCATGGCCGGAAAGGGAAGCGCGTAGCGGCCGCGATCCGACGCGAACATGGAAAATCCCGGCGGCTTTCGCCGCCGGGTTTCCGGTATCCCGCCCGTTAGAACGGGATCTCGTCGTCATCGACGGTGTTGCCACCGTCGTTCTGCGTCTGCTTCGCCCGGCTCAGGAAGTCGACCGTCTCGGCGATGATCTCGCAGCCATAGCGATCGACGCCCTGCTGATCAGTCCATTTCGTGTAGTGGATGCGGCCGCGCACCAGAACCTTCATCCCCTTCTCGCAATGCTGCTGGATGGTCTTGCCGAGGCCGTTGAAGGCGGTGATGCGGTGCCATTCGGTGTCCTGGACCCGGTAGCCGTTTTCGTCCCTGATGACCCTGCCTTCCGAGTAGCGGGGACGCGAGGTGGCGAGCGTGAAATGGGTGATGCTGGCGCCGCCGTTGGTGTTGCGGGTTTCAGGGGCCTGACCGATGTTGCCGGCGAGAATGACGATGTTCTGCATGGTAAGTCTCCGTTGCTTCCCGGAGGGACCATTCCCTCCGACGAGACCCGGCCAAGGCCGTCGGGAGACTCCTGCACTGACGCCTTCGGCGGCAGCTTGACCCCCAAGGCCCGGAGTGGTGCGGGCAGGCGCGGTCCGCGCCAACACGGTCCGGAGCCGCGGGGGTTGCCGGAGGAAACAGAACGGACTTAGGGGATCAGTCAGTCGGAGGGATTGGCGCCTCTCGAAAGCCGGGAGACGACACGCAGCCGAACCATCGGCCTTGCTGGCAAGAGCGCCCGATCAAGCCATCCGCCACGCGAACGCACCATTCAGAACCCTCTTTGCGCACCTCATGCGTCCCTGCGGAAAAGGCAGGCTGGAACGAGAACGGTATAGCTATCGGGTTTCGGGCGCATGGCGCTGCCCCAGCGTATCAGCGCGAAGAGGAGATCCATGCGGATGTGCATGAGGCATGATGAAGGTGTTTGCGGCTATTTCTACGTCGATATGGGACAGGCCGCCCCGGCGGGCGGTGATCGCCGTGGCCGCGGGATTCGCTGTCACACGGCGTTTTTCGAAACGGGCGATGCGGATCGAACGTGTCGGCGAGCGCGTCCCTGATACGGTCGATCTTGTGCTGATCGAGATACCGGAAGCCGGCGGCGAAAGCCTGCGGGATGTCTCGCGGGAGCGGAGGATCGCGGCCGTTGCCTCAGCGCGAAAGGACGGCTGTTCCGACGGCGTAGAGGTTGAGCATCGCCGCGATGCCGATGAATAGACCGCCAGCGCCGCACAGCAGATTGAGGACGAGACCTCCGTCGATCATGTGCTTGGCGATGCCGTGGACAACCGTGGTGCCGGCGATCACGGCGGGAATGGCGAAGATCGCCAGCGCGACAAGACGCAGAGCCGGATTTTTCGCGAAACCGACGACGGCGATGACCAACGCGATCGAGCCGAGCGCGGCGCTGATGGCGGCAAGGCCGGAGATGAGAGAACTTGCATCCGCCGCATAGGCATATTGAAACGCGGTCAAACCGGCCGCGAAGGGCAAGGCGTAGATCGCGAGGTTATAGGCGAGCACGCAAAACGCGATCGTCAGGGAGATGGCGAGCAGAATCAGCGTCATGAAAGCCTCCGTGCAAACGGTTGAGGATCACGACAGGCTGCCGAGAGATACGCTCCGCCTGCGACTATGCTGCTTCGCCGGTTCTGCAAGAATGCTGATGTATTCTGAACGAGAGCGTTTTTCTCGTAAAGACAATTATGGCTGCCGCGAGGCGGCGGCGCGTTATGCGCCGCCATCGAACTTCATGACGGGGATACCGAGTTTCCGGGCCTTGTCGGCGAGGTTTTCCTGAATCCCGGTGCCGGGGAAGACGAGGACGCCGACCGGCAGAACATCGAGCATCGCGTCGTTGCGCTTGAACGGGGCGGCCTTGCCGTGTTTGGTCCAGTCAGGCTTGAAGGCGATCTGTGGCACCTTGCGGTTGTCGGCCCATTTGGCGGCAATGAGTTCGGCGCCCTTCGGGCTTCCACCGTGCAGCAGCACCATGCCCGGATGCTTGGCGTGGACCTGATCGAGCCTGGCCCAGATCAGGCGGTGATCGTTGAAATCGAGACCGCCGGTGAAGGCAACCTTCGGGCCGGGAGGCAGGAGCACCTCGGCCTCGGTGCGACGCTTCGCGGCGAGGAAATCGCGGCTGTCGATCATCGCGGCGGTGAGGTTGCGATGGTTGACCATCGAGCCGGTGCGCGGCCGCCAGATCGAGTGGGTGTTGCGCTCGAAGTGCTCGGCGGCCTGGTCGCGCATCAGCTCGAAGGCGTTGCGCCGTTCGAGAAGGGTCTGGCCCTGTGCCGTCAGGCGTTCGAGTTCGACGGACTTGACCTCCGAGCCATCCTGTTCGCGCTGGAGGCGCCGCTGGGCGATCTCGTTGTCGTCGAGTTCGCGTTCGATCCGGTCGGTGGCGCGATGGAAGAGGTTGACCGTGCCCCAGAGCAATTCTTCCAGATCTGGTTCGAGGCGGGTGTCGGAGAGCGCCACCACGAGGGCGTCGAAGATGTCGGCGATGCTGCCGGCGATGACGCGGCCTTCCGGAAGCGGTCGCGGGTCGGGTTCGTCTTCGAAGGGACGGTAGCCGTAGAGCTGGAGTTCCTGAAGCAGGTGATCGGTCGGAGAGGAATCGTGGTGCGGCTCGTATGCGGTGTCGTGTCCTTCGGTCATGGCGACTTTCCTTCGCGGTGTGGCCGCGCCCATCGCGGCCTTCATGGCGACGAAGGCGACGGGCGGGCCGGACCTGCACCCGCAGCAAAGCGAAGGGCCGGAACACCGTGGAGGATGCTGGAGGCCGGCGATTTTGCCTCGCGATGCAAAGCGCCCCACGGGGGCGCGGCGGAAAATCGTCGGCCGCAGGCATTGCCTGTCCGGCCCGGCTGACGCCCGATCGCCCTCTCAGAAGGCCGTGGGTGTGGCTTCTCGACCCCGAAGGTCTCGCGCCATGATCGCAGCCTCTCACGCACCGCCCTGCCGCACCTTCCCTTGCCAGTCGATCAGGCCGCCAGGGACATGAAGCGGGCGACGTCCCCCGAGGCGACCTGAAGACGCAGATGGGCCGCAAGGGCGTCGAAGCCGAGTAGCCGGAGATCCTCGTTGAAGTCCCCGAGCCGTGGCGTGAGCACGACCGTCTCGATCTCGACGGCGCTGGCGCGCTCGATCAGCACGGTCATCGCCCTGTCGCCGGCCGGATCGTTGTCGCGCGCGACGTAGAGCCGCCGCAGCATCCGCGGGAACAGGATGGCCGAGAGGTGCGCGGCCGAGAGCGCCGCGATCGACGGCATCTGCGTCAGGACCGATCGGACAGACAATGTCGTCTCGATGCCTTCGCCGGCCGCCATCACCTCGCCGCCCACGCCGAAGCGCACGGCATGGCCGAGGAGATCGCCCATCGCACGCCGCGGCGTCTCGATCGGCGCTCGGCCGAGATTGACCTCGCTGAAGCCACGGTGATCGAGCCAGGTGCGATGCGCGCCGGTCAGTCTGCCGGATAGGTCGGTGACGGCAGCGATCATCGCGGGCCAGGTTTCGGTCGGGCTATGCTCGTCCGGCCGATAGTAGCAGCGCGGATGGAAGCGAAGCGCGCCGGTTTCGTGCAAAGCCGCAATGCCGCGTCTGCGCAAAACCGCTTCGACGAGGGTTCCGCCGATCGGCTGCGACATGGCAAAGAGCCGCCGCGCCGCTTCAGGCGAACCGGCGCTGATGGAGGTTCTGCCGGCCGGCATCCTGGTCCTTTCCGGTTCGGGATGCGGGAGCGCGAGGAATCGGCGCGCCTCCTCGGCCACATGCTTGAAGTCGACAAGGCCACAACTTTCGCGGATCACGTCGAGCAGATCGCCATGCTCGCCCGGCGCCGCGGCATCGGTCCATTTGCCGGCCGGCCCTTTCGGCGAATCCTTCAACCGCACGAACATCGAGCGGCCCGGCGTATTGCGCGCATCCCCGACCTGCCAGTAATTGCCCTGACGGCGTCCGGCAGACAGATAGTGACGGCACACCGCCTCGGCCTGCCGGCCAAGGCGGTGTGCAAGTTCTGCGGCATCGTGACGGGGCATCAGGCAGCCTCCCGCTCGCCGATGCGCTCGACCGGCCAGCGGCCAAGCACGCGCTCGAGCACCGCCGCGCCGGCTGTGTCGGTCGGCACGAACATGCGCAGCTTCCACGCGATGATCTCGTGGAAGAGGCCATAGGCCGAGAGCCGTTCGCGCATCGTGTCGGTGAAGCCGGACAGCTCGATGCGGTTGGCGCCCATGACTCGGCAGCGGCGAAGCTGGAGGCCCTCGGCAAGATCGAGGATCGTCCGTCCGTCCATCAGCGCCATGAACGCGGCATCCGACGTCAGCGAGGATGTGCCGCTCGTGGTCGCGTTCGCCGCCCAGGCCGGCGAAACCTTGCGGCCGACGATCCGCTCTCCCTCGTCGGTCTGAAGCCGATAGACGCGGGTGGACTCGTTCGGGAGCCGCTTCCAGATCGGCAGCAGCAGGCCGGTGACGACATGAATCGTGCTGTCGGCAAAGGCCGGCACCTCGGCAACCTCGGCGCTCCACGCTGCGGCGAAGGCATTCCGATCGGCGTCGAGCCAATGGGTCTCACCCATCATCTTCACCGGAACATTATGCGCCTCCATCGGCCGGATCAGCCGGACGCGCCGCTCGATCTCGCCATCGTCGAGCATGATGGCGGTAGTCGGGATCTGGACGGCGGCGCGGCCCGACCGTTCGTTGATGAGCAGTTTCCCGCGGCGATCATTGAGATGACTGAGGGCATCATCGAGCGTGACCGGACGATTGCGCTCGCGCTGCGTGATCGTCAGCAGCCGCGTTTCCGCGCCGGTGCCTGGATGAGTGTAGATGATCTGGCGATCGGTGACGGTGAAGTGTTCGGCCGTCAGCGTCTCCAGCCCGACATCATAGCTTCCGCTGGCGATGGCCCCTTCGATCTTTGCATTCAGCAATTGCTCGAACGCGGTGAACAGGATGCCCTGAAGCTCGATGGTGAGCGCCAGCAGCCGGTTGAGGAACGTGGTGATCGGCGGCAACTCATCCTTGATGCCGTTCGAGTCCGTCAGCTTCAGGCCGGTGGCCGACTCGAAACGGTCGAGCGAGCAGCCCTCGACCTTGCCGCGGACCAGCAGAAGATAGAGCTGGCGCAGCGCATCGCGGGCGTAGATGCTTTCCAGATTGTCCTCGGGACGGAACAGGCCTTGGCCGCCGGTCTGGCGCTGGCCGCGCGTGATCGCGCCCAGTGTGTCGAGGCGACGGGCGATGGTCGAGAGGAAGCGCTTCTCGGCCTTCACGTCGGTCGCGATCGGCCGGAACAGCGGCGGCTGCGCCTGATTGGTGCGGTGCGTCCGGCCGAGCCCCTGAATGGCGGCATCGGCCTTCCAGCCCGGTTCGAGCAGATAGTGGACGCGCAGCCGCGTGTTCCGCGCCGACAGTTCGGCGTGGTAGCTGCGCCCGGTGCCCCCGGCATCCGAGAAGATCAGCACGCGCTTCGCGTCGTCCATGAACGCCTGCGTCTCTGCGAGATTGGCCGAGGCGGCGCGATTTTCGACGGCGAGACGATCGACCTTGCGGACGATGCGCCGTGAACGACCCGTCACCTCCGCCACCATGTCGGTTCCGAAGTGCTGAACGATCTGGTCAAGCGCGCCTGGAACAGGCGGGAGGCTGGCGAGCTTGGCGATCAACTCGTCGCGACGCGCGACAGCTTCGCGACTTTCGACGGGTTGGCTATCACGGGTGACGGGCCGTGATGACAGGTTGCCCTCGCTGTCCGTGAAGAGCTCGTAGAGCTGCACCGGAAAGCTCGTCTCCAAATATGATAAAACGTATTCGCGCGGCGTGATGTCCATGCGAACGTCGTTCCATTCCTCGATCGGCAGGTCGGCCAGGCGGCGTTCCATCAGCGCCTCGCCGGTCGAGACGATCTGGATGACGGCGGAATGGCCTTCCTCGAGATCACGGCTGATCGAGCGGATCAGCGTCGGCGTCTTCATGCTGGTAAGCAGGTGACCGAAGAAGCGCTGCTTGGCGCTCTCGAAGGCCGAGCGCGCGGCAGACTTGGCCTGCCGGTTCAGCGTGCCGGACGCGCCGGTGATGTTGGCCGCCTCCATCGCCGCGTCGAGATTGTTATGGATGATGGCGAACGCGTCGGCATAGGCGTCATAGATGCGCGTTTGCTCCGGCGTCAGCGCATGCTCGACCAGCTCATATTCGACGCCGTCGAAGGAGAGCGAGCGGGCGGTGTAGAGACCGAGCGCGCGCAGGTCGCGGGCGAGCACCTCCATCGCCGCGACGCCACCGGCCTCGATCGCCTCCACGAACTCAGCGCGGGTTCCAAATGGAAAATCCTCGCCGCCCCAGAGTCCGAGCCGCTGGGCGTAGGCCAGATTGTGGACCGTAGTGGCGCCGGTCGCGGAGACATAGACGATGCGGGCGTTCGACAGAGCATGCTGGAGGCGCAGACCCGCGCGTCCCTGCTGTGAGGCAGCGACGTCGCCGCGTTCTCCCTTGCCGCCGCCGGCATTCTGCATCGCGTGCGCCTCGTCGAAAATGATCGCTCCATCGAAGTCGGAGCCCAACCATTCGACGATTTGTTTGACGCGCGAAAGCTTCTCGCCGTGGTCGTCGGACCGTAGCGTGGCGTAGGTTGTAAATAGGACGCCTTCCGGCAGCGTGATGGGACGCCCTTGCGGGAAACGCGAGAGTGGCGTGACCAGCAGACGTTCCATGCCAAGCGCCGACCAGTCGCGTTGCGCGTCCTCGAGCAGCTTGTCCGACTTGCTGATCCACACCGCCTTGCGGCGGCCCTGGAGCCAGTTGTCGAGGATGATCGCGGCGGACTGGCGGCCTTTGCCGACGCCGGTGCCGTCGCCGATCATGAAGCCGCGTCGGAAGCGCACGGCATTCGCCGCATCATCGCGCGCGGCGCTGACGACATCGAAGGTGGCATCCACCGTCCATGATCCGGCGAGGTAATCGGCGTGCGCCTCGCCGGCATAGATCACCGTCTCCAACTGTGCGTCGGACAAGAGATCGTGGACGTTGGCCGGAAGATGCGGCCGATAGGCCGGCTTGGGCGGCGCGACCGAGGCCATCGCGGCCGACTGCACGAGCTTGGTCGGATGCGCCTGAGATCCGGAAATACGGATCGCCTGCAATCCGTACTCTTCGTAGATGGCGTCAGAGAGGCGGCCCGCTTCGCCGGCCTGCCAGTCGAGCGTCTCATAGGCGAGCGGCAGACCCTCCGGTTCGGCCATGGGTGCGGCCGGGACCTTGGCGGCGGTGCGATTGAGATAGCCGCGCACGCTGCGGAGCGCGGCCGTGGCGATCACGGGAATGACGACGGACGGATCGACGGGAAGCCGCGCGGGCAGTTGCTCGTCGAGCCATACCATGAGCATACCTACATCCGACGCGACGCCAGGCGCAGCGGCGAACACGGCGGGATCGTCGGCTGGCCGTTTGTCGATGACGGTCAACCGCGTCGGAAACGTCGTGCCGTGCTTGGCATAGACAGAACCATCGATGGCGGCGGAGAACACGACGCGGCCGCGCTCCTGCAAACGGGCGAAGGCGGAGGTCCAGGCTGGATTGTCGGGCGCGAAGCTCGCGCCGGTGATCGCCACGAGACGACCGCCGGGCGCGAGGCGCGCGAGCGACGAGGCGATGTGGCGGAAGGCAGCGTCGGCCATACGGCCCTCGACATTGGCCATGACCGAGAACGGCGGATTCATCAGCACGACGCTCGGTACGATCGCGGGATCGAGGTGATCGTCGATCTGGGCCGCGTCGAAGCGGGTGACGGGAAGGGCCGGAAAGAGGGAGGTGAGAAGACCAGCGCGCATCTCGGCCAGTTCGTTGAGAACGAGCGTGCCGCCAGCGATCTCGGCGAGAATGGCGAGGAGGCCAGTGCCGGCGGATGGCTCCAGCACCCGGTCGGCTGGCGTGATGGCGGCGGCATGAGCCGCGGCCAGGCCGAGCGGGATCGGCGTCGAAAATTGCTGAAAGGTTTGGCTCTCGGAAGAGCGCCGCGTATGCGTCGGCAGAAGGCCGGCGATCTTCGTCAGCGGGACAAGCCGTGCAGCCGGAGAACCGGATTTGCGGAAAAGCGCCTTTCCGTATTTGCGCAAGAACAGGACGGTCGCCGCCTCGCAGGCGTCATAGGCCGTCTTCCAGTCCCAGGCGCCGCTTGTGTCGGACGCGCCGAACGCGGTTTCCATCGCCGCGCGCAAGGTCGCGGCATCGACACGCTCGCCACGTTCGAGATGAGGCAATAGCAGGCCCGCCGCAGCGAAGATCGCTGCGGACGACTCCTGACCGGAGGTGAGCGGAAGGGTTCCGGCAGCAGGCGCCGCCGATACGGACATCATGTTCATGGGAAAGCCTTGAGGAGAGCAGGACAGGATCGAGCCGCGCAGCGCTCTCGCTCGACCGCAGCGGCTCAAACCCGTCCCGGCCTCCCTCTGCCTCTCACTCGGGCTGGCCGTGGCCACATGACTAAAGCGCCCCGGCCAGATGGCGGGGCGCTTTTGAGGAATCAGCAGAAACGTCGTCCGGTTTCGGTGAAGGTGTACTCGTTGGTGGTGATCGCCGAATCCACGACCGCATCCGACATCAGGAACTCATATTCTGATTCAAGCTGGCGGTAGAGCCAGCGGGCGAGATCACGCAACACCTCGGCCACAATGTCCTCGGCATCGGCGGTCATGTCCTGATACGTAGGACTGTCGCGCTCTACCGAAATCGACATGCAGTATTCGTGGTAGTAGCGACCACGATGGCTGGCTTCGGCGTGGAGCTGGTAGAAATTTCGGCGCTGGATTACCTGAAGCGCATCAGCGATCTGATGAAGCATTGTCTCATGCGGCGCATATTCCCTGATCCTGCGCGGAGCCTCTTTCCGATAGGAATAGTAGGTTTCAAAACACGCTCCGTCGCCCTGGCTCCAGAAACCGCTGAACCAGGTACAGGGTCGTTGCCAGACACCGCCGCCATGGAGGCGAACGGTGCGGGTTTTCAGACGAAGGCCGAGAATATCGCATACACGCTCGAAATCTTCGTAGATGAATTCATGCCAATCGTCGATGAGACCGCCTTCGCGATACCATGAACGGGCCGTCTCCTTGGCGCTATCCGACAATTCAACGAACCGATAGACAGTGGTTTCGATCACCTCACTCATCGGGATTGCCTCCATCGAGAAACTGAGCGAGCCAACCATCGGTGTAGATCCGCGCGATCGTCTCGCCTGTCGCGAGATCGAGGACATGTGCGCCACCACCAAAACCGTCGAGGCGCGGGCGCGTGCAGGTGTTGGCGTATTGGAAGCCCCAACCGCCCGTCAGCCCGAATTCGGCGGCGCAGATCTTCACGAACTGGATCAGCCGTTCGGGATCGCCGGTGGCGTCGTCGCGCATCCAGAGCTGGGCGCCGCCATGTTCGGGCTGGATCGACAGAAGGAAGCCTTCTGAAGGCGGCTTCTCCGATGTGCCGTCCTCGGACAGCTTGTTGTAGAGGTCGAGCGCGCGGGCTGCATTGTCGGGCGTGCCGACATCGAGCAAGCACGAGAAATGTGTAAAATAATCGGCCATGACAGGCTCCTGAAACGAAAAGGCCCGGCGCGGTGGCCGGGCTGAGTTGGGGAATGGTAGTGATCAGGTCGCCGATGGAACGGCGACGGGATGCGGCCGATTGCCGGGATCCGGTCCCAACTCCGGCGGCGTCGCGAAGGGATCGACCAGCCTGTGAATGGGCTGGGCGCGGCCCATCCAGGGCTGAGGCCGGATGCAGCGCACCCAATCGGCAAAGCTCGGGATGAAACCGAGATCCTCCAGCACATGCTGCTCGCCGATCAGCCGGACCGGCACAACGCGGCTGGTCGAGATGGTGATGGTGGCGCCGAAGGTCCGCTCCAGCTCGAATATGCCCTGCGCATGGTGGCGCAGCGCGCGATGCCGGAAATCCGCCGTGATCTCCTTCGATTCATCGAACCATTGGTGGAGTGGCAGATAATCTTCCGCTGTTCCGCCCCATTTGCGCGCCGAGGACAGCGCGTGGTGATAACAATGTCCCATCGCGGCCTCCTCAAAAGCTGTGCGTGTATTTTTCGGACGCGGTGTAACGCTCGTTGTAGTCGAGCATGATCGAGTAATCCGCGACGTCGAAGATGATATCGCCATAGGCGCCGTCGTTGTTTTCCCAGCCGCCATGCGTTCGTTCGAGAGCGTCATAGGCCAGGCTTTCGACGGCGGTGGTGACGGTGACGGAGGAGCGCTCCGGCTCGGGCTGGCCCCACACCGTTGTTGCAAATTCGATCATGGCGTTGGGCATGGCGATATCGTCGTCGCCCGCTTTGGCGTCGACATTCTCGATCTGGCCGGAGTCGCCATAGCCGTCGAAGGTGACGACGATCCTGGTGACGCCAGCGCGTTCCAAGGCGCTGAACAACGTCGCCTTGTTGGTCTGGAACAGCTCTGTCTCAAGTTGGGTTCGCAAGGCGGATAGCGTTTCCCACTCCGAGACTGAGGGAGTAGGCGTCGCATTGTTTTCGGAAGTTTCGGACATCGTAGTCTCCTGAAACGAAAACGCCCGGCGCGATAGCCGGGCTGATGGACGGATTGGGAAGGAAGGCGCGGGACGGCCGAAGCCGCCCCGCGCCAGTGCGCTATTCGGCGGCGATGGCGTGCGGAACTTCGTCCTCTTCGTCGGACGGCTCATCGTCGTTGGCGAGAAAGGCCGGCAGCGCCTCATCGCCTTCGCTGTTCGTCGCTGGCTCGTCATGCTCGACCAGGCGCAGTGGTTCGGGCAGCCAGCCGCTCTCGGCGAGCAGGCGTTCGGCCTCCTTCGCCATGTCGCCTTTCTTCAAATGGTCGATGAGCTGGGCGGCGCGCTCGCCCGCACCTTCTCGCACGGCGGCGAGGATGCGCGGCTTCGTCACGCGGCCGAGATAGTTTTCGACGGTCGGACGGAAACCCACCTCCACCATGTCGAGGCCGGTCGCGCGCGCAAGCCGATCCGCCTCGACCAGTCGGCGGTCGAGGCCCGATTGCGAGACGCCGCTGCTGCTGAATGGATTAGGCCGCTCATAAAGGGCGTTGACGCCGTAGCTGACGCAATGGGCGAGCAGCGCCAGGCGACTCGCGTCATCGAGCACAGCGAGCCAGTCCCACAACGCATCTTCGTCTGCGGGCAGGTCCGCCTTCCAGTCCTCGTGCCGCTGGGCGATGGACTTGGCATAGGACGTTTCGCCAAGATCCTTGCCCTGTTCGCGGAAGAAGACGTGATTGACCGACGCTTGCAGACTCGCGCCGGAAGTGCCGGTGCGCTGGAAGGTGTCGCGCACCAGCTTGTGCAGCAGGGCCGTGAGCGCGACTTGCGGATTGGCGCCGACCGCATCGCGAAGTGCGAGCGTGCGGTGCGCGGTCAACTCGATGACAAGCCGTTCGGGCAGCGGCTTGATGACATCTTCCTCGTCACCCTCCTCCTGCTCGGCCGACTGGCCGCCGATGGTGATGACAGCGCGCTGGACGGTGCCGCTGTTGTCGGCGTCGACGCCGGCGGGGTCGGTGACGCCATCGCCCTCATGGCCCTCGGCGTCGACCGGCGCCTCGTCCTCCGGCCGGACATAGCCGCGACGGACGACAAGCTCACCGTCGCGGTCAATGCTGACGAACACGCCGGCGCGCACGATCTCAGCGGGATCGTAGCTGACCGGGCGTTGCTCGAACGCCTCGAGCGCAGCTTCGATCTCGCCGAGCCGCTGGTCGATCTCGTCGGGCAGTTCGTCGGCTTCCGAATATTCCGCTTCGAGCCGATCATACTCCTCGCGCAGCGCCTCTCGGGCGGCACGTTCGTCGTCGGTGAGATCGACGGGGGTGCCGGTCAGGACACGAAGACCATGATCGTGGCCGTAAGGCAGATCGGTGTCGACGCTGATCCATTTCCAGCCTTCGGCCGCGATCTCGTCGGCGATCGTCTCTAGCTTGTCGGAGACCAGCCGGTCGAGCAGCGCCGGTTCCTGAAGCCAGCCACCGTCATCGGTCTCGAACAGGTCGCGGAGGATTTCGCCGCCCGCCGCCTGATAGGCTTCGACGCCGACGAACTGCGCCCGCTTGTCGGACGCGGGAATGGAGGTTTCGGTGAGAAGCTGACGGATGTGCCAGGGCTGGCGGTTATAGGAGTGCTCGACCGTCTCCCAGACCTGTTCCTGCCGGGCATGGTCCGGGTTGACGGTGAACGCCATCAGCATCTCCAGCGTCATGCCGTCCTCGGCATAGATGCCGCACAGCGCAGGCGAGACGGCAGCCAGGCGTAGGCGCTGCTTCACGATCTGGACCGTGGTGAAGAAGGCGGCGGCGATTTCCTCCTCGGTCATGCCCTTGGTGCGCATGTCGAGGAAGGCGCGGAACTGATCGAACGGATGGAGCGCGACGCGCTGGGTGTTCTCGGCCAGGCTGTCGTCCTCGGCGAGAATGGACGTCGAGGGATCACGCACGACGCAGGGCACCGGCGAGGTCTTGGTCAGGCGTTTCTGCTTCACCAGCAGCGCAAGGGCCTGATAGCGGCGGCCGCCGGCGGGCACCTCGAACATGCCGGTCTCGCTGCCATCGGCATCGAGGACCGGGCGGACATTGAGGCTCTGGAGGAGCGTGCCGCGGCGGGCAATGTCCTCGGCTAGCTCGTCGACCGAGACGCCTGACTTCACGCGCCGGACGTTGGACTGGCTGAGAACCAGCTTGTTGAAGGGGATGTCGCGCGAGGGCGAGAGGGTGAGTTTCTGAACGACAGGTGCCATCGTGGTCGTCTCCGCCGACGGGCGCCGAGAGCCTCTCTCTCGACCCTAAACCCGTCACGAAGCGAAGCGCCGCCCTCTCACTCTATCTAAGAGGGTAGCGCCACGGACACGAAACAGCGGAAAGTCGGAAATCCACATCTCCGCTTTTCCGGTTTTCAGGGGATCATGCCGCGTCCCGCTCATCGTCGGCCATGCCGAGATCGGTGTCCGACGCGAAGCCGAGCAGCCAGTCGGCGGCCTTGCTTGCCTGCGATGCCGCGCGGACGATGGCGCGATTGTCTTCGCGCAGCACGTCCAGCCAGGAGCCGATATAGTCGGCATGGCGGACGGTGGGCACGATACCGAGCGAGGCGCAGCAGAAAGCGGCGTTGATCTCGGCGACTTATCTGAACAGTCAAGCTGTCTCAGCCGGATGATTTAGCGGCGTTTGCCTGAAAATCTGCGGCTTCCCGACCCATCTCGGCGCGTGAGACAGATTCGCGGATCGCTCACGGACCTTGGCGGCTG